>Ga0307478_10000008_pt1 | contig 327255 bp, 270 predicted proteins | sample atmos_gasesECM4C_2_FD_203713 | JGI IMG/M metagenome (GOLD analysis project Ga0307478, IMG submission 203713) | Hardwood forest soil microbial communities from Morgan-Monroe State Forest, Indiana, United States - atmos_gasesECM4C_05 | ecosystem: Environmental > Terrestrial > Soil > Temperate...
CACGCGGCGTCGCTGCGTCAGGCTTTCGCCCATTGCGCAATATTCCCCACTGCTGCCTCCCGTAGGAGTCTGGACCGTGTCTCAGTTCCAGTGTGGCCGGCCATCCTCTCAGACCGGCTACCGATCATTGCCTTGGTGAGCCGTTACCTCGCCAACAAGCTAATCGGGCGCGGGCTCCTCCTCAGACGGCCTTGCGGCCTTTGAGTCCAACGACCGGAGTCGTCGGAATGTCATGCGGTATTAGCCCCGCTTTCGCGGGGTTATCCCCCATCCGAGGGCAGATTGCCCACGTGTTACGCACCCGTGCGCCGTGCGCCATCCGTATTGCTACGGACGCGCACTCGACTTGCATGTGTTAAGCACGCCGCCAGCGTTCGCTCTGAGCCAGGATCAAACTCTCATGTGAAACTGGCTGCCTGGAAAATAAAAAAGCCCGAGCACCCTATCGGATGTCGGACCCCTTTTCAAGCCGGGCTGCAAGTGCAGCCCAGACCCGGTTTCCAAGCGAACTTTTTAATCGCTCGATTCACTCAATTTTCGACATTTTCATGCCGAAATTAATCGAACGGGTTCTGGCACATCTCATCTTACCCAGTTTGTCAAAGAGCGATGGCCTCCTGTCCAGCAGGCAGGCGAACCTACAGCCCAATGAGGATAGCATCTGCATTCCAAATGTCAAGCATCACCCGCGGAATTCGTTAACGGCCTTGTGGAAATCTGTTCGAATCCCGAGGCGAACGTGGCCAGCCGGAATAGGCATTCGCGAGTTCCGGATGCGCTGCGACGCCGAATCCGTAGCGATTTAGTTTTGCCAGCTTTACTTCCTCGGATGCAGGATAAGCTTCTGCACCCGCCAGTTTAACAATTCGGCTACGTAGATTTCGTTTTCTGACGGGCACGCGATTTCGTGAATCCAACCGAATTGTTTGAGCTCTTTGCCGGACTCGCCGAGCCAGCCCAGGACCTTTCCGTCAAGGCTGAGTTTATAAACGCGGCCCGGGAAGGCGTCTGACGCATAAAGATATTGAGTTGCTCCGGGAGTGATGCAAACCGACCAAGGCGAGCCGGGACCCAATTGCCGAGCGAATACATCTGTCCCTCCGAGAACCGGTTTGGGGCCGATTACCGCAACCTCTTTGTCGTAGTCAAACGGCACATTAATCTTGATCTCCTGCAGGTATTTGCCCTCCTTGTCGAACACCTCGATGCGAGAATCGCCCCGGTTCGCCACATATACGTTCCCCTCCGCATCGGCCGTAATGCCGTGCGGCGTGTTCAGCTGCCCTGGGCCGTCGCCGGGTTCACCGAAGGACTTGAGCCATCGGCCGTGCTTATCCACTTTGCCGACACGCGAATTGATGTAGCCGTCGCTGATGAACGCATCGCCCTCGGCGTCCCAGGTCACGTCGGTGACTTGGCGGAACATTCCGTCAACGGGCGGCAGCGGCGGCTTGGGATGCTTCAGGGGCTCGGTTCCTTCGTCGGAAGCTTCCTGCTTGCGTCCGAAGACCATGGCTACGCGCCCATCCGGCGAGAATTTGACAACCATATCTGAACCTTTGTCGGCGGCCCAAATGTTGTCTTCCTTATCGACTCGAACCGTGTGCGCGTACGACCACGCGTACAGATTGTGGCCAATTTCGCGAATGAATTTGCCGTCGGGGCCGAATTCCAAAAGTTGCGCCGCGGTTGCCGCATAGGCTGGCCCCGTGGAATTGCCGCGCGAGAAAACGAAAATGTGCCCCTTGGAGTTGACTGCCACCCCTGAGGCTTCGCCGAGATACAAGTCCGGCGGAAGTTTCAGCAAATTCGGCGCGGAATCGAATGGGATTTCCGGAGCTGGATCCTGCGCGAACATCGCAAGCGGTGCAAACATCAATGCTGCAAAAACGAGCGCTTTGATTTTCATGGCGACCTCCTGTTTTTTGTCAAGATCACTCGAGTGCGTGCTCCGCTTGGAGCCCGCCTACAGCCTCGCTGGATTGTTTGAAAGTGTAAAACCGCCGGAAATATAGCCCGCTTCACCTGCCGAACGCCAACGGAAAAGCGGCGCGAGGAGGCTTCCTGCTTTGTTGCCGCTCTTATACAATACGTTCCTCATTTCTCCATGGAGGCAGATCTCATGTCGCAAGATTACCTGCTCAAGACCGAGCCTTCGGAATATTCCTTCGCGGACCTTCAGCGTGACGGCGAGACCGAGTGGGACGGCGTGTCCAACCCGGTCGCATTGAAGAACCTCCGCGAAATGAGTCCGGGCGCGCGGCTGGTGATTTACGAGACGGGAGACCGCAAGACCGCGGTCGGAACAGCCGCCGTCGTTTCAGTGGACGCAGCGAATCCCAAGAATCCAAAAGTCACAATAAAGGCGGGGAAAGCTGTCGGTAAGCCGATCTCTCTCGCCGAGATCAAGGCGAACAAGCTGTTCAGGGATTCGCCGCTCGTGCGACAAGGAAGGCTCTCCGTCGTGCCCCTTACGAAAGAACAGTACAGCCTATTAACGGGCTCTAAGTAGGACCTTGCGATGCAGCTAGTGTGACAATCCCGGCGTAGCCGCTGCGACAGACTCGACCAGTCGCCGCAGCGATTCCGTGTACGGCGACCGGGCAACGCCGCGTTCGCAGATGATGGCGGAGATAAGACGCGCAGGGGTTACATCGAACGCAGGATTCGCCGCACTCACATCCGGCGCGGTGCGCACACCAAGGAAATGCGTCACCTCGTCGGCGGAGCGCTCTTCGATGGGAATGTGTTCGCCGGACGGAATTGACATGTCAAAGGTAGAGACGGGCGCTGCCACGTAGAACGGCACGCCATGCTCGTGCGCCAGGACGGCGATTTGATACGTCCCGATTTTGTTTGCCGTATCGCCATTGGCTGCGATGCGGTCCGCGCCCACGACGACCGCGCCCACGTTGCCCTCCTTCATGAAGTGCCCCACCATGTTGTCGGTGATAAGTGTGAGCGGCACGCCACCCTCGTGCAATTCCCATGCGGTAAGGCGCGCCCCCTGTAGGTAGGGCCGCGTCTCCGGCACGAGCACGTGGAGTTTGCGCCCCTGTTCGAACGCAACGCGGATCACACCCAGCGCCGAACCAATTCCCGCAGTCGCGAGTGCTCCGGCATTACACTGAGTCATGATGTTGCCCGCCGCGGGCATCAGCTCCGCGCCGAATCGCCCCATCGCTTCGTCATCGGCGCGCTTTTCGGCATGAATCGCGCGCGCTTCCTCGACCAGCGCGCGCCGGATGGCGTCCAGCGGCGTTTTGGCCGTTACCAGTTGCTGGAACCGCAGCTTCATCCGATTAATAGCCCAGAAGAGGTCGACGGCTGTTGGGCGCGTCTGCGAGATCGTTTCGCAGATGGAAGGAAACTCCGCCTGCAGTTCTTCCACCGAGCTCGCGCTCGAACGCTCGACGCCCACTGCGACGCCCATCGCCGCGGCTACACCAATGGCCGGCGCGCCGCGAATCACCATATTCTTGATCGCAGCCGCGACGTCTCGATAATCGGTGTAGGTGTGATGGATTACGTGAGCAGGCAGCCGGCGCTGGTCGAGCATGACCACGCCGTTGCTGGTCCACTCGATCGGTTGTGCGACCTTCATCGGGCTGGATTGTTTCCTTTCTTATTCTAAGCGGGCTCCCCTTCGATGCTCGGGGTAAACAAGTGGAGCCCGCACCGCGCGTTAGTGGTGCCGGGTCGTTACGTAGAGCAGATAGCCGGCGAGCTGCAAGCCATTGTAGCCGAGATGCACCAGGTAACTCGCTGCCACAGTCCCGGTGTGCGCGCGAACCCACGTGAGGACGATACCCACGACAATCAGCAACGCGATTTGACCCCAGCCGCCCCAGAGCTGCGCCGCATGCATCAATCCGAAAAGCGTTCCGGTAATCGCGACCCCGGCGGCAATGCCTGTCCGCCGAGCGATCACCGGATACAAAAAGCCTCGAAAAATAGTTTCCTCCACGAGCGGAGCAACCAGCACACCGAGAATGCCGAAAAGCAATACGCTGACCCGCGCCTTGAGCAGCTCCTCGATGGGCAACGAACTCTTCGGATTCAGGAACCCGCCAACAAGCGAAACGCCGACTGCCAGCGCGGCCCCGGCGGCCAGAAATTGAGGCGCCGAGTGGCGAATCGTTCCTGCGCCTGGATGCAAATCTCGCCAGCCAATCGACTGCCAGAAGGGCTCAGACGTCCGGACGAGAAGCATCAGGTAGAGGTAGAGAATCGCACAGGCGTCGACCGTCGCCTGTCCAACCAGGAGCACAACGGATTTAGCCGTGCTCATTGTCGGTCCAAATACTTTAGTTGGGTCCACCCCGAAAATACGCACCGCCGCTTCGGCTAGGCCATACGTAACGACGAAGCCGCCGACCACCACGAGGACCGTGAACAGGGCGACTTCCGGCCAACCCCAAGGCACACGGAGGTCTTCGGAAAGGTCGGAAGGGAAAGGCTGCTGCGGCGCGCGCGGAGCGCCGGACGTCTGTTCGGTTGCGGGAAAATCCACATGAGGTTCGACGGGGGGAGGAGTCCCGTAGTTCTGGCTGTGCTCCCCATTTGCGTGCGCCCTGGCGGGCGCCGTACCCGCCGGATTGTGTTCGTCATAGACCATGTTCGTTTTTGGTGGCGAGTGGCGGGGGACGCAGCAACACGCAACCGTCGCGCTGGGACGCTGCAATCACTGTAGCGGCAGTTTCTGCCTCGCGCAAGTGCAGCGAATGGCGGTTCTGCCGCCCGAGATCAGATCAACTTTGGAGGAAAATCACTCACGAGTCGTCGCGCAATCAACGGCGGGGCGTTGTTTTCTTGCGGCCCGCGATTTTTGCTAGCGCCTGCGTGTAGGCGGCGATGGTTTCAGGGACCGCCTCGCTATAGACAAACTGGCCTCGGCGGCGGCAGGTGATCAATCCGGCTTCGCTCAGAATCTTGAGATGGTGAGAGACGGTCGCGGGGGTCACGCCGCGCATGGAGACGATCTCGCCGCAGTTCATGTGGCCGCCGGCATTCGAAATGGCCTCGAAGATACGGAGGCGGGTCTGGTCAGCCAAGGCTTTCGATATTTTCTCGATCTCGGCGCGGCTCATAGGCGATATAAAATTTAGCGAAATCTCCATCCTTACCGCCACTGAGAAGGCAATCCTTCCGTAAGAAACCCCAATAAGCCTGCATCCTCGCACTTCGATGATCATCTAAATATCGAAATAATAGCGGGCCGGGAGAGAGGCTCTTTGACGTCCGGACCGGGCCATGCGGCATATTCGGCAGACACAGGGAGATCAATATGAAACGATTCGAAGGAAAAGTAGCGGTAGTAACCGGAGGAAACAGCGGCATCGGACTGGCGACAGCCAAGCGCTTCCAAGAAGAAGGCGCGAAGGTCGCGATCTCAGGCCGAAGCAAGAAGACCTTGGATGAAGCGGTGAAGACGATCGGAAACGGAGTGTTGGCTGTCCAGTCGGACGTGGCGAACCTCACCGACATCGACAAGCTGTTTGCCGAGGTTTCGCAGAAGTTGGGCAAGATTGATGTGCTGTTCGTGAACGCCGGGGTCGCGAAGTTCGCTCCGCTTGCTGAGACATCCGAAAAGCTGTACGACGAGCAGTTTGATATCAACATCAAGGGAGCGTATTTCACGATCCAAAAGGCGCTGCCGTTTCTGAATGACGGCGCATCGATCATCCTGAATACCAGCGTGGCGGATAGCAACGGCACGGTAGGAGCCAGCGCGTACTCGGGCACGAAAGCAGCCCTGCGCTCTCTGGCAAGGACCGCGGCGGCGGAACTCGTAGCGCGCGGTATACGTGTGAACACCGTTGCGCCCGGACCCATTGAGACTCCGATTTTTGGACGCACGGGTCTTCCCAAGGAAGCTCTGGATGATTTTGCGAAGGGTGTCGTCGAGAGGGTCCCGATGAAGCGGTTTGGACAGCCCGAGGAAGTGGCAGGCGCCGTCGCGTTCCTGGCATCACAAGATGCGTCGTACATCACGGGCGTGGAAATCAACGTAGACGGCGGGTACGGACAAATTTGAATCCTTTGCATCTTCGGTGACATTCGACGGGAGGGGCGAGCGTAGCCCTCCCCTCGGGTGGCCGAATTCTTCGGTAAATCGGTCCAAGGAGGGAGTGCCTCCAATGATGTGTCTTACAGCCATAAATATGGTACACTTGTAAAGTGAGAACAACGGTCGATATTCCCAACTCCGTTTACCGTCGGCTCAAGTCGCGCGCCGCGAGCGAAGGCCGCTCTACAAAGGAATTGATCCTGCTCGGCGTGGAACAGGTGTTGAAGGCATCGCCGCGAAAGTTGCGCCGAAGAGTGAAACTCCCGCTCGTGCCGTCGAGGAGGCCCGGCACGCTCCAACTTGACAATGCAAAAATCTACGAAATCATTTCTTTTCCCTGACATCAACGTCTGGGTCGCGCTCACGCTCGAAGAGCACGTCCATCACATTCGCGCCAGGAGTTGGTTCGAATCGATAAGCGGGTTTGGGCGATTGTTCTTCTGCAGATTCACGCAGCTCGGGCTGCTTCGGCTGCTTACCGCTGCAGCCGTGATGGGTCAAGACCAGGTCATGGGTCAAGCCGAAGCATGGACGACGTATGATCGTTGGCTGCGGGATGAACGGATCAGTTTTCTGGATGAACCTTCGGAGATCGAACTTGTGTTCCGCGCCCTAACTCAATCAGGTCAATCTGCGCCAAAAGATTGGGCCGATTCCTACCTTGCTGCGTTTGCAACGGCTGCGGAGCTGACTCTTGTCACATTCGATCAGGCCTTTGCATCTAAGGCGAAGCAATCGATCCTGCTTAAGGCTGGAAGAGCGTAGGGCTCTTTTAGAATCCTTGCGGATGACACGGACTTCATTCGTGATTTCCGTTTGACCCATTCAGTACACGTGCCAGCACTTGTCCTGTATACGATTTTTTGACGCGCGCGACTTGCTCGGGCGTTCCTTCCGCGACAATGCGACCGCCGCCCTCGCCGCCTTCCGGTCCCAGATCGACGATCCAGTCGGCTTGCTTGATCACGTCGAGGTGGTGCTCGATGACCAGCACAGTATTGCCGAGGTCGGCGAGGCGGTTCAGAACGTCTAGCAGCTTTTTCACATCGTCGAAGTGAAGGCCGGTCGTGGGCTCGTCCAAAATGTAGAGCGTGCGACCGGTCTGGCGCCTGGAAAGCTCGCGCGCGAGCTTGATCCTCTGCGCCTCGCCTCCCGACAGCGTCGTGGACGATTGCCCAAGCTGGACATAGCCGAGTCCCACGTCCACAAGCGTTTCGAGCTTCGCTCGAATCTGCGGAATATTTTCCAGAATCTTCAACGCCTCAGAAACCGGCATGTCGAGCAAATCGGAAATCGAGTGGCCCTTGTACCGCACAGCAAGTGTCTCGGCGTTGTAACGCCGGCCGCGGCATACTTCACAGGTAACGTAAACGTCGGGCAGAAAATTCATTTCGATGCGGCGCAGCCCGTCGCCCTGGCATGCCTCGCAGCGGCCTCCCTTTACGTTGAAGCTAAACCTTCCCGGCCTGTAGCCGCGCTCGCGTGACTCCGGCAGCATCGCGAAAAGCTCGCGGATCGGAGCGAACACGCCGGTGTATGTGGCCGGATTCGATCGCGGCGTGCGCCCGATGGGCGCTTGATCGATCTCTATTACCTTGTCGATTTGCTCAGAGCCCTCGATCGCGCGAAACGCTCCGGGACGCTCCATCGAGTGGTAAAGCTTCTGCGCGAGCGCCCGATACAGAATGTCGTTTACCAGCGTGGATTTTCCCGATCCAGAGACGCCCGTCACGACCGTAAGCAAGCCGAGCGGCAACTCGAGATCCACGCCCTTGAGGTTGTTAGCCTCGCAGCCCAGCAGGCGCACGACTTTTCCGTTGCGCACGCGCCGCTGAGGCGGCACGGCAATTTTCAATTCGCCGCTGAGATACCGGCCCGTCAGCGATTCGGCGCTGCGCTCGATTTCTTCGGGACGGCCCTTCGCCACCAAATGTCCACCCGCGTTGCCAGCGCCGGGTCCAAGGTCCACCACATAATCGGCGCGGCGAATAGTCTCCTCATCGTGCTCGACCACTAGCACTGTATTGCCGAGGTCGCGCAACTTCTCGAGCGAAGTGATGAGTCGATCGTTGTCGCGCGCATGCAGACCGATCGAAGGCTCGTCAAGCACGTAGAGAACGCCACGGAGTTGCGAGCCAATTTGCGTCGCCAGGCGAATGCGCTGTGATTCTCCGCCCGAGAGTGTAGCGGCGGACCGATCTAGGCTCAGGTAGCCCAGCCCAACAGCCAGCAGAAAATCCAGCCGTGCGGCGATCTCCGCGAGCGCGCGGCCGGCGATGTCGGTCTGGCGTTCAGTCAGGCCCTTCCGAATCTCATCCACCGCCGGGCGTGCATCGGAAATCGGGAGCGCCGTAAATTCTGCAATCGACCGGCTGCCCACTTTCACCGCGAGACTTTCGGGGCGCAATCGCCTCTCTTCGCAGACCGCGCATGGCACAGGCGACATGTATTGCGTGACCCACTCGCGGTAAGCGTCAGACCCTGACTCCTCGAAACTCTTCTCGAGAAAACCGATCACTCCCTGGAAGTGCAATCCCGGCAGTGTCTTTGCAGCTCTTACGCTTGCTCGCGGCGAACTGTGGCCGTTCCCCTTTGAGTTCGAGGGCGGATTGCCGTAGAGGATCAAGTTTTGTGCCTGCCGCGAGAGCTTTTCGAACGGGGTCGAAAGATCGAATCCGTGCACCATGGCGCCGAGTTCGAGATTGCGCTTCAAAAACACGGAGCCTGCTCCCGGGCCGAGTCCTCCCTCGAGGATCGGCCGCGTCCAGTCCGTGATTACCTTCGAAGGATCGAAATCGTATTTCGAACCGAGGCCATTGCATGCCGGGCACGCTCCGTACGGCGAGTTGAAGCTGAACGAGCGCGGCTCCAGCTGCGGCACGGAGATGCCGCAATCGCTGCAGGCCATTTTTTCGGAGAAAACCTGCTCGGTGCCGCCGACCACGGAGACAGTGACCAGTCCCTTCGCCAGCTTAAGCGCCGTGGCGATCGATTGCTCGAGGCGCGCCGCGATGCCCGGCTTCACGAGCAGGCGGTCGATCAGGATTTCGATCGTGTGGTTCTTGCGTTTGTCCAGTCGCGGAGGCTCGTCGAGCGGGCACAATTCTCCGTCGATGCGCGCCCTCACGAACCCTTCGCGCACGAGCTTCTCAAGCTCCTGTCGGTATTCGCCTTTTCTTCCTCGCACGATCGGTGCGAGGATCATCACGCGGTCGCCGCTCTTGGCCAGTTCCCCGTGCAGGATCGCTCGGACGATTTGGTCGGTGGACTGCCGCGAGATCGGCTTCCCACATTTCGGGCAGTGCGGCGTCCCGATCGAGCTGTAGACGACGCGCAAGTAATCGTAGATCTCGGTGATCGTACCGACCGTGGAACGCGGCGAGCGCGTGGTGGTCTTTTGCTCGATGGCGATCGACGGGGAAAGACCTTCGATCGAGTCCACTTCCGGCCGCTCCATCTGGTCCAGAAACTGCCGGGCGTAAGCAGAAAGCGATTCGACGTACCGGCGCTGGCCCTCGGCGTAAATCGTGTCGAACGCGAGCGACGACTTGCCCGAGCCGGAAAGCCCCGTGATCACTGTCAACGTCTTGCGCGGGATTTCGAGGCTGATGTTCTTGAGATTATGCTGGCGAGCGCCCCGGATGACAATCTTGTTCAGGCCCATTTTGCTGAGGCTCCCACTAGCGGCCGGACGCACTACGGATAAAATACGCCTATCGTAACCTTTCACCGTAGCAGGCCGTGCCAGACGCGTCAAGAATGCTGCGCGGCTGGTAGTGCTTCAGTTTCAAACTGAAGCACTACCGCGCGGCTGCCGACGGCACCGTCACATCGTGCGCCACTAGCGACATTGGAATGCTGAATCACTCCGGCTGGCGCGATGTTGCCAGGGCGCTTCTTTCGCACTGGCTCTGAGAGGAGAAATCAACCGAAAGACGAGGACGCTCGCTATGCTTGTGAGTGATTTGCTGTTACGCTGGCCCGTTCCTGTTCGAGGCCAGGGGGAAGCTCAAGCGTGGTTGGAAAACCCAGCCGTATCTTGCTGACGGGGGGAGCGGGCTTCATCGGTTCTCATGTGGCGGAGGCCTTGCTCCGCAGACGCGCTCAATTAAGCGTCGTGGACAACCTGGATGACTTTTATTCGCCCTCTTCGAAGAGGGCGAATCTCGACACGATCCGGCGAACCGGCTCATTCGAATTCTTTGATCAGGACATTTGTTCTGCGGAGCAGATGCGAGGAACCTTCACCCGCGTTCGGCCCGAAGTGGTCATTCATCTTGCCGCGCGGGCCGGCGTTCGTCCTTCAATTGAGCAGCCGCGCCTCTATGAACACGTCAACGTCGGTGGAACGGTCAACATTCTGGAGCTCTGCAGAGAATTCGCGGTGTCGCGGCTGATCTTTGGCTCCTCCAGTTCCGTGTACGGAGCCTGCAGCCGGGCGCCTTTTTCCGAGAGTCAATCCGACCTGCGACCCATTTCGCCGTACGCTGCTTCCAAGCTCGCCGCAGAATCGTTTTGCCATACGTACGCTCACCTCTACAAGCTGCCTGTGGTGGCCCTCCGGTTTTTCACGGTGTATGGACCTCGACAACGGCCGGATTTAGCGATCCACAAATTTGTAGCGCGCATGGAGGCCGGCAAGCCATTGCCCATCTTCGGCCAGGGAGAAACGGGGCGGGATTACACGTACGTAGATGACATCGTAGCGGGTGTTCTTAGCGCGCTCGAATACCGATTTTCCTCGACAGACGAAGCGCCGTTCGAAATCTTTAATCTCGGCAATTCCAAACCGGTAAAACTTTCAGAACTGGTACGGCTGCTTGAATGCGTCACAGGGAAAAAGCCGGTTCTCGAGCAGGAAGCTCTCCAACAAGGGGATGTGCCTCTCACCTGGGCCGATGTTTCCAAAGCAGGGAGGCTGCTCGACTATAGGCCGCAAACGACGATTGAGCAGGGTCTTAAGAAATTTGTCGAGTGGTATCGCGCCGCCGACCCAGTCCAGCGCGCTTAGAACGAAACTTCGAACTCACTTCTCCGATCTGGGTTGTACTCCGTCTTGCCGCTTCTTTATGCACTGGACATAGAGCGAAATGGGCACACGTGGGTTCTCGTAATCGAGGAGTTGTAAGGGCCAGCTGAGAAGAAACAACGGCAGGGCCACGACGAAAAGGTTCCGGCTGATGAGCGGCTGAATGACGTTGGAAATCTTGACCAGCAGGGGCGACCCAAATCCTCCGGTCTTGACGATCTCAAATCCCGATGGTTCAAGGAGCGCTCCGTAGCTCTCCATCGTGTAACCGTCGCGGACATGCCATCCCACCGATTCGTCGGTGCAAACTCGGCCTTTGTTGCCGCAGTGCTCTGAAAACGGGCAACAGAGGTGCAAGATACCGCCTTCTCGGAGGATGTCGTGAAAATGCTGAACAACAAGTTTGTCGCGTGTGATGTGCTCCAAGGTTTCCGAGCAGATGATTTGATCAAACTTCTGCTGCACTCGAGGCAGATCATAGAGGTTGCACACCTCGAATTTCAGCCGGTCCGGATCGGTTCCCAAAAATGAGAAATATTCTTGGTCCTTCTGGACCTGGCTCGGCTCCATGGTCACGCCCAAGACGCGATTTCCGCGCTGATAGGCGGCGTAGGAAAGAGCTCCGTTGCCGCAACCAGCGTCCAAGGTGTCGATCGGGCCTTCCTTGAAATGCCTCGTCAGGAAGCGGTAGCGGGATCGCGTGTGCACGTCCATTCCCGGGAAGAGCAGCCTCTTCACCCAGAGGCGAACTCGGTCGCGCATCGGCAGTGTACTCATTTGAGGAATTCAGTTTTGCTCTTGCCGAGCGATTCCGGCTATTGGCTGCTTATTTTCCGGCTGGACCTCGTGAAGTCGCGCGGTTCACGATCATTTCGGGAGGAATCGCTCGTTTTCGTTCCAAGGCATCGGCAAAAATTGCACGCATCTCCACGCCATTGCGATCCCAAGTGTATTGGCTGGCGGTCCGGGCAGCCTGCGCAGCGATGCGTTCCCGCAACTCGGGATTCTCGTACAGCATCCGGATGCGCGCGGCCAGCCCCACCGCATCGTGAGGGTCCTCAAGAATGAGCCCATCCACTCCGTCCGTCATAATCTCCGCAGTTCCATTGGTAGCGGTGGTGATCACAGGCAAACCGCAAGCCATCGCTTCTGCGGGTGGCTGTGCAAACGTGTCCTCGAGAGACGGTCCCACGTATGCGTCGGCGGCGGCGTAATACCATTGCACATCCGAGCGCGGCGGGCAAAAAATCACTCGGCCTTCAACCCCAACTTCTCGGATGCGGGCTTGGTAAGGGGCCGCATCGTCCTTTCCAGCGACAACTAGGTAGAGCGGAGGATTCTTCAACAGCGCAAACGCTTCGATCAGAGTTACAAGTCCTTTTTTCTTCCAGTCATTTCCCACGAGTAAGAGAACAAAGGCATTTTCTTCGACTCCCAGCTGCCTGCGGGACCCCTGCCGGTTTCGAAGGCGCAACTCTCGGCTAAAGATCTCGTGATCGAGTCCGATGTACACGACCGGAAGCGCGCGGTCGACTCCGTAGTGCCGCTTCAAATCCTCCGCCGTCTTCCTGGCGATCAAGATCAAACCTGCCCTCGCGTTCGTGTACATCCGGCGTTCCAGAAACATGACTACGCGGTAGTAAAGCCTCCGATGAATGAGCCGCGGCCAAAATCGGACAGGATTTCCCCGCAATCGCAGCTCCGCGGTAGCCTGGCGTACAAATTCAGCAAATACAATGTGCACTGAGATCAAATCCGCATCCCAACAATTCGTTCCGGCCGTGTAAACCAAGTCGTGACAAAGACCGCGGAGATGCGTGTCCCACCAACGCCAGATGTGATTGGCGGCCAGCCACCAAAGGAAGTTGAGTAGGTGAGGTCCGGGGATGCGAGGAATACGATGCCAACGCATTCGGGTCAAGTCGATATCTTCGACGCGTTGGCTGTAAATGTGGATTTCGTATTCCTGAGGCAAGCGCGTAATCCACTCCGCGATCCGGCGCTCAGTTCCGTGGCGCTTGTCAATGAACGGAGAAACAACGGCAATCCTTACGGGTGACATGCGTACCAAGCGCTCCCCTATGGAGTCATCTGCATGAGTTCACACCAGCGCTGGAGAACAAAGAGATCCCAGATGCGCGACCAGCCCACCGCGCCCTCCGACTGTTCATATCGGCTCCAATGGCGATTCACGGCCTCAGGTTCCAGAATCCCGGCCTGCCGCACTCGTTCGGCGGAAAACGTCTCGCTCAAGACGCCATGCAAGTCACGCGACAGCCATCGCTGGAAGGGGAACGTAAATGTGCGTTTTCGGCGGGACTGCAGATCGGCATACAGCGTGGGAGGTAGAAAAGCCTTCGCAGCATCGAGCAAGAGGCGTTTCCGCTGCATGCGAACGTTCGACGGCACAGCGAGCAAAAACTCCACTACCCGATGGTCCAGGAATACTGGCCGCACCTCAATGCTGTGGGCCATGCTCATAGCGTCGAGATCGCGCAGCAGGCGAGGCTCAAGGTGCGTATGGATGTCCATGAACGCCAGCCGCTCAAGGAGGTTCTCTTTTTCGACTCGTTTCGACCAATACTTCAAATGGTCCCTGGCCTCCGCGTGATGGCCGTTCGAAGGAGAAGTATGCGCGATGAGCTCGGCGACGTCGCGGTCGAGAAACAGCACTTTCACCGCAAGCTGTGCCGCCACAAACGGGTCGTCGGCGCCAATCAGGTACGAAAGCTTTCTCCAGCGAAATGGAAAAGCTTTGCGGTCGAGCATCCCGCCAACGGAGTTCGCCGGCAGCAGCCGGGCCAAGTGAGCGACTGCATTGAATCGCTCAAACCAGGCGAGGGAATCATAACCGCCAAACAGTTCGTCTCCGCCCTGGCCCGAGAGAGCGACTTTGAATCCCGCTTCCGCTCCCAGCTTTGAGATCCAGTACGAATTCAGTCCGTCGACCGTGGGCTGGTCGAGAGACCAAATGGCGTGATCAAGGTCAGCTTCGACGCGGCGCGCATCCAGAGTCACTACGTCGAGCGGAACGTTCAGCGCCTCCGCAGTGCGGCGCGTCAACGTGCTTTCGTCAAACTCGGGCTCGCCAAAGCCAACCGTCATCGCGGACAGATTCTGGGCGCCGGCCGCTTTCGCCAAGGCCGCCAGGCAGGCAGAATCAGAGCCGCCACTCAAGAAGATCAGAACGGGAACATCCGAGACCAGGTGGTTGGTGGTCGCGTCGACTAGAACTCCCGAAAGGTCCCTGGCGAGATTGTCAGTCGGCATGTTGGATGAATGGGGTGTAAGCGACCAATACTCATCCATTTGCCACTCGCCGTTCTTCCAAACTCCCATGTGGCCAGGGGGAACCGGAGTCACGCCGCGGACAGCAGACCACGGCGGCGGAATATGCCCAAGCTGCAGAAAAGCCCGCAAGCCCGCTGGATCCAACTGACGGGGTATCAGCCCGGAGGCAAGAAGCGTCTTGAGTTCTGAAGCAAACAGAAGCTGGCCGCCGGATTGGTGCAGATAAAGTGGCTTGATGCCGAGGCGGTCGCGACCAAGCAACAACTTGCGCTCCCTGGCATCCCATATCGCGAAAGCAAACATGCCCCGAAGTTTTTCGACGAATCGCTCGCCATATTCGACATAGAGGTGAAGGACAACTTCCGTGTCGGTCGTTGTGCGGAAGCAATGGCCACGCTCGCTGAGTCCGACGCGCAACTCGGAGGCGTTGTAGCACTCCCCGTTGTACGTGATCCAGGTTTGGCCATCGGGACTCGACATGGGCATTCGCCCGCGCTCGTTGAGGTCAACGATGGAGAGGCGGGTATTCGCGAGCAGGCACGACCCAAGGTCCTCAACCCCCTGGCTGTCGGGGCCTCGGTGCCTCATGGCGGCAGCCATGCGCTCGACCGCCGGACGGAGCTCGGTGACCGGGTGAATCGTGGCAATCCCGGCAATGCCGCACACGCCGCCTACTTCCCAACCAGCGCGAGACGCCACCGGGGTACTGCGCGCAAGCGTCTGGGGATCGGAACAGGTTGCGGCATCTGCGCAAGTTTAGGCAGGCGATACAACACCCCGATGAACAGCCATAGATACGCGTTGTTCACAAAGTTTTGGTAAGACTGAATTCCAAAGTACATCAGAAGGATCAGGCCCACGACGGCATACCACCATATGGCAAACCCGATGGGAAAATATATAGTTTCGCGGAGCTTCCGAACGACCTTCCAACCCTGCCAAAGCAACACCGAAACCCAAACAAACCAGAGAAGGAGGCCCCAAATGCCCATTTCAACGACCAAAGCGCCGTAGCCGCTTTCCACGTTATAGGGCGGCGCCGGCTCGTTTAGGAAACCCGAAACATATTGCGTACCCAACGAAGATAGCCCTGTTCCGTGTCCCGTGAGCAAATTCCCCTCTTCGAAGGCTCCCACTAAGTTGCTGATGGGATAGTTCCATGCCCGGTTGGAAAGCTCAGAACCTTCGCCATTTATTGAGAGGGTCTCCGTGAAGAAAGCCCAGTTTCCGCCGATGATTGCCGGAAACACCTCGACCATCAGGATCAACCCAAGCCCGCCAATAAGAAAGCCGCGGCGAAGGGCCTTCACCATCCGGTGTCCCTGCCCCCATTTCCAAGGTGCGCCCCAGAGAAAGGCGGCGGTCATTACGAATGCACTGCCGATCGTGAAAACAAATGGAGTGCGGGTCCCGGAGATCATCACAGCGACGGTAATGACTCCCATGCCGAGATAACCGTACTTGGCACCGGGCCGGCGACTCAGCAACAGGTATCCCTGGCCCCCCATTGCAAGAATCCAAAGCAGCACGAGATAGAACGAAAAGCGGCCGCTGCTGACGAACACGGAACTTGGCGCGAACACCTCCATCTGGGTTACGGGCGAATACCTGGTCAGATGCGACAGCCCATAGATCTCTGAGGCAGTATCTTCAGGCGTCAGGAAGCTTACTCCGAGTACTGATTGGGCAACTCCCAAACCGGAGATCACAATTCCAGATATCAAGGTGAATTTTAGGAGGCGTTCAAGGTCCGCGGGACATTGCAACATCGCGAAGCCGAGAAACATCAGCGGAACGTAGTAGAAATAAAGCTTTACCCCGAGGAGGCCGTAGATAATGCTTGGCGACATTGGATTGAAAATCTCAACCACTGCGACTGCCATGAAGATGGCGAGAGGCAACAGAAACGGGCACTTGAACACCTCCACTTCCCGCCGCCGCTTTGCGAAATAAAACGAAAAATACGCGACAGCCACTAGAAGGTCCTTCGCGAAATAGACGGTCATGCTGTTCCCGAGATACTTGCGGGCCAAGTCCTCAAACAGCAGCCAAGTCAAAAAGAACAGGACGCCATTTCGCCAGTCGTTCAAAATGTGAACGACGATCGCCAGTAGGACCAGGCTCAACCCAAACAGGATCAACTTCTGGTCGGAGCCTGCGACAATCCAGGCGGCTAGTTCCCAGATGATCGCGAGCAGGATTAGGCCAATAACGGCAGCCTTCACCTGGCGGTTTCCGCTTAAGGATCCTAGCGTGCTGAGCTGCATTTTCTGTCGGTCTTAACCCGCTCCCCGCGTAGATTATCTTGCACAGCTCGTAGCGCGCAACGAAGAAACGGAAGTTGATACGTATTTGCCGACGTGTGGACGTCTCGCGGCCCTGGGTGGGTGGTTAGGCCTGTACGGTCGTTAAGGGTGGGGACTGAGCACCCCTTGAGGATGATCTGGATCATATAAGCTGGTCGCCATCAAGTTCTTACCTTGGATACGAGATCAACTGCGCGAACGAAGCCCTCCACGTACTCGCGCGGTGACCATGTCTCCATGCGCCGCTTGGAGGCAGCCCCCATCTCCTGCCTTCTTGCCGCGTCCGGCAATGTCTCCCTCAGGATAGCAGCGAGCGCGTCAATATCCCCTGCCGGGAACACGTATCCTGTTTCACCCGGGCGGACCAGATCGAATTTCGCCCCCACGCGGTCGCTGACCACGACTGGCAACCCGCAAAGCATGGCCTCGTTGACAACCATTCCAAACGGCTCGAACAGCGACGGCAGAACGAATAAATCTGCCGCACGATACGCCGAAGGAAGTTGCGATTGGTTAAGAAATCCAAGGAATCGAACGCGGTCTGCAAGTCCCGACTCTGCTGCTCTGCGCTCAAGCACGCCCCGACTCGGCCCGTCCCCGGCAAAGACGAGATAAGAATCCGCAACTTTCGCTCGGGCGAACGCCTCCAGCAGATCGGCGGGGCCTTTCCAGGGCTGAAGCTTGGCGCAGAAAAGCGTAACGGTTGCTTCCTCCGGGATATTCCACGTTTGTCGAACTGCCGCTCGATTTGCGTTTGCAGCCCGTTCTGTCCACCAGTTGTTGTCGACAGCGGTAGGCGCAAGGACGACATGATCGCCCGGATACCCGAGTGACTTCAAATAGTCCACGCCTCCGGAGGATGAAACAATCACCGCGTTCGCCAGGGAGAAAATCCATTGCAATAACCGCTTCTTGAACCAAAGGCGCCACCGCGATTGCGTCCGCCAGCTCTGGAGGCTATGGGAATCAGACACGAAAATGACGGGAACTCCATAAAATTTTGCTGCGGCAACCGCAATCCAAGCGCTCGCAAAATAATAACCGCAGACCAAAACTGCGTCGAAGTGTCCGTCCCGTAGCAGAGGCCATAAGCCCGGATTCGCCAAACCCCAGAAATGATCCGACCCCTGCCGCCAGGCGAGATTGGGAATGTGGGTCCACGAGTAACCTTCGAGCAAGGGTGTGTCCCAGGAGACCTCAACGCCAAAGCCGGGATCTACGCTGGATTCTGCTCCCTGCATACTGCAATAGGAAACCAAGAGATCCAGCCTCGGATGGAGCGCCATTTCGCGAAATAGCGGGGAGGAATATTGAACGACGTGTGGAGCGACAATCAGGAGCCGCATGCGTGCGCCGTTTGTTCGGACGAGGTTCGGCATGCCGTACCCCGCGGCAGATTGTTTGCGCTCCCCTACACTGTAGATGGATGCCTTCCTTCCTTGAGTCCAATTTCGTCCATGCGGGTGCTTGATGACTCTGCGCCTCGCAAGGCGATGGCAACATCGGAGATCCGTGCGATATTTTGGATTTCCGGATCGACGCTCACGAGATTTCAAATATGATATAGCTCGTCGCGTTTTTCAAACGAGACAAAACGATGTCACGTGAGAATAGCCTCGACGTCGCCGCCAAGCTCCGCTACATTCGGCGCATCCTCCGCCACCGCTGGCGCGGTCAACCCCGCCTGTGTCCATATTGCGGTCCCGCGAGCACTGTAAGTCTCGTCCGGAGAAAGAAATGGATCGTAGAGATTCTCCAGTGCCGCACATGCCGCCTATGGTTTCGCTGGCCATCCGATAGTCCAGGGGAACATGACGAATATTATCAGGAGGAATTCGCAGGTGACTCGCCTCAGGTCAATCTCCCAGGAAACGGCGAACTGGCCTTGCTTTTGAAAACCAATTTCTCCGGGTCTCCGCTCGACATCAACAACAAAATTCGCGTGTTGCGGGCGTTGCGTCCCGGAGGCCGGGTGCTTGACTTTGGGTGTTCCTGGGGCTACGGAACCTATCAGCTCGAACAGCAAGGTTTCGACGCCGTCGGTTTTGAAATTTCGAAACCTCGAGCCGAATATGGCCGGGCGAAAATGAACCTGAAGATCATCGACTCGATCGAAAAGCTTGAGGCCGTGCCTTCAGGAACCTTTGACATCGTATTCTCCAACCATGTCATCGAGCATCTTCCCAATATCGGCGCTGTTTTCCCTCTGCTCACTCGGCTTCTGGAGGAAAATGGTTTTGTATTTCACGTTCTTCCCAACTTCATGGGGGAAAAGGCGCGCTCAGGATATTGGCTGAAGTGGATCGGAGAGGATCATCCGATCGCGCCCGCAGTGCCCTTTTTTGATTTCGCCATTCCCCGAGCAGGATTGGAAAAACCGGTCTTCGGATCCAGCCCATTCGACGACCAAATGGCCCAAGAGCTCAAGGACCGCTCCGGTGCGGCCCTATCGACCGAAGGCGATGAATTACTCGTATTCGCTCGCAAAGGCGTGCAGTCAGCCCATGCTGGATAAGGCTGCCGCAACCGGAGATCTAAGTTACTCGAGCTGCCTGAGAAGTGGCCCTCGTCGAATGTTCTCGCAATTCAGTTGAGTTTTTGCCGAGCGCGGCGGCAAACTGGGCGGTAATCGCCGCCCAGGAGAAATACTTCTCCTGCGCTTTGCGGCTGCGTTCGGCGAGCGTCTTGCGATAGGCGTCGTCCGAAAGAACAGCTTCGAGCGCGCCGGCAAGCGCTTCCCGATCGCCGACCGGGACCGCAACAATCCCTGCCTCTGTAACTGGCCAGCCTGTCTCGGGTCCCGAATAGCTCACGATTGGTAAGCCACAGGCGATGCCCGCGATCGCGCTCCCGCGTCGCGTGGAAATCTCTCCTCGAACAAACAAGAGCACATCCGCGCGCGACAATACCTTGCTGACTTCGGGCGCGGGCAGGAGACCCAGGGATTCCAGCGTCACATTTGCGCCTGCCAGTTCGGACTTTAGCGCCGGTTCGGCTTCTACAGCACCCCGCCCGAACACGAGGAGACGAATCGGCCTTTCGTTGCGACTGGCACACTTCACCGCAAATCCAATGTCGGCTACTTCCTGCGCCAACATTGTCCCTCCCCGAACTCCGTACACCGCGACGGATCTGGCGATAGAGGCGCCGCCGCGCGCAACTCGGGTCGATTCCGGACAATTTGCCCCAACCGGAATAAAGATCGCCTTCTCACGTCGTAATGGGAGCCAGGAAATCTTATTCACAGGAACGGTGAAGATGCAGAGATCCGAGCCCGCATAGAGACTTCGCAGCACCCGAAGTTGGCAGTATTCGCGGGCGTTGCCTACGATTCCTTTTCCGGGCAACGGGAAAAAATCGTGAAACACCACACCAGGACGGGCGCCGCAGCGGCGCAGCACATCCAGAACCCGCGGCGCGCGCAGGGGAAATCCACGCCGCGACCACGCCAGCGTCGTGAATTGAAGGAGCACCCACCGATCGCGCCAAGCCTCAGCCGCTTCCTGGAGCTCAACTAGTGCGCTGCTCCAGCCCTTCTCAGCCCAGTCGACCCGAGCTATTTCGAACGAAAGCCCACGCTGGGCACCCGCCTCGCGCAGATTTTCGCAGTAATCCACCACGCCGTCCGTGGGCTTGTCCCGGCAGCCGAGCAGCAATGTCACGTGCTCAGTGCTCACTTCTCCACCAGGTAGCTGCCAATCACTAGCGCATCCATTCCCGAGCTGAAGAACGTTCGAATCGCGTCGGTCGGCGTGTTCACAATGGCTTCGCCGCGCAAATTGAAAGACGTGTTCATCAGAACAGGAACTCCCGTACGCTGGCCAAATTCATAAATAAGATTCCAGTACAGCGGATTAATTTCTTTTTCCACCGTTTGCGGGCGCGCGCTCCCATCCACGTGCGTGACCGAAGGTATAACGCTGCGCATCTCCGGGCGGACCGGGTTCGTCAGAATCATGAACGGGGAATCGCATGCATGTTCGAGGTATTGTCCGGCCACTTCCTTCAAAAGAGAGGGGGCAAAGGGACGCCACCATTCCCGAAACTTGACGGCGTTGTTCACTTTGGAGTTCATTTCGGGATCCCGCGGGTCGGCAAGGATCGAGCGATGCCCGAGCGCGCGAGGCCCAAACTCCATTCTTCCCTGGAACCAACCGATAATTTTGCCGTTCGAAAGAAGTTCAGCAGTGCACGAAGCAATGTTCTGCAGCTTTGTCGCGCGGAGCTTGTAGGTCCCCAGCGTCTTCTCGATATCCTGATCAGAATACTCTGGACCGAAATATACGTGGCGAAGCGGCTTCATCGGCAACCGTCCCCCGCCATCGAGGCACGGAGCGAATACGGCGCCGAGCGCCACACCGTCGTCGCTCGCGGCGGGCTGGACAAAAATTTTGTCTACTATGCCTGACGCCTGAATTTTCCCGTTCGCTTTCGAATTAAGCGCCACTCCGCCGGCGAGGCAGACGTTGCGGCAACCGGTCTTCGCGATCGCCGTCCTTACCAACGCCATCATGGCCTCTTCGCAAGCGTCTTGCACGGCGAAGGCGATGTTCTTGAAGTTGTCGTTAATTTCGCTCTCAGGCGCTCGCTCGGGGCCGAGCCGCTTGGCGATACCGGAGATACCGCTTGCACGTTCGAATAAGAGGGGCGCATTGACGCGATAGCCCTCATGATTCAGGGTGATGAACTCGGTTAAGTTCACGCCCGGACGGCCGTAAGGCGCGAGGCCCATCACTTTCCATTCATCGCTGTTGGGGACGAATCCGAGATACTGGGTAAATTGCGCGTAGAACAGGCCCAGCGAATTCGGCCACGGAATCGTCAGCACGTGATCGAGCCGGCCGTCGTGGCCGAACCAGATCGAACTCGCTTCCCAGGCCCCGCGCCCGTCCATGACAACTACGGCGGCCTTATCGAAACCCGAGTAGGAATAAGCGCTGATGGCGTGTGCGAGGTGATGTTCCACGAAACGCATTTGCGCCTTCGTCGGACCAAAATGATGAAGGAGGCGCTTAAACCCGCCATTCTGGTGCGCCATGCTCGCGTAAAGCCGCACGGAGTTCAGCACATTGAGATAGGTGATCGGATACTGGCCGCCGGCAAAACATTTCAAATCCGTGGCAAACACTTTGGCGGGCGCGGGCCAGCCCTGGCAGATGAAATCGAGATGGTCGGCCTTGACGTTCGCAAACTCGAGGCACGCACGAATTGCGTTGTGCGGAAAGCCAGCGTCATGTTTGACTCGGCTGATGCGCTCCTCAGCGACGGCGAAGAGCAGTTCGCCGTCCCGCGCAATGCACGCCGAAGAATCGTGCATCTGCGAATAATTGAAGCCCAGACTGATCATGAATATCGGCCCGCCGCGTCAGGAGTGGCAACCGCACGAGAGGAATCGAGTGCCGTCTCTACCGTGGCCGCCCTTACCCTATCTATTCGCCACTCAGGTCATGCGCGCAAGTCACGAACTCAGCGAGCGTTTGCCCGCGTTGAACTGTAACTCTTCCCCAACGGACCGGGAAGAGCGTGCAGCGCAATTATAAACGCGATCGCCACACGCCTACGGTTTGGTCTTCCCCAACAGAGCGATGAAGTGCAATCGGCGTCCGAACAGAGCGCTGAAGGGTGGAGGATAAAGCGGAATACGATCTTGCCATTCCCGCACATTCATTCCAGCGGCCTGGAAGTATTGATTCCACTGGGCGCGGTTCTGGTAGTTGTACGGCAAAATCACTCCGTGCGGACGATTTCCGACCCAATCCATAAGCTTCAACGTCATGAAATCGAAGCGATCTTCTGCCAGATGGTCTTTGATCAGCACAAACTGGCGGCTGACGCGGCACGCCTCGGACAAGAGCTTAGCAATCTCGTTGGTGTGGTGTAACACGTCGACGAACATGCTCACGTCGAACGACGCATCTGGATGCGGAATCGTTTTTCCGTCGAATGGCTTGCAGTCAATCAAGCAAGTAGGCCGCGGCGCGAATTCGATCCCTTGTATGTCTACGGTGGGGTTGCGGCTCCTAACCAGGCTGGCAATTTTGCCATCACCGCACCCGATATCGAGAACATCCGCCTCGGAGGGTATCCATTTGGCGAGCAAGTCAGCCAGAACGCGGACTCGTCTCTCAAATACAGCTTTTCCGTGAATATGCTTCAGAACGGAAAGGGTCACACTTTCACGTGAATCAAGTGAACTCATGGACTCGGGCGTGCGTCAATCTCTCCGTCGGCACGGTAGATTCTTTGGTATCCGTGCTCAAACACAAGAGTAAAGCCGCGCGGATGATCAGGCAGCGCAAATCTGCCGCCATTCCCGACCAGGTCGAGGATATGCGTCACGTGGAGGCGAGGCAGTTGTGCCAGCACTTCCTGTACGTTCGTGGCACCCAAGGGTTGCTCTCCCCAACGGCCAAACGCGCTGACATATGGCTTATCAAGAAAGTAGGCTGCAACGCCCGGTTCTAGGATGAGAACCTTTTTGACGGACGGCTCACCATTGATGTATTCGAAGCTGGCGGCCTCCGGGGTCTCCATGCGCCACCTAGTGCGTTCGTACGAGCTCGACACGGCCGCATGCAGGTCTCCCATCCGGGCAGGCAAGATCATCCAGACTCCATACAGGACCGAAATAGCGATCACCGCTGCCGAAAGGGCGCGTCCGTTCCGCGCTGCTATGTCTGTTGCGTATTGCCAGCCCAAAACGCCAAAAATTGCGGCGATAACATAAATGTGGATAACGTATCGCGACAATTGCGCAGTCACAAACCACGCAACCAACTGGAGCACGGCAAACAGTAAGAGCCCGAGTGCAAATGGATCGTGGCGCCGGGCAACCACGCCAAACGGGCCCAGTGCCAGGGGGGCGATCCCGATTCCTCCAGCGCCTCGGAAATTCGCCGTGTAGTAGGTCAAATGGAACGGAAGAAGCAGAAAATTCATCATTCCCTCACCCATCCCTCGTCCCTGCTCACGCAAAGTCTTCACAACTTCTTGCATAACAGCCAGCTGAGGAATGCTTCTCGTGAAGACCCTGAGCAGCGCAGGAGGGGCGGGATATACAGGTGAGCCGGACAGGATCCAGTTTCGCACGTAAAAGGGAGACGACATCAAGATTGCAACGACGCACGAAATACCCAGCCATTTCAGTGGGGACATCGATTTCCAGCGATTGGTCCAGATGGAACGGAGAAACAAGCAGACAACCAGCAATCCCCACGCGATGATTCCCTGGTACTTCGTTCCCATGGATATGCCGCCGAAAATTCCGAACAGCGCAAAGTCTCCCAGTCGTTCAGCGTCGAACGCTACACGCGCCGCGGCCAGAATAAAGCTGGCAAACAACGCATCCACGAAGCCTCCAAATGCTCCCCGGTAGACGGCAGGCATCGTGGCAACTAACGCTGCTGCCCACCAGGCGCCCGCCGGATCGAGCTCCAAGCGCGTCGCGAGCGCTGCGGTCGCGATGAGAAGACAGCCAAGTCCCATCACCGCAAAAAATCCTGGTGCGCGCTGTCCGCCGAGGGACATCAGCGCAGCGTATTGAGTCTCTACCACTACCGGAAAATATGTCTGTATTTCTTCCGGCACCGGCCGGATCACTTGTTCGCGTAGCCACACCTTGGGCCCGAGGTAGTGGTATGCAATCGCGTCGTCATTCGTGTCGCCGATTGGCAAAGCGAGTCCCCCTATAGCGGTCACGAGCATGACCAAGAAAACAATCCCCGCAGGCAAGAATGGAATCCGGACTTTCGCGAGGGCTGCGCGATATTTGGGAATCGCGCGCACCAGTGGACGGCCCCCCAACAGAATCCCTCCGAACAGCACAAGAACAATCGCCGAGCGCGAAAACCAGATTTGCCCCACGCAGAATAGAATCGTCCCGAGGATTCCCAGCCCTCCCAGGAGTATCAGGACAAAGCGATCCAGCTGTGAGAAGGATTTTGGGATCAGGGAACGAAGAACGGTCCCCCAACCAAGCGCGGCAACCGCAAGAACCAAGTTCGCAAGGATAGCTGGCAGCAATCTCATCGAGGGGAAAGATGCTTAGACCAGTTCAGGAAGGTCCGCCCAAGATTGGACCCGAGGACACGAATCACGACGAAAGCTATGATCGCCCCGATGATCCAGACCTGCACCACCCATCGCCAACTAGCGGTCGTGATGTCTCCGGATTTCTGCCGGCTTTCGTTGTTCGACATGGACGCCTCGGGTGCAACCTGGTGTTGCCAGTTAGGCTCCGGCGCCGAGGATACATTTTCCGACTCTTACAAACAACCGGGTGCGGGTTGTACTTGCCGCCCGCCGAGAACAACGACGTAATTTTCTGCGCCCCTATTGTCTACTTTCGTGACATTCCGAGGACGCTCAGAAAGAAACTCGAAAGGACGGCCTGGAATCCCACCGTGAACAGGACCACGCCGGGAATCACGATGCGCAGCGTACGCTCCAAATCGAGTGGGCCGAAATTACGCGCGCGCCAGGACTCCAGGCCCAGCACCCAAGCCCCTGCCCCGCCTAGAATCAGCAGCACACCGACCGCCAAGCCTACCTCGAGCGTCACGTAGCGAAACACGCGCGACAGGCGCGAATCTTCAGGCAGTAGCCCCTCGCTGATGGCAAATATCTTCGTGAACGTGGCGAATAGGATCGATTGAAAACCAATCAGGATAGCCATCGCGCCAAAGAGCAAGGTGTGCACGTCAAACACGATTGCCCCCACTCTTCTCGGGCCAGGCAGCAGCCAAGCGCTGACGGCGAGGCCCAGCGCCATTAACGCGATCCCCGGATAGAGAAAAAGCCATCGCGGGCTGTAGAGCAACAGAAACCGGAGATGCCGCCAGCCATCCCGCCACGTCCGGAGATGAGGCGCGCGATCCCGCCGGTCCGGGGACAGCGTCGTAGGAATTTCCGTCACGCGCAAGCCGAACGCGGCGGCCTTCACCACCATTTCGCTGGCGAATTCCATCCCCAGTGTCCGCAGTCCCAGGCGCTCGATTGCCTCTTTGCGAAATCCTCGGAGCCCGCAGTGAAAATCTCCCACCGGGCTCTTGAAAAACAGGCGTCCCAAGCCAGTCAAGACCGGGTTGCCGAGATAGCGGTGCAGCGGCGGCATGGCACCCGGCAAGATCGCTCCGCGGAAGCGGTTCCCCATCACTAGATCATATCCTTGGCGCAGTTTGGCGACGAATTCGCCAAGTTGAGAAAAATCATAGGTGTCGTCGGCGTCCCCCATCAACACGAACTGCCCGCGCGCCGCAGCGATGCCGGCTTGCAAGGCGCTGCCGTAACCGCGCTGCTCGACGTGGACGACGCGGGCGCCGAAGTCGCTGGCAAGTTGCTGCGAACCGTCGGTGCTGCCGTTGTCGGCGACGATCACTTCACCGCGAATCCCATCCTGTTTTAGGGCATCGACCGCTTTCCTGACGCACACGCCAACCGTCGCCGCTTCATTAAGGCAAGGCATGACTACAGAGAGTTCCAGACTCTCACTATCGCGTTCACTGCGTGGAGCCGCCTGCGTCGCAGTAATCGAACTCATCGTATCGAAGCTGCACTCTCCTCACGAACTGTACCCCATCCCACGCGCTGCGGAAAGGGCGGCGGCCAACAGAGAAGCCGAGCGCATTGAGCTGTGACGGTGGTTTTAGTGGCGCAGGCTTCAGCATGTGGGCTTTCTCCTTGCAACCTCTAACCCCCTGAAACCTGCGCCCCTACTCTCAATGCATCGGTGCGCACAAGAATATGCACGTTAGAGTGGTGCTCGGGGTGGGATCGCGTTAAAGTAGCGCGAAATGTGCGGAATTTGCGGTGCAATCGGAATTGGACAACCCGAACTGGCCGAAGAGATTACGCGCCGGATGATGGGGGCACTGCTGCACCGTGGTCCGGATGATGAGGGGCTTCTTGCGGCACCATCAGTGGCGCTCGGGATGCGCCGCCTGAGCATTATCGACCTTCCTGGCGGACATCAGCCCGTTTTCAATGAGGCTGGCAATGTGGCCGTCGTCTTCAACGGTGAAATCTATAACTTTCGGCAGCTGCGGAAGACGCTCGAGGGCCGCGGGCATGCGTTCCGGACTCACTCCGACACGGAAGTCATTGTCCATGCGTATGAGGAATGGGGCAGCGAGTGCTTGCGCGAGCTTCGAGGGATGTTCGCCCTGGCCATCTGGGATGCGCGCTCATCCGGCACTTCGGGAGATGCCGCGCGGCACGCCCGCGTATTTCTTGCACGGGACCGCCTAGGCATCAAGCCTCTCTACTACGCGGCCGCGCGTGGCGCTTTTCTATTTTCCTCCGAAGTGCGCTCTCTGCTGGCGAGCGGGTGCATTGAGCCGCGCGTTTCGCCGGAATCGCTCGAAGCCTACCTATTGTTCGGTTCGGTCGCGGAGCCCTCAACACTCATTGAAGGCGTTTTTTCTACGCCTCCGGGGCATTATCTTGAGTTTTCTACGGACGCTCCACCCGCAGCGCCGGCGCCCAAGCACTATTGGGATTTCACCGAAGCCGTGTTGCGTCGGAATGGAGCCAAGCGCAAAACGGTCGGCGACGCAGCAAAGGAATTGCGTCCGCTGCTCGAGGAGACCATTCGCGATCATTTGATTGCGGATGTTCCACTGGGCGTGTTCCTCTCGAGCGGAATCGATTCTACAGCGTTGGTTGCCCTTGGCAGCCGCCTCCAACCAAATCTGCACACATTTACGGTGATTTTTCCCGAGCAACGGTTCAGCGAAGCCGAGCTTTCGCGCCGTACAGCCAAGCATTTCAAAACGAACCACCAGGAGATCCTGCTCGCTCCCGACCAAGTGCTGGCCCAACTGGACGACGCAGTGAAGTCCCTCGACCAGCCGACGATGGACGGCCTGAACACGTATTTTGTGTCGCGGGCCGCCCGGCAGGCGGGCCTTAAAGTCGCACTTTCGGGCCTCGGCAGCGATGAGATCTTCGGCGGCTATTCGACGTTTGCAACTACGCCTCGCGCCGCTTTCGCGGCTCGGATTGCGCGATGTGTGCCAGGTCCCTTGCGCAGATTGACGGCTGGAGCGATGCTGAAGGTTGCCACGGGAGATGCGGCGCACAAGGCGGCTGCGGCATGGCGGTCTCCGAAAGATTTCCCACACGCCTACTACTTTACCCGCACACTGTTCACACCGTCCCGCGTGCGCCGCTTGCTGGCTCCCTATTTCGAGTCCAACGATTACTCCGCAGGGCGAGTTTTACCGTGGCGTGCTCGCATGCTGGAGATCGCGCGGCAGGCCGGGCGGCTTGATTCCTTTACCTGCGTTTCCTGTTTCGAATTGCAGTCCTACATGGTTAACACGCTCCTTCGCGACACGGACTCAGTGAGCATGGCCAATTCTCTTGAAGTCCGCGTGCCGTTTCTCGACCACCGCCTGGTAGAGTTTGTCGGCCGGCTGCCGAAGAATGCGAAATTCACACGCGACACTCCGAAAGCTTTATTGGTCGAGGCCCTGTCCGATCTGCTACCAGAGGGCGTCGTTCGTCAGCCCAAGCGCACATTCACGCTGCCCTGGGAGGTTTGGCTTAGAGGACCCCTCGGTGTCCGTCTTTCGCAAGATTTGTCGAATCTCACGCCGCAGTTGCGCCCATACATGAATCCCCGTGCTGTGCGCGGTGCCTGGCAGAACTTTGTCGTCGGCCAGACGAACTGGGCGCGTCCGTGGAGCTTGTTCGTATTGAACGAGTGGATCCGCCATCATGTGACGGACGCAAAGCACGTGCAAGCCGCGGCCGCCGAACCAGCGCACTCCGCCGCGGCGCAAGCAGCGGCCGCGAATCCGCGGTCCTGACACAGGGAGAAACGGCTACTGATGCACATCCTCGGAATTAACGCACACCACGGCAACGCTTCCGCCGCGATTGTTTCGGATGGCCGCCTGGTGGCTGCCGTCGAGGAGGAGCGCTTCAATCGTGTGAAGTATGCGGCGGGATTTCCCTCGGCGGCCATTCGCTATTGCCTGAACGAGGCCGGCATCACCCTATCGGAAGTCGATCACATTGCGATCCCGCGCAACCCCTGGGCGCGCCTGGGGACCAAGCTGTGGTATGCGCTGAAAATGCCGAGTTTTGCTCGTGAGAGAGCGAAAGTGTTGGCGCGATTCGTTGGCATTCCCGAAGCGCTCGCGCAAGCGTTCGAAATCGCCCCAGAAAAGATTCGAGCCAGGTATCATCGAATCGAACATCACCAAGCGCATTTGGCGAGCGCGTTTTTCGTTTCCCCTTTCGATCAGGCTGCGCTGCTCTCTGCAGATGGGTTGGGCGATTTCGCCAGCACCATGTGGGGCGTCGGTCGCGGAAATCGCATGCAAATCGACGGGGCGATTGCGTTCCCTCATTCCCTCGGCATGTACTACACCGCGGTTTCCCAGTACCTCGGATTCCGCAAATTCGGCGACGAATACAAGGTAATGGGCCTCGCGGCCTACGGAGAGCCCGCCTATCTGGATGAGTTTCGTCGAATCGTCCGCACCAACGGAGGCACGGGCTTTCGTTTGGGGCTCGATTACTTCCAGCACCATCGGACTGGCCCGGAGATGACCTGGCGCGATGCCGGCAAAACTCCCGAGCTTGGCACGATGTTCTCCGATTACATGGCCGAACGTCTTGGGCCTGCGCGCGATCCTGCCGCTCCCGTCGAGAAAGCGCACCGCGATGGCGCTGCCTCCCTGCAAGCGCGCCTCGAGGAGGTTTTCTTCGAAATGCTGCGCTCGTTGCACGCCCGAACCAAACAGAAGGCGGTCTGCCTCGCGGGTGGCGTGGCCTTCAATTGCGTCGCGAACGGGAAAATCCTTGATGAGACGCCGTTCGAACAAATCTTCGTGCAGCCCGCCGCTGGCGACGCTGGGCTTGCTGTCGGCGCGGCGTATTTTGTTCATCACCAGGTTCTTGGCGAACCACGCTCGTTCGTTATGGAACACGCCTACTGGGGGCCCAGCTACACACAGGAGCAGATACGCTCGGCGGTTGACGCCAGCCACTTGCGCAGCGAGGGCATGGAAATTTCCCAGCTTCCCGAGGAAGTGATTGCCAAAGAAGCGGCAAAGGATCTCGCAGCTGGGAAGATTCTGGGATGGTTTCAAGGCCGCGCCGAATGGGGACCGCGAGCGCTAGGGAATCGGAGCATCGTGGCAGATCCGCGCCGCCCAGACATGAAGGACATCTTGAACGCGCGAATCAAACACAGGGAGATGTTCCGGCCGTTCGCGCCATCGATTTTGGCGGAAGCCACGAACGAGTACTTCGAAAAGTCTTATCCCTCTCCTTTCATGACTCAGGCTTACTCCGTTCGAACGGAAAAGCGCAGCGCCATCCCCGCCCCGACGCACGTGGACGGTACCGGCCGCCTCCAGACCGTTACGCAAGATGAGAATCCTCGCTATTGGCGTCTCATCCGCGAGTTCGGCAATCTAACCGGAGTCCCAGTGGTCCTGAATACCTCGTTCAACGACAACGAACCCATTGTTTGCAGGCCCGAGGAAGCAATCGATTGCTTCCTGCGAACCAAGATGGATGCGCTTGTGCTCGGCGACATCCTGATTCGCAAGCCCAGTTCTGAGGTGTCCCGCTGATTCGAAACATTGCCACGTTGGCGGATTCGAATTCTCCTCCTACCCCTTTTCGTTCGCTGTCTCGGACATGCCAGTGCACATCCTGCTCTTGAACGAATACTTTCCGCCGGATACGAGCGCGACGGCCAAGTGCGCCGCGCTGGTCGCAGAAACTCTTGCTGAAAAGCACCAAGTGACGGTGATTGCGGGACGGCCGAGCTACGATCCGACGGAGCGTCATCCGCCTTACCTGTTGCGTCGCGAAGTTCGCGGCAATCTGATCGTCGAACGCGTAGGCTCGACAGCGTATCCGCGTTTGGAGATGCGGCGCCGAGCGACGAACTATCTGACATACCTTGCACTGGCTGTTCCTAGGGCAATTTCGATTCGCTCGGACGTCATACTTGCGATGACCGATCCACCTATCGAAGGCATCGCCGGCACACTTGTGGCGCGCCTATCGGGCCGTCCGTTTGTGTACAACATCCGCGATCTCTACCCGGACATGGCCATAGCCGGCTCGATTGTGCGTCCAGGAAGCTTCACGGAGCGCTGGGAAGCGATGCATCGCTGGGCGCTGCGTCACGCCGATCGCGTTATTGTCCTTGGCGAAGACATGCGCGATCGCATCGTCGCCAAGGGAGTTGATCCCGCGCGCGTGGCGATCTCCCGCGACGGAATCGAGATTCCAGAAAGCCTGCCCTCACCGGGAAATTCAGTGGCCCGGGAGATCCGCGGCGATTTCAATTTCGTTTTGGTACATGCCGGAAATTTGGGTTTCTACGGAGCGTGGGAGACTCTCATCGCGGCAGTTCGAATCCTGGAAGGTGAGGGGGTAGGTCTCGTCTTCATCGGCGAAGGCGCGATGAAATCCCAGATTGAAGCACTGGCCGCCGGTTGCCGCGCGATTCGCTTTCTTCCGTTTCGTCCAGCGAACGAAATTCCGCTCGTGCTCTCTTCAGGGGACATGCACGTGGTCACGGTTAAGCGAGGGCTGGAAGGTGTTGTGGTTCCAAGCAAGTTGTATCCGACGCTGGCGGCGGGGCGTCCCGTGCTGGGAATTGCCCCCGACGAAAGTGATGTGGTGCGAATCATCCGGCGCTCTGGCTGCGGGATCGCCGCCAGCCCGGATGATCCATCAGGTGTTGCGCAAGCGGTTCGAGGGGTGTTGCATAGCTCGGAACAGTTACAAACCATGGGCCGCCGCGCCCGGGAGATTTCTTTTTCCTATGATAGAGTGATGCAGCTCAAAATTTTCACGGAGACGATCGAGGAGGTAGTTCGCGGATGACCCAGGCGGAAACGATGTGGACGGAAAAAACAGTTTTGGTGACGGGAGGAGCGTCGTTTATCGGCTCGACCCTGGCGGACCGGCTCATTGAACGCGGAGCCAAGGTCCGGGTCGTCGACGACCTTACGAGCGGGCATCTCGGAAACATTGCCGGCCACATCGCCAAGGGAAACATCGAGTTCATTCGCGCCGACATGCGCGAGCCGGGAATCGCGCGCGCAGCTGTGCAGGGAGTGCACACAATATTCCATCTGGCCGCGGACCACGGAGGACGCGGCTACGTGGATTTGCATCAGGCGGGTCCGGCGTCGAATTTTTTTCTCGACGGCTTGATTTTTTGGGAGGCCCTGAAAGCAAAGGTGCAAAAGGTCGTTTTCGCATCATCGGGCTGCGTCTATCCGAATTTCCTTCAATCGGACGTGAGCAAGGAAGTTTTTCTCACCGAAGACCTAACGAAAGGTCCGAACGATGCCGATAACACCTACGGCTGGGCCAAGCTCATGGCGGAATTCACGCTTCGGGCCTATCACAAGGAGCACGGACTGAAAGCCGCTTCGTGCCGCTTTTTCACTGTGTATGGCCCGCGAGGCGTCGAAAATCACGCCGTTATTGCCATGATAGCCCGCGCGTTCCTGAAGCAGGACCCCTTTGAAGTGTGGGGCGATGGCACGCAAATTCGCAACTGGACCTACATCGACGACATTGTCGCCGGCACGATTCTCGCAGGCGAAAAAATCGACGACGGCACGGCGATGAACCTGGGCACCATGGAGCGCGTCAAAGTGATTGACGCCGCAAAGATGGTCATGGAATTCACGGGCCACAATGCCCAGATCAAGCTGCTGCCGAACATGCCCACGGGCCCCCTGAACCGGGTAGCGGATAATTCCCTGGCAAAGAAGTTGATGGGCTGGGAGCCAAAAGTGCCATTCCGCGACGGCTTGAAGCGCACGATCGATTGGTATTACAAAGACAGAGACCGCGCGCACGTCGAGGCGATCTTCAAAAGAATGCTTACCGAGCGCTGAACCGGTTTGCGCTATGAATGCTAGCCTGATTGCATTTGCTGTCGGCCTGATCGCTTCCATGGGGCTCACGGTTCCAGTGCGTCAGCTGGCCCTTCGCGTCGGGATGGTTGATCATCCGGGGCCGCGCAAGGTGCACGTTCAGCCGATTCCGCTGCTCGGCGGCTTGGCCATTTACCTGGGCGTTTTGATCGCGTTGGTAGTCACCCTCGACGGTCCGGCCCTCAGGCAGGTGATCGGCATTTACCTTGGGGCGACGCTGGTCGCTCTCATCGGCATTCTGGACGACCGAGGCCTGCTCCATCATCAGATCAAGCTTTTCGGCGCAATGCCCGCTGCGGCGGTCATTCTGCTCGCATCGGGTATCCGCGCTCAGGTTTTCTCGAACATCTGGCCAGGAACTCGGGGCTTGTGGGCGGATGTGGCCCTGACTCTCGTATGGGTTGTCGGAATCACCGCGTCGTTCAGCATTTTAGATCACATGGATGGGCTATGCGCCGGCGTCGCAGCCATGGCTTCGCTCTTCTTCGCGATATTTGCCGTCGAGAGCGGTCAATTTCTGGTGAGCACGATGGCGGCTGCGGTTCTCGGAGCCGCGGCCGGATTCCTGCGTTGGAATTTCAAGCCCGCGAAAATTTTCATGGGCGATGGCGGCGCGATGTTCCTCGGTTTTCTGATGGCGACACTGGCGCTCAAGCTCAGGCCCGTTGTTTCCGGCGGTCACAATGCCGCCTGGCTCATCCCGGTTTTCATTCTCGGCGCAGCGATTTTTGACACCACGCTGATTTCAATTTCACGGTCGCGACGCGGCTTCCTACCCTTCACGACGCCGGGCAAGGACCACACGGCGCATCGCCTGGCCAATCTTTTCGCAAGCCAGCGAAGCGCAGTCCTCATCATGTACTCGCTCGGAGCGCTCTTCGGTTTGTTGGCCTTGGCGATCAGCCGACTGCCCGCTCACACCGCGTTTGCAGTGGCCGGGCTTACGGCGCTCGCTGTGCTGCTTGCCGTGGGAATCCTCGAACTTGCCCCTTACGAACGACAAACAAACAAGAAGAACGCGCCGGCTTGAAGGTTCTGTCCCTGGGGGACGAATTCAGCCTGGCTGGCTCAGGTGCTCACGCCAGGCGTTCGAAAGGTACGGGACACGAAGGGCTCGCGCGCGAATCTCTTCAGAATTCGGATTGCCGAGATAAACCTGGAGAACATCTGCAATCGCAACGTGATTCTCGTCCTGATGAACGCGGACAATTTCGTCGCCCGCTCCGACCTCTCCCTCGCGAAGCACGCGCAAGTAAAATCCAGTGCGATGACTCCCCAGGAATCGCTTGGCCACGTCGTGGCGCTGAAATTTCAAGTTCAGTTTGAAGCACGGAATGCGCGGCTGGGTGACGACCACTTCCGCTGTGCCGATTTGGAATCGGTCTCCCAAGCAAGCCTCGCCTTCGAGCATGCCGGCGATCGTGAGATTCTCGCCAAATGAACCCCATGGAAGCGCGTCCGTTGCGAGTTCCTTCTTCCAGTATGCGTAGTGTTCGGAAGGATAGGCGTACACTGCTTTGTCTCGCCCACCGTGGACCGATAGGTCAGCCTGCCGGTCCCCCTCAAGATTGAGATGGTTCATTCGAACGCGACCTTGCACCGGGGCCTTGAAGATGCCGGTGGCGACCTGTTCGCCGTCACGCAAGACCATCCGCGGGACGCCAACTTGCACGGAAATCAGTTGCGGACGCGATGACATTTCGTTTTCTTAGATGCAACGGAGCGTTAGGCGCTTCCTCGAAATTCCCATTCGAATCATATTCGTCTTGCCTCTATTCGTTCAACCGCGAATGGTGAAACCCGAAATTTGCTCATTCCACAGCCTTCCGCTTTGCCGAAAGTCTCGGTTTGGCTATACTGCTCTCTCGATGTTCGGGTCCTCTGAGGGTATGCGCGCTCCGATGGGCAGTTTTGGGTGTTCCCTCAACATTGTGATGCGGAGTGGCGGCGGTCCGGGGACGCCAGCGCCCGCATGACATCAGCACCAATGAAACGAAAAGGGTTTTCACGCCGATGTGCTTTTCGGCACGTGAGGCGATTCTTGAGCGCAGGAAGGTCACTCTGCTGAGACCGATCCATCAGGACCAAAGGGCCAGATCCCGACCACAAGTTGCCATTGTCGGCGGCTCCGCTTCCGGCTTTTTCACAGCCTCGCTGCTGGCCCGGGGCGGCTGCGCGGTTCAAGTACTCGAGAGGTCGGATCAGCTCGATCCCACTCCTCGAACGCTCATCGTGACGAGCCACATGCGCACGCTGCTTGGCGAAGTTGGCGAGCGCGCAGTTGTCAACGAAATTCGCAAATTTGAACTGTTCACAGACGGACGCGCCGCCCAAATTCCCCTGGAGCGGCCAGACCTGATTATTGAGCGGTCGCAATTGATTCGCGCGCTTGCTACCGAGGCGCAGAGCCTCGGCGCGAAGGTTTCGCTCGGCAACCGGTTCGTGGACCTGGAGAGCAATGGCAATGGCCTGCGCGTACACTTGGAGCGCAATGAGGACGTTCGCGCGGAAGCGGAAGACGTTCACGCCGACGTAGTCATAGGCGCCGACGGCGCTGTGTCGCGAGTCGCTCAGAGCGCCGGATGGCCGCGCCAGCCCACAGTTCCCCTTGTGCAAGCAATTGTGCGCGTGCCTTCGGACATGCGGTCAGACACCGTGCGCGTTTGGTTTATCCCGGATGACACTCCTTATTTCTATTGGCTGATTCCGGAGTCGGCCGAGCGGGCCGTGCTGGGTTTGATCGGCGAGGACGGTGAAGAAACGCGCCACTGCCTCGATCGCTTTATGGAGAAGCGCGGCTTCACACCGCTCGGATACCAAGGCGCGAGGATTCCAGTGTACGACCACTGGACTCCGGTCGAGCGCCGGGTTGGCGCGGGACGGGTGTTCCTGGTAGGCGATGCGGCCGGGCAGGTAAAGGTAACGACCGTCGGCGGGATCGTCACCGGATTTCGAGGATCCCTCGGTGTAAGTGAGGCGATCTTGAATGGCGGTGAAAGCCGTGAGCTGCGCTCCCTGCGCCGGGAACTCGACCTCCACCTGCTCATTCGGAAGACGATTCACCGATTCACACAAAGGGACTACAGCCGCCTGGTGGATCTCATGAACGTTTCGACGCGGAGGTCGCTAAGCCAGTACACTCGTGACGAGGCTGGGAGCGTTCTCTGGCATATCGCCTTGAGCCAGCCGCGCCTTTTGCTGCTTGCCCTTCGCGGACTGCTCTCCGGCGGTTCGATCCTTCCCCAAAATCGTAGCTAGGATCTGGAATCTGCGGGGACGACAGTGCCCGCCAAGCGATATACTCCGTCTCACCATCAACCAGCAACTGAGGGTGCCTGTGCACATCCTGGGCCTTTCCGGGCTCGCGCATGATTCTGCTGCCGCGCTTCTTTCCGATGGCGGGATTGTCGCCGCCATGGAAGAAAGCAAGCTCGTTCGAAGGCGCACCGCGGCGGGAATTCCACGAGAAGCCATTCGCTTCTGCCTGGAGCGCTCGGGGACAGGTTGGAGCGGCGTTGAATATGTAGCCGTGGCCAGCCGCCCCGTGCGCGCCTGGGTCCGGCACGCGTGGATGCGCGCGAAGCTGACGCCGTTTGCGCCTGTTCCCAGCGGCTACTATCAGACCAAAGCCCTCGGTGAGCTTGGCCGCGAGCTCAACAACGGCCGGCTGCTCCACATGCTGGGTGAATCGCCCCACCTGCGCGTTCTGCACCTTGAACACCATCTTTGCCACGCAGCCAGCGCTTTCTACGCATCGGACTTCGACCGAGCACTCGTGCTTACACTTGACGAGCAGGGAGACGGGCGCTCGGGTTGCGTGGCCCTAGGCGAGGGCAAGCGCCTCCGCATCCTCGAGTCCATCTCATTTCCGCACTCACCAGCGTGGATTTTTTCGCAGGTCACCGATTTGATCGGCTTCACGCCGCACGCGGACGAACACAAGACCCAGTGGCTGGGCCTCGAAGGCGATCCTGTTTTCGAGAGCCTTTTTCTCGATCTTCTGCGCCGCAAGCCGGGGAATTTACCGCGCCTTGCGACGCGTTACTTCAATGCGGGACTTGCGGGGCACATCGCATTTTCCCCGAAATTCTATCGCGCTGTGGGAGTCGATCCGGCGATCGGTAAAGCCGCCGAGGCAGGCTCGGCGCGCCCGCCGATTCCTGACACCCTGCGCAGGCAGTTGAGCGCGAGCGTCCAGCAGGCGTGTTGCAAAGTGGCTGCAGAATTGGCCGAGCGCTATAGGACTAAGACAGCGGCGAAGTCGTTGTGCCTCGCCGGCGGATTGTTTTTGAATCCGATTATCGTCTCGTATGTTGAACGAAACACGGGGTTTGACCGGGTGTTTGTTCAGCCAGCGGCAGGGAACGAAGGTACCGCACTTGGCGCTGCGTGGTATCTGCACCATCAAATCCACGACAAGCCTCGCCTCCCTGCGGTGGGGCATCTTGATTGGGGGCCGAGTTATTCGAACCAGGACATCAAGCAGGTTCTCGACAATTGCAAGGCCCGCTATCGCTTTCACAACAGCGAAGAGCAGCATCTCGAGGAAACTGTCCAGTTGCTCGCAGCGGCCAAAATTGTTGGCTGGTTCCAGGGCGCGGCGGAATTCGGCCCTCGCGGGCTGGGAAATCGCAGCCTCCTAGCGTCTCCCTGGGCAGCCTATGTGAAAGAAAATCTGAATGAATATATAAAGCATCGCGAGGCATTCCGGCCGTTCGCTATTTCCGTGACGGCCGAGCGTGCCGCAGAGTACTTTGATTGCTCGCCGGCCGCGCGTTTCATGGCCACGCTTGGCTTTGCAAAACCGGAACCTGCGCGTCTGCTTGAAGGTTTCCTTTTGCCGGGCGGACGTGTGCGTCTGCAAATTGTGGAGCGCGAGGCAAACCCGCTACTCTGGCGGCTCCTCGAGCGATGCGGCCAGTTCGCGCCGGCGCCAATGCTGGTGAATACTTCGTTCAACTTGTTCGGCGAGCCGCTGGTGGTTTCGCCGCGTGATGCTGTGCGGAGCTACTTTTGTTCCGGTGTGGATGCATTGGTCATTGGAAGCTTTACGCTCGCGAAGAACTGAGGAGGGCTGCGTCGTAAGAGACCCTGGAGTAAATGGCGCTTTCGTTAAGCGCGTGGATGGGTGAAAATCGGTGAATCCGGATGACGCAGCGGGCGGAGTGTAGTTCGAGAGAGGGCACGAACATGCGACTGGCGGTAATCGGATGCGGATACGTGGGGCTCGTGTCGGGGAGCTGCCTTGCGGAGGCAGGGCACGAAGTGATCGCGACCGATAATGATGGGGCGCGCATCGCGACACTGCAGGCAGGGAAAATCCCGATTTACGAGCCAAACCTGGATAAGGTTCTGGATCGTGTGGTGCGAGAAGGGCGGCTGCGGTTCACAGCGGATTGCACCGAAGCAGTGCGCGAGGCGGACGTCATTTTCATCTGTGTAGGCACGCCGCCGACGGAATCCGGCGAAGCTGATTTGTCAGCTATTGACAACGTGGCGCGGATGATCGCGCAAGAATCCAGGACGCCAAAGCTGGTCATCGAGAAGAGCACTGTGCCGGCGCAGACGGGCGAGGAGCTGAAGCGCGCCCTGCAAGTTTATGCAAAGAACTCGGGCGCCAGGTTCCGTGTCGCATCAAACCCGGAGTTCCTGCGCGAAGGCACTGCTGTCGACGATTTTTTCCATCCTGACCGGATCGTGATCGGCGTTGAAGAGAAGGAGACCGAGCAGGAGCTGCGAGAGCTGTACCGGCCAATTCTCGAGGGGCGGTTCCGCTGTCCGGTGCACCAGCCGAATTGCCCGCTGGCGGAGGGGCCGGAATTCGTGGTGACGACGATTGCGAGCGCGGAACTGATCAAGCATGCGTCGAATTCGTTCCTCGGCCTAAAAATTTCCTATGCGAACGTGCTCGCGGATTTGTGCGAACGGCTGGGCGGAAACGTCGACGAAGTGACGCGCGCGGTGGGTCTCGATCCTCGAATAGGCGGCCAATTCTTGAAGGCCGGCTTGGGGTTTGGGGGATATTGCCTGCCGAAGGACATTCAGGCGTTCATCAAGCTCGCCGATCGGGCGGGCATTGATTTCGGATTGCTCAAAGAAGCCGAGCGCGTCAACAAACAGCGAGTGGAACGGCTGATCGAAAAAGTGAAGAAAGCGCTATGGGTGATGAAGGGGAAACAAATCGGCATCCTGGGAATTGCATTCAAGCCCAACACGGATGATATTCGCCTCGCGCCGGCGATCGAAGTAATTCGGCGGCTCCTGGCCGAGGGCGCGAACGTGCGCGCGACCGACCCCGAGGCAATGGAACGTGCGCGAGCAGTGTTTCCGAATTTGATCTACAGTGCCGACCCTTTTGACGTGGCGCGCGGAGCCGACGCGCTGTTGGTCCTAACCGAGTGGGAACAGTTCCGGAAGCTAGATTGGAAGCGGATTCGCGACGAAATGGCGCGGCCGCTGGTGCTCGACGCTCGGAACATGTTGCAGCCCGGAATGATGAGAGAGCTGGGATTCGAGTACATGAGCTTCGGGCGCCCCGATACGGTCGCCGTGATGGCCGGCCACTAAGTCCGCGAATGTGGGAGGGGAGTCCGCGGCTAGCTCGCGCGTGTTTCCGCGAACTGTTTCTTGAACGATTCCAGCGTCAGGCGCAGCCCTTCTTCCAGCGTCACTCTAGGTTCCCATCCCAAAAGACGCCGCGCCTTGGAAATATCCGGACAGCGCTGCTTGGGGTCGTCCTGCGGCAACGGTTCAAACACAATCGGAACGCTCGTGCCCAGCAGTGCGCGAATGCGTTCGGCGAATTCCAAGATCGTGATCTCCTGCGGATTGCCGATGTTCGTCGGCTCGTGTTCGTCGGAGATCATCAGGCGGTAAATTCCTTCAATCAAGTCGGAGACATAGCAGAAACTCCGGGTCTGTTTCCCCGTGCCGTAGACGGTGATGGGTTCTCCGGTCAACGCCTGATGAACGAAATTCGGCAACGCTCGGCCGTCGTTCAGCCGCATGCGCGGCCCGTAGGTATTGAAAATACGAACGATGTGGGTATCGAGTCCCTTCGCGCGGTGGTAGGCCATCACCAGGGCCTCGGCAAACCGCTTGGCTTCATCGTAGACGCCTCGCGGCCCGACCGCGTTTACGTTGCCCCAATAGGACTCCGGCTGCGGGCTGACCAGAGGGTCGCCGTAACACTCCGATGTGGACGCTAGAAAATACTTTGCTCCCTTGGCAAGCGCCAGCCCCAGAGCATTGTGGGTTCCGAGGGATCCTACCTTCAGCGTTTGAATCGGCAGCTTGAGATAGTCGACCGGGCTTGCAGGCGAAGCAAAATGAAGGACGTAGTCAACCGGGCCCGAAACATCAATGAACTTTGTAACATCGTGCCGGACCATACGGAATCGCGGATGGCCCTCGAGGTGGCGGACATTCTCCGCCGTGCCGGTGACCAGATTGTCGATCGAGAGGACGTCCCAGCCTTCGTCGATGAGGCGGTCGCAAAGATGCGACCCAAGAAACCCCGCGCCCCCGGTGACTACCGCGCGCACTGAGCCGGCCTGTTTGTGAGTGCGTTTCGGTGATGATGCCGAGCGTTCATTGCTTTGTATTCTATCAAGTGCTTGGAACGTCCGGTCAAGCGGATTCCCGATCCACAGTGACTGTTCAGAAAATCGACTGGGTCGGAATGGGATTCGCCCATTGCCCGCAGCCTCAGGCACAATTGAAACGAGCGAGCTCGAATTGACGTCGAATGCCGACCGGGGTAGGATGCGCAAACCCACCTTCCGTTTCTGCTGCTGTGGCCTTTTCGCTGTGAAGATAGTACCAAACGACACTACAATTCATTTTTCAAGGGCGCTCCATAAAACCGGATGACACCGATCAGCGCGGTGATTGAAAGACGGTTGTCTTGTGAAGTGCCGAATGAGGACGAGGCATAATTTTGATTGAGTGGACATCGCTCTGGCGGCGCTGGCGTGTTACGGGCGGAATTGCCATTACGGTGGCGGCTGTGGCAGCGGTCGTGTTCTTTGGAATAGGGAAGTGGCTCGTCGTGCAGGACGAGCTCAGTCATGCCGACGTGATTGTGGTCTTGAGCGGGCGCCTTCCCGAACGTGCCCTCGAAGCCGCGCAGATCTACCACTCGGGCTATGCCGCCGAAGTCTGGGTTTCGGCCCCGATGTCACCCCAGGAAGAACTGAAAGCGATGAAGATTTTTTTTGTCGGAGAAGATTTCTACAACGAGAAGGTGCTGATGGCGAGAGGGGTTCCGCCAGACGCGATTCAAATCCTAGAGCCTCCCACTGCGAACACGGAAGAGGAAGTTCGCAAAATTTCCGATAATCTCCGCAGCCGGAATTTTCACACGGCGATCGTAGTCACCTCCAAGGCCCATACCCGCCGCGTGCGCACCATCTGGCACAAGCTCCTGGGCTCAGATCAGAAGATCATCATCCGATTCGCGGATGGCGACCCTTACGACGGGGCGCACTGGTGGCGGCATACCCATGACGGCTTGGACGTCGTTCGCGAAACGCTGGGACTGTTGAACGCCTGGGCTGGTTTCCCGCTGCGCCCCAGTCAAGAGTGAATATGCCGATTCGCCAGCGCAAACCGAACGAGTTCGTCCAACAGATCACGCCGCTGCTTCTCCTGGGAATTGGATTGGTCACAACAAACCGTTCGGTCACTTTCATTGAAGACGAGGCCACGATTTTGGACCTTGCAACCCGGCCGGTACGCCAAACTCTCGCGCAATTCTCATCCGGGCAGACAACCCCTTATTCGCATCCCCCTCTTTTTGACTTGCTGCTTCACTTCTGGCTGCGTTGGACGGGAGGAAGCTTTGATTACCTCCGAATTCCTTCGATCCTGATGTTCATGGCAGGCCTCTTTCTGCTGGGCAGGGCCGGCCGTCATTTGACGGGCCGCGCGGGCGGAAGCGCGGTCACTTGGGTGGGAGCCCTGTGGCCGTACGGATTTCATTTTGGCCGCCTGGCTGTGTGGTATTCCTGTTCATTTTTTATGGTGTCAGGATTGACTCTCGCCTATCTGAAATACACCGAAGAGCGCACTAATGCTCGGTGGACGGCGATGTTTTTGTTCAGCCTGGGCTTGATCTGGACAAGCTATTTTGGGTGGGCCATCCTAGCATGTTTAGCGATTGACCTGATCCTTCGATCTCGGAGCGCCAAGTCTCCCTGGGGAATCAAGATGTTGGCAGGGACGGCGGCGCTATTGGTTGTGGCGTTTTTGCCCGCTTTGCCGGCTTTTCGCTATTCACTCGGATCCGATATGAAGGTGCCGCATCATGCCTTGTCGATAGCGGCGAACGCAGCCTTCACGGCCTATTCTGCGTTCGTCAGCGAATCTGTCGCCCCCTGGCACTGGGCGCTAGGCATTCCAGCGGCGATTGGAATGCTGCTTTGCGTCGTGCTGGTGGTTTGGTTTTCTCCTAGCTCCGCTCGCCGCTTTGTTTTCTACGCCGCTTCGTTGATGGTAGTAATGGCTTTCGTGGGAATCCTGAATGCGAAGCGGGTGATGATACTAACTCCTTGGATCCTTTTGCCGGTCGGCGTTGCCATCGAAGCCGCAAAGCCGCGTTGGGCAACATTCAGCCTGGCTGCCGCTCTATTTGCAATCGGCGGTATCGGTTGGTATGGGATCTATGCGCGGCGCTACTACTCAGCGCCCCGATTCATCGAGCCCTGGCAGGACGTCGCGGCGGACGCCGCAGGGCAGATTCGGAACGGCGCAACAGTCATCGCTGACCACCCTTCCTTCCGGCTCTATCTCACCTACGATCTCCAAGCACCCCGACAGGCGGGGCCATGGAGATTCGAGGGACTCGTCCCCGATCCTGTTCCTTACCCTCAAGTGTTCCTCCCGGAGTCCTGGGTGGCAGCCGGGTATCCGATCAATCAAAAAATGATTCTGATACGAGGTGGAAACGACCCGGGTGGAAATATGCCCATCGACGAAGCAGCTCGGCACCTGGATCAGGCCTGCAGCTCCATATCGTCTCGCCTCCGGATGCGCGACGACGGATACAAGTGGAAACAGCGTTTCTTCCCGGAATTAGGTGAGCCGCTCTGGAGAATTGAGATTCGTGAGTATGAATGCGGGTCCTCGGGATCCCAGGAGATTTACCATCTCCCTCCGCCCTGATTTTTGCGACGGGCAAACCTAATCATAGCCAAAAGCATCGGAGCCAGGCCCGATGTAGGCCGCTTCTCAGCAAAACCACCTAGTACGAGTGCTCCATTGCTGGTTATCTATTTGGTACATCACACTTCAAGATAGAGGAAGACCCGGCATGTGGGCCGTATTCGTATTTTTGGCATCCGCCGTTGCCTTCGCCAACTTCCTTCGTTACTTCTGGCGGGCGATGGCTGGTCCGACGATGTGACCTTAGTGCTGTCTGCGCGGGCCGCCAATCTTGTTCGGTTGACTTGTTCGCTCTGTGGGTACTGCAAGGGCAAGGGTATAGTACGAAATGCCCATTGCCGCGAACGGTGCGTGACGACAAACTAGGGGCGTGGAGACAGGCTCATGATCGCTGCCATCTTATTCATAGTATCGGTGGTCGCATTCGGTCAGTTCGGGCTGTACTACTGGCGCGCCACCATTTCCGGGATTGCCGCGCAGGCGATTTCGGATCGGATCCGCGTCGCCGCAGGGATCACCAGTGCCGGTGTGGGCGCGAAGGACTTTGGTAGCATCATAATTCTAAACGACTTATCCCCTGACCTGCGAGGGCCCAACGGCAGCTTTTGGGGCATCCGCTCTTACTACTGCGTCGTTCGGAGCCTTGGTCGCATCGTCCCTGCGATGGCTAGCTGGGCGGAGACTGAAATGGCCACTTGCTCACGCTACGCCGCTGTCTTGATGGATCAGCACTTAGAGCGCAACATGGCCTGCGCTGCCCAAGCCCGCGGGATGTAGTTTCACCAACCCATAATTCCCTTTAAATCATAACGTTACAACTAGCTTTTCTTAATCGAGGGCTGCCTCTGCAACGGCGTTGAAGTGTTTTTGCGTAGTCTCCGTGGGGCGATCCTATGAGCGGCCGCTCAGTAGGCCCAGCGTAGTAGAACAGCCCCGGCAGTGTAGCCCGCGCCGACCGCGACCAGCAGCACCAAGTCCTCCTTTTTCAGCCTGCCTTGCTCGACAGCGTCGCGTAACCCCAGGGGGATGGTTCCGCCGGTGGTGTTGCCGTAGCGGTCGATGTTCACCATGACTTTGGAATCGTCCACGTCGAGCCGCTCCTGCATGGCGCGAATGATCCGCAGATTGGCCTGATGAGGTATCACCAGCGCTAAGTCCTTACTGGTGTAGCCGTTGCGCCTAACCATTTCGCAGGCCAATTCCGCCATTCGCCGGACTGCGTACTTGAACACCTGAGCGCCTTCCTGGTGGACGTAGTGCATCTTCTTGTCCACAGTCTCGTGAGAGGCGGGGTGCAGCGACCCTCCTCCAGGCATGTAGAGAAATTTCCCCCCGGAACCGTCCACGTCGTGTACGAAGTCGAGGATGCCTTCTTCACCGTCCTCAGTGGGTTCCAGCAGAACAGCCCCCGCGCCGTCCCCGAAAAGCACGCACGTGGCTCGGTCCTCGTAATCGAGGATGGAGGTCATTACGTCGCTGCCGATTACGAGCGCCTTATTTTGAGTGCCAGCTCCTACAAACTGCGCTCCGACGGTCAGTGCATAAATAAACCCCGAACACGCAGCCGAAAGGTCGAATCCCCAGGCCTTTGTTGCGCCGAGATTGTTTTGAACGAGGCAGGCCGTCGCGGGAAACATCATGTCCGGCGTGACGCTGGCAACTAGGATCAGGTCGATTTCCGAAGCGGGCAGATTCCTCGCGGCAAGAAGTTCGCGGGCAGCAGCGGTCGCCAAGTCTGAAGCCCCGACCCCCTTATCGGCGGCGTGGCGCTCGCGAATGCCAGTGCGCTCGCGAATCCAGGAGTCGCTCGTGTCCACTAGCTTCTCCAGGTCGGCATTGGACAGCACCCGCGGCGGGACATATCCGCTCACACCGGTAATCTTTGCTGCGATACGTCTGGGCATTCAATCTCCGTGAGGCTTGCCGTTCCCTGGGAAGAACCGCGATTCTACGAAATCAAAGGCGGCTACACAAGCTGGCCATGCCACTCTTTACGGGTGGCGGATCCAAGTCAACAAACTACGATGCGACAATCTCGAAACGATATGTGATGTGCGCGCTTTTGCTTAGCATCGCGGCCACAGAGCAGTATTTTTCTTCGCTCAATCGAATGGCATGCTGCACCGCTGCTTCATCAAGCGTACCCCGCAACTTATAAATAATTTCCAGTTTGGTCCATACTCGCGGCGGCTGCTCCGCCCTCTCTCCAGATACTTCGACCTCAAGTGAATCAAGTTTCTGGCGCCTTTTTGCGAGGATTGACACTACGTCGGTGGCCGTGCATGTTCCCAGAGCCACGAGCAAGAGTTCCATCGGCCCGGGCGCCCCATTCGATGCCCGGTCAGAGTCGAGCGGCACCAGGTGACCCGAGGGCGACCGGGCCACGAACCGTTCCTTGCCGATCCATTGCACGTTCGCCGTCTGCATAGCTTCCTCCCAGGCTACGAACCATACAAGGATAAGAGTATCAGAGAGAAGCAGGGAGGGACGGCGGTCGTCGGGCTAGCGGAGAACTTCGGACTCTGGGGCTACGTCCGTGCTCGCGATCAGAGGATTCGGCAGCTGACGCAATCGAGAGATGAACGTCTTCACCAGATCAGGATCGAATTGCGCGTTGCCGCAGCGATCCAGTTCCAAAAAAGCTTCCTCTGGAGTTCGAGCTTTCTTGTACGTCCGCTCGGAAGTGATCGTGTCGTAGGCATCTGCAATCGCTACGATTCTGGCACCCAACGGAATCTGGTTGCCGGCGAGCCCGTCTGGGTACCCCGAACCATCGAAGAATTCATGATGGTGCGCGACCATGGCCCGGATTCGGTCGGTCCCGCGTAGCGGTTCCAGAAGCTTCGCCCCATATTCGACATGGCGTTTCATCGCTTCCCATTCGTCCGGATTCAGTGGGCCATTCTTGTTCAAGATGGATTCCATGATCCCGACTTTTCCGACGTCATGAAGCATCCCGCCGAGCCGCACCTCCTCGATTTCAGAGGCTTTCAGGCCTATCGCCTCGGCAATCAGAACGGCATAGCTCGACACTTTGTGCGAGTGGCCCTGGGTGAATTGGTCCTTTGCGTCGACGGCGAGCGCAAGCGAGGTCAGCGTATCGATGACAACGGGCGGCAGTGGCTCGAAGGGCCATTTCTGGGGGGCCTTTTCTGCCCCGCTCTCGTTCGGTCGTTTCACCGCGGATACGGTCTCGGCCAGCGACTTGGCGAACTGTTCGATCCGGCTATGGATTTCGACGAAAGCGTCTGGGCCGGTGGCGAAGAGACGCTTGAGCGTTACGCCAAGATAGGCGTCGAGGACATCGCGCTTCCATTGCCGGGAATCCCTGGAACTGAATTGATCCGCGGTGGAGACAGCGTTGCCGCCCTGATGCTTGGAGAGATACATTGAGGCATCGGCGACTTGGATCAGTTCCTGCGGCGTGGACCCATTGAGCGGAAAAGTCGCCACGCCAATGCTGGACGTGACGTTTTTGTCGCGCAGGACAGGGTCGGAGCAGATCCACGAGCGCAACTTTGTAGCCAGTTGGTGGCACTGTTCGGAGTCGGTTTCCGGCATCAGGATAATGAATTCATCGCCGCCGTAACGCGCCACAACGTCCGACCTCCGGCAATTCGTTTCGAGAATATTGGCTACGCGCTGCAGCACAAGATCGCCGTCCAGGTGGCCATAAAAGTCGTTTACGAACTTAAATCGGTCCAGGTCCAACAATACCAAAGAGAAGGAACGGCCTGCGCGTGTCGAGCGCTTCCACTCGGCTGAGAGCGCTTCCATGAAGAAGCGGTGGGTCTTCAATCCGGTCATACCGTCGGTAATGGCTTGTTCTTGAGCCTTCTGGAATGTGAGGGCGTTGTGAAGCGCTCCGGAGATCAAGTCGGCCAGCGTACCCAGGAACAGAACCTCCTCTTGCGGGAAATCAGATGCTTGATCCGTCTCGACGTACAAGACACCGTGCAACAGGTCGGCGTACACGATCGGCAATGCGATCGCGGAGATGGAGCCTTCAATCACAGGCTGGCCGGATGCTTCTTGCCCGTCGTACGCAACGACGGCCATTTGCCCCGTGCGTGCGACGCGGCCGACCACGTTGCCGTCGAGCCCGAAGCGGCGGCCCAGGGCGCCCTTGCGCTGACCAGCCTCGGCCTGAATCACGATTTCCTTGGTGGAATAGTCCAGGAGCCCGACGCCGATATGAGAGTAGTCCAATCCTTGTTCCAGCTCTTCTGCGATCTTGGCCAGCATTTCGTCGGGGTTCAGCGTCGTAATGATATTGCGGGAAATGTTGTTCAGAAGCGTCAGCCGGCGCGACTTGGCGCGCTCTTCGCGGAACAGTCGCGTATTCTCGAGCGCAATGACGACTTCGCTTGCCAGTACGCGCATCATTTCGAGGTGACCGTAGTCGAGCGCGCGCTCCTGAGGGCTTTCCAGGATCATGGCTCCGATCGGCCGTTCGTAAAGCAGGAGGGGCACGCCGCAAAAGCTGCCTTCATGCGTAGTCTGTGGATCCAAGCCAAACTTGCGCATTTCCTCGAGGTAGTTTTCCCGGATCAGGACCGACTGCCGCGTGTGCATTAGATATTCCGGCACTTTGTTGCTGGCGAATGGCCGCGATCTCTTCGGCACAACCTCGCCGTCGCGCACTTCCACTTCAAAGCGCATTTCATTGTGGACGGGATCGTGAAGCGCAACCGTGAAATGGTTCATGTCGAACAGGCGCTTCATCTCGCTCAGGATCGTTTCGAACAGCGCCTCGGGTTCCAGCGTTGAGCTCAACGCGCGCCCAATTTCGTTGAGCATATGCAGTTCCTGCGTACGGCGCGAGGTTTGCTGCACAAGGTAGCTGTTCTCGACAGCCATTCCGATCTGGTGGCCCAGAGCGAGAAGCAGCCGAAGTTCAGCGGCGCCAAAACGGCGGGTCTCCTGTGTGCCGAGGAACAACACCCCGAATGCCTGCTCTTTGGCTTGCAGGCTAATCCCCACGACCGTGCGCAGGTGCTGGCTCATGGCGAGTTGGCGGAAACGGCGGAACGCGTCTTCGACTTCAAGGGCTTTCCAGGAAGAATCGCGACCGAGATCGCGGAAGACCACAAGCCCGCCAAGGCGTGACACCAAATCCACCAGATGGTCGTCGAGGCCTTCTTCTTGCGCGATGGCGCAGAAGTCTTCGGTCAGGCCCACAGCAACGACCGACGTAGGACCATCCGGATGGCCGTGGTGCAGGAAAAGCGCGCCGGCCGGCATGCGTACGACGCTCAGAACTCGCTCGAGCGCCTGCGACAGCATCTGTTGAATTTCTGCGCCGACAAAACTGGAAGTCGCCAGGTTGACGTTCGAAAGCGCGAGCATGTTTTGCTCGACACGGCGCTTTTCCTCCTCATACAGGCCCATGACCATCAGCGCGGCGGCGAATAGTTGAGGCAAAATCTCAAGCGCATTCAACGAACTGGCAATAGTAGTGCCGAGCAACAATTCTCCAAGGAGAATCGCGCCCCAACTGAGAAACGCAGTCGCCAACAACAAGTCCGCGAATGTTTCGTGACGGCGGCTTTCCTGATAGAACATCCAAGCCACACCCGAAAGCACGACCGCGACGCCAAGTTGCGGGGGCATGCTGATTGCGTGCATGTAGTAAGCGGCTGACCAAACCGCGAACACACCACCCACAGCGATCTGCGGCCGGACCCACGGATCCGAGTTCGTGTAAACGCGGGCAGTGCTGAAAAACAGCAGCGCGGCCGCAGCCAAGAGCCACTCATTTACGGCGGCTTGCCATGGAGCGACGGTCGTCCAGGGTTCGAGCGCGGGGCTGAGGTAGTGCAGCGAGAGCAGGCACCATCCGGCGCTCCAGAGCAGGAGATACGCCTGGCGCCGGATGTTATGCATGTAGGCGAAAAAACCCGACGTCAATGCTGAGGCAGCCAGCAGGGTGATCGCAATGATGCTGTTCGAGGTCATCAAATCAGCACGAACCTACCAACCAAACACACACAGAGCCAGGACATTGATCGCTTTCTACACAGCTCAAAGCGGCTGGCTGTGTGGTAAAGAAATCAAAGCGCTTAGCAACGAATTCTGCCTCGCCAATCCATCTCTGTTGATGGACCAGTTGCAGTCAAAAGGCCACACCTCTCCGCACAAAATTCGCGCTTTTTTGAATATACGGACGCCTTTCCAGAGGGTCAAGGGTACGGGGGTACCAGCCTGGAACATAGTAACTTACGGGTTCGGAGAGCAATTTTCGGCAAGGATTCGACGAAGAATCGACCTGCGTTTTCTGGTCTTGTGGGCTACCGGCTGCTGCGAAGCATTCTACCGTGCGCACGGTAGCGCGCAGCGCGCAGTGGATTTCGTTCTTCGCTGGCGAACGGATTCGGCTCAACCTCGCTAGGCGAATGCGATTTGACAGGGCCCTTCCGAACCACAAATGCGAACCGTCACAGCTGCCGTATGGTGATGTAGACTCTCTCGATGTGCTCGGAAAGATCGGGCTTGGGTACTGCGAAATGATTTCTTACGGTTTTACAACATCTCCCAAAATGCCAAAGCGCCTCACGCTCACGCAGCGTCCCCGGCGGCGGGGCGCATCATCAAAATGACCTCCATCGTGGGATTGCTGGCGGACGTCCTACCGCCCGGAGGTGTTCAGCGCGTCAGTCGCCACGTCGCAGCGGTGAGCGCAAAATTTGCCGCCGACCGAAACATGCCTGTCCGGTTCCTCAGCATGAACGATCCACAGGGTTTACATACGGTACGCGTTGGCTCTCTGGAGTTTGCAGTTTCAGGCTACGCCGGGAGCAAGGCACAATTTGTTCTAGCCGCAATGCGAACGGCACGCCGCAAACCGGCGCTCGTGATCGCCTTCCACCCGCATCTGGCCCCGATTGCGTGGGCCATGAAAGCGAGCGCGAGAAACCTTCGCTCGATGGTATTTGCGCACGGTATCGAGGTGTGGCACCCCCTCCGCTGGCCGCGCGGGCCCGCCTTGCGCCGGGCGGATTTGGTCGTTTGTCCGAGTCGAGACACCGTACAGCGCCTAATTTCAGCGCAGGGCGTTCGCGAGGACAAAATCCGGCGGCTCCCTTGGGGCCTCGACCCTGATTTTGAGGGACGCCTTGCCGCGCGTGATGGCCTGTTGCCTCCGCCGGGTTTCCCGCAGGGCAAGCGTATCATTTTGTCGGTCGGCAGATGGGACACGGCCGAGCAATATAAAGGAGCAGACACGCTCATTACGGCGCTGCCGCGAATCGTGAAAGCTATGCCGGACGTTTCTCTCGTGCTCGTTGGTGACGGAAATGATCGGCCGAGGCTTGAGCAGCTCGCTCGCGATCGCGGCGTCGTGGAGCGTATCCAGTTCCTGCATGGCTTGACGGCCGAGCAGCTCTCCGCGTGCTATGCAAACTGCGATGTCTTCGCGCTGCCCAGCCGGGGAGAAGGGTTTGGCCTCGTGTTTCTCGAAGCCATGGTGCATTCGAAGCCGGTGGTCGGCGGAGCCCACGGCGGCATTCCAGACATAGTGGAACACGGCGTCACGGGTTTGCTAGTGCCGTACGGCGACACAGATCGCCTTGGGCAAGCACTCGAATCGCTACTGAGTAGTGCGGACGAAGCGCGCCAGATGGGTGAACGGGGAAGGGAGCGCGTGCTCAGAGAGTTTTCCTTCGAGCGCTTTCAGTCGGGCCTGGAGGAGCTTTTCCGGGATGTTCCTTTTTAGCAACTGCCATACAGGAAGCTCCCGATGCGCACTCGATTCGCCGGAGTATAATCCGCTGCGGGGGAAATCGTCCTGAGCCGCGGCTCAGTTTCCACGAGCCGGTGTGGACTGCGTATGCGCTTGTTGCACGTATCGCAATCCTATTTCCCATTTCTTGATAAGGGCGGCCCTACGGTCAAAATACGAGCGATTGCTCGCGGAATGGCGTCGTCCGGTCATGCAGTGACCATCTTGACGGCCGATCTCGGTTTCGATTCGGCCAAGCTGGAAATTGCGGGCGCGATTCCCGGGCGCTGGGGATTTGAAGCCCGGGAAGAAGGCGTGGAGGCCATCTACCTTCGCACCCGTGGCCGCTATCGATCCACGACTTGGAATCCGGGTGTCGCCGCGTTCTGCAAAGAGCGAATGCGCGACTATGACCTCACCCACATTTTCGGGCTCTACGATTTGATCGGGCCGCGCGCCGCGCGCGCCTGCAGGCAGTTTGCTCGCCCATACGTTGTCGAACCCATGGGAATGTTCCGTCCGATTGTGCGCAACATTTGGATGAAATCTGTCTATCACGACGTGCTTGGAGGCCGCCTTCTTAGGGGAGCAAGCCGAGTCATCGTGACGTCCGAGCAAGAACGCCAGGAATTGCTCGACGGCGGAATTGAGAATTCCAAGATTGTGGTTCGCAGAAACGGGATCGAGGTTCCGAACGAGTTCCCAGTCCCAGGATCGTTCCGCCGTCAATGGAATATACCCAGCGAGACGAAACTCGTGCTCTTCCTAGGCCGTCTAGTGTCGAAGAAGAGTCCCGATCTGATGCTGGAAGTATTTGGTCAATGGAATCGGCGCGGGAATGGGGCCCGAAAGTCCGTACTGATCATGGCAGGACCGGATGAGGGCGACGGCCTCCGTCAACGCTTAGAAACGTCCGTTGCGCAGATGGGAATGGGTAGCAGGGTGTTGTTCACTGGGCCGCTTTATGACAGCGCGAAGTGGGCGGCGTATCGGGACGCGGACGTGTTCGTCTTACCTTCCCAGAACGAAAATTTCGGCAACACGGCCGCGGAAGCGATCGCTTGCGGTACGCCAGTCCTTGTGACGGATCGCTGCGGCATCGCACCGATGGTCGATCGGCGCGCAGGGCTTGTGGTGCCGCACGACCGCTCCGCGCTGGAAGCAGGCCTTGCCCAAATTTTGGAGGATTCCGGGCTGGCGGCTCGCCTGCGCACGGGGTGCAAAGATGTCGCAAGGTCGCTCGGCTGGGCCGAACCCCTTGCACAAATGGAATCCCTGTATTCAGAGCTGGCCGAGGAGCGGCGCGACCGATGAAGAAATATCCATTCCTTCGCGCGTGCTGGTTGGTTGTCGACCTGCTGTTGGCATTCTCCGTGATCGCCGTTGTCTACAGCATCGGGTGGGAATTTTCAACGCGAAGCTATTTGAAAGGTTTTTCGGACGCGATTATCCCTGCGTCCGGCGATCCGGTGCAAAAAATCGAAGCCATCTTGCAATGGATGGCCCACGGCCCCGCGCGCCGAAGCGCGGCCGATCCAGGGGGCCTTCAGGACCGCAACCCGGAGGATACGCTGAATATCCAGCAGCTCCTCGAAGTGTGCGGCACGGCGACGAATGCCTTCGTGAATCTCGCGCAGAGCAGCGGCCTGCACGCACGGCGGCTCCTCTTGCTCGACGAGCGCGGCCAGAGCAAACACGTCGTCGTGGAAACTTTGGTTGGGGACCGCTGGGCCGTTGTCGATCCTTCCTGGCATGTTCTGCTTCGCCTCCCTGACGGACATTTGCCCACCCACACGGAGCTGAAAGACCCCGCCGTTTTCAGAAGCGCGACTCAATCGATTCCAAATTATCCGCAGTCATACACGTACGAAAAAACCGTGCATGTCCGCTTGCGGCGAATCCCATTGATCGGCGATGTCCTTCGGCGAATTTTTGACTTCGCCTGGCCCTCGTGGGAAGAGTCCATAAATTGGACCTTGCTGGTCGAGCGCGAATCCTTCGCGATGCTGACGATATCGATTCTCATACTTGGTTTCGCGCTCGCCGCCAGGATTCTTCTCGGCTGGTATTGCTCGGGAAGGTTGGGCCTTGCCCGCGTCCGCCTCCGCGATCAAATCGTTCGGGCCGGGCATGTTCTCGTCGGAAGCTCTCGCTAGCTGGTGCCTCTGCATTTGCCGCATTTCCATTAATCTGCGAGGGACGCGGGGGTGCGATTTTTCATCGTTTGCGCTGTTTGCAAGCGCTTAGAATCCCTAGTAAATTGCGGGCGACACATACACAAGGAAGTGCGAACCTCCGTCGCATGTCCGAGAGCGAACTTGTGTTTCTCGGCATGAATATGGAACCCTTTTGATGGAAACTTCGGGTCAAATTCTCAAATCTGCGCACCAAAAAGATGTTTGGCGTCTAGGACGTTGGGCCCTCTGGCTGATAATGCTTGCCGCATGGTTCGTCCAAGCCATGGCGTCACGGCACAAGATTGATGCAGATGGAATCTCGTACCTCGATATCGGCACCGCATTTTGGAATGGAGATTGGCATGCCGTGGTCAATGGTTGGTGGAGCCCTGCCTATCCCATTTTGGTCGGTCTCTGGCTCAAAATCTGGAGACTAGCGCCTTACTACGAGTTTGCAGCCGTCCGACTATTCGGTTGCTTGATGGCGGTTGTGACTCTGATCAGCTTTGAATTCCTGTTGAAGGCCGTCCTCGCTCTCTGTAAGCCTGCTTATATGCCGACCTGGATGGTCCGTGCGCCTGCATATGCCATATTTTTTTGGGTTACGACGAAACTGATGCCGGGTGGACTGGAACATCCCGATCTTCTCGTTTGCGCGGCGGTTTTTGTGTCGGTCGGGATCAGCGTGAAACTCGCCTCAGGCATGAGTGAGTGGTGGCGCTTTTTGCTGTTTGGTTTGGTTCTGGGAATAGGCTATCTTTGCAAATCGTTTTTGTTTCCGTTGGGGTTCGCGCTCCTACTCACTACCGCGATCGCGGCGCACGGTTCGAGGCCTGTTCTGCGGGGACTAGTTCTCAGTTTCGTAATCTATCTCGCTGTGGTATCTCCGCTTGTGTTCGAGTTGTCACGACAAAAGGGGCGGCCGACATTCGGTGATGTGGGGGCCCTCGCCTACGCTCGATACGTCGACTACATCGACGACCCCACAGTCGCAAAGGAACTGCCGCTCAAGGCGCGCACATTCAAGCACCCAGTCCGAGTCATTTCGCAAGTGCCGGTCGTAGAGGAATTCGCCACTCCACTCAAGGGCACCTACGCTCTGTGGACCGATCCATCTTACTGGTACGAAGGGATTCGACCGTACTTTAAACTGAGGGCCGAAATCAATGTCATCCACATTGCTTTGAGCGGTTATTTCCAAATCATCGTGGTTCAGCTAGGCTGCCTGTTTGCGGTATTTGTTTCGCTGGTTCTGTTGGGGGGCGATCTCGTTACGGGATTTGCGCGTCGGTTCGCTGGCCAAGTCGCGATTTGGGGACCAGCGGCGGTAGCGATGGCCGCTTATTCGATCGTTCATGTCGATGAACGCTATATCGGCGGATTCATAGTCTTGCTGACACTCGCGAGCTTCCTAGCTCTGGGTCCCGCTCTTTTTGACGCTTCCACCAAACGGACGCGCACTCTCCTGTTTGCCGCGGTCTTTGTCCTGGGCCTTCAAATCACGGATATTGTCGGCCATTCTGCGTCACAACTCCTCTCTCATCAGGAATTTGCGGAGTGGGATGTAGCTGATGCACTGCACCGTTTGGGCATACCTGAGGGCGGAAAGGTGAGTTATTTAGGGTCTACCTTAACTTAGACGATCACTCGTGGGCTCGGCTCGCCCGCGTATCTATCGTCTCTGACATCCCTCTCAACGGTGTGGCGGATTTCTGGGCATCGGATGACGGGGGCAAGTCGCGCGCGCTGGCCCTGCTCGCGTCTGCTGGCTCTGCTGCGCTTGTGACTCGCGATGTTCCGCCTGTTGCTCAGTCTCCCGGGTGGGTGCCCGTTCAAGGCACAAATTATTTCATCTACCGGCTGCCCGAATAATACCAGGGGGGGAATTCTCTTTCGTAGCGAGTTTGAAAATGCCTTCTAACTGCTGGGCCATTCGGTCCCACGTATGCCGCCGCATTGTTTCCTGGGCAGCACGGCCAAGCCTGGCGCGCAGCTCCATCGAGTGAATCACCCGCTCCGTCGTCGCTGCAAACGCCACCGCGTCGGCGGGTTTCACGAGCAGTCCGTTGTATTCGTCCTCGACGACGTCCTTCATGCCGCACGTTTCGGTGGTGACGACGGGCATTCCGGCTGCCATGGCTTCCAGCAAGACAATTGGCATCCCCTCGAACAGAGAAGGGAATACAAAAATGTCATGCCTTTCATACAGGGACCGCATCTCCTCGCGCGGAACAAACGGAAGGACCTCAAGCTGATCCTGGACGGCCGTAGAGAAGAAATTTTTTACGGTCTCTGCGTCGGCTGAGCACCCGGCAATGGTAAGGCGAACTTCCGGAACGCGTTTCGCCAGCTCTTCGAAGCCGTCACGAAGATAGTAGACCCCTTTGTGGTCCAGCCAACTTCCCACGAACAGGAGCCGCAGTGCATCTCCCGGCGTATATTCCCTCGGAATGAAATATGAGCATTCGACACCATTGGGGACATACCAAACCGTGCCGATGTCCCGGTTGTATTTGAGCTGGAGCATCGTCCACGTTTCCCGATTTATGACCACTGAATGATCGGCGGTCACGATCGCGAGGCGGTACAGCGGCATATGGTAAAGTCTTTGCCACACGCGGTTTTTCCAGCGGAAATACCAGGCTCGCCCCTTTTTGGCCTCGCGGCCCATTGTGTGGATGCGCCGCTCTTCGATCCCGTGAAGCGTCATGACGTACGGCGGCAATCCCGCCGACGGAGCAAGTTTTCGCGCGAGCCCATATACGAAGCCCACCGGGGCGTGGATATTGGCCACGTCGAATTCGCTTCTTCTCTTGTTCAGGATTTTTGCTAGGCGATAGGAAAAAAGGGCGCTCCGAAACCGCCGACTTACCCCTTTAGGCGGGAGGACATCTTCGCTGAACAGGCAGGTCACTTCGTGGCCGCGGTCTCGCAGCGCTCGTGCTGTATTGTGCACTACGTTTGCGACCCCGCCTTCCGGCTGCCCTGAAGAAAGGGTCGCAATTGCAATCCTCATCTACGCGGTGTTTCCCTTTCGCGCGATTATAAAATAGTGGTATGCAAAAGGGCTTAACAGGCGGCGAATTGCCCGGTTCGCCTCCAAACCGGGAAATTGAACCGGGTCGCGACCTGGGATGAACGGGAATTGATGAACCGTCCCGTCCGTCCGAATAATTCTCCAACCCGCGCGCGCTACAACCTGCCGGATTCGGGGGAAAAGGTACCGTCGGTCAAATGGCTGAGAGGATTTCACGCCAGGATGCCGCACAAAAGAGTAAATCAAATGCAAACCCATGAAGTTTAGATAATTCGGAGCTGTGAGGAAGAGCGCGCCGCCAAGTCTGCATACGCGGTACATTTCGCGGACAGCCGCACAAGGATCGGGGACGTGCTCGATTGTCTCGCAAGATATGACCATATCGAACGAATTGTCTCCAAAGGGCATGTTCTGCGCGTCGGCTTGAACGTAGGTCACATGATCCGTTAGAGATGGATGACTGAGAAGCCTTTCCTTCGCAATGGCAACGGCACTCGCAGAGAAATCAGCACCGCAAACCGTCGCGCCCCGCGAACCCAGAAGTCGCGAGAACCCGCCACGCCCGCAGGCAATTTCTAGAATCCTCTTGCCTTCGAGGGCAGGAAGGAACTCAAGGACGATTTGGTACCACGGGCTCGATTCGTCCGCATGTCCCGGGTCAGATTCGAAGACCTTTGTGTGCCACTTGTCGTACTCCGTGGCTAGGCTCATGAGCTGCACCTGCGAGACCGCGTGACATGGCGAGGCTCAGGAACTGGAAAGAAGACCTTCCTCGCCTTCATGTAAAACTCGTTCGCTGCGAAGCTCCTCCGGAGATTGTAGTACATTCGCGGAGGGCAAAAGAGCGCAGGGACCAAGCTTGCGAACTTGAAAATTCTGTGAGAAAGCGTTCCATCCTCGTGAACAATCCGATAGAAGGTCCACTCCGTTGAGAACGTTTCCCACGGAAATCCTCCCGTTACCTGGAGGCGCAAGAGATCTGCTTCCGCCTGAACAGTTTCGACGACGGCGTCTATTGCGTCTTTAGGCGTCCCGAAAGCGAACAATCTGGCGGCAAGAGCCTGTGCTAAGGACTCCATGCTCTTCTGCTTTCGAAGCATGGATTCCTTGCTGAGTCCTGATATCTGAAACAAGTTCCCACCGTGAATCCGGTAAAACGTCAGCGGCTCTCCGAGAATCGAAACGACCGAAAGCGCAGCAGCCAGCGTAAAGATGTATTCGTCCGCCTCAATGATCAACGCTTCGGGGACAGGCAGAATCTTGCGTAGGATCTCCGCGCGCACGGTCATCCGGCTAGTGCCGAGCTGGCTCTTGCGCCGGCGAAATATGCGCGCTCCTTGAAGGGAATCGATGCGGAATCGCGGCGTATCGTGCAGGATTTCCGAACGCTCGTCGCCGTTTTCCAGGACTTCCGTGATCCCATTCCCGATGATTCCCGCCTCTGCGTCCTTTTCCAGCGCCTCCACGACGAGTCGGAGTTTCTGCGGCGCCCACCAGTCATCGCCGTCGAGAGACGCCACAATTTCGCCACGGCATTCGGGAATTCCCACATTAAACGCCGAGGCCTGTCCGCCGTTCGGTTTGCGGATCAGGCGCACGCGTGGCTCGAAACGGCGCACGATCTCAGGTGTACGGTCCGTCGAGCCGTCATCGACCACGATGATTTCCACATCATCAAGGCGCCGATCCTGTCCGAGCACGCTCGTGATGGCCTGCTCGATGAAGCGCTCGTGGTTGTAGGTGTCGATGAGTACGCTTACGTACGGCTTGGACATGTCATTCTCGAACGATCTTTCAGATTCGCGGCGGCCCGCAAGCAATTCGCGCTTTAGCCTTCTGCGCAGTATCGCTCCCTCAACTCCGCCTCGTTCTCCTGCACCCACGCGATGATGGAATCGAGCCCTTCGGTAAGTCCTACCTGCGGCCTCCAGCCCAGGACCCGCTCCGCCCTCCGGTTGTCCGTGATGTAAATCGCGGTATCGGCTTTTCGAGGGCTTTCGACGTGTGAGACCTCTATCGTGCGGCCCAATCGATCCTCGAAAAACTGCGTGGCTTCGACAAGAGAGATCGAGTTGGCGGCGGCGCCGCCCACATTGAAAACCGCGTTGCGCAGGTTGCCGATCTGCGACATTTCGAGATCTATCAGCCGGCACACGTCGTCAATGAACAAGATGTCCCTTACCTGTTTGCCGCCCCAACCGATGTATTTCAGCGGCAGGCCGAACCGGGCGGCAATCGCCCACCACACGACCCATCCTTGGTCGATCTTGCCGAACTGTCGCGCGCCGGTGATGACCCCAAGTCGGTTGACAATTACCGGAATGTCGAAGGCGTCAGCGTATTCCTGGCAGACGATGTCGGCCATGAGTTTGCTGACCCCGTAAATGCTTCTGCCGCAGCCGTCGATGCTGAACTCTTCGGAGATGCCGTGTTCGGGATCAAACCCTCGCGGGCGGCTTTCTGCGGGAAGTTTTCTCCAGGCGGAGCAGTCCCACTCGAGCCGAGTCTCGCCCTCCCGACGCGGCAGCGCGTTGATCTGGTCAGCACCATAGATACGATTCGTGCTGCAGAAAATCAGCGGACAGCGGCGCTGCCGAGCGAACTCAAGCACGTGGACCACGCCGAGCGTATTGTTGGTCAGGTCGAACATCGGATTGGCGTATCCCGAAACCACCGATGGCTGCGCGCTGGCGTCACAGATGAAGTCGATCCCCGGCGGCAGACCGGCAAAATCTTCGGAACAACGAACATCGCCGTGAACAAAATCGACTCCGTGCCTCTGCAACCTTGCAATGTTAGATTCGCTCCCGCGGCGCACGAGGTTGTCCATGGCAATGACCTGGTGCCCTCGCTCGCACAGAGAAATTGAAAGTTGGGAGCCGAGGAATCCACAGCCGCCAGTGATCAAGACCTTCAACGAGATACCTCCGAAGAAACGCGCTGCGATGGCGCCTTGCAGCGGCTCGCGAGCCACAAACGGAAATCGCGATACGGGAAATAGCCTAACGCCGCAAAGTCGAGCCCCAGCAGGTCAAAGCGCCCCGCGCGCAGATCGCTCCACGCGAAGCTCAGGAAGGTATAGCGAAAATGAACGAAGACAGCATGACCCAAAACGGATCGCAGACGGACGCCATTTGGATACGCTCGAACCCCAAACCGCCACCACCTCCAGTAGGTATCGAGAATCGAGCGCACCGTGTCGTGCCTGAGGTGAACCACACGGGCCTCTGAAGCATAAAGAAGCTCTCCGCCCCTCTCGCGTAGGCGGCGGGAAAGATCCGTGTCCTCTCCGTTTGTGCGCATGGACTCGTCGTAGCCTCCCGCTTCGAGGACGGCTGACCGGCGAAACAGATTGTTGCAGCCAAAAAGGAATCGCGGGTTCCGTAAAAGCTGGTTTCCCCATTCCTGTGGCATGTGTGCTCGGCGCCAACGGTCAGCGGCGGTTCGCTGGACACCTTCGATCAGGCGTCCACCAACTCCCACCACCGCAGGATCGTCAAAATACCGCGCTAGGGCTGCAAGCCAGCCTGGTTCGGGAACGCAATCAGCATCGATCGCAGCTACGAGCTCATTTCGCGCCGCTCGAAACGCGGTGTTGCGCGCGGCGGCCAAGCCACGGTTAAGCGGATGCTGAATGAGTGTCACAGCGGGATAGTGAGCGGCGATTTCGGGCGTTGCATCTTGTGAGCCGTCGTCGACCACCAGAATCTCGTCCGCTGGATGCGTCTGCGCGAGAAGGCCGTCAATCGCCCGAGGAAGAAACTCTGCCGAGTTGTAAGCCGGTATATAAACGCTGATCTTGTTCATGCTTCTCGAGTTTCCCACGATCTGTGTCGGGCCGCTGCATGAAGAGCGAGGGCCCATCCTGACTAGGGCTCAAGTCGCGGCTTTTTGGCTCAGCTCGCGCTCGGCCGCCGCCATTTCCTCCAAAATCGAATCGAGGCTGTGCGTCACGCTCCATCCGGGATAGTGACTCTTGAGTTTCGCCAGATTCGAGATGTAGCAAATGTGGTCGCCCTTGCGCTCTTGTTCCGAGTATGTCCAGTCGATCTTGCGGCCGGTCAGCGCTTCGATTCGGGAGATCGCTTCCAGGATCGAGATGCTGTTGGCGCGCCCGCCGCCGAGGTTGTAAACCTCGCCAGGCCGCGGGTTGCGCGCGAATTCCTCGAACGCGCGCACCACGTCAAAACTGTGGATGTTGTCGCGGACCTGTTTGCCTTTGTAGCCAAACACCGTGTACGTCTTCCCCGAAAGCGCCACCTTCAGCAAATAGGAAAGGAACCCGTGCAGCTCAACTCCGGAGTGCGACGGGCCGGTGAGGCATCCACCCCGAAAAATTCCGACTCCCATTCCAAAATAGCGGCCGTATTCCTGGGCATAAATATCCGCGGCGACCTTCGACGCACCGAAGAGCGAGTGCATGGTGTGATCGATGCGGCAGTTTTCGTCTATGCCTTCGTAATCGGCGGGGTCGGAGTACTCGTAGCGCGTCTCCGTCTCGCGCAGCGGTTTCTCGTTGGGCGCGTCACCGTACACCTTGTTGGTGCTCATGAAAACGAAAGCGGCGTCGCGTGCATGCTGGCGCGTTGCCTCGAGCAGGTTCACGGTGCCGAGTGCGTTGACTTCGAAATCCAGGAGCGCAATGTCTGCAGCTTTGTCGTGAGACGGCTGAGCGGCGCAATGTATGATCAAGTCGAAGCGATGTTCGCGAAATTGCGCCATAACCCCGTCGCGGTCGCGGACATCGAGCGGCACGGGAGTGAAGTGCCGCGTCGCCGCCTTCAGCCGTTCAAGATTCCACAAGGTATCGCCCGGAGGGCCGAAAAACACTCGGCGCATATTGTTGTCCACGCCGACGACTTTGTGACCCCGGCGATCGAAATACTCGACGGCTTCGGAGCCAATCAGCCCGCTGCTTCCAGTAACCAGGATTTTCCAGAGCGCCACTTTGACCTGCCCCCTGCGGTGCTTGCCGATATCACCAGCGCAGGCGTCCCCCGAAAATATCATTATCTTCTACTGCGTGCACACAGTTCGTTTTGGACTAATCATCTCAATCGACACGAGGACCAAGCCGATTCTACTTCTTAGCGTTGAGGGGCTGGGTGCTATCATCCAGCGTGCTGATTGACCCGGAAGGCGCGGAGGAGCGGGTCGCCCAGTGACTCCCGTAGGCGCCTTCGTATGAGGGAAGACGAAGAATGACAGCCGGAGCGGAAAGGGACGGAGTGAACCTCGGCGGATGGCCGAAGATCACTCTAGTCACTCCGGTGTTCAACTCCGCGAAGTATCTGGAACAGACCATCCAGTCAGTCATTTCCCAGCAGTATCCCAACCTCGAATATTTCATCGAAGACGGCGGTTCCACAGATGGCTCGCTGGACATCATCCAAAAATACGAACCGCATTTGTGCGGTTGGACGAGCGAGCCAGACAGGGGTATGTACGATGCTCTCAACCGTGCCTTCGCCCGCTCGTCGGGAGAAATCATGGGCTGGATCAGTGCGACTGACATGTTGCACACGAGATCCCTCTACGTTGTGGGCAGCGTATTCAAAGCATTGCCGCAGATCGAGTGGATCACAGGAAGGCCCACGGGTTTTTCCGAAGATGGTATGCCTGTTGGCGTAAGCCGCAGTCTGAAGCGATGGTCCCAGTTGCGGTTTTTGGCAGGCTGCAATCGCTACATTCAGCAGGAATCAACGTTTTGGCGCCGCAGTCTGTGGGGAAAGGCCGGCGGCTATCTCGATGCATCACGAAGGGACGGCAGCGATTTTGAGCTCTGGGTGCGTTTTTTTCGCCACGCGCGCCTGTACTCCGTGGACGCGCTGATCGGAGGTTTCCGCGTCCACTCCGATTCGCTGAGCCTGAATAACTCTGGCAAGTACAGCCGCATTCATGACGAAATTATTGCGGCCGAACGAAAGCGCACACCTTGGGGACCGGTGTTTGCCGGCTTTCAGGGTCTGAGCCGAGCCCTACTAAAGATTCCGGGCCTAAACGTTGTTTGGCGCAACACCGTTATGAGCGCTCTGACGCGTTTGCCCGGGCCGGACTGGGCCCCGATAATCCGCTACCGCGACCACACCTGGACTCTTCGGTAGGACAGGTCGGCACAGACCCAAACCGACGGGCTGAAAGCCCATCCTACTGAAGCCTTGCTAGGCGCCTACAGGGATGGAGCTGGCCTTTGGAGCCCAACCGCCAATACCGAGGCAGATGTACCGGACGCCGTCTGCGTTCGCGAGGTGCGGCAAGCCGCGCCAGCAGTCAATCACTGTGCGGGCGGCGCCACGGTTCGCCCATTCGTGTGTGGGAATTCGTTCGAATTCAGGCCAAAGTGCGGCCACCACGACCACTTGGCAGGCCGCAACACATTCCTTCGGGTCTCCGCAGTAGCGCACTCGGTCACCCAGAGTGCGACCAGCGCCTTCCAGGCCGGCCGGATCGGAAACGGCAACAGAAACACCCCTGTTAGTTAGCTCCTGGGCGAGTAGAAGCCCGGCTGCTTGCTCGACCACATCCGTGTTCGTTTTGTACGTGAGGCCGAGAATCCCAACGGATTCACCCGGCGCAGCGAAGCGCTGCGCCAGATCCGCCAGCCAGGAAATTTGAGACTGGTTGAATTTGTGAGTGACACGAGCCATCTCGGCGGGCGCTCCGAGCTGATCCGCGAGAGCCGCCAGCGCTAGATTGTCGCGCGGGAAGCAGGGTCCGCCGTAACTAATCGCACCTTTCAGGTATTTGCCGCCGATTCTCCGGTCCAACCCAAGTGCGGAGGTAACCACGTCCACGTCGGCCCCGGGCAGTTGCTCGCAGATGCGGGCCATCATGTTGGCAAAGCTGATCTTAGTGGTGATGTACGTGTTTACCGCGATTTTCGTTACCTCAGCGTTCACGAAGTTCATTCGCGCCACGGCAGGCTTATTTTCGCAGACTTGCCGGTAAAAAGATTCGAGCAGGGCGCCGGTCCGCGGATCGGATTCGCCAATCAAAAGAAAATCGGGGTTCAGAAAATCACGGATCACCGAACCGAGAGCGATAAATTCGGGGTTGTAGCACAGCCCGAAGCCGGTCCCCAAGTGTTTACCGCTGGCGCGCTCAAGAGCGGAGCGCACCGGGCCGCCAGTGGACCCAGGCATCACGGTGCTCGTCATCACGACGAGATGAAAGCCCGGTTTGGAGCGCACGGCGCGGCCAATGGTTTCGCACACGGGCAGGACGTATTTCAGGGAAAAGCCTCCGCCCGGTTCGCTGGGCGTCGCCACGACGATAAATGTCGCATCGGAATCGCGGACCGCTTCCTCGATGTTCTCCGTCGCCGTTAGCCGGCCGTATGAGGTGTGGATCAGTTGCGCCAATCCGGGTTCGAACACAGGCGGGCGGCTCTGATTCAGAGCCTCCACTTTGGAGGCATCCATATCCACGCCAATGACATGCAAGCCGCGCCCCGCGATGGCGGCTGCCATCGGCGCACCCAATTTCCCCAACCCAATCACGCTGACAGTTCGAATCATGAAGCAGATCTCCTAACTGCTTTGTGTCGTGAGACTTACAGTCGAATGATCCTGCATACCCTTGAATGTTCTGTCCTCGCAGATCGAAAACGACGGCAGATTTACATCTGCCAGTCCCCAACTTTCGGAATTCGCGATATGCGGGCGACGTTTCTGGATCATCTCGCGGAACTCAGGGATTTTGTCCAGAACGGTCCACGGCCTGGCGGTTTGCTCCGAGCGGTCGTGCTCCAGGTGGTAAATCGGATCGGGCAGCACGACTTGTCTCAAGCCGGAAGTGGCGGCCACATAGACGAGATACGAGTCGATGTAGGCCTGGGTCGTGAGCTCCGGATAGCCCCGCAGCGACCTCCAGGAGTCCGCCGACATCAGCATGAAATCCCCTGATGCATTCGTATGAACGCGGTCGGCGTGGAGAAACTTCGACAGCGTTCGAACTGGACGAAACCATGGGACGGCTTGCGAAGCGTAGTGCAGGAGCCGCCGCGGCTTGTTGAGGGCTACATCGCGCTTGGCGAGGTGGTAACGAAACGCGTGCTGGGCACAAAACCGGAGTTGGCCCTCCACGTCGAGGGTTATGGGTACGCTTTCCGCGACGTCATATCGATTGACTCGGTAATAGCAATCCGGCTTGAGCTTTCGCGCGGAGAAAAACGTGACCAAGCTATCGCTGAACAGAATATCCGGATTGGTTGAGAGGACAAACGCTCCCTTGGCGTGTCGAATCCCCACATTCTTTGCAACATACTCAAATATGGGCATGCGGCCGGAGTTGGCGAAGCGGCTGTGCACTTCATTCGAAACTTCGACGATGCTGACTCTGTCAAGCATCGGAGAGTTCGGCCAACGTATCGCCTCCCTCAGGCGAGGCCGGTCGGGCGGCGGGTTCCACTCGACGATGACAAGCTCTGCGTCCAGACTGCACTTCTCCCACATCGCGAGCAGAGCGTTCACAAACACCTGCAGGCGGCCCAGGAAATCCCCGCCGTAATTGTCGTTTCGCGCCGCAACCACAAAGCTAAGATAAGGCTTCATCGGTTCCGATTATCCCGCTCCTAATCTCCATGTTTTGAAGCGCTTAGCTTCCGTGCGCGCCCTGGATCCTGCGCGGCGCGGCTGATTCCAGCCGTTCCAGTCTGCAACACGGCTTTCGCGGCCTCGACCGTCTCTCGCAGGCCATCGGGAAGACTCGTAACCGCGATGCCGCCGACGAGCCGGCTGATTTTTTCCGTTTTGTAGGCTTTGCGTCGCGGGCCTTGCGGCTTGGATGTATCGAAATTCAATTTGCCCCGGTAGCCGCAGCGATCGGCCAGGATTTGCGCCGCTTCTTTGATTTGAGTTTCTTGCCCGCCGAGATTGTAAGCTTCCCCGGACTCGCCGCGCTCCATCAGCTCGATAATCATTCGCGCGGCATCGCGCTCAAACATAAATGTGCGCGTTTGCTCGCCGCTGCCCCAAATCGCGATCTCCTTCTTTCCGCTCAGCATCTGAGCGATTAAAGACGGCAGAACGTGCGGATTCGGATTTGACCAATCGTAGCTAGGGCCGTACAGGTTGGCCGGCCGCGCGATGACGACCCGCATGCCGCATTCTTTCGCATAATAGCGCGCCTGAAGTTCGCCGATTCGCTTGGCCCACCCGTAACCTTCATTGGCAAATTCCGGATTGGCTTCCATTCCGAGGGATTCGTCAACCGGATCATCCGAGTCCGCATAGACGCAGGAGCTGCTGACGTAGAGGTAGTCTTTCACGCCGTTGATCCTGGCGGCTTCGAGCAGGTTCAGGGAAATCAGCAGACTGTTCGTCAGCATCTCGCCGTGATGTTTCGAACTGTAGCCGATTCCGACGGTGTGATCGGCAATGTGAAAGACGCGATCGACTGCTTCCGTGGCGGCCAGGCAGGCGTGTTTGTCTCGCAGATCCTGCTCCCTGGAAAGGTTAATGTCGGCCACCGCGACTTCGCGAGCATCGCGGCGTTCGCGCAGCAATCGCACCACGTTCGAACCCAGGAGGCCAAGACCGCCCGTTACGAGTATTTTCATCCGCCCCTTGCGCGCTCTTCCGGCCAAAATAGGCCGCGACTGGATTCCCGTGGCGCAGCCATTTTAAGAGCGGGCTCCAAGTAGAGCCCGCACCCGACCGGTTATCTTCTCGCGATTCTCGTCCAGCGTGTGGAACCGTTTGTAACCAACGAACAGCGCCCCCACCGCATTGAAGCAATTTATGGCGCGAAGCTGCGGCGTCATCAGCGAGCTTTGGTGCCTGTAAGACTTCAGCAGGTGGCGGAAAAACCGCATGCGCCCCGGGGGCGAAAGCTGAAACTCATCCCGCTCCTGCAACACAATCCAGCGTAGCAGCGCCACTTGAATATCGCGCCTGCGAATGTTGTATCCGTGCGCTACGAGCCATCCGATCATGCCCTTTACAATCTCGCGGCGCGTTTCGACGCGGCGGCGGAGGCGTTCGGCTTCCGCCTCTTTAGGCGGGCTGCAAGTACAGCCCGCACCCGTGTCGCCCGGAAGCTTTGCTTTAGGCGGGCTCAAATTTTCGCCGGGCTGCAAGTACAGCCCGGACCCGGTAGAGCCCGCACCCGTGTAATACAAGTTCTTCCCATGGAGCCGGTAAACTCCGAGCGGGCGATCGATACCAACCACCGGGGCCAGGAATATGGCCAGATTCCCCAGATACGCATCCGCCTGGATTCGAAGCGTCTCGGGCACCGGCAGAAGCTTGTCGATAATCTCCCGCCGGAACGAGCTGGTGGTCATGATCCCATCAAACCGGGCCATGTCCGCGAGGCTGGCGGGCACAAACCCCGAAATGATAGCAAATTGCGCCTCCCGGAACTGGCCGGTTTCCACGTGGTACTCCCGCAGCGGGTGATACACCATGCCGGCCTCGGGGTGCTTTTCGAACTCCGCGACAACGGAGCTCAGCCGGTCCGGGAACCAGTAATCGTCGCCGTCCAGAAACGCGATGATTTTTCCGCGCGCCCTCGCCAGGCCGAAGTTGAACGCCGAGCCTTGTCCGCCGTTCGGCTTCTGAAGGTATTGCACGCGCGCGCCGTACTTTTTGACGCGTTCGGCGGTGTCATCCGTCGAGCCGTCGTCGACAACGAGAATTTCCATTTCATTCGCGGGGAAATCCTGAGCCAGGACGCTGTCGATCGCTTCCTCGACATAGCGCCCGTAATTGTAAGTGTCGATCAGAACGCTCACCAGCGGCTCAGGCATGCCGAACCTCTTCCTGTACAGCCACTTGCCGGTTTGGCTGCTTGTAACCCAGGGCCAGCGCCGCGACGGCGGAGAAATAATTCAAAACGGTGAGTTTCCAGTTCTGCTGCGCCCGGTAGGTCCGGTTGTAGCGCAGCAAATGAGAGAAATATTCCAAGCGCGAAGGGGGATCGACCCTGTATTCGGCGTTCTGCTGAAAGATGGTCCACTGATCCAGAAACGCGCACACTTCGCGCTCCTTCACATCGACGCCGTTGCGCGCCACCCAAAGGCGCACCTCGCGCAGGATCGTCTTGAACGTCTCCGAACGCCGGCGCAGGGCCTCCGGCGCGTTCCTGGCCGCATCCACGCTGTACAGATTCCGGTCGTGAATCCTGTAAATCGTCAGGCCTTCCGGAATCGCGAAGATGGGACCGACGAAAATGACCAGCAGCGCGAGATAGGCATCCGCCATGAAGCGGATCGTCTCCGGCACGGGCATCAACCGGCCGAGTTTCTCGCGCCGGAACGCCAGGCAGGACGTGGGGAAGATCCGGTAGCGCATCAGATCCCTGAAATTGCTGAGGACGTGACCGGAGACGAGGTCCAGGTTGGTCGCGACCCTTCCCTGCGGATCGGGATCGGAGAGTTTGTAGTCATGATAGACCATGGCGGCCGGGGTGCTTTCGAAAGCGTTCACGACCCGCTGCAGCTTGCCCGGGAGCCAGAAGTCGTCCGCATCCAAGAAGCAGATCACGTCGCCACGGGCGCGGTTGAAGCCCCAATTAAACGCGGAGGCCTGGCCGCCGTTCGGCTTTTGAAAATACTGAATGCGCGAGCCGTATTTTTGGACGCGCGCGGCGGTGTCGTCCGTCGAGCCGTCATCGACGACCAGGATTTCCATGCGGTCCGCAGGAAAATCCTGTGACAAAGCGCTTTCGATCGCTCGCTCCACAAAGTGGCCGTAGTTGTATGTGTCGATGACGACGCTGACAAGCGGCAGGCTCATGGAATCGTCTTCGCCTGGGTGGAATTCTTCGCGCCGGACTCGCGAGATAGCGCCGGCCGCAGTCCCAGGCGCGCCCGCAGAGGCCGGGTCTTGTTGAGCAGGAAGTGCCAGGCCGGCAGCCAGACCTTATAGGTCCAGTCTCGCTTCGTGTAACCGTAAGCGAGCTGTAATGAGCGTTTAGCGCCGTGCCAATGGCGCGCGCGATTCGGCTTCAGGCCGTCCGGCGTCAGTTTCGCGTTCGCGTCCAGGATTGTGCGCAGGTGCCGCCAGCTACCCGCCAGCTCAAAATTCCGCTGGGCGTATTCGTCGGTCCAAACTCCAGCCTTTCCCATGGGATGGTACGAGTAGCCGTGATTTTGATGGATTGCCAGCACGGACGCGGAGGCGTCGACAACGAGTGCGCCCGAGCTGATAGCTTTCCAAACGAGCCAATTGTCCCAAGTGCAGCGCGACACGGCAAACGCAGGAATTTTCCTGGAGTACAGTCCCCGGGGAAAGGAAAAATAGTCAATCCATGAGCCGTCTCTCTGGTTGTTTGCCCGCGCCGCGATCTCGCGGACATTTTCCTGCCATCGCGGGTTCGCAAAATCCAGGGGCTGGGCGATGTCCGTGTCCCACCGGCGGCCAACCATCAGAAAATTGGCGCTCGCCTTGCGAACGCGCGCCAGGGCGTCGAGAAAATCCGCGGTCAGGATAATGTCGCAGTTGATGTAGCAAAGGACGTCATGAGAGGCGATCTCTTCGGCCCGGTCAAAGATGGAGTTGATGTATGGCAGGCCGATGGGATTACGCGCCACCTCGGGCTCGTGGCGAATGCCCAATTCACGGGCGGCTTCGCCGGCACCGTCATCATCGCCAAACAAAATAATCTCGACTTTCGGGTCCAAGAGCTTCCAGCTTTGCAGGGCATTGCGCTGAATGACGGCGGAGTGTCCGCGGAAGGCCTTCCCGGTGGTGAAGAATGTCATCATGGTCCGCAAATCCGATGCTGCTCTGTTCACCTTTCCGGTCGGAAGCCCCACTTGTCATTCTGGTATTCGATAATGGGCGGCCAGTCCCGGCCCGGCCGATTGTAGAGTCTATCCATTACCAGTTTTTTCCAAGCTACGCGAACCTTGGGAATGGACTCCATGCGCCGGCTGACTCGCCGAAAGAGCCGCAGCCACTTGCCGTGAGGAGCCGAGTCGAGTTCGGCTTCGACGTACTTATCGTGGATTCGGTAGGCTGCTTCCATGTCCTGAAGGCCGAGCGAGTCGCCATGCTCGCGAAATCCACCGATCAGCCCGTCGACCGAGTAAATTTGCGCGTGCCGGAAAAAGCGAACCCACAACTCGAAGTCGGCCGCATTGCGCGACGACGAGTCCACGCGGCTGCCCGCTCTCTCCCACACGCTACGCCGCCAGTACGTGGATTCTTGCTGGATGCACCGATTGGCGCCGGCCAGAAAGCGAAATCGCGACCAGCGCGTCAGGCCTAGCACGAATACAGTCATCCCTTCTTCATTGAAGAAGGTCGGCCTGCCTGTGATCCATTCCACGGACGGCAAATCCCGAAACACGCTGCCCACCACTTTCAAACCGCTGAGTTGGAGTTGGTCCGTCGCGCTGATCCAGCCCATGATTTCGCCCGATGTTCGCGCAAATCCCTTGTTCAGCGCGTCGTACATGCCGTTGTCGGGCTCGCTGATCCAGCCGGAAATCTGGTTTTCGTATTTTCGAATAATGTCTAGTGTGCCATCGGTCGAGCCGCCGTCCACGATGACGTATTCGAGGTTCGGATACCCCTGGGTCAGGACGGATCGGATCGCCTGCTCGATGTATTTCCCCGAATTCCAAACCGGGGTCACCAGCGAGATGCGCGGCCACCGGACAGCGTCATTTCGAGCGGGCGCACCGGGCGTCATCGGGCTTGCGGTCAGATCCAATGTTGCGGACGTACATGCCTCCCTAGGTTCCTCGATAGAGCAGATCGAACCAGATGAAGTCGCCGTTATGAAACTCCTGGCAGAGAACCACGTCAAACCTGGCCGGTTCGAGCATGCTCAAGAGCTTGCGCAAATCCAACCACTCCGCCCAAGGGGTTCCGGGGCCATCCGTCTGAAGCCCCCAATTGCGAAAGCGCGGGCGCCCATGGCGGATCCACTGGGTCTTGGGATACGCGAGTTGGAGCCATCTACCTCCGACCTTCAGGTGGCCGAGCAAAGCTCTCATTTCGGGCCGCAGAACGTGTTCTGGGGCATGGTGGAGGGAACCCATAGCCATCACAAAGTCGTAATCAGAATCCAGCGCCTGTAAAGAATCCACGTCCTTGAGGAGAAGAAACCGAGCATCGGGCAAGTTCATGATCTTGCACAGTCGTTCCACAACCTTCAGGTTCGATTCAACCAGATCGACAAAGGTGAGCTTCGCTCCGTGCTGAGCAAAGGTAATACTGTCGACGGCAAACCCGCAGCCGACATCCAAGACTTTCTTCCCGCGCATTCCTTCGGAGTAGAGCGCGTGGTACCACCCACGGTGAGAGAATTCGCGTCCTGTTGTAATGTCTGCCCGCGCCTTTTCCCATTCAGCCACTAAAGCCTCGTCAGAGAGTGCGTTCAGCTTATTGGTGCTCTCGAAGGTGTCCGTCATCGTTGGAACGGCGTCCCACCTCTTGCGAAGAGTTTCATAAGGCTCCGCCCAGGCGGCACTTCTCCCGTCCGAAACCACGCCAGCCGCGTCAGACCCCACGATCGCCATCAGCTTGCGAACCACGCCCATTGGTCATCTCCTGTCATCGCCGGGCGACCACCCGTTTCCCGTCCGGGGCCCGCTCTGCACTTCCTCGGGCCAGGCAACGAAATTTCCATCCCACGCCGCAGTGTCGGCGGGCATATCGTGAAGTGACCCGCTTTCGCCGAGGCTGAACCAGCGAAACCCCTTTTCTGAGAGGAAGCGGATGATTTCGACGGCGCGGTAACCCCAAGGCTGAGTCCGCACCTGTTGCACCTCTGCCAAAATGACGGGGCGGGGTCGGCGTTCCAGCAGACGCTCTGCCCCCTTGAGGACATCCAACTCGGCTCCCTCAACGTCCAGTTTAATAAAGTGGACAGCGCCGACCCTTCTCCGTTCCAACCAACTGTCTAGCCGTGTTACTTGTACGGGTAAACGGGAAGTCCCGCTGTAAACGTCAGGTGGTCTCAGGCTATTGCAGCCCGTTTGATCGCCATTGACCACGAATAGATCCCGCTTTCCCTCTTCGTTTCCGAGAGCGAACCCCTGCACAGCCACGTTCGTGCAAAGGTTAAGCAACAGGTGTAGGCGCAAAGCCCTTCTTTCACGAGGCGACGGCTCGAATGCAATGACCCCTCCCCGAGAGCCGACGCGCTTGGAGGCAATCAGGGTGTACAGACCGTGATGGGCTCCCAGATCTAGAACGTTCATACCGGGTTGTACAAAGCGTTCAACAAAGGCCCTTTCGGATATCTCGAAGGCCCCGGCGAGAAGCGGTTCGCCCACGTTGTCGTCACGCGGAAACCACAGAAGACCCGACGGCAACCGAACCGGGAGCTTTATGCGCCGAACCGGCTCAATTAGCCTTACCCATCTGGCATGAATCGAGTTTGCTTTCTCGCGCCACGGCTTCCGTAGAAACCGACCGATTCTTGTCTTCGCAGCCCCACGACTGGGGCCCGCGAGGGCCTGGATTCGGGAGAATGCGGTGATCCACGGATTCTCCGGTCCTATCGTCGTTCGAACCGGCTCTCGTTCCAAAATAACATTGGGTACGGCCAGTTCGACTTTGGACCCGAGGAGGATTGTCCGCGATCTCTTGCGCCCCAGGGTCATCCTGAATTGGTCGTCCCGGGGCAAGATTTTAAATCGGTAAACAAACGGAAAACCAGCGCGATACAGCATCTTCACCACACAAGGTTCATTGGGATAAAACGCGACGTAATTCAGGGCCTGGTCTGCCACTTCAGGCTCATCGAGAAGTTGCAAGCCGGGGTCTCTGCCCGGGACGCACATTGTTTCGAGCAACAGAACCTTGCCGGTTACGGAGTGTAGGTTTCGAATTGCGCGAAAGGGATTCTCGAGGTGATACAGAAGTCCGACGCAGAGCACGAAATCAAACGTTCCGATCTGCGAGAAACTTTCATCCTCAACATTGCGCGCAATGAATTTAATCCCTGGGTGTCGGCGAGTGGCCTCCTCTACATTTTCTCGCCGGCCGTCCACTGCAAGAACCCGGAATCCCAGTTCCGACAAGAACTTCGAAAAATATCCGACACCGCAGCCGATGTCGGCCGCCGAATCCAGCTCTTCCTGCTTGCGGACGTCCGCGAGGAATTGCCTCGCGAATTCCTGGCGAATGTTTGTGTATCCCTGCGTAGTCTCACTATCGAACGGCCACTTCCCTTGCACGTACACCTCCGCTCGCAATATCAAGGCGGCTCGGTAGATTCAGGACCCCGTTCCATCGATCATCTGCATGTTGGTGATTTTCCGCAGCGACGATCATTTCTGGAACGGCGTCCCACACGTCTATCTCGTCTCCGTCATCATACAAACTCAGCGCCCAACTATAGAGGCCCGGCCGCAAGGGAAGCATTGGAAACGTGTAGCGAAACTCATGCTCGCGAGCTTCAAGGTCCGTGACACTCGCCGAACGAGCCCAGATCACTTGGCGGTCATGGTTGTAGAGCGCGATACCGTGATGACCGGCTCTTATCGGTTCGCTTAGATCGAGGGTAAATCTGACCGCAATCGGGCCAACGTGATTCAGGACGTGGGGGTCCTCGCCGTTTGGCTGAACGATTTCCCAACGGAGAAAGCGTCCTTTAGTCCGCGGTTTTGCGTTCTCCTGCATGGTGTTCCGCTCGCCGGACGACATCGCGCTTTCATAGGCGCTGACAACTTCGTGCGTTGCGCCCTCCATTCGGATTTGTCCGCCATCCACCCAGGCGACGCGGTGGCAGAGCCGCCGCATCTGGTTCATTTGGTGGCTGACGAGCACGACCGTGCGGCCCTCGCGGGCGACGTCGCCCATCTTGCCGAGGCATTTTTTCTGGAATTTGATGTCGCCGACGGCGAGGACTTCGTCGACCAGGAGAATTTCAGGCTCGAGGTGCGCGGCCACGGCAAAAGCCAGGCGGACAAACATGCCGCTGGAATAGTGCTTTACGGGCGTGTCGATGAATTTGCCGATCTCGGCGAAGGCCACGATTTCGTCGAATTTGCGGTCGATCTCGCGACGGGTCATGCCGAGGATCGAGCCGCTCAGGTAAGTGTTCTCGCGGCCGGTCAGCTCGCCGTGGAAGCCGGTGCCGACTTCGAGCAGGCTGCGGACGCGGCCATGAATTTCAGCCCAGCCGGCGGTCGGGCGCGTGATGCGGGAGAGGATTTTCAGAAGCGTGGTCTTGCCCGCGCCATTCCGGCCAATCAGCCCGAGGATCTCGCCTTCGCGCACTTCGAGCGAAACGTCGCGCAGGGCCCAGAAGGCGTCCTGGGGAGCGCGGCGGAACACGGAAAGCGGCGAGCGGGCTACGCGCGTAAGGGTGTCGCGCAGGCTCTGGTCCAGGTCGCGGTGGCCGCGGCGGTAGCGCTTGCCCAGGCCCTCGGCGTGAATGACTGCTCGGTTCATGTTCCTCTCTTAAGGCGGGCTGCAAGTACAGCCCGCACCCGCTCAAGGCGGGCTGCCCCTCGAAACTCAGGGTAAACAAGTACAGCCCGCGCCCGCCTTCTCCGGCGAGTTTGAGCTTACGGCGCGAAAAATCCACAGACTGAAGTCTGTGCTACTAAAACCCGCTTGCCTAGGCCTTCGGCGTGAATGACGGCGCGGTTCATGTTCCTCTATAAGGCGGGCTGCAAGTACAGCCCGCACCCGCCTTCCGGTTTTTGTAGCACAGGCACTCTTGCCTGTGTGGTTTTTGCAACGTTAGCTGAGTCGGTCGCGCATCTGCGGTCTACAAAACCACACAGCCAAGAGTGGCTGTGCTACTAAAGGCTGACCCCGGCGGTAGCGCTTGCCTAGGTCCTCGGCGTGAATGACGGCTCGGTTCATGTGTTCCCTTGTCGGCTCCAGCGGCCTGAGCTTACGGCGCGAAAAATCCACAGACTGAAGTCTGTGCTACTAAAACCGGAAGCGGCGGGTGCGTTTTTTAGCCCGCAGATGCGCTACCGACTCAGCTACCGCTGCAAAACCCACACAGCCAAGAGTGGCTGTGCTACGTGAATGACGGCGCGGCTCATCGCCTTGCGTGCTCCTGTTGGATGAACGCCTGGTGCACCTTCAACAGTTCCTTCCTCTGCTCGGGCGTGGCCCAGGCGTGAGACGCGCGGAACCGGCCGTTTTCCTGTACGAACACCATATCTAACTGAGAGAGGGCGCCATCCAGAGGACGGTAAACCAGGCCGGAGATGTCATACACCACGAAACCGAGCTCCTTCATTCTGGAGATTACATCACAGAACTGGGGTCCGCCGATCATGGCCCCGAACAGCGATACTTCCAGAATGACCGCTTCGGTTTCTCGCAAGACGCGGCGCGCGCCTGCCAACACCTGAAGCTCGGCGCCCTGGACGTCGAGCTTGATTACGTACGGCCCAGCCAAATTGCGCTTCTCGCAGGCGCTGTCAATGGTGACCATCGGAACTTCGCGCGGCGTGCCGTCCACGGAGCCGCCTTCGACTTCGTGGAGCAGGCTGGAGCCGAACCCGTCAGGGTGGACGTTGAAAACCACGGTGCCGTCCACCTCGCCGGCGGCTGCCAGGATGTATTGGGCGTCATAGGTGGAGCAGATGCGCTTTAGAAAAAGCTCGAATTCGGCGAGCGGCTCGATCAGGAGAAATTTCGATTCTTTGAAGCGCTGGTAGAGGTCGTTCGTTTGCGTGGCGACGCCTGCGTCAATGACGGTGCGCGGCCTCAAGCCAAGTTTCCAAAGATGGTTCAGTGCGCCCGTCATTGTGTCGCGCGGAGGCAGCGCGGCCGGCTCGGGCGGGCGCTTTTTGTGAACTTCGAGACCGGCCAGGTTGAACAGCGAATGGACGGCTTGTTTTGCGGGAGTCAGAATTGTCATTTCACACCAGATCCGCTCGATTCGTTGAAGTCAAGTCGCACAATCATTCCGCCTGAGCTTAGCGGCGGAAAATCCACAGACTGAAGTCTGTGCTACTAAAACCAACTCCCTTACACCCGGTCTGTGACCGTGCCCTCGATTCGCGTAGCACAGGCACTCTTGCCTGTGTGGTTTTGTAGACCGCAGATGCGCTAGTAACTTACCTGCGATTGCGAAACCCACACAGCCAAGAGTGGCTGTGCTACTAAAACCTGCTCCATTTTAGCGGCGGGCTACAAGCGCAGCCCGCACCCGTTTAGCGGCGGGCTACAAGTATAGCCCGCACCCGTTCACACCCGGTCCGTGACCGTGCCCTCGATTCGCTGAAAGAAAATCAACCCGCCCACAAAGACCACTGCGACCATGGCTACGGACGCCGCGAGGAGCGGGCCCGGCGGCTGGCCGTGGCGCGTCAAGGCCCAACGGAAGCCGTCAATGACTCCGGCCATGGGGTTCAGGCCGTAGAGCCAGCGCCAGCGCTCCGGCACGAGGGAACTGGGATAGGCGACCGGCGAAGCCAGCATCCAGAATTGGATGGCGAACGGCACGACGGCGCGCACGTCGCGGTAGAGCGCGTTCAGCGCGGAGGTCCACAGGCCTATTCCGAGCGCCGTCAGCACGGCTAACAGCAGAAATCCGGGCAGGAGCAGGGCGGCGGCAGTGATTCGAATGCCGTAGCCCAGCGTCAGCGCCAGCATGACGACGAATCCGACGGCGAAATCCACCAGCCCCGAAGAAACCGCCGCCAGCGGCAGCACCAGACGCGGGAAATAAACTTTGGTGATCACGTGCTGGTTCTCGACCACGATGTTGGTGCAGTTGCTAAGCGCCGATGAGAAGTACGCCCAGGGCACCAGCGCCGCAAAATAAAATACCGGGTAAGGCAGTCCCTGGGAAGGCAGCTTGGCCAGGCGCCCAAAGAACAGTGTGAATACCGCCATGGTCATGAGCGGTTGCAGGACCACCCAGGCTACACCGATGACGGTCTGGCGGTATCGCACCTTCACGTCGCGCCAAACGAGGAAATAGAGGAGCTCGCGGTAGGCCCAGAGTTCGCGGAGGCGCAGATCGAACCAGCCGCGATGCGCTTCGATGCGCACCACGGGGGCTGGGGCTGCGGGAGGACCCGCCGCGACCGTGACTTGGATTTGCGCTGCGCCCATGGTTGCGGCTACTTTCCCTGTGTCCCTTCGCTGTGTGTACCGAGTTTTTGCTGCTCGATGTCTTCCTGCTCAATGTGCTGCATCATCTCGTTGCGATGCAAAAGATAGCTTTCCAGGCTGTGCGTGACGCGCGAAGGAACGTCGACGAATTGATTGTGAACCATCGCGCTCCACGAAATTGCTCCGCGCACCGGGAGCATGTGCGTCCCCCACTGAAAGATAAACGCCAGGTTCCACAGCGCGAACAACGACACGGCCAAGCACTGTGTCGGGTACGCCTGCCGAGCGGAAGCGAACAGCTTGCTGCCTCGTTCGAGCAAGAATGCTAAACCTAAAACATAGATCGGAGTCAGAGAAATCAGGAATCGGTTTCCGAACGAGGACATCCCGTCCCAATACGGATAGCTCGAGATGACATAAAAGAAGCCCACAACCGTGAGGAGCAAATAGGGCTTGAGCCACTTCGCCGACGAAGGAGGAAACAACAGACCCAGCACGGCGAGGCCGAGGAGCGGAGTCCACGTAAGGAATCCGTGGTCTGAGGAGAAAAGAACGAAAAACCAATACGGGGCGTGCCAATTCCACGGCAAAACGGTGTAGGAACCGAAACGCAGGACACCGCCGAAGATGATTTTCCGACTAACGAACGTGGGAATCAGCATGAACACGAATGCCGCGAGATACACCAAGTTTGAGCCGAACAAGCGGAAAAAAGCGGTCCGGTCCTTGGATCGCAAGTCTTTTATGTAGTCCCGCAGAGATTCCAGGCAAGGAATGAGCAGAAATATGCCATTCAGGAAGTAGACATCCACAGCTAGACCAGAAATCAGCCCCAGCAGCAGCCACTGACTCAGCGTCCGCTCTGGACGCGTGCGATCCCAATACCAAAGAAATAGAGCGAGGACAAATGCGGACAGTGCGTGCGACCAGAAGGGATTGAAATACATGTAGACCGGCAAAGAACTGCTGAGCCAAATGCCGATCGTCGCCAGCAGCGCCCAGGAAGCATCGACGTATTTGCGGGCGAGCGCGTAGGAGAGTAGCAGTGCACAGAGCCCGTAAAACGCCGTGCCAAACGCCACCAGAACGCGATAGGGAGGCGAAAAACCGTCAGCGGGAATATCTGCGCCGAGCCAATCCGCTACGCGAACTGCGAAGTGAGCGGCCAGGAAAAACGGAGACCAAAGAATAGCAGGCCCCACGGAAAATAAATTGTCGACGTGGCCTGTGGGCGTGTATTGATCCGCGCGGAGCTGGTCTGCGGAGTCCAACCGCCATTGCGCAAAACCAAGATTAGCGTGGCGCCAATCTTCCTCAAATCGCAGGTTGTGTTGGATTATGGGGGCCCGCAGATAGGCATAGTAGCCGACGCCATCTCCGTGCACGAGAGGGTTGACGAGCGGCAGCGTCAGGACAAATACGAAGGTCAAAACGAATAGATGGAAGCGAACGCGAGTAACGCCCTCGCTGCTTCTCTCTTCTGAAACTGCGACCGGTGCGGTGCTCACATCGACGCCTCATGAAGAGCCGATTCTGGGCGAGAAGATGCGACGGCCTGCTGCACGGGTTGCAAGATCGTCTTCCGAAGGACCGCTATGAGTGATAGAGGGGGGAACGGCAAAATGGGGTCCAATGCGCGAAATACAGGTGTGAGGAAGTTCAAAGCCTTGATTTGCCACAGGCCGAAGGTCTTCCGGCGCAGCAAGCGCGCGTTCAGCCACCACGCAGGCGAACCTGCTCGGTTGAACAAAAGGAGCGCTTCCACCTGGAATCCCGTGCGAGTGGCGAGTTCGGTTAGCTGAGTCTTTGTATAGCGACGATAATGCCCCAGAACTTCGTCAAGCGTGCCGTATAGGTTTGGTCCAGAAGGAACCAGAACGATCGCGCGTCCACCGTCCTCCAGCACATCCCAGATGTTCCGCAATGCTCCGGAATCATTTTCCAAATGTTCGATCACGTTCAGGCAAACGACTGTGTCAAATTTTTCTTCGAGTGGATAAGAATCGTGCTTCTCGCCGTCCGTGTAACCGACGCGGAGATATGGATGATCGGGAATGAGGTTTTGCAAATAGCTCAAGTAGTGCGGGTTGATGTCGCTTGCCCAGTAGAGCTTCCGCGGAATCAATTCCAGAGTTAAGTTTCCCGTTCCCGCGCCAATTTCGAGGACGCGCTCTCCGATATAGGGCCGGATGACGTCGGCCATCCACTGCGTAAATCGCGGGGCGCGATTCAATCGTCCTAGGATCTGGCTGCCGTACTCGTCTTCTGCGTATACGTGGTCGGAACATGCAAAGCGAACGATTGCTCCGATCGCGCGGAAGCCATCTTTGAGGCCGATTTTCTTTCCTTCGCGATAGGTCCGGCCCGAATACCTGATCGGCACTTCAAAAATCCGCGCGTGACGCTTGGCGAGCTTGATGGTTATTTCAGGCTCGATTTCGAATCCGTTGCCGACGAGCGGAATGCTCTTCAGCAATTCCGTGCGCACCATTTTGTAGCAGGTCTCCATGTCCGTCAGGTTGAGATCGGTCACGATGTTGCACATCAGGGTGAGCAAGCGGTTGCCGATTTCGTGACGAAAGAAGAGCACGCGCCGGTAATCGCCGGTGAGGAAACGGGAGCCAAAAACGGCGTCTGCCGGCTCCTGCAGGAAGACCCGGGCCATTTTGATGAGATCCTGAGGGTGATATTCAAGGTCGGCGTCGTGAATTGCTGTTAACTCCGTGTCAGCATGCGCAAGTCCAGTGCGAATCGCAGCCGCCTTGCCTTGATTCGACGCGTGACGGAGGAAAATCCACTCTACGTTCGCTCCTGGAACTTCGCCTAGGTGGCGCCGATATTTTTCCAGAGCCGCCGCTGTTCCATCCGTCGAGCCGTCGTCCACGACGATAACGTTGACGCGGTCCAAGTGCGGGGTTTCAGCCAGGAACCGGAGGCGGTCGAGACTCAGTGCGACAAGGTGTTGCTCGTTAAACGCGGGGACAATGACGGAGAGCGAAGTGGTTGCCTTCACGGACTGTTCACGCATCGTTAATGTCTGGATCGGACCTGTTCCGGCTGCGCCCCGGGGTTCCTCGCTGAAGGGAGGTCGAACATGAGAGGCGTCACCCCAGTGCGCTTTCCCCCAACGTAGGATACCACCCGATCCACGATTTCTAGCAAGGCTGTCTGCGGCCGGAAGCCAGTGAGCCGCTCCAGCTTGTCCAGTGAAGGAACGCGCCGGAACATGTCTTCGAAGCCGGGTTCGTAGGCTTGGTCATAGGGAATGTGTTCGATTCGAGAAGAACTCCCGGTGCGCTCTTTCACCAGGCAGGCGAGCGCTTCGATAGTAACTTCGACGTCGTTACCCACATTCACCACTTCTCCGACCGCCTGAGGCCTCGCGACCAAACGCAAGATCGCTTCGACTGCATCATTCACGTCGCAGAAACAACGGGACTGCTGTCCCGTGCCGTAGACGGTAATCGGGACGGCGTCGAGGGCCTGCTGCACAAAATTCGGCAAGACCATCCCGTAGCGACCCGTCTGTCTGGGTCCTACTGTGTTGAACAACCTGGCGATGACGACGGGCAGACGCTTTTCCTTCCAGTATGAGAGCGCCAAAAATTCATCCAGTGCCTTGGAGGCGGCGTAACTCCAGCGGCCCTTGGTGGTGGGCCCCAGCACCAAGTCAGCGTCTTCGTAGAAGGGAACACTCGTATTTTTCCCGTAGACCTCCGATGTCGAAGCGGCAAATACGAGTTTTCGCTTGCGGCAGGCCGCTTCGAGCACCATTTGGGTGCCGTTGACATTCGTCTCGATCGTTCGTACCGGGCTTTCCACGATCAGCTTGACGCCGACGGCCGCGGCTAAGTGAAAAATTACGTCGGCTTCATCGACCAATTCCGCCAGGAGTTGGCGGTTCTCGAGGGGTTCCAGGAAGTAGTGCATCCGGTCATATCTTTTCAGGTGCCGGATGTTCTCCATGCTCCCGGTCGACAGGTTGTCCATGAGCAGTACCTGATCGCCGCGCTCGAGCAGACGCTCCGCCACGTGCGATCCGATAAACCCTGCGCCACCCGTTATGAGGTAAACCAAGCAGGTCCTCCCGAACTGCTAATTCGATCCCACTCGCGATTCCGGCTCCGATTGCTCGGTTCGGCGGGATTTTCGCAACCTCCGGTCTTCTTCCCTGCCGTAGCCGCCGTACGAATAGGGGTAATAGCGATAAGAATAGTAGTAATCAGGCGAACTGGCGTCCACCGCGTTCAGGACAACACCGAGGACGCGGCACTTCACACCGGCCAGGAGATCCCTTGTGCGCGTAAAGGCCTCCTTCGGAGTCTCCCCGCTACGGACTACTAGCAGCACCCCGTCCACGAGCACGGAAAGAATGACGGCATCCGTGGCGGCCATGATTGGCGGCGAGTCGATAACCACAAATTTGAATCGAGAACGGAGGTCGGCCACGAGTTCGGTCAAGCGCCGCGACGAAAGCAAGTCCGCTGGATTGGGGGGTATCGGCCCTGTCGGGATAGCCGCGAGATTTGTTATGGCGGGGTGCGGCACGGTGATCAAATCCAGCGAAGAAACGCCGGCCAGATAAGAACTCAGTCCCGCATGTTTCCCGTCGACCAAGCTTAACGCCCGATTGATGCCGGGCTTGCGCAGGTCGGCATCCACGAGCAAAGTCTTGTCACCCAGCTGAGCAAGAGTCACGGCCAGGTTCACTGCCGCCGTGGTCTTGCCCTCGCGGGGAAGCGCGCTGGTCATCAGAATAACTTGAGGAGGGTGGTCGGCCTGCGACAGCAGCAGCGAAGTACGGAGCGCGCGGAACGCCTCCGACATTTGCGACTGCGGCATGTTGTGCGAAATGAGTTCCGCCCGGCCTTCCTTCGGGCTCACTACAGGAGTCTTGAGGAGTTTTGAGAACCGCCCGTGGCGTTTTCCATTGGCGCTCGTGAGCGCGGGGACCACGGCCAGCGATGGAAGGCGCGCGAGCGTTTCGACGTCGTCTGGAGTCTTGACCGTATTATCGAGATATTCACGCAACAGGGCGAGGCCAATCCCTCCGAGGAGGCCCACCACGATGCTCAGCAAAATGTTTCGAGTCTTGTTCGGTCGGGAAGGTCCAGTTGGAATCAAGGCCGGGTCAACGATTCTGATGTTTGAGGACCGAAGGCCTGCCGTGATGCCGGCTTCTTTCAATTTTTGGAGCATGCCGTCGTAAAGCTGTTTGTTTGTGTCCGCCTCGCGCTTGAGGATGCTGTATTGCACGAACTTTTCGGCGTTTGCATTTACTTCCGCCTTCTGCTGATCGAGCGCTTCCTTCAGAAGAATCTCACGCTGGCGCGCCCCGCGATAGTCGGCCTCAAGCTGGTTGCCGATGTTCAACTTCTCGCGCGTAAGGAGTTGATCGAGATCCTTGAGCTGCGCCTCGATTCGCAAAACCTTGGGATATTTAGGTCCGTACTGGTTCACTGCGTCTGTGTATTGCGCGCTGAGAGTGGTCTGTTGCTTCAAAATGTCTTGAATCACGGCACTATCCCGAACAGCCGCGATAGCGTCGTAATTCCCAGATTGAGCCAGTTGATAGACAGCTTCCTTGTTGATTCGCTCCGCCTGCGCGTCCGTCAGTCGCTTTTCGAGGTCTGCCAGCTTCTCCGAGCTGATATCGTTTTTCTCATCGATCGTCCAAATTTGATTCTCACGTTCGTAGGCCAGGCGTGCGTCTTCCGCATTCTCGACCTTGATTTTCATCTCGTTCAGCTGTCCGGCCAGCCAGTTGGAAGCTTGTGTGGCGGCTTCAAACCGGCTGCGGAAATTCTGCTCGATGAAATTGTTCAAATGCGAGTTCACCACGCGAGCGGCGAGTGCCGGATCCGTCGCCTCAAACGTCACATCGAGCAATCGGCTATTGGGGACGCGCTTGATGCTTAGGTGACCAAGAAAGGTCCCCAGTGCTGCGGGCCGTATCAGGATCGATTCGCTCCCGGGTCTCGCGGGTTTTCCGGGCTGTCCTCCGAACTCAGCCAAACGGTCGAGAGCCATGGACTTGACAGTCAGCATCGCCAGAGTTTCGCTCTGAAGAATTTTGGATTGCGTAACGATGTAGTCTTCGGTGTCCATGTAGGCGTCGTACTGATCCTCCGCCTCGGTCAGGTGAATCGCACCGGAATTTTCCCGGTCGATTTCGAGGCGTGCAGTTGCTTCGTAGATCGGCTGCATCCGAAAGGTCGCGATCGTCACGATCGAAACAACGGCCAGCAGAAAGAACGTGATCAGCCACTGGTGTTTCCGCAACACCATCAGGTAGTCGAGAAGATGGGGCTCCCGCGGCATCAGGTCCAGCGCGAGAAACGGAGCTCGAGGCTGGAGCGATTCCGAAGGATTGAGGCTGGAACGTTCTCGCGGGACTAGGTTATTTGTTTCGTCCATAAAGCTTTCACACGCCGAAGATTCAAATTAGTTCAATTCTGGACTAGATGCGGCCTAAACCTATCAGCGCCAGCCCGCTGGTGAGACCTATCGCCACGTCGCCCGCGCGGTGCAAGGCCCTCTTGCCACTGCTGTCGGGAACGAACAGAATATCGTTCGGCGCCAACTGGACGTCGGTCGATTGCAGCTTCATGACCTTACTCAAGTCAACGGGGACCTCGTCTCGCTTCCCAGAATCTGGATTCTTTCGGAGAATGACCGCGTTCTTTGTCTTCGCGGTCGGGGTTGTTCCTCCTGCCAGAGAAAGCATTTTCAACGCGGTCATGCGGTCCCGGTCATCGTGCAGCACGAATCCCCCTGGATGGTTGATCGCGCCCACAACGTAGATGATGCCAGCGCGGGGGATAGAGACGACATCCCCCCCGACTAAAGGAATGTTGAATCTCGGGTCGCCAGACTCCAAAACGTCCGACAAGCTGATGGTGAAGGTTTGGGGCGCCGTCGCCGCTGAGGCTTTTCCCGAATCTGCGGGCGCGGGGTCTGGGTGTTCTTGGCGCGTAATGATCACATTGTTTCCGGCAGCCTCAGAGATGCCCCCCGCTTGCGACAAAGCCTGCAAAAGCGTCAACTGGCGCGTCGCTTGGATCACCATCGGACTCCTAACCTCGCCGATCATCGTAATCGGCTGGCCGTGTTGCTCCTTCATGGACACGGTTACCTGGGGTGTCGATACAAGTCCGTTGGATTGCAGGATCTCTGCGAGCTTATCCTGTAACTGATACGGCGTAAGGCCTTCGGCGTGAATCTTGGACGGCACAAGGGGCAAGGAGATGTAACCTGTCTCGCTAACTCGAACCTCGCGTGACAGTTCGGGGACATCGAATACTTCAACCGCCAATAAGTCGCCCGCGCCAATCACGTAGTCACCCTGTTTAACCTCGGACGCACGCGCGAGTTGGGCGATGCGTTCGTTCGCCTCGGACACCACTTGGCTTTCGGGCGTGAGTGGCGTAGGTGGCGCTACCGGTTGTTTTGTTTGCTGGGGATAAGCAGACGGAGCCGAGAAAACGAGGAAAAGTGCTATCCAGCTAGACCAATAGCAAACCGGGCGGACTCCCACCCGCGATTCTTGAGTTCTCAAGATAGATACTCCCCCACGCGCCTGCCATTATACAGAGACTTTCCTTCCGTCAAGGGTATTTGTTGGCGAAGAGTGCTCCTATTCCAGAAGGGCATACTTTCCTGAAGTGCGGCGGCAGGCGTTGGCGGTGAATGGAAAAGATCGGCAGGAATCTAGCGGAGTTCAGCGGTTGCGACTAGCCGGCAATGCCGGGAACGCGGACGTTGCCAAAGCCGATTGCAACAGGAAGATGAGCGCGTTCGAGGGAATGTGAAAATTAAAATCCACGCCGGCATGGACGAGCAGACCCAAGCAGGCAACCAAGGCCCCTGCGTGGTAAGCAAAGCCCTGCGGATCTTTTTCTACCGCAAGGATCCTCCATGCCATCCAAAACAACAGGACGATGAAGGCGAACCCGCAAAGCCCGCCGACGATGCCGGTTTCGGCGAGGGCCTCCGCGTAATCGTTATGACTGTGATTCACAATGAGGCCGTCATAAAAGGATTCGTAAAGCGGGAACACTTCCTGCAGAGTTCCGAGCCCGGTTCCGATAACCGGGTGATCCCGAAAGATGTGCAGGCTGTCGCGCAGCATTTCACCGCGGCGAGCCTCAGTGACCTCGAGCTTCTTATAGGTAGCGAATCGCTCCAGGGCCTGGCCGACTCCCAGCCACGAAACCAGGATCACCGCGAGCATCACGATCAACGCGCCTGCAAACATCACTTTTTTTTCTCTGCGGCGGGCGACGATCAATATCATTGCTAGAAAGCATACTTCCGCCACGAAGGCAACGATACCGCCCCTGGACGCAGACAAGAACAGCGCTCCAATCGGCAGCAGAGTGAAAAGGGTCAGCAGGGGCAGTTGGTCGCGTCGTTCCGCTCCCAAGATCGGAATTGCAAGACCTGGAGGAATGAGCAATTCCATCAGCCCTGCAAAATGATTCCGGTTCACGTACGGGCCGAATGGGATGCCGCCGTATCGAAGTTCACGGACCCAGTACAGTTTTCCATTAAACGTAAAGTGCTGCAGTATAGCGAACAACGAAACGGCAAAGCCGAGGCTCAAGAGAAACCAAACATACCCGCGCCAATGTGCCCGCGTCCGAAAAGATTGGATGCAAAGAAAGAACAAAGCAAGAAGGGCGGAGTATTTCAGCAGTTCGATCCGCGTCAGAAATGGAACCGCCGTCAAGCCTGTAGCCAACTGGAACGCTGAAACCAGCCAAAAACCCAGCAGCGGCCAGAATAGCGGATTCCAAACGATCTTCAAGGCCTTGTCCGTCCATACCCTCCAAGACCAGATGAGCAGTAAGACAGAAGCTCCAATCTCGAGAACGGCTTCTGACCAAGGCTCGACTGCGCCGTGCGCGAGCACAGCAAATGCAACCAACACGCTAAGACCCCAGCGTATCGTAATCATTGGCCCAGTTCCGGAAGTTTTGCGATCATAGAATTCGTCTGGGCACGCCGCCTGCGTGCAAATCCATGCCTCGTCTGAATCCGGAAACCGCCGGAATCACTGCATACTTCAGGTCGCGGAGACTTCATCGCCGCCGGTCGCCAATTGGAAAAACGGCTACGTCGTCGATCCACACCGTGCCGCTGATCTTGTTGTCCAGCCGCTCGCTGGGCCGTCGAATCACGCGAATCTGAATCAATTGCGTGCGTGGACCAGTCGTGAAATCCAGTTCTTCGAGGGTCCACGCCTCGGTTCCCGTCTCGTTCGGCGTAACGAGGTGCAAGTCCCGATCGTTCTTGGCATCCACGATCTCGAATCGAATTCCACTGTTGGTTGAAATCTGATCGGTGCGAAGGAAGCCGCGAAAGCGATACCGCGTGCGCGGGGAAACCAAGACAAGCTGGTATAGATCTCCGTACGAAAGATTTTGAGTTCCGTCAAACGTCAGGCGCGCAGAGCGGTTGCCGGAATGCTTCTCCTCCGTGTCGATTCCAAAGTCTACGCCCTGGACGTCCCGCTCTGTCCATCCGAAGCCGCCGCCCGAAATATCTTTCTCGAACCCTCCGTCGTAAACGAGCGAATCGCCTGAATAACCCGGGGCGCTTGCTTCGTCCCGGGCGATGGCCTGCCGCCACACGGTTCCACTCTCCTCGAATCTGTTCTGGGCGAGCAGCAAATCGATGAGGGCGAAGACGTTTGTCCAGTCTATCGGAGGCTTTCTCGAGATCAGCCGATTCCACACCGTGAGGGCAGCCGAAGCCTGCTCGGCGTCTGAAAGATAGGCGATGGCTTGCCAGTCTGCCTCAGGCGTGTCCGGCAAGACTTGGTCGAGTAACACGTGGGCGTCCGGGTCACTGTGCCAGACGCGCGATATCGCGAGCGGCAGCAGTTTGGAATTCACCAGCAAGGCGCGATGAATTTCGGCATAGGCTTCCGGCAGCCTTTGCTGGCGAAGAAGAAAATTGCCGTATTTCCAAGAGACCTCCGCCGAGATCGGGTATCCACCTTGCGCGGCCCGAAAATATCGGTCCGCATCGCCGTTGTCCCCGGACATTTCGAATGCGCTTGCCAGGTCGAGTTTGTAGTACGGGGAATGCGAATTGAGCTGCACCGCCCTCTGGTAATCGGAAATCGCGAGAGGAAGGTCCGAATGGTCGAAGTCGAGCTGACGGAAACGGCCTAGCTGGTACCAGATTTCCGGATTGCCAGGCTCGATCCGAGTGGCTCGCTCCCAGTCCTCGAAATTTGAGGAAGCCGCGTAATGACTTGCCAATGCGTGTTTGGCGCCGGCGTAACAGAACCAAATCGCCGCCACCGCCGCGATGCCTGCGGCAGTCATCCTCCGCCAGGCTGGGTTGGCATTTCCCTCAGACATGCGCCGACAATCTGCTACGAATCGAGGGGAGCGCGCAACTGGAAATGCGAGAGCGTGTCTTCACTGGCGTTGAGAAGCGGGGACGGTTCGCCCTCCGGATCGCGTCAGGCTGGCACAGGACTGGGTTCAGACATTTTCCCGCTTAAGCCCAAAGAAGGGACCTGCACTCCCTGAATCTGAACCAAACACAGAGAGTGATATGGTTCCGGAGACGCCTTCCTGGCCTTGAGGTTCTCGGACGGGATCCCCGTCCGGGCATATGACTTTTCGCAATCCTGATAGGAGGGTCCGCGCATGTCTCCTTCCATGAACGCCAGTCCCGGGCACCGGGTGCAGGTCGCTCCGTGAGCGCATTTGGAACACGAAGGCATGTCGCCCAAGGTGATCGAACGGACCTCGTTCAGTTGAGGAGAGTGGCGCCAGATGTCCGCGAACTTTGTGCGCCGGACATTGCCGCAGGGGAGCGGGAACTGAACGCATGGGTAAACGTCGCCGTAAGGAGAGACATAGCAAGCCGTATGACCAGCGCTGCAGGGTAGCGAATCCAGCGCCTCATCATCCGGCCCCTGGGGTGGGGCGCAAAACTCCTCGACATTTCCAACCAATGCGCCGTTTCGAAAAACTTCCCGTAGCGTGCCCTCGTCCACATTCAAATCGAGAATGGATCTGTCGCCATCCATCATGGGAGTGATCGTCGGGTCCATCGTGAAGTGCGCGTCCAACTCCTTACAGAGTTCTTGAACACCGGCATAGTCCACCGCGTTTTTGGTCATCAAAACGTTGGCCACGATGACTCGCAAGCCGCGGCCCCGAAGCCTGCGGATCGCTTCGATAGATTTCTTGAGCGAACCCGGCAGCTTTGTGATCGCGTCATGAACCTCCGGCCGATGAGAGTAGATACTGACTTGGATGGATTCCACGCCCAGTGACTTGAGCCGGTCGGCCTCTTTCTCGCCGATCAAGATGCCGTTGGTCTTCAGCTTGATGCAGAAGGTGCGAGCGCGCGCGTGCTCCAGAATCGCGAAAAAATCGCGCCGCATCGTGATCTCGCCGCCGCTGATCGTCAGATAGAAAACTCCGGCTTCGGCCATTTGGTCGAGAAGATCTTTGATTTCTGCCGTGGTCATCTCGCCATGGTCATGGTGATCGAGGTAGCAGTGGACGCACCGCTCGTTGCAGCGATAGGTCAGGTCTAGTTGCACGCTCAGGGGAATGCCCAAGTCCAAGGCTTTGGCAGTCATCTCGGTGACTAGGTGGCTCATTGCGCCCCCGCGGCGAGTTTGCCAGGCTCGGTAATCGGCTGGTCGGAAAGTAGAAGCAGGCCCTGCTCGGCTAGTTGCTCGACGAGGGCGTTCGCGTCTCGGAGGGCCACGTCCGGAGTGACGTCGTACTGCTTGCAGACCTTGTCCGTGACGATCTGGTCGAGCGGCGTCACTCCGTCCGCCGCTTCCCAGATCAACGTGGCCACTTGGTCCAGCGTAAAAAGCGTCGAGCTGGCCGCGGACATCACCATGGTCTCGTCGCCGAGCGCCCGCGCGGCGATGGCACGGCTTCGCGCTACATAGCGTTTCGGGCTCATACAATCAGCTCCCATACCCGGGAGTCGGGCGCAAACGTCAGCTGGCGGACGGGAACACGACTGGCAAAATCCAGCGCTGAGTCAAAGACCAGTTCCACGAATTCTGGATCCCGTGCAAAAAACAAAATATTCGCCATCAGAGCGCGCACCGCGCTGGCACCGGCAATCGGCTCAATCTTATTTTCGATGCCCTTCGCGAGTAAGTAGAACGTATCAATGGGAGCCTTCAGGTTTTCACCGGCCCGCGCCAACTCTCCAAAGAATGGCGTTCCGATGGCGAAATAGGCGCCATCTTCGCGTGTGACGTACGAGATCTCGTCCGTAAGCAGTGCAGCATCTGGAGGAGCAAGCCGGGAGATCGTAGTTTTTCCAGCGCCTGAAACTCCAGAGAAAAGGAACGCGCGTCCGTTGCGAATCGCGCTCGAGGCGTGCACCAGAAAGCCACCCCGCTGGGCCAAGAGTAACGTGTGAACAATTCGCAGAACCGAATCCAGCGAGTACGGATTGATCGTCTGCCGGATTCGCCCCCGGAAATTGGATGGGTTCCACTCGGCTCGAAAATCGCCCCGCGTCATCAACCAGCACCCAGAATTCCAGGTCACTTGGACATCCTCATCCCCCGTGCTGGTCCCGGGAGGAGAAAGCTCTACGTCGAAGTCAAAAGTCGCGCGATTCGAGGCGCTTATATAACCCGCGTAGCGTTCGCGGAGCAAGCGAAGGAAAGATGGGTCATCGGAACGCAGCCGAATGGGCAGGCCGCCGATTTCGACCACAACGTCGGAGCGTTGACTTGCCGCTGCTACGCCCGGCATGCTGTCCTCCCGGCAAAAAACTCTCGCCAGCGCGCGGCAAGTCGGATGTAGAGGTACGTCCCGCGGTCAGAAAAGCGAAGGAGGCGGGAAATGACTCGCGATGTCAAATTGAGGCGTGAAGAGGCGAGGACACCCGAATGATCGCTTTCGAGATGGGTTACCCGGCCAACGAATTCGTAGCTAGACACCGGCGCATCGTTTTTCCTCGCCCGGTCGCCACGGGTGACGAGATAGGATTCACCGTGGCACTGGATCGTGCTTAGAACCCGATGGACGATCAGTCGTCCGTTACGCGCGAAAACTACGATTTCTCCCGGCAGGGTTTCCGCGATTCCGGTTTTTTCCACGGCGACTAGCTCGCCCGGACACAGTGTTGGAGCCATGCTTGTGCCTGAAACGCGCAGACGAACGCTTCCGAATACACCGACCACCTCAGCCGCCAGATCGCATCCGATCACGTTCGCCGCTTCCATGAGGTCTCTCCCCGGCTAGGTCTACTCCTAAGAAAGCTTCCGATTGCTGGCGCAGTTCGCTTGTGTTACGTTCACTTTGCCGCACGAGAGCGCCGAAACTTCGAAGACCTGCTCGAAGCGAAAAGTAGGGGGCTTGTAGGGCTTCTTCAGGGCCGGTTCGCGCGCGTCGTTCGGTGCATCCCTCTTCGTCGTATCCGTCATGTAATAAACGCTCCCTCAACTAATTTAGGGCTGATTGCGTCAGCTTGACCGCGCATCCCCGGCCACCAGTCTGGTTGCAACTCGGCACACCAGGCCCCACACCGACTGAATTGCTGCCCAACGAAAAGTAAAAGCTCGAAGCCTGCGCCGCAGTAGAGATGTTGTCCACGACAATCCCGCTAGTGCTCCCCGCGTTGTTCCCTGGCGTCGGTGCCGTGGCCGTGACAGTCGTAGGCGTCGTGTTATTCCAGACCGGATTTCCGGTCACGTGAATAGATATAACGCAACCGGCATTATTTGCTCGGCAACGACTTCCAGCAGGAATAGGGTTGGCGTTGGCGGCGAGGTTCCCGATGCTGAAGAATATTGAATCGGTTGCGACGCCGACGCCGCCGCCATTGGGATTTTCAAACTCGGACACCGGAGAGCACGCTTCGCCGTCACCGTTCGCTAGGCCAATGAGTGGCGTGCCCACGCTGGTCAACACCCCGGTGACGCCGTTGAAACTGAGCTGATACACGGCGGGTCTATCGATGTTGCCTGGATCTTTCCCGCAGACGTACATGTGTCCCGTAAGAGTGGGAATGCCGCTCGTGAAGTAGTTGTTGTCAAAGGCGCCCGAGTAGATTGCTGAGCCGGCAGCTGTGCCGCCGATGGAAAATGACACCGCGCCACCTAGTGCCGTATTCGCCTGCAGGATTGTTCCATGGTTGGTCGTGTCGGTGCCGTTGACGGCAAAAACCATGCCGTTGGTACCGTCCACAATGGGCGCTTCGACAATGGCCCCACCACCACCAGGTCCCACCTGCTGATTGCTCGGGTCGACACACGGTTGCGGCGTGCACGTACCTCGGCCGCTGCCCACTTCCCTGATGAAGCTCAGCCGCCCCGTGTTGTCGCCGACGAAAATGTTTCCCGATACCTCATCGTAAACAGGGCTGGTGAGAATCGCTCCTGCGTTCACCGTGACTGGCCAAAGGGCCGCTTGGGCGGCCGTGCCGCACACTGCCACAACGCCGGTAAGGCACTCCGTCGGCGTCGCCTTAAACACGCCGACGAACTTGTGCATGTTACCGCCGTTATCACCGACGTATATGGTGTCCGTGCTGTACTCATAGTATGGCGCTGACCGCGTATCATTGGGCCCGCCGTTGAAAGCGATGCTCGCTATACACGAGTTGCCCGCCGTGCACGTCGACCAATTCGCGCCCGCTGCGAGGGTCTGATCCACTGCCGACGGATAACCGGTGCCTCCGCCCTGGCCAGCCTTCCATTTCAAGATGCGCAAAATTGCCGCGCCTCCGGAACTCACCTCAACGAAAGCCACTTTTGTGCCATCGCCAGAAAGAACCACGGATGTTGCGGCGGTGCCAGTCCCCGTGAAATAAGACCAGTAAACCAACGGTCCATTCTGGCTGCACGCGCCGCCCACAATACCCTGGGTCGAATAGAGGTTATTGAAGGCAACAATATTGCCCCTGCCGGCGCCGCCCGTCAGCGTACCGCCGGCCCAAGTGAAGCTAGCAGCTGGAGCCACCGCCCGCGCGAGGGTTATGGAATTGCCCTCAACTCCGTCCATGGCTGTTGTGCCGTCTTTGCTTGCAGTGACCGTCACCACGTTGGTCGCGCTGGATGCCATCACCTTCACATGGCCAGACCCGAGCGTTGCAAAGTTGTTGCGGTTGATCGCGGCAGCGAGATTCGTTGCTTGGAACGTCGTGCTGGTACCGACTTGAAAATTTGTGCCGGTATTGGTCGTTGGGCTCGCGGTCAGTCTAAGAGTGCCTTCTGTACTTCTGATGGTGACCGTGCCGCTTGTAGTCAGTGCGCTAAAGGTTCCTATTCGGCTCGCTGCCGCTGTGGGGCTTGCGCCTGCTAGGCTGTCATTATAGACGACGAAATCGTTGGTGCAGTCCGGCGTGGCAAAGACATCGGATGAGAACTTCGCTGGAAGCTGTCCGGTCCCGACCAGCCCCCCTGCCAGCATGGACATGCCCCAATCCCCATGGTTCCGCACGCTGGCGGGCTTATGCTTATGTTCTTGGTCATCATCGTCGCCGCCGCCATCATCATCGTTCTTCGAAGCAGCGCTGATCGAATCGCCTTGTTCGCGGTTTTCAGCGTTGACGCTGGCATTTTCTGACACAACGGTCGCGGCGGTGGCGGCTTGCGGCTGCATCGCTGGCGCATTCCGCCGCGTCAGCTGATGGAGGTAGCGAGGTTCGGCCTGGAGTCTCCAAGCTTGCGCCATCGAAGAGGGCGCGGAGTAGACCATGTGCCGATTGCTCCAATCCGTCGTCATGTGAACTGGAATATGAGTTTGGGCATGTGTTTTCTTGCCCCAAGACACCACAAACAGAGCTGCGGCCAGAGCACAACAAACTGAAGCCAAGGCAAACCTGACCAGCCACCAGCGAGCCCGTTTCACGTTCATGTCACTCCCCGCCATGTGTACTAACTAGCAATATAGCTAGTGCTGCAAGCGCGAGCTGATTTCTTTCTGTCGCGTCCTGCTCTCTCGCCAAATTTTTTGCGTTGCTCTTAAGGCCGAAAAATCCGGTCTCACGCAAGACCGATTTCCCGTACAACGAAGACTTGGGCCGGCACGATCATCGGACGAAGGGATTGTAAAGAGAGAGGATGGGCGTGGCAAGCCCAAATTGGAACTGATTCCCGAAACGGCGCTCGCCAACGAGCTAGGTATCGAGATGTTCCACAACGGAACAGTATTTCCCGCGCTCATGGAACCTCAACCCAAGGGATTAGGTGAGGGTTCGCGCTTGAGGCTACACAGTCACTTGGTCACTTGTCGTTGCCTCGCTGGGGCTGGGACGACCCCACTCGTCTTTGGCGGATTGTAGCGGCTCGCAGATCGGATGGCAATGTGATTCGTTAGCAGCGACCTAACCTGTACGACTTGCCCGCGGACGCGCTTAGCTGGTCCAGCGAATTTTGCCGCTCGTCTGCCCGCGATATGCCCGTGGCCCGCCTTGCTTGTGGCGCCTAAGAATAGCCAGGGTGAGATGGAACCGTCGATGCGAAGAGGTGTTTCGAGGTGACTCCAAGAGGAGCAGCAGGATCGGGTCTTTATATGCCCGATCCTGCGGTCAACGGCCCAAGAGAAATTACTTCTTGCCCTTTTGCGCTGTCTTTGGAGGCGCCGAGCCAATCTTAGTGGTGATGCCGCCAACGCCCATGGCCTGCAGGGACTCGAGACCCTGCTTGGCCTGTGCTCCGATATCTCCATTGGGGTCGAGGTCGATGGCGTGCTGATACGCTTCAATGGTCCCAGGCTGAATAACTGGCGTGATTTTGTCGCCTTCCGTTTTGAATTCCATCGTGTTGACCTTGGCGACGCCGAGCAGGAGCCAGGCCTGTGCGTTCTTCGGATCAAGCGTGGTGGCTTTCTCACAAGGCTCGATGGCTTCCTTCATGCGATTGGCCTGGTAGAGCACGATGCAGAAGTTGCGCCACGCAAGCGCCGCGTCATTCGGGTTCAGATCCACATACTTTTGGTACGCAGCGCGGGCGTCATCGACCTTCCCAAGTTTTGCCAAATCGTTTCCGAGATTGTTGTAATTCGCGGCTACGTCCGGCTTCAAGGCGATGGACTTCTGGTATGTATCCGCGGCTTCCTGCCATTTGCTCATGCTTTCGTAAGCTTCGCCCAAACGGGACAACACGATCGACCGGTTCGCATCGTCAGCCTTCATTAAGCCCAGCGCGGCATTGAGCTCGGTGACAGCATTGCCGCCCGCCTGTATGATCTGGGCCTTTATCGGATCCTGTTGGTCTTTCGCGGTTTTCGCCAGCTGCGCCTGGGCGGCCTTCATTTGGTCGATCGCCGCAAGCCCGGCATCGTAGTGGGTCTTCAGCGCCTGAAACTGCTGTTCTGCAGCCGCGCGCTTTTTCTGTTCTTCGATGGCGGCGAGCTTCCCTTGCGCCTGAAGATCTTTCAGATTGACGTCGTAGGTCGGGGTAGTCCCGGCTTGAAGCTTCAAGCCCGCCTGCCAAATGAGCTGATCCTTCTGGGTCTCGTCCTTCGCCTTAAAGTCGACGTTGTAGTCTCCCCCCGTCAGCCCGCTCACCGTGTAGTGGCCCTTGGCGTCGGTCGTTACTTCGGAAGCCTTATTCGTCGCGACATTCGTGATCGTGATTGTCACATCGGGGTAGGGCTTGCCCGTCAAATCGAAGACCGTGCCCGACAATGTGCTTGGAGCCTGCGCGTACGCCGCCAGTGGCCCGGCGATCAGCGCGAGCATGACTGCAATCCTGATTGCTTTGATTCGATTCATGATCTTTACTGCCTCCTGGCAACGCAGATCCGCGCGGGGAGTTCTCCGCGCGGTTCGCTATTATGTTTCAATTATCCCCCAACTTGGACCCGATAGGCGATAGGATCGCTAATCCCCGCCTCGACAAACGCACGGAGCCGCAACCGACAACTATCACAAACGCCGCACGCGGCATCCTCAAACTGGTAACAAGACCACGTCCGGTCCAGCGGCGCTCTCAATTCCATGCCCCGCTTTACAATTTCCCATTTTCGCATCCGAATGACCGGGGTCACGATTTCAATGCGCGTTTCCGGACGCGTTCCTTCGCGAACCAATTGCTGAAAGACTCGATAATATTCCGGCCGGCAATCCGGGTATCCGGAACTGTCTTCCGCAACCGCCCCTATGAATACCGCTTTTGCGCCGATGACCTCCGCCCAGCTTACCGCAACCGCGAGGAAATGCGCATTACGAAATGGGACGTACGTGGGCGGGATTTCGTTGCCGAGAATCGGCGCTGAAGACGCCTCTTCTGGAACCGCGATGCGAGTGTCCGTCAGCGCCGACCCTCCAATTTGCGCGAAGTGCTCCAAATGCACAACAAGGCGCTGCCGCACGTCGTAGAAATCGGCGATTTCATCGAACGCTTGCCGCTCTCGCCGCCCGGTGCGCTGGCCGTAGCTCGCGTGCATCAAGGCCAACTCGTGCGTCTCGCGAGCGATGCTCGCTGTGACGCACGAATCCATCCCTCCGCTCAACAGAACCACCGCTTTGGGCTTTTCGGGCATCGAGGGAAAGAAACCCTATGCTACTCACCTTAGATGCGATTCAAACACTGAAGACTACACGCCGCGGGTCGCTGGATGCCAGATGAATTTATGCAGTTGCAGTCCGAGGCGGACTGGCAAACCTTCGGCGAGAATCCATTCCGCTACAAGCCTGGCATCCAACCCTGGCCAGGCGCCTTCGGGGTCCGCGTGCACCGGAGAAAATATCACCTGATGCACGCGCCGCGCCAGATCATGTTGCCTTGTGAAGTCGCGCGCAAATTCAAAATCGCGCCGGGTCGAGATCACGAACTTGATTTCGTCCTGCTCGCCAACTGCGTCGAGATTGTCTATTCGGAAGGTGTCCGGCTCACCCGAATCCGGGCACTTAACGTCCACAATCTTGATGACCTCGCGCGGCAGCACCGAGACGAGACGCTCACCGCTTGTCTCGATCATCACGCGAAAATCGCGATCCACCAGCTGCTGCGCAAGAGGGATGACCTCAGGTTGGAGTAAAGGCTCGCCGCCGGTGAGTTCAACGAGCGAAAGTTTCTGCGAGCTCTGAACCGTTCTCGTATTGTTCTGGGGCGGCACCACGGCCAATTCTTCGACGCGCGTCACGACTTCGTCGACGCTCATTTTTTTTCCGCCGTGAAAAGCGTAAGCGGTATCGCACCATGTGCACCGCAGATTGCATCCTGTAAGGCGCACGAAGATGCACGGCAGGCCGGCGCGCGTGCCTTCCCCCTGGATCGAGCGAAAAATTTCGGTGATGGTCATCTTTTTCTAGACGGCTCAATCTGGTGCAGGCTTTAAGTAAAGCTCGGTACCGTGGAGCCCGCACCTGGTTCTAGACGATTCTCACTGGCTCCGCCGCGAGTTTTTCCTCCGCTGATACCTGTGAACAAAAAACACAGCCGCGGCCAGTACGATACCCGCTCCCACGAATCGCAAAGGTTCCAATCGCACTCCGTGATGCCGCAAAACAAAAACATATACGAAGACGTATCCCAAGCCCACTGCAACCGCGGGTAAGATCACGATGAGGAATGAGCGGTTCATTGCGAGCGAAAAAGCAGCACGGGTGCGGGCTCTGCCGGCTCCGGGCTGTACTTGTTTGCCCTCAGATTCGAAGAGCAGACCCGCCCGAAAAATGCGCAGCGGCCTGTATTAAGACCAATAGGTCGCGGAAGTCGTATCGGTTTCCCAGACCGTAACGCAAGCGATTCGCGCGCCTTCGGGCATCGCGTCCATCTGTCGCGAGGTTTCGTCGTAAAAGAACTTCGCAAGATTTTCGGCCGAGGGGTTGATGGCGTCGAATGGCGCTTGATCGTTCAAAAACTTGTGGTCCACTCCGCAAATGATGTCGCGAAGCACGCGCTTCAACTGCGTGAAATCAAAAAGCAGGCCGATCGAATCGAGGGTCGGCCCTTCTAGAATGATGCGGACTTTGTAGTTGTGACCGTGCGGATTCTCGCACTTTCCCTTGTAGCCCCGCAGTGCATGGCCCGCCGAAAAAGATTCGTCAACGCTGACTTGAAACATCAACTTTCCTTACGAAGCAAGAGGAGTTGACGCGAAATGGCCGCCGACACAACAACGCTACCGTGATTGTTGCATGAACCGTTCAACTGCGGCGATGTCCCTGGTGATCGCGTACGACGGAAGCGATTCCATGAAGATTTTACCATACTGCATGCGCTGGATACGGTTGTCGAGAATGGCCAGCACGCCGCGATCCGTCCGCGAGCGGATAAGCCGTCCGAATCCCTGCTTCAGTGCAAGCACCGCCTCGGGCACCTGGTATTCCGCGAAGGCGTTGCGGCCGTCCTCCTGGAGCGCCTTGACACGCGCCGCCACGACCGGGTCCGAGGGCACCGCGAATGGCAGGCGGTCCACGATTACGCAAGAAAGCTGCTCGCCGCGGACGTCGACGCCCTGCCAGAAGCTCGACGTGGCGAAGAGCACCGCACCTTCCGTGTTTCTGAACTTTTCGAGGAGCGCAGTCCGCGGGGCCGATCCCTGAACCAATAGCGGGAAACTCACGCGCGTCCGCACGCGTTCGAACAAATCGTTCATCTGCGCGTAGCTGGTGAAGAGGCAAAACGCGCGCCCGTGCGAAATCTCGAGGAGTCTTGCAATTTCCTGGGCTGCGCGCTCGGAGAATCTGGCGTCACGCACGTCGGGAAGGGTCGCAGGGATGTAGAAAAGTGCCTGCGAGCCGAAATCAAACTCCGACGCCAGGACCCGCTCGCCGGCCAAATTGGCGCCGAGGCGTTGCTTCAAAAAATCAAAGCGTCCCTCCACCGCCAGCGTCGCCGAGGTAAGAATGATCGTTTCGAACGCCTCAAACAACCGCTCGCGCAGCAGGGTGCTCACGTCAATGGGTGTTGCTGCGACGAAGACGCCCTTGTTGCGGCGTTCGAACCAATACACGAAGTTTCCTTCGGTCGATTCGAACAAAAATTTTAGTTCGGCGCGCAGCTCCATCCCGCGGCGCGCGATGTTGAGCATCTCGTCCGGTTTTGTTTGGAGCGAGGCGATTTCGGCTTCGAGGCTCTTCAGCCCATTTACTAGGGCGCTGTAGGCCTCGCCATTCTGTTCGAGGAACCCTGCGCGCTGCGTTTTGTCGAAGGGGAATCGCCCGTCACGCTCCGGAAACACCTCGAAAAAGGAGCGGGAACGCTCGCGCACGCGGGCAATGTGCTTCAGAAGGCCGGGGCTGGCCGTTTGCGTGACTCGTGCGGCCATTTCTGCGTCTCGCGCCAGCTCTTCGAAGCGATAGTTCGAAATCTGCCGGCCGAAGTAATCGCTGGCGACGTCCTCGATCTCGTGCGCCTCGTCGAAAACGACCGCTCCGTACTCCGGGAGGATGCTGCCAAAATCGTCCTGTTTCAAGGCAAGGTCGGCAAAAAACAGGTGATGATTCACGATGATTAGGTCGGCGTCGGCGGCGCGTTGGTGCATCGCCGTAATGAAGCAGCGGTTGAATTCCGGACATTTTGAGCCGGTGCAGGCGTCGCGTCGCGCATCGAGCCGTTGCCATAGTTCCGAATCATCGGGCAAAAAATTAAGTTCGGCGCGATCACCCGTTTCGGTGACTTTTTCCCATCCCCGGATTTGCGCAAACCAGTCCAGTTCGTCGAGGCCCTTCAGTACGGGCTGGTTCGCCGTCCGGTAAACTTTTTCACGGCACAGAAAATTGCCGCGGCCCTTCATCACCGCTACTTTCAATTTGGGAGCGAAATGTTTCTGTAAGAATGGAATGTCCTTCTGAAAAAGCTGTTCCTGCAGGGATTTTGTGGCTGTTGAAATCACCACGCGGCGCCCGCTGCGAATGGCGGGAATCAGGTATGCGAGCGTCTTTCCGGTCCCTGTTCCAGCTTCGACAATCAGGTGGCGCTTCTCAGCGAACGCAGCCTCCACGAGTTCGGCCATCTCGAGCTGCGAAGGCCGGTGCTCGTATCCCTCCGGCATGCATTTTTCCAGTGCGCCGCCAGGTCCAAAAATTTGAGCAATCGTCGGCCTCTCGCGGTCAGGTGCCGCCGAAGTCGAAGTAGGCAGCTTCCGTGCAAGCTGCGGCGCCGCTGCAACCGCGGCTGGTGAGTTTTCTTTGGCGCGTTTCTGCATGGGAGAGAAGTCGAACGTGTAAAATAGCACAGCCCGGCGGCGCGCGCCGCTTTGCTATACTCGCGGCGATGGCCAAAGCCGCTCCTGCGCTGAAAAAACTCTTCCTTGTTGACGCGATGGGATTCATCTTTCGCGCCTATTTTGCCCCGATGGCGCGGTTGAATAGCCCCGATGGCATCCCCACCAAAGTTCCATACTTGTTCACGAACATGCTGCGGAAGGTTGCGAAGGAGCATTCGCCGGACTATCTCGCCGTGGTGTTCGATCCGGCCGGGCCGACTTTTCGCGACAAGCTCTTTGACAAGTACAAGGCGCAGCGCCCGCCGATGCCCGACGACCTCTCCGTGCAACTGCCCTACGTGCGGCGAATGTGCGAGGCGATGCGGTTGCCCATCCTCGAATTTCCCGGCTTCGAGGCCGACGACGTGATTGGGGCGCTGGCAAAGCAAGGAGCGAGCCAAGGCCTCGACGTCTCCATCGTCACGAGCGACAAGGACATGATGCAGCTCGTCGGTGGAAATGTGCGCGTGCTGCGTCCCGGCGGCGCGCCGGACAAGGGCGACCTCATTGTCGATGCCGCGAAAGTCGAAGAGCTGATGGGTGTGCCACCTGAAAAAGTCGCTGATGTAATGGCCTTGATGGGCGATTCGATCGATAACATTCCCGGCGCCAAAGGAATCGGCGAGAAGGGCGCGAGAGAGCTGATTCGCCGGTTTGGCTCAGCGGAAGCGGCTCTCGATCGCGCAACGGAAGTTGAAGGCAAGCGCTACCGCGAGGCGCTCCAAAACAGCCGCGAAGCCGTGGTCATGTCCAAGCAGCTCGCGATGATCGACACGGCCGCGCCGGTAAAGCTCGTGCTCGACGATCTTCGCGCTAAGGATCCGGATGTGGCCGCTCTGCGCGCGATTTATACTGAGCTGGGATTCACGTCTCTGCTGCGCGATCTTCCTGCGGCGATCGCTGCGCCGGTGACGCCGAGCGATACGGCGACGCTCGAATCTCCGGCAGCACTCAAAAAATATCTGGCTGAGCTACCGCGAGAAGCTGAAATTGCCACCTGGCTGACGCTATCCGAGAGCGAACGTGAAACCGAGGGCTTCGGCTCACGCGCCGAGGCCATTGAGATTTCGCCGAAGGCTGGCGTGTCCCGTACAGCGTCACTAGACGCGAGCGGAGCAATGCAGGGTGCGCTCGTCGACTTTTTGCGCGATCCTGCGCGCCTGAAAATCGTGCACGATCCGAAGCTCGTCGAGCTGCTGGTCGGCCCCACCGCCGGAATCCGTCACGCCACACTGCTGTATTCCTATCTCTTGCGGCCCACTGTGGCGAAGCACGACCTCACTGGCTTGGTGTTGCGTCATGAAAACGTGATGCCGTCCGGCGCACCGGGAGAGCACGCGGAACACTTGCAACGGCTTGCCCCGCTACTACGCAAAGAGGTTGAGGCGCACGGCCTCGCGCAAGTCTACGAGACGATCGATCTGCCTCTCGCGCCGGTGCTTGCCGCGATGGAGCGCGACGGTGTGCTCGTCGACCACAAGGCGCTCGACGCGATGTCCAAAACGATGGAGCGCGAAATTCGCTCGCTTGAGAAGAGTATTTGGGATCTTGCTGGATCGGAATTCAACGTCAACTCACCGCCGCAGCTGGCCGAAATCTTGTTCGACAAGCTGGGGCTGACTCTCGGCGGCAGACGTAGAGGAAAAGCGCGTTCAACCGCCGCGGACATCCTCGAAGAGCTGGCGCTCACGCACGAACTGCCGCGCAAAGTCCTCGAATACCGCGAACTGGCAAAGCTCAAATCTACCTACGTTGACGCGCTGCCGAAAGTGGTTCACCCCGAAACAGGCCGCCTGCACACCAACTTCAGCCAGACTGGCAGCGCGACGGGCCGCCTCAGCTCTTCGGATCCCAACCTGCAAAATATTCCCGTGCGCTCGGAGCTAGGCCGCCAGATTCGTGCCGCGTTTGTCGCAGGCCCCGGAAACGCGTTGCTCTCCGCCGACTATTCGCAGATCGAGCTGCGCATCCTGGCGCACTTCTCGCAAGACCCAGTGCTTGTCAACGCGTTCCGCAACGGCCAGGACATTCACGCGCGCACCGCGGAGGAAGTCTTCGGCGTCGGTCCGCTCCTGCAAAACGCCGAGCACCGCCGCACCGCCAAGGCCATCAACTTTGGAATAATTTATGGCCAGACACCGTTCGGGCTCGCCGCACAGCTCGGTATCGACCAGAAAGAAGCCGCAAAATTCATCGCCGCGTATTTCGCGCGCTATCGCGGCGTGAAGGAGTACCTCGACCGCTCGCTCGCCGAGGCGCGAAAAACGGGCGCGACGCGCACGCTCTTTGGGAGAATGCGGCCCGTGCCGGAAATTACTTCTCCGCAAGTGAACCTGCGCAATTTTGCCGAGCGCACGGCGCTCAACACCCCACTGCAGGGCACGGCGGCCGACCTGATCAAGCTCGCCATGATCAACATTGCCCGCGAACTCGCGGAACAAAAATTTCAGGCCAAAATGATTCTGCAAGTTCACGACGAATTGCTTTTCGAAGCGCCCCACGCCGAAATGGACCGCCTGCGCGCCCTCGTGCGCAAGAACATGGAACAAGTGCACGAACTCGCTGTTCCCATAGTAGTGGACCTCAAAGGCGGCCCAAACTGGCGTGACATGAAGTAGTGTTCCAATCTGAGCCACTGCGCTTACTCTGCAGGGATGAAGGGCACTTCAGAACAGCGGCCCGAGTCCCCACCCGAGGACCCCCAGACGATTGTGCAAGCGAAAGATCGAGCCATCCGGCATCAAAATAGAGCGGTTCAATCGGAGAAGATTGAAGGAATAGTTCATTCGCAGGGGGACGCCGACGACCGGCAGAGTCCAGCGGACCTCAAACCCCGTCGACCCATGAAGTAAACCGTTCGTCGAATTGATGAGCGGAGGACGCCTTTGCCCCAGCCAATTTGGCAACAACAATCCTGAGCCCGCATCGAAGAATGTCGCTCCTTCGACTCCGAACTTGAGGGGAACCCGGTATTCCAAATTCGTGGCGGCTACAAGGTTTGCCCCAGTCGGCACCGCCGAGTACGTCGTCGCGCCAGAGGAGGAGCCAGTGGCGAAGGTCTGGTACGGTCCGAGCTCTCCAGGTCGAAGCCCGCGCACCAAATCATCGCCAGAGAAAAAGTGCGCGTACAGCGGCATATTCCCTTCGTAGCTGCCAGCTGCGCTGACCGTCGTTCGAAAGGCCCACGCATTGTGGTGATCAAAAATCTCATCAGGGAAAATGCGGCCATATTCTGCTTTCGATCTCAGCAGGTCCTCGCTGCCTCCAAGCCAGCCTCCGGACACCGAATCCGCCACCTGGATTTTCTGTTCTCCGGCGTAGTGCGTCCACCCAATCCCCAGCGAGTGGCTGGACGTCTCGCTTGGAAGATCGACGGGTGGGAGACCTGTCATGCTCGGAGGTTGATTGACGACATACTGCGTCTGCGACCGTGAGCGCGCGTAATTGATTGCGATGCTGTCCGCATCAGACGTGGCGTAATTCCACCCGACGTTCACACCCCCAGTCTGCGATCTGTGGAATGGCGCCTGCGCTCCTGTCGTAAAACGCGGACGAAGAAATGTGTCAAACAGCGAAAGCGCAAGCGTACCTCGCGAGCCAAGAAAACCTTCTTTCGTCAAACCAATGGCGAGCTGCAGGCTCTCGGGTCCGCCGTCGAGTTGGGTGGAGAGAAATTCGTCCATACCGAGCAGATTGAAAACGGTGTAGGCGATTCCCAGCGTGCTTCCGAATTGTCCCGGGCCGCCCGAGAACGCGATCCGCTGCTTGCCTTTCTCGTGAAGCTGAATGGATACATCAGCCGTGCCTTCGGCTTCATGAGTTTCGATCTGAACGTCTTCTTTTCTGAACGGCTGGAAATAACCGGTTCGCGTGAGACGTGCGAGACCCGCTTCCAGCACATATTCGTCCAGCGGCTCACCTTCAATCACACCGATCCGTCGGCGAAGATACCGGTCCGGGAAGCGCTGATTCCCATGGAATTCGATCCGTCGCACAGTGTCGACCACCGTAGGGTCAAAATCGAATTTCACAGACGCCGTGTGCGTCGCGGCATCGAACGTTGGAATCGCTCGCAATCGGTAATCTCCACCGGCTTTTTCTCGTTGCGCGTTTCGGTGGAGTCGTAATTCCCAGTTGCGCCGCTGAGATTCCACGGCAAGTTCGGAGAACACACGCCCTGCAGCGAGATCCGACTGCATCGGATCACCCTTGCTGGCCAAGCTCAACTTCTGCCGCACTGAGGCGCTGACCTCCGTAGGGCCAAATGAGTAGAAAGCGCCCGCGTCCACTGGAAGGCCAACGATCAAGCCCGGTTCAGTCTGGCGGTGAAGCCGGAGCAAGGAGCGGCTGGACAAACCGTGCACAAGCGCAACCTGTGGCGTTCCTACACGCGCTTGCGGAAATCCATGATCCTGGAAGTAGGTAAGGAGATTCACGCGGTCTTCTTCGCCCTTTTCGGGCGTGTACACATTCTTGTTGCGAAGTCCTGAAAACCACGCTCCCGGAGAGACCTGGCGCATTTGCTTGCGCAGGACTTTGCCCGGAACCCTCGGATCTCCTGAAAAACTTACGCCCACCACGCGTAGATCTGGCCCGTCGTGTATCTGAAATCCGATTCTTACGCCCTGGCCGGGCAGTTTTTCTTGCACAATGAGTACTCGCGCTTCTGGGTGTCCCATAGCGGCGAGTTCTGATCGAATCGTGACTGCTACACGATGCAGATTGGCCGGGTTGGCTGCCGATCCTATCTGTGGTGAAAGCTTCTTATCCTCGAGTAGTTTTTTGATTTGTTGCGGAAGTAAAATCCTCGATCCGCTATACTCCACGCCAGCTAGCGAAGGGTATTCCCTGACATGGAATTCGAGTTGAACGCGGGGCGGGCCGCCCACGGCAGTTTCAGAGTGGCCATGCTCCTCCTCCGCTTTGACGAAAACATCCTCAAACCAGCCCAGCTGATTCAGCGCGTGAAGACCTGCCACAATTCGCGCCGAATCGAACTCCTCGCCGGCTCGAAAAGGCAGTTGCGACCTTGCCGTCTCCGCAGCAATCCGATGGAGTCCTACAAACTTGATTTGGTCGATGGCAGCATCCGGCGGCGGTCGATTGGACGCACCGGTTGTGATTGCGGCACTCGCATCCCTTGCCTGAGGGCTGGCGAAAGCGGATGCGACAACGAGCGGCCCAAGAAGCGATACGGCTATAAGAGAACCAGTGCGCATCTCTTCGTGCACCCGGAAAATAGCTGAACTGAAGGATTCAACGGTCCGCTTGAAGGTTGTCTCGCTGGTGTCAGGCGTTCATGGGGAGGTAACTTCCCGGCCGTGCCTTCAACCTATCCGGTTACGAACCTAATCGGGTGCGACTCTATTTCAGGCGATGCTGCCCGGTTTCATCCCGGTGCTTCTTCAGATACTCCATGAACGGCGTCCCGCCGGTTCCTACCGCATGAGGGTTCTTCGCATCGGTCTGAGCCTGCCGGAAGATGTAAGACGCGGCGTATTCGTAGTGCAGCGAGCGAAACTCCGCGACCGCTTCCACACAGGCGTTGAACACCGCGGTCAAGGCTGGCCGGCCGGCGCGCTCGACAAAAGGCCGCACGGGCGCCCGTCTTTCGAGCGCCTCGATGAACGCGCGATGCGCCGGAGGCATGTAAGTGCGCATCTCCTGTAGATAGGAGCTGAGCATATCTTCCTTGTGTCTCACGCCGAGCATCGCGTCCAGAGCCGGAACGATCGAACTCTGCGCCCCAGTTTCGCCGCGGAATTGCTGCGGACGTCCTCCGTAAGCGTCGACGCCCTCATAGATCACGCCCTCAGGGAGATCGGGATGGTTCTTCCACCCGTGAATATACGGGCGGACCCGGTGGTAGTAGATATACGGATCACACCATTCAGGCATTCTCTTGAGCGTGGCGTAGATGGCGCGCAGCGACGCTTCCACTTGCGACAGCAGAGCTTCCAACCGATCCCCGTCGCGCTGTTCTGCCGCATCGAGGCATGCGTCCAGGACGGCCATCGCCGGTGCCGCTTTTCGCTCGATCTCTACGTGAATCAGAATGAACCACTCCTCGTCGATACCGCCGAGGAAGTTTTGGATTAGCGCGATGTTGCCACACTCGATCTCGCGCGAAGCATCGAAGCGGAAGTAGTTATGAAGCGCGTAGCTGCTGTAGCTGAGCACCGGCGGTCGGCCCAGACTCTCGGCAACCTGATGCCACGGCACCGCAAGTCTGGCAGGCAGGCTCTGCGCTGGCTTAGACCCTCCCCAGACATAGGCATGCCCCAGATAGCTGAGGAGAACCATCGCGCGCTCGCGTTCGCGATCATTGCTGATGGCCTCGGCTGGAAACGCTGGGAGGCGCGGAATCGTGCACCGGACTTGCTCCGCGGCGAGGAGCTTCGGTAAGCCAATAGCTGTTTCTTCCCACGCATCAAAAGCCCTGGGAAGTCGTGGCAACGGATCTTGCAGAGGGAGAAAACCGCGCTCGTGACTAAGCTCGGGCGCGGCGATAAAGGTTGGCATTCATGACGATCCTTATCCCGCTTGGTGGCAGGGCGCCCTTTGGGCAAAGCGCCCGGCTCTTGGGTATTTATAGAATACCGAATTTCGCGAGCCTCGACTAGTTCCGCCTGGGATGTCCGTGCCGAGGCAGGCAACCAATTGCGTGTTATTGTGAGGTTCTCGGGGAAAGGACCGCTAACGGAGCTGTTAGCGAAATGTCGCCGACCAGGCTTGCAGGATCATCGTCAGCACCATCAGAAGGATCCCCGCACTGATCAAAGTCGACAGTTTGCCACGCCCCAACAGGGAGTCGCGCGTCTCCGTATTCAGACACAGGAGCCCGGCGACAAGGGCCACAATCCCCCAAGGCAGCATCATCGTAGCGTCGTGATAGCGACTTAGAACGGCACGAATACCGGCAGCCCGGCGGCCAGGTATATGGGGAAGAAGCGCTGCCGCTGTTCCGGCTAACAGCAATAGGATCAAGAGGCCTCGTGTCACCCATTCTGTGATGTGTTTGCTCCAATCCTCGCGAGACCAAATGCTCCAAATCAGCAACGACAATGCGACAACTACCCAACCGTAGGACGAAAACCCCTGGTTGAACCAGGCCCAGGCGCGAAATGAGAGGGAGTGTGACCTCCCAGCGACCAGTCGTCTCAATAGGTATAGATCCACCAGGGAGTTGCAGGCAAAGGTCACCATCAGCATGAGGAGGGTGGTCAGTTGCAGCCACTGTCGCGTCGGAACACTACCGCAGCGACTGCAAACCGACTCCTTGGGCAGAAATTGCAAGCCACAATCTTCACAGAACAAGGCTGCCTCTCCAGAAAAAGGGGTGTTTAGCACAATTATATCGCAGGCAGCTGTACAGCGTTTGGTCGCAGGCAAATGGGCGACCTCAACTCGTCAAGACCTTGAGAGTGGGCCCTAAGGTCAGTCTCTCGAGTCCGAATCCGCAGCCTTTTGTTCCACAGATGCCTTTGTTCTTTCCCGTGCTACTCTGCCTCTGCGTCCCCGTGGCAGTCCGGAGGTTTTCCCATGAAGCATACGCCGGGATTTCTGGCACTCGTCAATGACGCCAAGACTCGGGTGAAGGAGTGGGGCTTTCGCGAAGTGAAGCGGCGCCTCGACGCCGGCGAGAAATTAGCGCTTGTCGATGTCCGGGAGGACAACGAATGGGCTCGGGGCCACCTGCCAGGGTCCATCCATCTCGGCAAGGGCGTGATCGAGCGGGACGTGGAGACCGCGGTTCCAGACAAGTCCACGACGCTCGTGCTGTATTGCGGAGGCGGCTTCCGGTCCGCCTTAGCGGCCGATAATCTGCAGAAAATGGGCTACACGAACTGCATCTCGATGGACGGCGGCTGGCGCGCCTGGACCGAAGCGGGCTTTCCTACCGAAGGATCTGGGCTCCACATCGAGCCCGGAAAAGCGAAGAATGAATAAACAGTTTTTTCGGCCTCAGGCTTGCGCCAGTTAGGGACTCCGTTTATCTTTTAGGGACTCGCCGAATAGCAAAGAGGCCGCTGGGGCGTGGTCCAATCGGTAGGACACCGCACTGTTAATGCGGATGGTGTTGGTTCGAGTCCAACCGCCCCAGCCAATTTTTCCACAGGCTCGATCCGGCTCTTTTCGTTGAGCATTTCTTGAATCCTAGGTGAGATGAACCAGACGTGCTTCCGCCGATAGGTATGGTCCATTGGGTGTGGTTTTTTGGGGTAGGCGGCGGAAGCAAGTCGGGGGGAAGATCATGCCGGCCCAGCCCTCAATCCCCTAAAGGGATCCTCGGCGCGTCTTCCCCCCTACGGCTCCATAAGCTCGCACGCCTTTGGCCAAACACAAGCCGCTGAAAACACGGAGTTTTCATTTGCACATCCGGGTAAAAAAGCTATGCCGCTGGAAAATTTTCCGGGAAAAAATTTCGCCAACCCAGGAATCCATGTACGGCGTAGTGATTTTTTTGGCGAAGAAAAAAGAAACGCGATGGGTCCATACCGTTCTCGCGTCAAAAGTGGTCGCGACTGCTCACCATTGTGTCAGCACTCCTCCATCGCTGCTTCCGCAACTCGCCTTCCCGCTGCGGTTCGGCTAAACTGAAGTGCTTTTTCGTAGCGAGGAGCGACCTGTAACAGGAATGGCCACGAATTCAAACCCATCCGAGAGGCCAACCGGCGGAATCCGCGTTCGCTTCGCGCCCTCACCCACCGGTTATCTGCACGTGGGGGGCGCGCGGACTGCGCTGTTCAATTGGCTGTTTGCGCGCGGCCGTAGCGGCACGATGATTTTGCGCATCGAGGACACGGACGTCGACCGAAACCTCCCGGAACTGGTTGACGGCATCCTGGACGGCCTGCGATGGCTCGGCATCGACTGGGACGAAGGCCCCTACTTTCAGTCGCAGCGCCTGGAGTTACATCGCGACGCTGCGCTTAGACTGGCGGCCTCGGGCGCAGCGTACTTTTGCGGCTGCCCTCCTGAAAAATATGCCGGCGGCGACGCCGTCGGGGAAACCGAAGACGCAAAGAAAGAGCAGGGCCCGCGCCGCATCACCCGTTGCGGATGCCGCGAAGGCAAGCCTGGGCTAAGCCCAGCAAACGCAGCGATTCGTTTCCGGGTCCCACTCGGCGTGGTTACCCAGTTTGACGACGCCGTATTTGGTGCGCGCGAAGTTTCGAACGACGAGATCGAGGATTTCGTGCTTCTGCGTTCGCCACGTGAGGGCGAGTCGCGCGGCTTGCCAACGTACCAGTTGAGCGCCGTGGTGGACGATATCGACATGCGGATCACGCACGTGATTCGCGGTTCCGACCACATCTCCAACACTCCGAAGCAGGCGCTGCTCTATCGCGCCCTGGGTGCTAAGCCGCCCATTTTTGCTCACGTTCCCCTGATTCTTGGGCCAGACCGGACCCGCCTGTCCAAGCGGCACGGCGCGACCAGCGTCGGTTCGTACCGCGACGAAGGTTTTCTGCCCGAGGCGTTCCGGAATTTTCTGGCGTTGCTTGGCTGGTCGGCCGGAGACGCGGAGTTCCTACGCACCTCCGAGCTTGTGACGCGATTCTCGCTCGAAGGCGTGAGCCGCACCAACGCCGTGTTCGATCGCGCCAAGCTCGAGTGGTTCAATACGCAGTTCCTGCAGAAGCTCCCAATTGACGAACTCCTTCCGTTCGTGCAGGGCGAACTCGAGCGCTCCGGGCTTTGGCAGCCGGAGTGGGCGAACGAAAAGCGCGAGTGGTTTTCGACAACCGTGGACCTGCTGCGCCCCCGCACTCGCCTGCTGCCGGATTTCTCAACCTGGGCCCGTGCGTTTTTCGGCGATTCGTTCGAATACGAGGGGCAGGCCCGCGAGAAATTCTGGAAGGATGAGCGTCTTGGAGGGATGCTCTGCAAATTGGCGGACGCCCTCGCCGCTCTCCCTGAATGGAACCACGATGGGTGCGACCACGTCCTGCGCGAACTGGCCGCCGCCGAAGGCGTAAAGGCCGGCTTGCTCATCAACGCGACGCGAGTTGCCATAGTCGGTCAGGCTGTTGCACCGCCGCTGTTCGACACGATGGTGGTGCTTGGCCAGGAACGCGTTGTCACGCGGTTGCGCCGCGCCGCGGAAGAATTTGGCAAGCGCTGAGTCTTGAACCTGAGATTTCGCTTGAAAAGCTAATTCTTGGAAGTGGGTTTCGGCGCAGAAGCTGGAGTGAAAATATCCGCATTGGCAGGATGCGTCGGTGCCCCCACAGCCGCGATTTGCAGGTTCGCTGTCAGGGGAACTTTGGTGGGCGGCAGGCACGAATCCTGATTGCAGGCCTGATAGCCGACCGTAAGCCCAATCTTCTGAGTCCCTAGCGGCGCGGAGCCGTCCGCCCGGAGCTTCATTCGAATCGTGAACGAACCCTCGTATACGCGCAGCGGCGTTTTCGAAAACCGGAACGCGCGCATCACGCCGCGCGGGTACGTCGTTTCGACGACGAAAATCCCGGCGGGAAGCTCGGTCGTCACCTTGGTGGGGATCAGATATTCCTCCGACGGCTCATGAGCATTCACGTGAAATCCGGGCGAGATTTTCGCGACTACGGCGATCTCGAACGAGTGGACGCGCGGCACAGGCTGCAACGACACGTAAGCCTGGGGCTGAACGATGGTCGCAGTCATCGCGCGGGCGTCTTCCTGCCCGGATGCGGTGATGCCAAGGGTCGCAATCGCAAGCAATACGAGGGAGGCTGCCCAGGCGAGCGTTAGCACCCTAGAACGTCGCGCTGCCGGGCGCAATGGCTGGCTCGAACGATTTGCAAGGCACTGGCACGAAAGGCCCATGAAATTAGACCGTCACCGGGCTGCCGAGTTGCTCGGTCAGAATGCGGCTCATCAGCTGCATTAGCGTCTCGCCCGTCTTGTCGAGGACGAAAGTTCCCGCCGCGTCCGACCACGACAGCTTGAAACTCGTGGTGAGCGCGGAAATCCAGATCTGCCGTACCGGCGCGTTCGGGCTGATTACAAATTTTGTCTCTTCGGGCTCCTCGAACAGCACTTCCAGCTTCCCGCTCCCGCCCTCGACTTCAAATCCGTGCTCATCCGCAGCGTCCAGGAGCCGCTGACGCAGTGATTCGAACGCCGCATCACACCGTTTCTGGAATTCCCTTTCCTGCATGATAGCAACAGGTTACCGCGAAGGCGGAGCCGGGGCAAGGACGGGAGCAGGTTGTAGGTAACAGGTTCGTAGGTAGCAGGTCGTAGGTCGTCGCTAGCGTCGACGACAAGAACTGGCTTGGCAAAACCTCTACCTTCATGGTACACGAAGGCTGGCGGTCACAATTCATGACAGCTCTACCAAATCTTTCGACCAACACCGAAAGGCCAAGGTTGTCAACTATCGTGATCTCCTTGTATGGTCCAGGGCGATGGATCTCGTCGAGGTGTGCTACAAACTCTCGGCTCGATTTCCGCATTCCGAAGTGTATGGGCTGACGAATCAACTGCGACGAGCTGCCGTTTCCGTCCCGGCGAATATTGCGGAGGGGCACGGCCGAAGAAACCTGGGGGAATACATCCAGCATCTTTCAATTGCGAACGGGTCACTCAAAGAGGTTGAAACTCACCTCTTGATTTCCCTTCGGCTAAAGTACATTGAGAAAAATGACGCTTCTGGGGCGCTCGAAGTTTGCGAACAGCTTGGAAAGATGCTTGCAGGCCTAAGAAATAAGCTGCGACAAAGAAAGCTGACCTCCGTTTAGCCAACCCATTGGGTGCCTGTCCCTACTACCACCTACTAATACCTACCACCTACCACCCACAACCTATTCGTAGCGAAGCGCTTCCACGGGATCGAGCCGCGCGGCCTTGACCGCAGGATACATTCCAAAGAAAAGACCGACGCTCATCGACACTAAGACGCCCAAAACCACGGCCCACAGCGGCACGGTGGATGGCAGTCGCGGCAAAAACACGTTGATGAGCACGCTGATGCCAATGCCAAGAAGTACTCCGATGACGCCACCGGCGCCCGTAAGCACGACGGCCTCGGTGAGGAATTGCCAGATGACGTCGCGCCGGCGCGCCCCGATTGCCTTCCGCACTCCGATTTCGCGCGTCCGCTGCGTGACGGACATGAGCATGATGTTCATCACGCCGACCCCGCCCACGAGCAGTCCAATCGAGCTGACCACGGCGGTCAGCAAGGCCACCGAACCAGTAATCTGCTCGAACTGGTTGGCAACTTCCTTGGCCGTGGAAAGGCCAAAGTTTTCAGGTGCCGAATAGGGAACATGCCGGGTGCGGCGCAACACCGCGCGAATTTCGTCCTCTGCCTCGGCCATTCTGCCGGGGGTGGCGACAGCTCCGATGAAGTTCTCATCATCCTCGGGATGATGCTTGTGATATGTGCGGTAGGGCACGAGCACCTGCTTTTCCACGGGCGGATTCTGAAATAGCTGGCCTTTGCGATGCTCGAACACGCCGATGACGCGGTAAGGAAATCCTTCGACGTAAATGGTCTTGTCCAGCGGATCCTGGTTCGGGAAAAAATCTTTGTTCAGATCGTAACCGATGACCGCGACGTCCGCCGCACGCAAGTCTTCTGCCTCCGTGAAATACCGCCCGATGTACACGCCGAGGTTGTAGACGTCCGGGTACTCGACGTCCGATCCTGAATATTGCAAGCCGCTGACTTCCTTGTCTTTGTACCGTGCTACAAACGTGGGCTCTTGGCGGATGTCCACGACGCGCTTAAGCAACTCAACGGACACCTCTTGCACCGCCGGGCATTGTTCCCGGATAGCTTGCGCATCGTCGAACGACAAAGGCTTGCGGTTACGCTCTTCCGCGGTTAAGCGGCCGGGGTGGACTCCAGGAGCGAACTTGAATATCCAAATGGTATTCGCGCCGTAATCGTTCAGATACGCTGTCACGTCAGCGTAGAAGCCCACAAGGATCGACGCCACGGTGATCAGTGCGGTGATTCCAATCACCACGCCAAGGACGGTCAGGAACGATCGCACCTTGTTTTCCCGCAGCGTGTCCAGCGCCATTCTCGCGTTTTCGCCGAGCGATATTCGCATCGATTCGGGTGCTTCCTAAACTTCCTGCCGGAGAGCTTCAATCGGGCTCAGATTTGCAGCTTTGCGCGCCGGATACAAGCCGAAGAATACGCCCACGGCGGTCGAAACAACGAGCGCGATGATCACGGCTGAGATCGGCACGTGCATAGGCACCGGCGTGTTCGCGGCAACAATTTGCGCAAACACGTAGGCCAGAGCCACGCCAATCGCTCCGCCGACGGTGGACATCACCGCGGTCTCAGTTAGAAATTGGAGAAGAATGTCGACGCGCCGCGCGCCCAGAGACTTTCTTAAGCCGATTTCGTGCGTGCGTTCCGTCACGGTCGCCAGCATCACGTTCATGATCACGACTCCGCCAATTACCAGAAACACGGCGACAATCCCGATCATCGATGTCGCGAGCGCGCCCGTGATTCGTTTGAACAGATCGACCAGCGACCCGCCATCGATGATTCCAAAATTGTCGAGGTCGTTCGGCTTCAGATGGCGGCGAGCGCGCATCAGCGTTTCCGCTTCTTCCTGCGAGCGCGCCATCCAATCTGCGTCGCGGGTTTGCACGTTGATTGCGATGCTCGTCAGGCTCGTTGCGTAGTACTTGAGCCACGTCTGAATGGGTATGTAGACGTAATTGTCGCGCGTTTGGCCGAGCACCGTTCCGATCGGCTGTCCGACGCCTACCACCTCATACGGATGCCCATCCACATCGAGCACCTTGCCAATCGGGTCGACGCCCGGAAAAAGCTTTTCCGCAATGTCCGTGCCAATCAGCGCGACGGACGAGCGACGGTCATTGTCCGTGTCCGTTATGTATCGCCCGGCTGCGGGCCCGTCTGTCTTCATGTCCCCGATATTCGCTGTCACGCCGTAAACGGTGGTGTCCTCGAGGGTCTGGCCATTGGCCTTCGTGCGGCCAAACTGATTCACTTGTGCGCCTACGCGCAGGGCAAGCTTTGAGTTGTCGCGCACAAAGGTGTAGTCGTCCCAGGTGATCGGCTTGTTCCTGCGGGTCGCTTTTACGAATTCCATTGTGTCCGTGATGATCGGGTAGCGCAGAACCAGGAAGACATTTGACCCAAGGTTGGCGATGCGATTCGCCACGTACAGATTCACGCCTGAGATGAGCGCCACGACCATGATCAGGGTGGACACGGAAAGCACGATCCCGAGCAGCGTCAGAAACGAGCGCAGCTTGTGGGCGTGCAGTGTCTCTAGCGCCACAAAGACTGGTTCACGAAGCTGATGGAGCCAAGGTTTCATTGGCTTGCTGCCGAATTCCCATTCTTTCATACGAATGGCGCGCGAGAAAGATTCATCAAACCAGGGACTACCACCCATCGGGCACCTGGAGGGCAGAGGGTCGAACGAGGGGCGCGACTGCGCCGAGGCGCGCGTTATTCAAGTGCCGGTGCAATGTCAGTATGGCGGAAATCGTCCCCCTTGAACAACAGGGGCTCGCCCAGCGCCCTCGCCAAGGCGTAGGCGAAGCAGTCGCCGAAATTCAGCTGCGCGGCGTGCCCGCTGCCTTTGCCGAAGTCGCGGTACGCTTCCCGGGCAACGCGCGCTTGCTCCGCTGTTACTGGCTCGATGACCAGTTCGGCCTCGCGAAAGAAATCATCGAATCTGCGGCTGGCGACAGGACTTCGGCTTCCATCGATTACTGCCGCCGCTTCCACATAGTTCACTGCAGAAACGCGCCTGATGTTCGCGCCTGCGATTGCGCCCGCCAGCGACCGGGCGTCCGCCTCCGCGCGGAGAATTGCCACGATAGCGGAAGTATCAACGATCACCGGGGCAAGCCCTTTTCGTCATACAGCAGGTCGTCATGATCTGCCGACCGGAATGGCTCCTCAAGGTGTGCAGCGCAATCCCTGCCAATCTTCGTTAGTCGGTCCGCAAGCCCCGAGCCTTGCTCGGCTCGCACGCGCTCGAGTCGTTCACGGACAGCCTCGGTAACGGCGGCCGTAAGACTCTCGCCCGTCAGGCGAGACAGCTCTTGGACAAGCTTCTCGGTTTTCTTGTTTTTGAGATTGAGGGCCAATGTTACACCATTATACTAATCATACTACAGCATTCTACCATGCACCGCCTTCCCATGTTGAGTGGTGCGGCGATAAATTAACAGTTCCGCTCGCGTGCTCGGGGAGTTACAGCAGACCTTCGATAGTCTTGGAGATAGTGTCGTAATCAATTGGGCCAACGATCTTCTTGACCCCTTTGCCGTCGCGGTTAAAGAGCAAGCTAGTCGGCAAGCCCACGATGCCACCAAACTTCTCCGCGATGGAGTCATTGGCGAACACGATAGGATAATCGATCGCCTCTTTTTGACCGCTCACGTCGAAGCGTTCCTTGTCGAGGAAGGGCTGAACGGCCTTGACTCCATCTTCATCCATGGAGAGACCCAGGACCGAGAAGCCGCGCGAGCCGTATTTTTGCTGTAAGTCGATTAGCATCGGGATTTCCGATTTGCATGGCGCGCACCAGGTCGCCCAAAAATTCACCAGAACCACTTTCCCTTTGTATTGCTGCAGGGTGACGTCATTGCCGCTCAAGTCCTTCATGGCCACAGCCGGAGCCTCGGCGATCGCGGGGGACGCGGACCCAGCGCCGGAAGCAGGCATACCGGCCGCTGGGAATTTGTGGTCAGCCCACACCATTACGGCCAACAAGGCGATCACGCCCACCGTGACGAAAATGCGATTTTTCATGACGCAACTCTTCTTTCCGGCGGGGCCATCTCTGGCCGGGCTGTAAGGTCAGCCCGGATCCGGCGGAGCCCGCACCCCGAGCTAGAGCGCGAACTTGTTCAGAAAGCCTAGCTTACCTGACAGCCACGTCAGGCGGTTCAAGAATATCAGGCCGCCGACGAAGAGCAAAAGTACGCCACTCAACACTTCCACCGCGTGCAGATATCGCCGGAAGCCTTGGTAAAAACGTAGGAAGCGATTGATCCCGATTGCCGTCAGGAGGAACGGGACAGCCAATCCCGCCGAGTAGACGGCCAGGAGGAAAATGCCACGCGAGATGGTCTCCGCGTTTGCGGCAAGCACCAGAACTGCTGCGAGGATCGGCCCAATGCAAGGCGTCCAGCCGAAAGCGAACGCGAAGCCGAGTAGAAACCCGCTTGTAACGCCGGAAAGCGCGCCGCCCGATTTGGCTTGCTCCGCCGTCTGGCCACCCAGGTTTTGAAACCGGATGTCGCGGTTGAGCCAGCGTGTCATCGAGGGTCCGGCGAGGAAAATCAACGCCACGGAGAACAACTGCACCGATCCGAGGATTCCGCCGGGTCCAATGGTTTCAGTCCCCATGCGGCGCCACAGGATTGCTCCGCCGAACGCCAGGACCACGCCAATTGCGATGCCCGCATTGACCGGAAGCTTGATCAGCCAGCCGACGAGGTGCAAGCCGAACAGAATCACGACGGCTCCAGCCAAGGGGCCCATAAGCGACTTGTGCTGCACCAGGAATTGCCCGACAGCGCTGGCAGAGGCACCAAATCCAATAAACACGACCGAGAAACCGAGAACAAAAGCGATCGACGAGGCGAGCAGGCTGTTGCGCGCGGGCTGGCCAGCCTTCAGTTGCTCAACACCGATACCCGAGAGCATGGAGACGTATCCGGGCACCAGCGGCAGCACGCACGGCGACAGAAACGAAATGATTCCGGCAACGAACGCGTAGAGTATCGATACTTGCATCGGAACAGATGTCTCCGACAGGGTTCTGTGTTTTCTACCCTATTTGAGCGGGCTCCAAGTAGAGCCCACCTGAGATTAGACGGATGTGAAGATACGGCGATTCACTCCGATCTATTATTTTCCCACAACTAAATCCCGCTTCGGGGCATTTCTTGAGTGGATTGCCAACCGCTCCGCCGGAGCCGTGATTTAAGAACGGGTGCGTTTTCCGCCGCGCAGGTCCCTGTGCTAGTCGAGACGAGGGTGATGCACCCGCCAGTCGTTCGCTCGCTCGTAGGAATGCGCGACCTGCAGCAGCGTCGATTCGTCAAACGCGCCACCGATGAACTGTAGTCCGACGGGCAGGCCGTCCCGCGTGAAACCGCAAGGAACACTAATGGCCGGCAGGCCCGTGAAATTTGCTGGCCGGGCCCATCCGACGAGCGCTGGGCGGAGGCCAACTTGATCGCCTTCGATTTCCACTGACTCAGCGCCGATGCGGGGCGCGGGCACCGGGGCCATGGGTGCCACGATGGCATCTACGTCCCGTAGGGCGGCTTCGAACTCCGCTACCAATTGTTTTCGAACGTCGAGGGCAGCGAGGAATTGCACGGCTGTAACGTTTTCGCCGGACTCGATTCGCTGCCGTACTTCTTCGCCATATTCGCTGGCTCGAGCCGGGAAATATCCGGCCGTTTTGTGAAAGTGGAGCGCCTCAGCGAGCGAAACAGTAGTGGCGGCATCCAACGATTTCTTTAGGCTCGGCGGGGAAACTTCCTGGACAGCCGCGCCGCGCTTTTCCATGTCCCGCACAGCCGCTTCCGTCGCGCGGCGCACCTCCGGGTCCAATTTTTCCCAAAAGTGCTCGCGTGGCCGCCCCAAACGGAGCTTTCGAATTGGTTTCCGGAGCACGCCATAGTAGCTCTGCGTCGGCTTCGGTGAGGAAGCGGGGTCCAACCTATCGCGCCCGGCAAGCGACCCCAGCAGGATGGCGACGTCCGCCACGCAGCGCCCCATCGGGCCGACATGGTCGAGCGATGGCGAAAGCGGAATGGTGCCGAAGATACTGACCCGCCCGAACGTTGGTTTCAGTCCCACGGTCCCGCAAAGGCCGGAAGGAACACGAATCGAGCCGCCCGTGTCGGTTCCAACAGAGGCGACGCACAGACCCGCTGCAATTGCAACGGCCGAGCCCGCGCTCGATCCTCCCGAGATCCGGTCGAGGCCCCAGGGGTTGTGCACCGGCCCGTAATGCGCATTTGCGCCCGTAATTCCGTAGGCAAACTCGTTCAGGTTTGTCTTTCCGAGCAGAATTGCTCCTGCACGGTCGAGCTTTCTGGCGACCGTGGCGTCTTCGTCCGGGACGAAATCACTGAGGATTTTTGATCCTGCCGTGGTTCGAATGCCGCGCGTCCAAATATTGTCCTTGAGTGCGATCGGAATGCCGAGGAGAACCGAATTGCTGCTGCGTGACGCGCGCTGCATGAGTTTTTTCTCCGCGCGGCGCGCCGCTGCCAGCGCATGCTCGCCGGTAACCGTCAGGAAAGCATTCAGCGCGGGATTGTGCCTTTCAATCCGGCGCAGAAAAAGATTGGTCAACTCAACCGGTGAAATTCTTCGTTTCGCCAGCAGCGCGGCGAGTTCCTCGATGGTGGCAAACGCGAGCAAATCATCGCTTTTCATGTCAGAAGATTTTGTCCTGCCGGCGCAAGTTTCCAAAGGTGCCGATGTTGGCGATGATTAAAGCCACGCGAAATTGATTTTCGGTGCGGATCGCGCCTAGCGCGAGGCGCCGGTATTCCAGCGCAATACCGCAACACGATCCATTGTAGCTGACCTGAACGAGCTGGTTCTGCGCCACCCCCTGTTTAACGTCGTAGCTAAAGCCGACCGCAGCATTCCAGCCGCGTCGATTTAGCTCACCGTACGCCACCTGGGCGCGAATTTGATTCGCGAGCGGCTGCAAGTCCGTGGCGTTGTCCACGGAGAAATGGGCCAAGGAGAAATTGAAATTCTGCGTCGGCTGGATTTTGAGCAGCGTGCCTGCCGTCGTAAGCTTCCCGCGAATCGTGTCGTAATCCAGGCGGATTTCCGCATCGTAGTTCCCTCCGGGCGAGATCTGGAGGTTGCTGTTGATGGGGGAAAAATGGCGCGGCTGGTCCGCGAAGGCAAATCCGGTAATCGAGTCCAAGGCCTGGAAGACGTTGCGCGTCCCGGGAACGAGTGCGCCATTGAACGTCGGGTCGAAGTAATACTTCTGCGCCACTGTCCAGCTCAACAGCTCATTCGCCTGTTCTTCACCCACGCGGTGAAACAGCCGCTGGGTGAGCGAATACATAAACTCATTCGTGTCTGTGAGCGTTTCATTTTCATCGAAATGGATGAAGTGGTCGAATTGGTTTACCCCGCGCACGTAGTTGTACTCGATGTCGGGTTCGATCGTGTGTTTCCATTTCCCGCTTCCGGTTTCCCAAATGCGCTCGAGGGTTGGGGGCCGCAGATCGATGTTCAGCTCGCCTGTCGTGCGCCGCAGAGAGTCGTCCACAACGGCATTGTTGATTAGCTGCGAGCCGTATTCTGTGGTGCGCACCGTGTAGCTGGTCGTGAGGCCGAGCCACGGTCCCCAGCGCAACGGGATAACGACGCGCGGTGCAAACTCCGAGCGCGAAACGGCTGCTCCCGTGTGAACCCCGGGCACCACGCTCAAGCCGTCTGCCGACAGGCTCTCATCGCTGCGATGGACGGCATCGGCGAAGGCGTCCCCACCAAAATAAATTGGAAGGTGTTCCCACGGAGCTTGATCCACGGAATCGAAGCGCCCTTCCGGAGCGCTGCGCAGATCGACGGAGACCTGCGGTTGGGCGTTCACGAAGTTTTCGTAGGAGTTCTCTGCGAAATTAACGCTAAAACCGCTGAAATTCTTGGTCAAGAAGGCGGTAGTGCGGACTTCTGAATTCACCGCTTCGCCAAATGTGGGCGCAAATGCAAGTTGAAAGGTGAGCGAGCTCAGCTGATTCAGGTCTGCAACGGCACGCCAGCCGTCGCCCAGAAGGGCGTTGAGCTTGAACTGCGCGCTGTGCCCACCCTGTTTGACAAGCTGTGTAGTGCTAACACCCGAAGAATTAACAACGGTTGTGGACAGGCCGCGGTCGATCACGCCAAAGTATCTTGCCGAGATTTCCACATTTTCCCATGGTTTTGCGCGAACCTCCGCGTTTTGCTGCCAGCCGCGACGGCTCAAATAGGCGGCTCCGAGAGAGACATCGGTCCACGATCGCGGCGCCCAATAGTAGCCGTCGCCGAAGACCACTCCCTTGAGAGTTGTCTGGCTGAACTCCGGCAGCAAGAATCCGGATTGGCGCAGATTGCGCCCCGCAGGCGCTGATGCGTATGGCAGATAGAGCAGCGGGATGCGAAAGAGGCGGAAATTCGCGTTGACCATCGCGATGGAATGGTCCACTTGCAGAGTAGCGTGGGAGGTGAAGAATCTCCAGATCGGCTTGTCCGGCTGGCACACCGTCACCCAGGCTTGCTCGATCGTATAGGTGCGCGCGCTGAGACGCCGGACCTCGTCGGCTTCAAAAACAAGAGGATTTGGCGACACTAGAACGTACGCGTTGGCTCTCCGCTCCACCCTGACCTCGCCGTGCACGTGTTCGAAACGCCCCTCGCCGCTTCGCACGTTAAACTCCCCGGACTCGGCAGTCAGGTGCTGGGTATCCACGTCCAGGTGTACGTTGCCGCGGGCTGTCGCCAAATAGGTCTTTGTGTTGTACTGGACGTGGTCGGCGCGCAAGCGAAGATTCTGATACTCAATTGCGACCTTCCCGTCGGCGAGATAGAGGTCGCCTTCTTTGCGCTGTTCTTCGGCCTCAAGCCGCACCGTGCCTTGACCCGATAGCGGCGAAGCCTGCTGTGCAGAGGCTGGCTGCGCACCGAAAAGAAATGCGATCAGTCCAAGCCAAAGGTGCCGTTGCTGTGCGGCGGCGAATGTTCGAATGCGGGCCATGAATGGGCGATACCCCTGCCAGGATAGCGGCGAGGCTGGCAGGGATTTTTGAAAATAGCTCGTTAGCCTAGCACTCCCCTCAAGTGCTTACAACGTTCGGGCGTGTTCTACGTTCCGCTTGCTATAGATTGCAAGTAAGCCCGTTCGGCTGCCCGGGGTACACAATTCGCGACAGGGCAGAGGAATACTTTCCCGGTCCGCATGCAACTGATAGAATCCACGCTGACTCCCGACTTCCGTTCGGCGAGACGTCCGCAGCGCAAAACGGAACGGTGATAAAAATCTGCGAGCATTGCGGCGCCATCAATGGCGACGCGAATGAGATTTGCTGTTTCTGCGACGCCTCTCTCGGCGCTCACGGACGCGCGTCGGTTTCGCGCCGTGGCGCTATCCCCACCCAAGGGAACTTAGCCGTTGAGCCGGAATGGCGGCGCGAAGTGTCCGGCAGGCTGCGAGAGTACCGCGCTCGACGGCGTGGGGCACTCGCTGGCGATTTCCAGAGCGCGCTACCGTTCGAAGCTATCTCGGCTTCCCGACTCGAAACGGCGACGCCGACCGAGGAAATTAGCCTGCCGGCACCAGACGGGCCGCCACCCACCGGCCGAACGCGAGTCAGCGAACGTTTCGAAATCTCAATCCCCGGTGTGGAGACCGCTCCTGGGCCGATTCACTCGTCCAGTTCCGCATACGCTCACCCTGCCCTCGATTTAGGCCACTCGCCACTATTACCCGTAGCGTCTCTCCGGGAGCGATGGCGTGCGGCTCTCCTCGACGGCGCGCTCTTGCTGTTCACTTTCGGTGGGATGCTTGCGCTTTTCACGGTATTGGGCGGGCATATCGGCTTCAACAGGCTCGATCTGATAGTGGCGGGCGCTACGTTCGCGCTGTTTTACGCCCAATATTTCGCACTGTTTACAATATTCGGCGGTTCTACGCCTGGCATGATGTTTCGGCGCCTCAGGGTCGTGAGCTTCCACGGTGGCGCCCCTTCTTCGCGGCAAATGGTCTGGAGAAGCTTCGGATACCTGATTTCCGCGGGGACGTGTTTTCTGGGGTTCTTGTGGGCGCTTTGGGACGAAGAATACCTCTGCTGGCAGGACCGCATTTCCCAGACTTATCTCACGGCGAGTGAGTAACTTCGGAGGTACCTCGGGCTCACGCCTAGCGTGTCCTGCCGTGCGCTGTCCTCTCGTACAGGGAATTTTCCCGGCACCCAGCGAGATTCTGTGCGTGCCGTGAACGTTACTCGTGCTATCATGGTGAGAATTTTAACGTGAATGAGGCTAAGAACAACAATGACCCGCCTCGCAAGAATTTCAGTTGTTACGCTTTCCCTGCTCGTGTTCCTTTACGTCGGCCTGGGATACGTCCTTGGCAAGAGCAACGACGATAAGTCCTACCGCTCGCTGAGCGTGTTCGGCGAGGTGCTGCAGCACATCCAGGAAGACTATGTGGACGAACCCAACATGGCCGTGGTTACTTCGGGCGCCATGCATGGCCTGTTGGAGTCGCTTGATCCCCTGTCCGGCTACTTGAGCCCCCGTGAGTATGCCGACTACCGCGACCGAATGAAGAATGCGCAGCATGGTGAAACCGGCCTGACCATTTCCAAGCGCTTTGGCTATATTGTAATCGTTTCGGTCGTCCCCGATAGCCCCGCCGAGAAAGACAGTTTGCGCAGCGGCGAAATTCTGGAAGCGATCGGCGGGTTCGGCACTCGCGATATGTCCGTCGGACAGGCGAATGCGCTCCTGGAGGGCGCTCCCGGCACTTCCGTGAAGGTGGCCGTGATCCGGCGCGGAAAGACGGAGCCTCAGGAAATCAGCGTCAATCGCGTGGTGATCGGTCCGCAACACGTTGTGGCGGACCGCGTCGCCGACAATGTGGGGTATGTACGCCTGCCTGCAATGGAGCCCGCGGACGTGTCCGAACTGCGCGACAAGTTGACGCAGTTTGAAAAGCAGGGCGTGCGCAAGCTGGTCCTCGACCTGCGCGATTGCACGCGCGGGGATGTTGGGCAAGCGATCGTTGCGGCGCAACTCTTCCTGAATTCCGGAAAGATCGCCTCCCTCGAAGGGCAAACCGTATCTCACAAGGATTTCAACGCCGAGCCGGACAAGGCCGTGTGGAACTCCCCCGTGGACGTTTTGATTTCACCGAGCACCTCGGGCGCCGCCGAAGTCCTTGCCGGAGCGATCAAGAGCAACAAGCGAGGCGACTTGGTTGGTGAGCGCACTTTCGGCTCTGCTTCCGAACAAAAGATTATTCCGCTCGATGACGGAGGAGCATTGATCCTCACGGTGGCGTTCTATGCTTCTCCGGACGGCAAGTCCATCGTCGAGGAAGGCGTCGCTCCCACCGTAGAAGTGCATCAGAAGGCCGTCGATCCGTCGGCCGCAGAACCGGACGTGCAGGACGAGGCGCCGCTTGGCCCGGGCCAGCTACCCAAGGCGGATGATCCGGTTTACAACAAGGCTCTGGAACTGCTCAAAGGCGGCGAGGCCCAAAAGGCCGCCTGACGTGTGAATGGTCGAGCGGGCGCGCTCATCCGGCCTAGTGTGTCAAACGGTTTTCCTGCAGATCCCGATACTCCCAGTCGTCGCCGCCGCATTCCTCCCTGCGGCGAATTTCAAGAAAAAGCCAACGAAATTCGACAGGCTCTGAAGCCTGTCCTACTGCAGGGTCTCCGCAACAAGCGCGGCCACTTTCTCAGCAATGGCCAGGCTCGAAGTCAGTCCCGGCGACTCGATGCCGATTAGCTGAATCGCGCGCCGCACGTTCGCGTCGCGCTCGATCACGAAGTCGGCGATGCCGTGCTGGCCGGGCGGGACAAGCTTGGCACGGATTCCGGAATAGGCGAGTTGCAAATCACCGGCCGCTATCTCCGGCAGCATAGGTTTCGCCCGCCGCACGAATTCTTTAATCGGCAAGCGGTTTCGTTCGTAATCGTTTTTCTCGTCGACGTAATCCGCCGTGGGTCCGACGAGCACAGTGTCCCAAAGTGTGCGAGTCAAGTGAACACCGAGGCTGAGGCCGTCCGCGTGCGGGAGCGGATACACAAGGTGATTCACGAGATACGATTTTGCGCGGACAAGTTCGCAGTATTCCCCGCGCACGGGATAAATGCGGTGGTTGCGGTTCCCGAGCAACGCCGCGACTTCATCCGCGTAGAGCCCGGCGCAATTGATCACGCATCCCGCCTCGATTGTTTCCTCGACCAGCTTTGAACCATCGCTCGTGTCGCCTTCGACCAGCGTCACAGCGATACTGTCCTTGCGCGGCTCGAGCCGCGTCACGCGCGCGCGGGTCAGGAGGCTTGTTCCTTGGTCCGCGGCGATGCGCGCGAGAGTTTTCACGAGGTCTTCAGCGGAGAGGATGCCGGTGGAAGGCACGAGGAGCGCAGCCGCTGCTTCGATATGCGGCTCGCGAGCGCGCACTGCGGCGCGATCGACGATGCGCAGCCCTTCGACGCCGTTGGCGATGCCGTTTTGTGCAAGGCGCTCAAGGTCGGAGATTTGTTTCGCGTCGTGCGCCACGACGAGCTTGCCGCAATTCCGGTGCGGCACGCTGTGCGCGGCGCAAAACTCGTACATCATCCGGTTGCCCGCGACACACAGCCGCGCCTTGAGCGAGCCTGGCGTGTAGTAAATGCCCGAATGAACTACGCCGCTGTTGCGCGTGCTCGCTCCCATACCGAGCTTGGGCATTTGTTCGACGAGGAACACGTCGCTCCAGCGAGCCGAAACGGCGCGCGCGACGGCGCAGCCCACAACGCCTCCGCCGATGATGACCATGTTTGCCCGATCCACGCGAGACAGGATACTGGAGGCTGGAGGTTAGAGGCTAGAGGCTGGAGGTTAGAGGCTGGAAACAGCGGCCCGCGCTGCTTGGGACTCAAGATCCGGGGCGTGAAGCGCGAGTCTCACCGGCACAGTCGTCGCCGATTTTTGACTTGAAACGGGCGCGCAAGCGTGTAGAAATGCCTTGCCTGAACTGCAATCAAACAAGGTGAAGTAGCGCAGGCACTCTTGCCTGTGCGGTTTCGTAAGCCGCAGGTGCGCTCGGCATTCGGCTACGATTGCAAAAGCCGCACTGGTCCCGTCCGGGCAACATGCTTGTGCGACTAACTTCGGAGGGCTGAGATGCGAATGGAATGTTTGTGGAAAGCGGCGATTGTGTTTGTGCTGGTCGCGACGGCAGGAAGTTTCGCCCCAGTTTCCGCGCAAAGCACGCGGCCGGAGGCGCCTCCGTTCAACGCTTCGCGCCTCACGATGCAGCCTCCTCCGACTGAGGGCGTCGCGATTCGCGCTGGGCGCGTGTTTGACCCGCGCACCGGAACGAACCTCGCGAATCAGGTAATCGTGATTCAGGGCGAGCGAATCGCGGACGTGGGTCCCGCCGACCGCGTCAAAATTCCCGCGGGCGCGCGCGTGATCGACCTCAGCAGCGCGACGGTGCTGCCCGGACTCATTGACCGGCACGTCCACCTAATGCAGGATCCTGAGCCGAACGAAGCGCGTGCCCTCCTCATCGGTCAGCATTACGCACTTGCAGACCTCTACGCCGGCTTTACCACATTGCAGGACATGAATTCGCCTTATACCTACGCGACGGTCGAACTACGAGACGCAATCAACAAGGGCGTGATCGTAGGTCCCAGGCTGCAGGTTACGGGGCCCGGGCTGACTCCGAGGGGCGCCACCTATTATCCGGCCCCATCGGAGCCGGGCACGTTCGGCTTCGGGATTGGGATGCCGGCCTGGCAGAACACTCAGGACGTGAATTCCCCGTGGCTCGCTCGCGCCGCGGTGCGCGAGCACTCTCACTACGGGACGGACTGGATCAAAATCTACGAGACCGAAGACTACGAAGGGAGCGGCTACCCGGTGCCGTCGGGTGCGGGCGCGTTCATGCCGGACGGCAAGATGATCACTGTGCCGTCGCTGACGCTTGAAGAGAATCAGGCGATTGTGGACGAAGCGCACCGCAGAGGCTTGAAAGTTGCTTGCCACGCCTACGGCGGCGAGGGATTGCGCAACTGCCTCGTCGCCGGGGTGGATCTGCCGATCCATGTGATTGTCGGCGTAACTGGTGCGGAGGGGCTCGATGACGAAACGATCCGGCTCTTCAAGCAGCCGCTGCCCGATGGAAAACTGCGGCCCGTGAATCAGACTCTATGGGACTTAGCTGGTCCGCTCGACGAAGCGGATATGAAGGTGAGCGGCGGAAAAACTTCCCGCTTTCGACTGACGGAGCTGAGCTTCAAGCGCCTCGTCGCAGCCGGTGTGAAGCAAATCTTTGGCAGCGGCGCTTACACCGTTGGACACGGCGTGCAGGCCTACCAGTTCGCCATCTACGTGAAATGGGGAGTCGCCCCGGCGCAGGCACTGCGCATGGCTACCAGCGATGCCGCCGAGGGCCTCAACTTTGATTTGGGCAAGCAGGTGGGATACGTCGAAAAGGGGAAGTTTGCCGACCTGGTTGCCGTATCCGGCGATCCGCTCGTGGACATCACCGAGATGGAGCGCGTGAGATTCGTAATGAAGGGCGGGGTCGTGTTTCGGAATGATCTGACGAAGTAGCCTCGCTTAAGCGCCACGCCAGAAGCTACGAAAAACAGGAAGGGGGACTGACTGTGGTCGGTCCCCGAAGCTGAAGGGTAAAAGTGAAGCTCCGCACCGACCTTCACTGGACAAGAAAATACTGCTTCTGTCACTTTCCCGAGTGAAGAAATTAATTCGAAACGTCTATGGGGCCTGGCGTATTCAAGAACTTGCGGTGTTTCTTGACAAGCGAAGGGTGCCGGAAGACTTTTCGGCGCATGCGCAATGGGGTGCCGGTGCGAGGAGGAGATATTCCTCGCACCGGCTGGGGTTTGCGGGCCCGGCTCTCACTCCGAGCGCGAGAGTGGGCCCGCGCGGAGAAAAACGGGTGCGGGCACCTGCAGCCCGCTGGATACGGGTGGCGGGCTCCGCCGGCGGGCTGCGCTCGCAACCCGGCCAAAGCGGGAACCCGCCGGAAATTAGAACATTAGCTTCAGCCCGAGTTGCATATCGCGGGCGCCTCCCGAACCGACGATTGGATTGCCGGCTATGTTGTCGGGTGTGCCGCCCCCGCTGCCGAACGCACCGGCGCTGTTAGCCTTATCGCCTGAATTACCGCCATTCGATGCGCCGTTGGGATTGGAGATGATGGGGTGATTAAAGATATTGAACAACTCGACCCGGAACTGAGCGCTATACCGCTCCTTGAACGTGAAGGTCTTAAACACAGAGAAATCCACGTTCTTGTAGCCCGAGTCCCGGAAGATGTTCCGGCCCATCGTGCCAAAGGTTCCCTTCGTCGCGGGAACCATGACCGAGCTGCCGACCACGTAACAGCCACCCTTCTTAGCTGCCAGCGTGACGGGATCGGGGGCGAGCGCCACACACTCGTTGGCGAGCGTTGCAGGGAAGGGGATAGCCGAGCCGTCAATCCCGGATACTGCCTTGCACGTAACCTTACTGGTGTCAATTATCCCGCCGTTGTTAATGAAGCCCCCGCAGTGGGGAATGGTGTCCACGCCGGACTTGAAGTCGGAGGGGTTCCCGAAGAAATCCCAGCGATCGGCGAGGTCTCCGCTCCCGCTGAAATTGTTGCTGCTGTCGAAAATGTTCCACGGCTGGGGGCTTTGAAGGGTCACGATGGAGTTGATCTTCCAGCCTTCCAGTATCTGGCCAAAGCCCTTTTTCCCGGGAAGGCTGTAACTGGTCGTGAACGTGAAGCGGTTCCGGACGTCGAAGTCGCTGTTGCCGTACTCCGCCCCTGGATTCGCGCTGTTCTGCGGGAGCGCCGAGAAACGATTCAGGGAATTGTTGTCGAGGGCATGCCCGTACGTGTAACCGGCGGTGAAAGACAGCCCGTGAGAAACCCGTTCGGTCAGGGTGGCCTGCAGGCTGTTGTAGTTGGAACGGGAATCGTTCGAATACTGGTCGATAAAACTCAGGTAGGGGAATGCGCGGGCGAACGGACGGACGCACGTGCCGGCGTTATTGGGAGCGCACGCATTGATGTCGCGAAACCCAGTCAGTCTGGAGCCGTGATTCCCTACATAGCCAACCTCCAACGAGAGGTTGTTGGTGAAAGCGTGCGTGATGCTGAGGTTCCAATTCGTGATGTAGGGAGTGAGGAGATTCGGGTCCACCGTTAGGATGGCGCACGGGGCGGTGTCCGCGCAAGAGACCGCGCCGGCCGGAAAAGCACCAGGGCTACCAGCGGGAGCATTCCAGTTGACTTTAAGTGGGTCGTAAAAGACGTTGCCAAGATTGATCGTGCCGCCGGCATTCTCAGTCACTCCCTTCACGATGAGGTTGGCGGCTGTCGGGATGGCCGCGATGCTGCCCCCCTTGAAGTTCTGCTGCCCTTGTTGTTGCACGAAACTGGCCGCGACGAACGTGGAATAAAGAAGACCGGCCCCGCCCCGGACCACCGTGGTCCCCTTGCCTGTGACATCCCAGGCAAAACCCGCGCGCGGCGAGAAGTTTTTGTGGTCGGGCTTCCAGATCGTATCGCCAACCGATGATTGACCCTCCTGAACCATTCCCAGCGCCGGAACGAAGTTACCCAGGAGGTTGTTGGCCTCTTTGAACGGCGATACATAGGAGTAGCGCAGACCCAGATTGAGTATTAATCTCGAGGTGACGCGCCAGTCATCCTGAACGAACCCCGCATAATTCTGCCAGGTTAACACGCGAGCCGCCTTGCCGACGAGTGCATTGGGTGCAGCGGGCCCTGTGGCTACCGCTCCGGCGAGGAAGTCTTCGAGGGACGAGGAGCCAGCGAACGCCGCACCGCCGTTGAAATTAAAGGTGCCCCGCTCGTCGTTGTTGTTGAAATCGGCCTCGATGTGCGCGTACTCGACGCCGAACTTAAAGGTGTGTTTGCCCATCAAATAGGAGACACTGTCCGAAACATCGTAAAACGGGTTGGGGCCATTCTGCTGGGGACGGCCACGCCAACTGCCGAAGCTACCACCATCAAAAAGATCCGCAAAGTTGACATTTGGGAACCCGCCCGCACTCGTGACGCCCGTGTTGAGGGCGTAGCCGCCACCGCAACCGGCAGGGGTGCATGGACCGCCCGCGCCATTGTTAAAGATGTTGCTGTCGAGGTTGCCGAAGAGGTTCCCAGAGCGGGTGTAGCCAAACCGGAATTCGTTCACCACGAGGGAACTGGGGGTCCAAATCCAGTTGCCGACGACGTTGTAGTTGTGGATGTCAGACGAGTTCGAGAAGTTTGCATTCACCATGGGGTGATCTATTCCAATGCCGTAGTAGCGGGCCACCCACACGTCGCCATTGACCGTGTTTTTGCTGTTGATCCGGTAGTCTATCTTCGCCACCCCGTTGTTGCTGGTGTTGACGTTGGGGAAAGCGCTGAGGTAGCCGGTCGTGCTCAGAGGGTCGTGCTGGATGATGCCTCCTGTGCAGATGGACGCGGTCGTCAACACGCCCGAGGGACATCCCAGCAAGGCCAAGCTGACCGGGCTTACCGAGACTGTGGTTCCCGGGTGAGCAGCAATGTATTGCTGCAGACCAATGATGGCATCCACACTGCTGCCCGCCGGATCCCCAATTGAGCCCGCGGCAGGAACGTGAGTGGGAAACGCGTTGCCGATCAGGTCCCTTAGGCCCTCATAGCCGGCGAAAAAGAAGAGTTTGTCTTTCTTGATCGGCCCGCCCAGCACGGCTCCGAACTGCTTCAACTGTGTTGGCGTCTTATTGCAAAGCACCAGATCGCCCAGCGGGCATGTTGTTCCAGTGGCCGCGGGGTTGTAGAGGTTGCGGGCGTCCCATTTTTCGGTGCGGTAAAACCCGTAAGCCGAGCCGTGAAAAACATTGGTCCCCGATCGGATTCCCACGTTCACCACGGCGCCGGGCTTCCAGCCGTACTCCGCCTTCGGATTTTCCTCCAGGTTGAATTCCTGGATGGCGTCAATGGGCATGATCGTGGCCGCATCAGTGATGAAACTCGACGCACCGACGACGGGGCGGGCGTCATAGAAATTAACGCTTAGAACCCCGTCCACCATCCAGGCCGATTCATCGGGCCGAATATTGTTGGTGCTCTGGGTCCAGGGTCCGCCGCCCGGCTGGAGCATCACGCCCGGGCGCAGAGCTAGCAGCATCTGGTAGTTGCGGCCGTTCAAAGGCATATCGTTGATGTCCGCGTTGTTGAGGGTGCCGCCCAGCGTGGCGTTGGTGGTCTCCACCAACGGCAGTGATTCCGTGACTGTGACCGTCTGCTCCTGCACACCGGGCTCCACAATCAAGTCAATTTGAACCTCCTTGCCAACCCCTAAGAAAACGTTCTGCCGCTCGAACTTCTTAAACCCTTTGGCCTCGGCGCGAACCGTATAGCTGCCGGGAGTCAGGTTGGGAGCGTTGTACTCTCCGGCCTGGTCCGAGGCTAGGACTCGCGCGACGCCCCTCTCCGTGTCTACGATGGTTACCGTGGCGTTCGCTACGACGCCGCCGCTCGAGTCTGTAACGGTTCCGAGAATGCGGCCGAAATTGGCCTGTGAAAACGCCGGGACACACAGTAGAAGCAAAACGATGATGCACCCCAGCCCTTGAATTACTTCTTCGGTCCTTCCACTTCTTGGGCTCAGCCAGTTCATTTCTGAATCTCCTCTCCAGAAGAATCGATTCAAACTCAACTCCCTGTTTCACCCCCAGAAAGGTCCCCACTGCGTCTACTGCAAAAACACGAAAAAGCCGCAATATTGCGTTGCGGCGACACAAATACCTAAGCGGGCTGCGCCTGATAACGGCTTCGGAAGCGCCCACACACCATCAACGACAAGGATTTAGTTAGAACCCGCCACTACGGCCGCGCTCCGAACGGCCCGGATTAAGCTCGCATCTGCGCTGGCCGAACTCCCCATGGCCAACACACCGAACGGCAACCAACACGCAATAAACGTTGCCGTCTTATCGAATGCGCACTCCGTAAAAAGACTTGCGGGAATTAGGAATGGAAACCACCACACCTACCACCACTCGATATGGGCGTGATTGTCCGTCTGTGTAGCTTTCGAGTCAAGAATTATTTTGTGGAAATCTAAGGCGATCGCTAATTCGAGAGGAGCTAGTGATGAAGGGCGGGGTCGTGTTTCGAAATGATTTGAAGTAGCCAGCCTTCGAAGGAAGACCGCAAAGCTTAACCAGGGCACCATAAAAAAACCGGCCGGTCCGATGGAATCGGACCGGCCGCTTGGATTCGTTAGTTTGGTTAGAAGGTCAGCTTCAAACCGAGCTGCATTACTCGCTGGCTCCCCGAACCGACGAGCGGGTTCCCAGCTACGAAGTCGGGAGTTCCGCCCGCGCCGCCGAACTGCGTGTTGTCATTCGACGGGTCGTTGTTTGCATTGCTAGCGTTATTCGTTGCGCCGAACGGGTTGGCCGGGATGGGGTGATTGAGCACATTGAAGACCTCCCACCGGAGCTGGACTCCATACCGCTCCTTGAACGTGAAGTTCTTGAATAGGGAGAGGTCCCAGTTCCTGAAGCCTGAGTCGCGGAAGATGTTCCGGGGCATGTTGCCAAACTGTCCGAGAGCGGGAGGAATCAAGAACCCGCTGCCGGTGGGGGTGGTGTAACAGCCACCCCTCGGACCCATAAGCGTATTCAGATCCACACCAGGAAGCGAAGTGCAGGCCTTCCAAAGTGTTGCCGAGGTGGACGAGGGTAGCGGGGTACTCACGCCCCCGGCGTCGATGTCACTGCTTATCGTGCAAGCGCCTCCTGTGCCGTCGGCGTTGCCTGTGCAGTAAGGAATGGTATTCGCGGTGGCCTTGAAACCGCTGGGGTCCCCGGTGAAATTCCAGCGATCCGCGAAGTCGAAGACCCCGCTGGTATTGGACTTGTAATCGTTCACGCTCCACGGCTGGGGGGACTGAAGATTGACGATGGAGTTGATCTGCCAGCCTTCGAGAAGTTGGCCATGGCCCTTGATTCCAGGAATGTTGTACGTGGCCGTGAGAGTGAAACGATGCCGGACATCGAAGTCGCCGCTGCCGTACTCCGCCCCTGTATTTCCGGCGTTCTGCGGGAGTAGCGCATAACGATTCACGGAACCGTTGTCAAGGCCATGAGCGAACGTGTACCCGGCGATGAAGGACACCCCGTGAGACATTCGCTTCGTGAGCGTCGCCTGCAGGCTGTGATAGTTGGAACGGGAACGGTTCGTCATCTCGTTGATGAACCCAAGGTACGGAAACTTGGTAAAGAATGGCCGGGCTTCCTGCGCCGCCTGCGCGCTGGGGCCTAGTGCGAATCTTTGGGCAGCAGTCAGCCCCGCGTATGGTACGCAGCCGTCAGCTGTCTGTGCTGCCGTCAGTGGTGAATTCAGGCACCACCCCGCACCCGCCGGGGGCTGATTGATTTCGTTAAATCCGGTCAGCCTGTCCCCGTGATTGCCGACATAGCCGATCTCCAGCGAGAGGTTGCTGCCAAACTGGTGCTGGATACCGAGGTTGAAATTAAAGACACGAGGAGTCCTGAGATTCGGGTCCACCCCCATGAGAGCGCATGGGTTGCCGTCCGTGCCGAGGCCGTCTCCGCACGTCAACTTCGTCCCTGCGGGGAAGACCGTTGTTTGGCCCGGGCTGCCCGGGGCGCACTTGGCTACCAAGGAGGGGTCCCAGCAGATGTTGTTGGCGTTCGGGAAGACTAAGGCAACAGCCGCTAGGTTGCCGCTCCCGGGCGTGGTGGTCGGGGCGACGTTGCACGTCCCCACGCCGATACTCGCCGCAGGGCAAGAGGTGAGGCTGGCTGACGTCGGGTTGGAAGCCAGCGTGACTGCGGAGCTGTTCGAGAACGAGTTTTGACTCATCCACATGACCGCAGTGAATGTGGAATACATGATGCTGGCCCCGCCCCGGAGCACGGTCGTACCCTTGCCTGTGACATCCCAGGCAAAGCCAATACGCGGCGAGAAATTCCTGTGATCGGGTTTCCAGATGGAGTCCACTCCGGACGAACCCTGCTGAACGAGTCCAGTCGCGGATGACGGATCGAAGTTGGCCCAAAGGTTGTTGTCCGCTTTGAACGGCGAGTTATAGGAGTAACGCAGGCCCAGATTGACGGTCAGCTTCGGGGTGAGGCGCCAGTCATCCTGAATGAACCCGGCCGTCGAATTAAACTTCATTACACGGGCCGCGTTGCCGACGAAGGCTTGCCCTGAATCAACACTTCCGGCAAAGTAGTTTTCGAGCGGGATGGCACCCTTGAAATTGATTCGGCCCCGGGCATAGTCGGGGATGTTGCTGTCGGCCTCGACGTGCGCGAACTCCACGCCAAACTTGAAAGTGTGCTTGCCCTTCAAGTACGAAACGCTGTCCTGAACATCGAAATATGGGTTGGGGCCTGTGGACTGGGGACGGTTGTGTTGAGTGCCGATCTGATTAAAGCCGTTGATGTTCTGTTGCGGCACCCCGGCCACACTCAAGCCGGTGTTGATCGCACAACTCCCAACTGGGCAGAGACTACCATCGTCATTAACCTGACCGAGCGTAAAGCGGTCGTAGCCAAAGCGCAATTCGTTCACCACGCTGGAGTTCGGCGTCCAAATCCAGTTTTCGGTGGTGGTCCAGGTTTTGACCGGAAAAGTGTCATTGTAGGCTGCCAAGACGAAGGGGTGATCCATTCCATCTCCGGTGTATTTGCCGATCACCAACAGGCCGTTGAGCGTGTTGTTGGCGTTAATGTGGTAGTCGAGTTTCCCCACTCCGTTGTCGCTTTGATTAGAGATAGGGAAGGTGGCAAGGAAGCCCTTTGTACTTGTAGGGTTAGGCGCGAAAAAGTTGCCTTTGCAGGTGACCGGTATTAGTGTCCCACTGACATTGAGCGGGGTATCCCCGGTGCAGCCCGCCGCGTTCTCGCTGACGGTGCTCCGCGCCACGCCCATCGCTTGGAGAGCCGCGATCGCATCCACCATGCTTAACATGCAGTCAGCAGTTGCGTTTGCAGCTACCACAGCGGCCGGACAGTTCGCACCCTTTTTGGGCACCTTGCCGGACGCAATCGTTTCGGGAATGCCGCCAGTAGCGAGGTCGTTGCCGATTAAGGAGCGCAGACCCTCGTAGCTGCCGAAGAAGAAGAGCTTGTCTTGCTTGATCGGCCCTCCTACGGCGCCGCCGAACTGCTTTAACTGTGCCGGTACTTTATCGCATGCAGTCGCGTTTGGGGGCAGCGGGCAGCTTCCATCAGGGTTCAATCCGGGGTTGAAGGAGTTGCGGGCGTCCCAGGCGTCGGTGCGGCCGAACGCGTAAGCCGAGCCGTGAAGCTGGTTCGTTCCCGATCGGACCCCTACGTTTACCACAGCGCCGGGCTTCCAGCCGGCCTCCGCCTTGGGGTTTTCCATGGTATTGAATTCCTGGATGGCGTCGATGGGCAGGATGGTCGCCGCATCGGTGAGCGGGCTCGACACACCGATGACCGGGCGGGAGTCAAAGAAATTGGCGTTGATCACGCCGTCAATCATCCAGGCGTTTTCATCGGGACGGATGCCGTTGGTGGCCTGGGTCCAGGGTCCGCCGCCGGGCTGGATCATCACACCCGGACGCAGAGACAACAGCATCTGATAGTTGCGGCCATTCAAGGGCATGTCGACGATTTCCGAGTTGTCGAGCGTGCCGCCCAGGGTGGCGTTGGTGGTTTCCACCAGGGGAGCGGCTTCGGTGACCGTGACGGTTTGCTCCTGCGCACCCGGCTGGAGAGTCATGTCGACTCGAACCTCCTTGCCGACCTCCAGCACGATGTTCTGACGCTCGAACTTCTTGAACCCCTTGGCCTCGACGCGAACCGTGTAAGTGCCCGGATTCAACGTGGGAGCGTTGTATTCCCCGGCATCATCCGTGGTCAGGTTTCGCGCAATGCCCCGCTCCGTGTCCACTACGCTCACCGCGGCGCCGGACACGACGCCCCCGCTGGTGTCCGTGACGGTTCCGAGAATGCGGCCAAAGTTCGTTTGCGAAAATGCCGGGAGGCATAGCAAAAGGATTGCGAATATGCCGGCCAGCAATTGGATTGCTTTGCTCACACTTCTAGGACTAAACCAGTTCATTTCTGAATCTCCTCTCCGCAAGAATCGATTCAAACTCAACCCCACTTGCAACACCCCTGCAATGCTTCCAACTGCTCAAAGGCTACAAACTTTGGGCGGGCTCCACGCTTCACTTGAAGCGTTCCGCGTAAAAGTAGAGCCCGCACCCCTGAACGCCGCTCGGTACGGCGCCGGCTAAATCCAAACTGCACCGGCCGATTTTTATTCCGGCCAACGATCCGAACGGCAATCAGCGCTTCAAATACACGACGCCCCAACTAACGATTGCTCAGTCCGTCAATACGACTTTTGGGAATTAATACAACCACCCCTACTTATGATGAGCGCATTCTCCGTCCGCCCACCCCTTGAGTCAAGGGTATTTTCGTCAAACTTGTGTCAACGCTTACGGGCAGGGTGGTGACTCGTTCGACCATCTCTGAGCGGGCTGCAAGCGCAGCCCGCACCCGCAACGTGTGCGTTCGGTCCCCGCAAACGCGGTTCACCGTGAGGGTTCATCGTGAGCGGGACGGAACGGCTGCTAACAGGACCGCCCTGTGTCCCGGCTAGCAGGTTTTGTAGAGGCCGCCCGGTTTTGGGCGGGGGCAGCCGCTTGGTCTTCGCACGGGCGCAAAAGGGTTCGGGCCCCACGCGCCGTCGCCAGAGCGCACCGAGTCGAGCGTCCGCGACTTGGAATCGACCGAAATAACGAAAGCGGGCGGCGAGCCCGAAGGCCGCCGCCCGTTTTCTTCTTCTCGATTGCTGGCTGCTATTGCGACGACTGGTGCGGGGGATAATCCCCCGCAGCAAGCCGGTTCGTTTTGTTAGAAGGTGAGCTTCAGGCCGACTTGCATGACGCGCTGGCTACCCGAACCGATGAGCGGGTTGCCTGCGATGAAGTCCGGCGTCGCCAGGGCGCTGCCAAACGGCGGCCCTTGGAGTTCGTTGCCGGTGTTGACGAAGCCGCCTGCCCCGTATGGATTCGCGGCGGTTGGGTGATTGAACACGTTGAATACCTCCCAGCGAGCCTGGACGCCATAGCGCTCGCGGAACTTGAAGTTCTTGAAGATGGACATGTCCAGGTTCTTGAAGCCCTGGTCGCGGAAGATGTTTCGGCCCATGTTCCCAAACTGGCCGCGCGCGTTCGGTGTAAGGAATGCCTTGCCGTCAGTGGACGCGTAGCACCCACCTATTGCGAGAGCGGTCGGGTCGGCCGCATTAGCGATGCACCCGGCAATGGCGTTCGCCGAATTGAAATTGGCGTACTGATCCGTGGCCGGACGCCCTCCGCCGGGGAAATATGGAGTGGCGATCGTGCAAGAGGCGGTAGCCGCACTGAAAGGAGCGCCTCCCGAGCTGCAGAACGGGATGCTGCTCTTGCCGGACGGGAAGCTGTCGGCTGGTCCGATGATGTTCCAATAATCCGACTGCTCTCCGGTGCCACTAAAATCGTTCCCCGGAGGCCCCGGCTTGATGCCATCCCCCGCATTCCACGGCAGCGGGCTCTGGTAACTCACGATGGCATTGATCTCCCAGCCTTCCAGCAACTGGCCAAAGCCCTTGATCCCGGGAATGTCATAAGTAGCCGTGAACGACATCCGGTGACGAGCGTCAAGGTCAGCGTTTGCGTAATTGGCATGGATTCCCGCGGGCGAGTTGTCCTGCGGCAAGCCCCCAAAACGATTTAGAGAGCCATTGTCGAGAGAGTGAGCGTAAGTGTATCCGCCAGTGAACGAGAGGCCGTGGGACGTCCGCTGGGTCAAGGTTATTTGCAGGCTGTTATAGCGCGAATAGTCCCTGTTGGTCACGTAGTTGATAAATCCAAGATACGGGAACTTAGTAAAGTACGGACGGGCTTCCTGGATGGCCTGCCCGTTCGCTTGACAGTTATTCGTCGCGATACTCATAGTTACCGTGCAAAAGCCTGTCGTTGATCCGATCGGAGCGGCTCGATTCGGCCCGCAAGCGTCCGCGCTCTGTGCTGGCGTGAGCGAATTCAGGCACCACGCTGCCCCCAGCGGCGTCTGATTGATATCGGAGAAGTTCAGGAGTCTGTAGCCTCGATTGCCGACATAGGCGACTTCGAGAGAGAGGTTTGCGCCGAATTGATGCTGAATGCTCAAATTGTAATTCAGGATAAACGGTGACTTGAGATTCGGGTCAACGCCCATGAGGTCGCAGGGCCTTGGATTGCTCCCGACGCCATCTCCGCATTTTACTTTGACGGATGAGAACACCGTCGACTGGCCCGCTAGGCAGGCAGGCTGAGGCAGAGCTGGATCCCAGCAAAGTGAGCTTGCACCGAAGTTAACGACACCAGTGTTTATTGAGCCGCCAGAGGTGGCCGAGCCGTTGCCGCCTCCCGGACACGGCGCTTCTCCCCCAAACCCAGGCGTGCAGAAGATCGGCGCCCCCGTGGGGGCGGCGCCAGGAGAGGTAGATATGTCATTTTCGAGCCCGAATGCGCCCATGAAATCAGTTCCGGTAAAGGACGAGTGAAGGATACCAACCCCTGCTCGCACTACCGTCGTTCCCCTGCCGTTCAGATCGTAGGCAAAGCCTATGCGCGGCCCAAAGGCCCGGTGATCACCTTTCCAGACGCTATCAATGCCGTGGCCCTGCTGGACGATCCCCAGGTTAGGGTCGAAACCACCCCACAGATTATTTGCTTCCTTCATCGGAGTGAAGTACTCGTAGCGCAAACCCAAATTAACAATTAGTCTCTGGGTAACGCGCCAATCGTCCTGAATGTACCCAGCCGCCATCATGTAATTCAGCTTGACTGCAGGATTGCCGGCGAGCACTGAGGCATTGGCTGGAGTTCCCGCGAAGAAGTCCTCGAGGTTTGAAGAGCCCAGAAAGGCTCCGCCACCATTGAAATTGAACAGGCCCCGGCCTTGATTATAGATGACGTTGTCGGCTTCCATGTGGGCAAACTCGCCGCCGAACTTGAAGCTATGTTTGCCCTTCAAAACCGAGATGCCGTCCTGGAAATCGTATGTGGGATTGGGGCTGAAGTATTGGGGCCGGTTACTAGCTGTGCCCAGGAGCCCCGCACATCCACAGCCGAAGCCGCCGACAAAGATGTTCGGCAGGCCGCCCGAAAGGGGATCGATCACGCCCGTGTTGAGGAGGTCTTCCGAGCTGGACCCGTTTTGGATCTGATGCACGTCCTGGTTGACGAAGTCGAAGGTCGTGCGAGTATAACCAAAACGCAGTTCATTCACCATGCTCGAGCTGGGCGTATAGACCCACGCCGCGGTTGCAGTCCAAGCGCGTATCGGGACGGTGTCGTTGAATGCTGGGGCCGAGAATCCATGATCTTCCCCAAAGGCGGTGTAATTGCCGAGGAAGAACACGCCATGGATCTCGTTCTTGTCATTAGCATGCCAGTCGAGTTTTCCGACCCCGTTGTCGGAAGTGTTCTGGATTGGGAATGCGCTGATGGTGCCTGTCGAGTTCGTATTAGCAATTGGGAGGAGGGGACTGGAACACTGGAAACTCGAGGCGAGCGGCAGAGCCTGTCCGATGGCGTTGGGGCACAGGATGGAAAGGCTCACCTTGCTCACGGGTATAGCCGCGGCATGAAGGGCATTAATCGCATCGACCTCACTGTTCGCTACATCCGCACCCAGGCTCGTCTGTTGTGAGCACTGCACCGCAGCGCAAGAGGCGGTTTCCGGAGCCGAGACGCCCGCGGCGGGAGCAATCTGGGAGCGCAAGCCTTCATAGCCGCCGAAGAAGAAAAGCTTATCTTTCTTGATGGGCCCGCCAACCACGCCGCCGAACTGCTTCAATTGCGCCGGCACTTTCGCGCAGGTAACCGGTAACCCAATCGTGCAGTTTCCGCTGACTGCATCAACATTGTAGAAGTTCCTTGCGTCCCAGCCGTCGTAGCGACCGAACGCATAGGCTGCGCCGTGGAGCGTGTTAGTACCGGACTTGATTCCCACGTTTGTCACGGCACCGGCCTTCCATCCATATTCGGCCTTAGGATTTTCCATCACGTTGAATTCCTGAATCGCGTCGACCGGCAAGATCGTGGCGCCGTCCGTGAATGGGCTGGGCATATTCACCACAGGCCGGGCGTCAAACGGATTCGCGTTGAACACACCATCAATCATCCAGACGGTCTCGTCGGGACGGATGTTGTTGGTGCTCTGAGTCCAGGGACCGCCGCCGACCATGAGCAAAACGCCGGGGCGCAAGCCCATGAGGTTCTGGTAGTCGCGGCCATTCAACGGCAGATCGACGATGTCCGCGTTCTCGAGGGTGCCGCCCATGGTCGCGTTAGTGGTTTCAACCAGCGGGATTGATTCAGTGACTGTGACCGTTTGATTCTGCTCGCCTGGCTGAACGGTCAAGTCAACGCGAACCTCGTGGCCCACCTCGATCACTACGTTCTGGCGTTCGAGTTTCTTGAACCCTTTTGCCTCGACGCGAACGGTATAGGTACCCGGCGTGAGGTTCGGAGCGTTGTACACCCCGGCATCATCCGTGGTCAGCGTTCGAGTGACACCTCGGTCCACGTCCACAACGCTCACGGTAGCGCCCGCTACGACGCCGCCACTGCTGTCCGTTACTGTCCCGAGAATACGGCCGGAGCTGCCCTGCGAAAATGCGGGCAGACTCAGCAGCAACACCCCAAGCACGCAACACAGCAATTGCGCGGCGCGCCTGCACAGAGGACCCCAAGATCCCCTTTCTCCACTTCTGTTATTTCTGGCTTTCATTTCTGGACCTCCCCGTCCAAGAGAATCGACTATCTGGCGGGCCGCACGCTTCACAAGCATCGTTCGGCGTCAAAGTACAGCCCGCACCCGAACTCCCCGAAACCCACCCACCTTCACTTCGTCTCCGACCGTAAGAGCCAAAAGGCAAACGCAATCTTGGTATTCCCGAGTCGCGGTCCGATTGTTGGACCGCACAGTTATTTGGGACGTGGATGAGATTCCACCAATCCCAGTTCCCTAGGATGAAATGAATTGCATCGACAAGCCTTGCTTCAAGCAACCCGGAACGGAATGAGTTTCGGGCTGCATGCAGCGCAGACCCGACAAAACCCTCAAATCGTTTTGCGGGACAATGCTAACCGTAAGCATATTGTTAAACCACCACCCAACGGCCTACGATCAAAAGTTAACGCACACCTTGTGGGGAGTCCCCCACCCCTTAGATGTGCGGATTCTCATTCCAATGAATGTGCCGAGTCAAGCATTATCTTGTCAAAACCTTTGCAGGGGTACTAGGCCGGCCCTACCTGCCTCGGAAGACCGTGACCGAAGCGGGTTCTAGCGGGGGATTTGGGATTTTTCGATTTGCTTTGCGCACTCGGAGAGGTGCTAGCTTCCACCGAGTGGGAGGAAGTATTGCGTGCCTTTTACCGGCTCCTGCAGGCGGCGAAGGAGCTGCTGCAGGTCGGCGTTGCGCTCGACGAAATCGATTTCGGAGGTATTGATGACTAACAAATCTGAGGCAGCGTAGCGGAAGAAGAAATGCTCATACGCGCGGACTATTTCCTCCAAGTATGCGCGCGAGATCTGCTTTTCTGCGGGAGACTTTTTCTTCGCGATGCGATCGCGTAGAACTTCCGGCGTGGCTTGGAGATAGATGACAAGGTCCGGCGGCTTCACGGTCGCCGAAAACACTTCGAAGTATTGTTCGTAGAGTTTTAGCTCCTCGTTGTCGAGGTTGACGTAGGCGAAAATCTTGTCCTTCTCGAACAGAAAGTCAGAGACGAGCGGCGCACCGTCGGTTTCCTGAGCCTCCTTCAGCCGTTTGTGCCGCTCGAACAGGAAATACATTTGGGCGCGGAACGCGGAGCCGGGCTTTTCCTTGTAGAAGTCCGCGAGGAAAGGATTGTCTTCTGGATCGAACACGCGTCTTGCATGCAGCCGATCTGCGAGGACACGCGCCAGGGTAGATTTTCCAACTCGAATCGGTCCCTCAATCGCGATCGATCGCGGAGGTTCGAAGGCCGGAGCCAGTTGCGGCGCCGAGGACGATGGCGGCATGGCCCGAAATTATAGCCGAAAGTCCGGCGAATTGAAGTCGCAATACACGGTACGGCTACGCGAGTTTTTCGCTTTTGCGAGGCGCGGGGCTGACGCTGCGTGGAGGAAAGGGAAACGCAGCGGCCACCGGAGGAAGCTCGACGCGGAAGGTCGCGCCGCCCTCGGGGCGGTTGTAACAAGAGATTTGTCCGCCTTGGTCCCGGATGAGCCCGTAACAGATGCTCAAGCCGAGCCCTGTACCCTTGCCCACGGGTTTGGTCGTGTAGAACGGGTCAAACACAAGGTGAGGATCGCGGATTCCCGGACCAGTGTCGGAAAAAAGGATGACCACGCTGCCTGTTTCGAATAGGGTTCGGACTGTGAGCGCGCCCCCGCCCGCTTCCTGCATGGCGTCCACCGCGTTGTTGATGATGTTCGTGAATACCTGAAGCATCTGATTGACGTCGGCCCGAACCTCCGGAATGGCGACGCCAGCCTGTACTTCGATGCGGATGTTCTTGTTGCGAAGGTCAAAGCGGCGGAACTGCACCGCTGAATTCACGATGGAATTGATGTCCATGGGAGTCTTTTGCTCGCTGGGCACTTGACGGGCAAAGCTGAGCAGGTTGCTGACCAGAGTTTTCGTCCGCCGGGCCTGCTCACGAATTTTTTCGCCGAGATTCCTTGTTTTTTCGGCCGCAGTCGGATCATCCGCTAGCAATTCTGAATATCCCAGGATCGCCGTAAGAGGATTATTGATCTCGTGCGCAGCCCCGCCGACAAGCTGGCCGATCGACGCCAGCTTCTCCGATTGCACGAACTGCGTTTGCAGGCGCTTGAGATTGTCCAGGGATTCTTGGGAGGCGCGAAGGAGACGGAGGCGCTCCCCATCCACAAGTTCGTGGCGCAGGAAGGCCAGGAAACCCAGCGGCAGCACAGCGGCCAGCGTGAGAAGGATGCGGAACTGGTGTACGGGCATGGGCGCCTGACTGAATCTTGCGCACCAGAAACCAATTACTGGAAGGGAAAGCAATGCCGAACGAGCCATCCGGGACGCCCAGGTCGAATCGCCTTTCCGATCCGGTGGGGCCGCGACTGCGGCCTGCGCGCTGTCCTTCGATTCTTCACCTCGACTGTGATAGGCAAAAACTGCAGTCGTGCCAATCCAAAGAAACGAAATCACCAGAGGCAGATTGTATAGGCCGCCCCTCGAATAGACTCTCCGGTCAACCGCAAGATTCACCGCCAGAATGCCGAGCATATAGATCGTTCCAGCGATCGCGAGATTTGCATAGATTTTGCGCCAGTACCCCGATGCCCTAGCCGCGAGGAGCGCGGCCCCGCCGACGAACACGAGATTTTCAAGGGCGGAGATTACGGCATAGGATTGGACGTAGCGCCTTCCGTCCTCAGTGACGTACTGCCAGGGAATCACAACGAACACGTACAGGTACACCCACCAGGACAGCAACAGCCCGAAGTCGACATAGCCGTACAACGTTTTCTGGTTTTCGAACCGTTTATGCGGTTGCAGTGTAAGCGCCGCAATCATGGGAACAGTATGCAGAAAGAAAAGAATGTCTCCATTGAACAAGACCGAGACACGCTGGTGCCGGTAGACCTCGATGTAGGTCCAGATCGTTTGTCCCGCGAGCCAGAGAGTGCAGCCAAAAGCCAAGAGCATCCAAAATGTTTTGTGACGCCAGTCGGGAGTGACCGAGTTAACCAGCAATGCGCCGTTGACGAGAAGCGGCATGACGCATAGCAAGATGTTAGCGGCTTCACTACGACTGGCGCCGGGCCGAACCCAAATGGCGACGCAAACGTATCCCCCCAGGATGATGAACCAGGCGCCAGCGACGTACCACGCGACTCGAGAAGAGGATTTCATGCTCCGACAGACGGATTCATTATTTTATCGCAGGGGGAGAGGGCAGAACTGCTGGCGAAGTACAGGCATGCCGAAAACATAATCAACCGAATAGGAACCGTCGCTTGCGGTTGCATCCTGCGACACGCGTTTTGATTTTGCTGGGCAATCACCTTGCGCAGATATTGACTGCGGCTGAAGTGCTTGTGTCTCAGCGCGGCGAGAATAAATCCAAGAGGCCAACTGCTAGTTGCTCTTGCTGTTTTTCGAGCCTAATGGGACTGCTTTCTCCATCCATCGGTCCAGGGCCGCCGCAATTTCAGCGTTATTTTTCTCCAGCATCATCATGTGGCCGTTGCCGTGAATGCCGACCTCGTCGAGTTTGATCCAAGTGACGTGGACCCCAGCTTGTTCCAGGTACTTCACCGTGCAGTGATCGTATGCCCTGTGATAGGACGCTTCCGAGGTCACGATCAAGATCGGAACCTTTTGAAGATTTGTGAGCTGCCGCGCTGGAGATTTCTGGAGCCAGCAGCGAACCACGGTCGGATCGTCCGGCTGGTCCTGGCGAACAATTGCTAGGTCTGACGCGTTCGGGGCCGGCGGGGAATACGTTAGCGAAGTGGCGCTTGGCCCCCAGGGCCGCTGCTCGTCCGCGTCGCGGAACCACTCGGGCGCAGCGACATTATCCACGTTGTAAAACGGCGGCCCGCTGGGCTCGATTGCAACCACCGCCTTCACCCGGTCCGGCCGGGCGTCGGCCACCGGCCAGCCGAGCGCGCCGGATTGAGAATGCGTTAGCACGATCGCCGGGCCGATCTTTTCGAGCAGAGCCAGGATCGCGTCGCTGCTCAATTCCTGCTGCATCGCGAAACTGGCCATCGACGGCACCTGCGACGCGAAGAACTGATCAAAGATCGGATCGCCCTGCACTCCCTTGCCGGGCCACTGCGTGTGCAAATGCGCCTGCGGCCATGAATTGTAGTTCTCGATCGCGGTGAAGCGCTTCTGCACGAAATCGAGATTCACCGTGGTCTGCGGACCGTACAGCGGGGCTTGATATGCGCTGCGTCCCCGTCCAGCCTGATCCACTACGTAGACGGCATACCCCTCGCGCAGGAAAAATTGCGCCCAGCCTTCGCGGCCGTCGGGCGTCCCCGAGAAGTTCGTCCCAGTTTGATTGCCGCCGTGAACGAATACGATCGGGAAAGGATGCGTCAGATGAGCCGGTATCTGGAATTCTGCGTAGATCTGCCCGCTCATCGCTTGCGCGTCTTTGATGACTGCGTATTTCCCTCCGGCGAATACATAGCCCTCTCGGGCGATTTCCAATGGCGCGAGATTTCCCCCTGGAGCCTCCTTCTCGTTAGCCGCCGGCAGCGCAGGGTGCAGCGACCTCAGAGACTGAGGCGCCGCCCACACGCCGATGGAGAATCCTAGTAAGACAGCAAAAATGGAAACGACTGCGCGCATCGAATGAATGCAGAGATTTTTCATCGCTCCATCCTCGTTCTGGGAGTTACCAGGCTCGAAAATTGACTTTCGGCGCGAGATCCTGCCAGCACCCACCAAATCGCCTCACGGTTGCGGCCAACGGCTCTGCATAGCACTTTTGTAGAAACAAAGGAAGGGGAATTGATGGACCTTCCTCGCAAAGCTGGGGTCTTCGGAATAAGATAAGCGTTATGGCTGGAAGCGGCACGCAGGAAAAACTGCGCGTTGAGGAAGCGTTCGTCGACTTTCTAGCGCGTTATCCGAACTTCAAGAAAACTTCCGCGCTCGATGAATTGCGCGCGACGGAATACCGCCGCCTGGACGAGCGAGGCCAAGTCTACCTCGACTACACCGGTGGCTCGCTCTACGCAGAGTCTCAGCTGGAGAAACATCACGAGCTATTGCGTTCCGGCGTGCTCGGCAATCCGCACTCCGCGAACCCGACTTCCGCGGTGATGACGGAGCACGTCGAGCGCACGCGCCGCTATGTCCTCCGCTACTTCGGCGCCAGCGCCGACGACTACGTTCTCGTCTTCACGCAGAACGCGTCGGGCGCCCTCAAGCTCGTCGGCGAGTCTTTTCCCTTCGCGCCCGGAAGCCGCTATCTGCTCACGTTCGACAATCACAACTCCGTAAACGGAATCCGCGAATTTGCGCGCTCCCGCGGTGCCGCTGTGACGTACGCTCCGCTGGTCTTGCCCGACTTGCGGCTGGATGGGGCGCGGCTTGAATCCTTGTTGGCGGAAGCCGATCCCGCGCAAGAGAATCTTTTTGCGTTTCCGGCACAGTCCAATTTTTCCGGCGTCAAGCATCCGCTTGAGTTCGTCGCAAAGGCGCAGGGCAAAGGCTGGCGTGTGTTGCTCGACGCTGCCGCCTTTGTCCCAACGAACCGCCTAGACCTCACTGCGGTGCGGCCCGATTTTGTGACCGTGTCTTTCTACAAAATGTTCGGCTATCCAACCGGAGTAGGCGCGTTGCTCGTTCACCGCTCAGCGTACGCGAAGCTGAAGCGTCCATGGTTTGCGGGCGGCACCGTGAATTACGCGACCGTGCAGGGGCAGGCTCACGTGCTTTCCCCAAACGAAGCGGCCTTCGAGGACGGCACACTGAACTATCTCGCAATCCCCGCCGTGGAAATTGGACTGCGCCACCTCGAATCCATTGGGATTGAAACGATCGCGGAGCGTGTGCGCTGCCTCACGGGATGGCTGCTCGAGGAACTGCTCGTGCTGCGGCACGAAAACGGCCGCGCCATGGTGCGCATCTACGGTCCGGCGAACACCGACGCGCGCGGCGGAACCGTGACGCTCAACCTCTACGATCCGCAGGGCCACCTGCTCGACTACCGCCGCGTCGAAGAACTCGCAGGCGCTGAGGGAATCTCGCTGCGCACCGGATGCTTTTGCAACCCAGGCTCAGGAGAGATCGCGGAAGGCCTGACCGAAGAAGACATGCGGGCGGGGTTCAGTTTAGGCGCGGACATCAACCTGTACAGCTTCGTGCGATTGATGCAGGAACGCGGCCACAAAAGCGCGGGCGCGATCCGCGCGTCGATTGGCCTCGTCACAAATTTCCGTGACGTCTGGCGCTTCCTGCGTTTCATCTCCGGTTTCCGCGACCAAACGCGCCTGGCCATCGGCGAAGTCAGCTTCGACATCGACTCCTGCCGCGTCATCCGCGACGGAAGCTAGCCGTAGCACCGCCATTCTTTGTCCCGAGCCCCTGCGAGGGTGCGGGTTTTGCAATCGTCATGAGGAACAAGACGTGCGTCCGCTGTCGTGGCTGCGCATCCAAATGGTGTTGACCAAATTAAGGGCTGACTAGCCGTAATCCTCACAAACGACAAGAGGGGGACATCATGCTGAAGGTAGGAATCATCGCGGGCAGCACGCGGCCAGGACGCAAGGCCGCGGCGGTTGCCAAGTGGGTGCACGATATCCTGAAGAGCCGTAAGGACGCCGAATTTGAAATCGTAGACATCGAGGACTACAAGCTGCCGCTCCTCGATGAGCCGGTGCCGCCTTCGAGGCATCAGTACAGCAAACCGCATACGAAAGCGTGGAGCGAGAAGATCGGCTCGCTCGACGCCTTCATTTTTGTCACGCCGGAGTACAACCACGCCACGTCGGGCGCGCTAAAGAACGCCATCGATTTTCTCTTCCAGGAGTGGAACAACAAGGCCGCCGGATTTGTAAGCTATGGAGGCTCAGGAGGCGTCCGCGCTGTGGAGAACCTCAGGCTCGTGATGGGCGAAATCAAGGTCGCCGACGTCCGCGCGCAGGTTGCCCTTTCCCTCTACACCGACTTCGAAAATTTCACGACCTTCAAGCCGCACGAGAAGCATGACAAGTCCGTGCACGCCATGGCCGACGAAGTAATCGCCTGGGGCGGCGCACTGAAAGGTGTGAGGGATGGCGCAGGAAAATAGGAGACAACCGACGAAAGGAGGATTACTTCCAGCTTCCAACCTCTAGCTTCCAACTTCTCAGAACTGGCGGAGGGGGAGGGATTCGAACCCCCGAGACCCTTTCGGGCCTAACGGTTTTCAAGACCGCCGGATTAAACCGCTCTCCCACCCCTCCTTATCTTAAGTCCTTGCAAAATTGTAACTTGGAATGGACTTTGGTGACAGATTGCCCCGAAAATGGTGCGCTTTTTGAGGGGCTGTCACCAAAATGTCCCAAAATTTTTCAGGGCCGGCGCTCACGTTCGCCGGCCCTTTTTCTTGCATTGATTTTTAATCAGGCAGTTGCAGACTCTTCGTCTCGAATAGCCGCCTTCGCTTTCTCGGCTAGCTCTGGAGGAATAGTTTCGTATCCATGATCTGTGCGAGCGTGTTGCTGGGCCTTCTCCATAAGTTCCTCAACCGTTGCACCGCGTGCGACGAAGTCACAATCCACACCAACATCGCGACACCTGAGGACCTTTGCCATGGTACACCTCCCTAACATACTTGGATTTAAACACGAGGCCTGCTTGACGCGGATAGTATGTCCGCCATCCATCCAAGTCAATCCCTACCGGATCGCTTCTGAAGGAAACATCCAGTCGGGTTTTCAATGCTCGATGCTTCCACGCCATGTGGCTGTCGCGTGGCGTTCCGGCTGTCTTGCCGGGCTGGTATCGGTTGGCGTTAGTCCCAGCTCTATGCAGCGGTGACGAAGCTGAGAGCCGCCCTTTCCCGCAGTTCCCTGACGCAGAGCTTGATCCTCATGCCCGCTCCGCGCTCATACTCGAACACATAAAGGTCTGAGCATCTTCCGCAGAGCCAGAAATGCTCGACACGATGCTGGTGTGTGGGAGACTGACCATCGAATGAGGGCTTCCAAGACCGAACCAGTCGGCCTTCACGGTAGTCGAATGGCACCGCGCAATCACGATTCGAACACTTCGCGAACATACCCCCTCCTCGCGCTCGTGCAAACTCACTGGCCTTGCTCGTCACTTCTGACGAGAAGGGGCTGACGGTGTCGCCAGCCCCTTGCTACTTCGACTTCGGTCCGGGTCTCTTCAGCGAGCCCCTGCTGCGGCTGCCAAGGCCGGCGCTCCCACATTCACCTTGATCTGCTTCGGCTTTGCTTCTTCGCGCTTCGGGATGCTTAGCGTCAGCACGCCATTCTGATAGTCGGCTTTGATCGCTTCCGATTTCACGGAGTTCGCCAGTGTGAAGGTCCGGCTGAACGAGCCATACACGCGTTCGACGCGCAGGTAGTTTTCCTCCTTCACCTTATTCTCGAACTTGCGTTCGCCCCGAATTGTAAGGACGTTGTTCTCGACGTGGATGTCCAGGTCCTGCGGATTCACGTCCGGCAGGTCCGCCTTCACGACCAGCTCATGCTCGGTCTCGAAGATGTCGACGGGTGGTGCCCAAGGGGTCAGGTTTGATTCGTCGCCCGCACGCTCCAGTACATTTCCAAACACGCGGTTCAGCTGTTCCTGCAGCGTCGTAGCCCCGCGGGAAGGTTCCCAGGGATTCATTGTTCTCATTTTATCTACCTCCTCTAAACGTTCAGATCTTCTTGGCTACCGGTAATTTCAGATAATTCATGTCAGCTCAGATTGCCGGCTGCTTCTCTATCGGTGCATAGCGACAATAAGTCAGTTAACCTTATATTGTCAAGTATAATCTCCAAGTATTCTCCATGATTAAACTAGTTCAGTTAAGTCGCCGGGAGCGAAACGATTGCCCTGCCTATCGCTACGCGCCCGTGGGCATAGTTCCAGTCTAGTTGACGATGCGCTTTTTAGTGCGTATAAGGCGAAAGCGTCCCGCCCCAGTCGGCGTACCACTCAAGAGGGCTCGTGGACGGCACAAAATCAAGGATAGTCCCAATCAAGACGGGCCAGATTAAACCGCTCTCCCACCCAATAGGTGGTCGATGTTCTCGCGTGCGCAAGCTTCGGGAGAGGCGGGTGTTTGCCTCATGGCAACGCATTATACTCGACACGGCTATATTTACTTGCTCTTACGGTACTCACCAGTTATCTTCTGGTCGTCTTGAGCGTTACCTTCACTCTTGGGATGGATCGAAGGAGGGGACTGTGGCCGTTGAGCCAAACCTGAAAACGTGGGAGCTGGTGGATCGTGCCGTCAGTCATTCGTTGAGTGTTCCTGAATTCCAGCGTGGCTTCGTGTGGAAACCTATTCAGGTTCGTGACCTTGCGGAATCACTATGGCTTGACTATCCAATCGGGAGCCTTCTCATTTGGAACAGCACGGGAGGCGTTGAAGAAAGAATTGCCAGAGATGCGCAAAAGCCCACTTTATGGTTGGTTGACGGACAGCAGCGGGCGACGGCGTTGTGCATCCTTTTTGGGCGAAAGCCCTACTGGTGGGCGTCCGCAGAGGACTGGGAGCGCACCCTTAGGCGCTATGACGTCCGATTTGACATGAATTCAAAAGAACCGCCTTTTTTCTATGTCGCCAATGCCATTATCAGAAAGGCTCGCGGCAATCGATATGCAAGCCTTTCCCGTCTCTTGGTGCTTGATACCCAAAAAGAGAAGGATCAAAAGACCTTGGAGTCTCTTGCGCGTGAAATAAAGGCGGAAGGATTGTGTGATGGCATGGATGCGATGGAGGTTTATGCACGCCTGGACAGAGTCCGTAAAGTTCGGGAAAAGGATGTGGTCACTGTTACTGTCAACCACGAGCTGGAGGACGTAGTCGAAATATTTTCTCGCCTGAACAGCCGTGGTACTCGGGTTACAGAGGCGGACATATATCTAGGAGTGGTCGCTGCGCGCGCGCCTGGCTGGGTAAGGGATGAGTTTCTTCCTTTCCTAAGAGTCTTGAAGGATTACGGCTTCGACCTGAGTCCCAATTTGCTATTTCGTAGCCTTACCGCAATTGTGGCTGGTAAAACGAGATTCAAAGAGATTCCTGATTCATTGTGGGATGCCGAATCCATTCGACCCGCCTGGTTGAGGTGCCAGAGCGCTTGGAAAAATCTAGTCAAACGGCTTGCCGAGTACGGGATTCTAAGTAATGAGCCGCTTCCAACAGAAGCAGCACTGGTCACCTTATTGGCCTTGCAGGACAAATTCGCTGAAGAGCCGTCGTTCGACTACGCAATCTACTGGTTCGTCCAAGCTTCGCGCTTCGGACGTTACAGTGGTTCCAGCACGACCTCTCTGGACGAAGACATTCGTGATCTCAGAACATCGGACTCTCTTAAGACGGCGGTGAAACATTTGCTCGGAAGATTTGATCACGCGAAGGCAATTACCGAAGACGATTTTCTGCGGGATTATTCAGATTCGGCCTTTGGACGCTTCCTACTTTACCTGATCTTGTACCGGAACAAGGCTCGTGACTGGGATGAGAAGAGCTATCGATTGGGCTTCGATGGGGCGCAGGTACTTTCGGATTTTCGCCCACAGTGGCATCACATTTTCCCTAGAAAGTTTCTGGAGACGAAATACGACGACGAGCAGGTGAATGCCCTGGCGAATATTGCCGTGATCGGTCCTGGGATCAACATTCGGATCAGTGCGAAGAATCCCATGGATTATCTTGATCGATACAAAATATCCGACGAAAAACTCTCCCAACAGTTCGTACCAGCGGAGCGGGAGAAATTTTCTATTGAGAAGTTCCCACAGTTCCTAGAAGAGCGGGCCAGGGTATTGAGCGAACAGGCAAACATGTACTTGCAGCACTTGAATGCTGGTCTTGGAGACTGAGAGCGTCCCAGCAGTAAAAGCCGCAGCCGCGCAAGGATGGGTTTCCGCTGTGAATGCCGAGGGCAGTTGTGGGACTTGGGGATGTCGGATTGCTCGTAAACCATATGAGGTTAGCGCGGCAATCGCTGACGGAAGTCCAAAGTGACGACAAGTCCAGTACAGCCGCGCGAATCGAATAGCGTGGCACCGCTCCTGATGCTCGATCCGTCTCTCTTTCTATCTTTCCGAAGCCTCCGCCGGGTCAGCGCCGCGCTCGATGCGGGGGACCTGACTAATGTGGTCGTGCCAAAATCGTTCGTTTCCGCCTTGGATAGTGAGCTTTCTATGGATGCCGGATTGAGATATTTTGGAGCGCCACGAAAAGAACTTGAAGACTTGCGATACGGTAGGTCCTTTCTGACAGAAGTGAAGAGACTTCCGGTATTTGAGCCAACTGGACGAGACGTCGTTGGACCCGATTTTCGAACTACGTTGGGAAAAACGGAACAGAATCGCCACATTTTGGCCATTCTCGAAGAAGAATGGTTCTTCTTGAATTCTCAATCTTGGTTGGCATCACGAACGCGCAAGGCATTTTCGGCATTTATCCGGGCTGGCGCTGTTGCTATCGAAGGGGGAAGAGAACTTTTCGACACGGCGGTGATGAGAACGCTCAAGATGTCCCCGGAAACAGTGCCGTTAGGCCTCGCAAGAGGCCAGCGATTGCGGGCCGCAGCCAAGTGGATAGCGGTCGGGGGGCACAAGTGCAACGGCATTGCTTCACCCACTTTCAGGCGTAATAGTGGGCGCCACTACCGGGTCCTTTCTGTTATTTGATCCTTGAGGGGAGGAGAAGATGGCAAACGGCGAGTGGGCAGGGCAGACTCGTGTACTTCAAAGGCGTGCGCGTGCGGGCGCGAGTCTGGCTGAAGGTCGCCGTGGCGGCGGCAGCAACAATTTGGTTCACCCAAAAGCGTTTCCGGTGTATAAAAATGCGCATGGGCGGTCAAAACGGAAGTTGTTCCAATCGCTCCCGCCTCGGATGACCGTGCAAGACCGCATGCCGTCCCATAGAACTGTATGGAGAGAGCTATGAGAAATAAAGTCGCGCCCATTTTCATCGTAATTGTTGGCCTGGTAGCCGTTTCCGTTCCGCTGTTCGCGCATCACGGCAACGCGTCGTACGACGCGACGAAATCGCTAATCGTGAAGGGGACGGTGACGGATTTCATCTGGGCGAATCCGCACTGTTTCGTGAAGGTTGATGTCAAGGATGACGCCGGCAACGTGGTGCATTGGGTAATCGAATCGCAGAATCCAGTGTCGATGAGCGCGATTGGCTGGAGCAAGGATACGTTCAAGCGCGGGGATGAAGTCGAAATTGATGCCATACCGGCCAAGAACGGCAACCCGATCGGATTCCTGGGAAGCGCCAGCCCAACCGGCGTCCGAAGGCGCATCGTGATCAACGGTAAACTGTTCCAGGGGCCGACGGAATAGCTGGATCGAGCGTCGCACGGCTTGTTTCGTAGCACAGGCACTCTTGCCTGTGTGGGTTTTGCGATTGTAGCGGGAGTCGCCGGCGTATCCGCGGCCTACAAAACCGCACAGCCAAGAGTGGCTGTGCTACTCGAACTTCTCCGCTAACTCTGACGCCGCGAGCAACAAGATTCTTTTGCAATAGAACCTGCTGGAGGAATTTGGAAATGACTAAGAGGTTGATGGCCTCGATGGTTGCTGTGTTCGCAGGGCTAACACTCTCGGCGAATTTGGGGGCGCAATCCGCTCCGTCGAAAGCGGCGGCGCCAGAGTGGAAGCTAGAAACATGGAACAGCGTCCCGCCGATCAAACCGTACTACACTGGTAAGAAGTCAGGCCCGGCTCCGAAGCGTGACATTTCCGGCGTCTGGGACGCGGCCGAAGCTGACGGAGGGCGCCAGCCGAGCGGCGCGTTACAACACCCCGCACTGATCAAACCACGAGGAGAGGGCGTCGAAGGCGGGCAGCCCGACGAGACGGGCATCATGCATCCTTTGCCCTATACGCCCGCGGGCCTGGAAGCGCTCAAGGCTAATAAGCCCTCTGGACCGGGAGTCAGGCAAGTGGATGCCGCGCTTTCGAATGATCCCATGGACGCGTGCGACCCCGTTGGCTTCCCGCGCATGGAGCTTTATGAATTGAGGACCATCGAGCTCCTTCAAACCGCGAATCAGGTGGTTTACTTGAATGAATACTTCGGAAATTTTCGCGTCATCTGGACGGACGGGCGCGAACTCCCGAAGGATCCGGACCCCCGATTTAACGGCTACTCCGTAGGAAAATGGGTGGACGACTACACGTTCGTGGTCGAGACATCCGGGCTGAATCCGAGGACATGGCTCGATCATGCCGGCCGCCCGCATAGCGATGAGTTGCGCGTCGAGGAGCGCTTTCACCGCGTGGACCACGACAACATGGAACTGACGGTGACAATCACGGACCCAAAGTTCTATTCCGAACCCTGGGTGGGGCTCAACAAGTTCCCTCTCCACTTGCAACCAGCCGGCTTCGACATGCCGGAGTTCCTCTGCTCGCCGATCGACTTTGCGGAATACAACAAGGCGGTCGGCCATGAGGTACTTCCTTCAACCGATAAGAAGTAGCAAAACGCAAAGCAGCCTTCGAAGGCTGGCCTGAATACGCGTTTTCTCAGCGAAACAATTTGGTTCACCCAGGCTGAGTTCAGGTGTATAAAACTGCTCATCTCAGCGGTTACAAGGGAAATTGTTTTCGAATCGCTCCTGTCCTCGGACGGCTTGGAAACTAAGTGCTGTCCCACACGAGTACGGAGGAGTGGCATGAGAAATAAGATCGCCGCTATTTCCGTTGCAGTTGTCAGCTTGCTTGCGGTTTCCGTTCCGCTGCTCGCGCACCACGGCAACGCGGCATACGACACGGACAAGAAGCTCATTCTCAAGGGGACCGTTTCGGACTGGCTCTGGTCGAATCCACACTGCCTGGTTCAGCTCGACGTGACCAATGAGAGCGGCCAGGTCGCGCGGTGGGTTCTCGAAACGGAGAATCCCTCGAGCATGATTCGCACCGGCTGGACCAAAGACTCCATGAAGGTCGGAGATCAAGTTACCGCCACGGTGGTGCAAGTCAAGGACGCCAGGCCCATCGGGCGGATCGTCGAGATCGTGCTCCCGAGCGGCGAAAAACTGCGGGGTCGCGCGGCCGGTCAACCCAGTCAACCCAGAGGTCCGGAAGAGCCTCCCAAGCCGTGAGGATTCAGTGGCTAGTGGCGAGCGACTAGTGGCTAGCTGCTGGTGACTCGCACACGCCACTGAGCTATGAAGGCGGAAGGATTCCACAATGCTGAGGAATTTGGTTGCTCCGGTTGCTGCGCTGCCGGCGTTGATCTTCGCGGCGTTGATATTCTCGCCGGTGTCGCGTTCCCAAAACGGCTCGCCGCAGTCGGCACCGTCAAAGGATCCAGCGACAATTCCGGACGACCAGGAGGACCAGGAACTCGACGGCTGGGGACGCCCCTTCGCAGCATTCCCGAAGGATCACAAGTCAGCCCCGGCTCCGCGGCGCGACCTTTCCGGCACCTGGGACCCGCCGCGCCTGAGCGGAATCGGGACAGTCGGCGCGATTGCGATGCCGGATGACGGCAAGCCGGAACATCAGCCGCCCTACACTCCGCTGGGTCTCGAAATGCTAAAAAGCACGAAGCCCGCCAGCGGCACGAGAAGCGCTACTCCTGGGGACACTAATGATCCCGTCTTCGTCTCCGGCGATCCCCAAGGAATGCCTCGCGAGGACCTGTACGAACTGAGGACAATCCAGATTTTTCAGACGCCCCAGAACATGGCTCTCCTCTACCAATTCAACAAGGTTTGGCGGGTCATCTGGACGGACGGCCGCGAACTTCCCAAAGATCCGGAGCCGAGATGGTACGGGTATTCCGTTGGTAAGTGGGTCGATGATTACACGCTCGTCGTGGAAACCACGGGGACGGATGACAGGACATGGATCGACCGCGCGGGGCGTCCGCATAGCGCTGATTTGCGCGTCGAGGAGCGCTTCCACCGCCCGGATCACGACCACTTGGAGCTGACCGTGACCATTGACGACCCGAAGATGTACACCAAGCCCTGGGTGGCCCTGGACAGACTTCGCTTCGAGCGGCAGCCAGTGGGCTTCGATGTCCGGGAGATGATTTGGTCGCCGTCGGAGTATGAGCGATACAACAAAATGATGGGCAACCCCGGCGGCGAGAAGGACAGCCACTAGCTTCAGTCGCCGGCGACTAGGTGCTAGTCAGTTACTTCAAAGGGGTGTATAAGTGGCTCAATTGGGGAAAGGAAGGTGGCTCTTGAAAGGTAAATTCCTGATGATTTTGGCTCTAGGTATTGGAGTTTCGATCTTTTCCCGTCCGCTGTTTGCGCACCACGGCTACGCCGCTTACGATACTGACAAAAAGGTTACTCTCAAGGGCACCGTGACAAGGTGGCTTTGGTCCAATCCGCATTGCCTGCTGCAGTTCGACGTAACCGATGATAGCGGGCACGTCGCGCACTGGATCACCGAGACTGAAAATCCGTCCACCATGGCCCGGGCGGGCTGGACCGAAAAATCCATAAAGGCCGGCGACCAAGTCACGATTAATGTGCTGCAAGTCAAGAATGGCAACCCTGTCGGGCGCATCCTCGACGTCGTGCTCCCGAGTGGCCAGATTTTGGCGGGCCGCATCAACCCGGCCAACGAAGTGAAGCCAGACGAGTCTGCCAAACCGTGATGAGCCGCGGAAGCTTTGGGTTCGCTGGCTAGCGGCGAATCACCCGCCTCTAGCCACTGCTCTTCGAGTCTGGAGGTCCCGACCATGCTAAAGCTGTTTCTTGCGCTGGGGTTGGTAGTGGCAGGGTTGGTGCTCTCGCCGGCGGTGCGCTCTCAGGCCGATAAGCCGGCGTCACCAGCCCCTACGGAGCCCCCTCTCGACGGCTGGGGCCGCGTCATCGCACCGGCAGCGAAGGATCACAAATCAGCCGCTGCTCCAAAGCGCGACATCTCAGGAATTTGGGATCCGGCCCTGGCAGGGAATCAGGTGCTCGGCGCGGGCGCAATGCCGGAAGACGGCAAGCCGGAACATCGACTACCTTACACTCCCGAGGGATTGGAGAAGCTGAAGCTCACGAAGCCAAGCAATGGAGTCCGGAGCGTGCTTCCTGCGGAGACAAACGATCCCGTCGTCTCCGGCGATCCGCAGGGAATACCGCGGGAAGACCTTTTTGAGCTGCGAACTACCCAAATCTTTCAAAGGCCTGAGAATGTGGTCATCCTCTATCAATTCGGCAGGGTCTGGCGGGTCATTTGGACTGACGGCAGAGAAGCTCCAAAGGACCCCGAACCCAGATGGTTCGGGTATTCGGTAGGAAAATGGGTGGACGACTATACGTTTGTCGTGGACACTACAGGGACAGACGACAGAACGTGGATTGACCGAGCCGGCCGCCCGCACAGCTCCGACCTTCGCGTCGAGGAACGCTTCCACCGCCCGGATCGCGATCACCTGGAACTCACTGTAACGATTGACGATCCGAAGATGTACACGAAACCGTGGGTAGCCCTCGACAAGTTCGTTTTTGACTTGCAGCCGCCGAGTTTCGACGTCCGGGAGATGTTTTGGTCGCCGTCAGAGTTTCAAGAATACAACAAACTACTCGGGAACGCCGCCAGCGAGAAAGAGAGTCACTAAATTCAACCTAAAGTCTTGTGTCTCAACGCTTTGCACATTTCGGGGAAATTCCCGCCCCCTAACTGCGCGCTCTATTTTCACCCACGGACAGTAGCGAGCCTATCCGCCCTGTTTCTATGACCTTAGTGGGTCGTTATGGAACTTCAGTCCCAGTAGTACCACCGTACCCTCCTTCTAGCCCCCATTGACCATTGAGTTGGGCAGACCATGCGCCGACAATCTAATTAGCGGGGGCACAAGGATTCTCGCGAGGTCACCACACATGAGCAAGATCTTCGAAGCGTTGCGGAATGCTGCAAATAACGCCAAGGCTGGCGCGCAGATGGGGAAGCTAGACGGAACTCGCGCCAAGGGAGGGCGGGTTAAAGGACGCAACCAGCGACGCGGCGGTCGGCACGACTTTGAGACTGTAATACTCGCGTACGGACACACCACGGAAGGAGAGCCGTTCTACGAGGAGGCGCGCACGATCAATGTGAGCGCGCATGGAGCGCTTCTGGAGCTGGCGGTTCCAGTGTCCGTAGGACAGAAGCTGATGCTTTTCAACGACACTTCAGACAGGCATCAGATTTGCCAGATCGCGAGAACGCAAGTTACAGAAACAGCAGCCTTCGAGGTTGCCGTCGAGTTCCCCGTTCCGCATGCTGAATTTTGGGAAATTTTTTCCACGCGCCACAAAAAGCGGCCTGCCGAAACAGAAGAGCACGAGATGGCCGAAGCGGGAACCACAGCGTAGACCTGCCCGGCCGCGCACCGTCCCTACACAAAAATTCGGCTTAACCTAGAGTCATTTCTGGATCGCGCAACGCCGCCGCTGTTACGGTATGCTCGTTTCTGTTTTGGTTGAGGACAGGAGATCCTGTGCCACGGCTGCGCGGCTGTTCGCGACGTTCCTGGCGAGTGCCGGCTTTCTTCGCGACCCTCATTGTTTCAGTATGGTCGGCGACGCCTTTGCTGCATGCTCAAGACGGTGCAAGGGAACTAAGCGTGGTCCCACAAGTCGCCGCGCAAGAAATTACCCCCCAGCCAAGCGCAGTTCCGAACGATCCTGAAAAAGAGGCAGTCCCCGCGCCTTCCGAACGCATTTCCGAGCAGGCGCAAAATCCCGAGCCCCAGACCCAAGCCAGTCCTAACCCCAATCCTAATCCGAACCCTAATCCCACCCCCGGGGTGACCTACCAGCCCGTTACCTGGAAGAACCTTCCGGTCCGTATTCTGGGAGACCAAAAGGAAGTGTGGCTGTTCCCGATACACCTCGCGAAGGGAGAACACTGGCTGCCAATGCTCGGAATCGCAGGCACCACGGGAGGGCTCATCGCTGCCGATCCGCATATCATGTTTCATCTCCGAAATCACACCGCTGCCTTCGACGAATTTGGTGAGATATTCAGCAGCGCCAACACGGCCGCTGTGACCGCTCTGGTTCCGGCCACTTTTTATTTTTACGGCCTGGTGCGCAAGAGCTCTTACTCCGAGCAGACGGCTCTGCGCACGGGCGAAGCCGTCCTGGACAGCGAAATACCCGCCGTGGCGATGAAATTGGTCACGCGGCGCCTGAGGCCGAATGCGGTCTCCCCAAGCGGCGACTTCACCGACACTTTTTTCAAGAGCCCTGCGGCGCTGATTAACAAGGGCGGCAGTTTCCCATCGGGCCACGCGGCGGCTATTTTCTCGGTCGCCACAGTGGTTGCGGAACGATATCGCCGGCATCGATGGGTTCCGTGGGTCGCGTATGGGCTGGCGGCGACGATCAGCTTCTCGCGCGTTCCTACCTTCGCGCATTTTCCGTCAGACGTGTTTCTCGGAGCTGCTCTCGGCTACACGATCGCGCGATTTGACGTCCTGCGCGACCGCTCGCATTGAGGGAGAGCTTTAACTCAAAGTACTTCCCGTATAACTTCTGCCACTCGTGGTCGCAATCTGTGCTGAAACGATGGAACTCTTTAGGTTCTCGGCCGGAGGTAGTTGCATCGACCGGTTGAGCTGGCACCGTTTATCGGGAGTTGGCCCCTTCCGCAAAGAACCGAAAGGATGGACCGCACGGCAACGGCCTGCTCTGGTAATTTATTTCATCAAATGCACGCCGCAGGCAGCAAGGGTGATAACGACAGTAGCTGCCCCACCTAAGGCCATCACGCTATACGACGCCTTGCGGGCTGCGGATTCGGACATCACGCGGCCGAGATTCCAGCGCGCCTGGCAGGCCAGATGAACGAAAATGGCCAGCACCGCCAAGGAGTAACGCGGCAGCAGCGACACGGACGATAACCCACCGAACAGGCCGGCAGGAGCGTGAGAGGCCCACACAAAATCCGTGTCGATTCCGCTGCGCCGTATCGTGAATACGGTGATCACGTGCGACACCGGAAACACCGCCAGGTATACGCCGGAGACTAGTTGCAGGTTGCGCAACGGCGAGGCCCGCCGCAAGGAATACTTCCAGACCATCGTGAGTCCCGTGCACACCTGCACCCCGACTGCGGCAATCAGGATGGTCTGGGCAACGTTCTGCCGGTAAACCAATCTCAGTATGTGCAGCACGGCCGTGTGCGTTCCAAGGCTAACAATGGCCAGCGAATGATTGAACACGTGCGCGATGGCGAAAATGGCCAGCACGATTGCCGACGATGCGTGTACGTGGCGAAATCTTGCCATCGAGACGGCACTCGAGGATTCCGAAAGCGGTAGCAAGGCCGTCAAGGCGGCAAAGGCAGTCACGAGGTACCAAGCGAGCAACTCGTTGCTGCTGATCTTCCTCATGGCTGTGAATAGCGGTGGGGTAACGGCGGCGAGCAGCGCGCCATGCACCACCAGCCGGTTTCGGCTGCGCTCGAGTTGTCGGCTATCCAGGTAATTAAGCGCCAGCCAGTCGGCGAAGGGTCCCGCCACCGACCACGCAATGGCCACTGCGAGAAGACCGCTCCCCAGCACCATATTCGCTCGTGTGAATTCTGCGCTGCGAAACATGGCGGTAAGAGACAGCTGATAGAAGGCAGGAATAAGCCAAATGAGAAATGCTTGTGGTCGTCCTCTCCCGCGCACTAGCTGGGGCGCTCGCAACTGCAATCGTTTTCATAACGCCTCCGTCTTCGGCGTAAGTTTCGGCCGGCGATTCGCATACCGACGCCGGGACATTCTCTGCTCCGAATTCCTGCGCGGTATAACCCTGAAGAGCACGTTGGGATTTTGGCTCATTTCGATAGGTCCTGTTAAGTCCTGCCAGCTCAACCGGTCGATCCAACATAGGAGGTAGAGCGTTTTGAGACTGCCCTCCCGTGGGCACATATAGTGCTATTCGCTTGGCTAGATCGGTATCGCCGCAGCCGATTATGGCTGTGTCTTTTTCGATCGGCACATCCCCAGAAAAGTGAATGAGCTTAACTTCTCCACGGGCCACGCAAATCGCGGCCAAAAGGTGCTGGTATTGAGTCTCACCGATATTTTATCCCTTCAACCGCGAAGGCTGCCCGACTCTTCATCTATCTCGGACGGCTAAAGACGACGAGCCTTCCGAGGCAGGCGACTGCATCACACTGAGATTTCCTTCTCAACTTGAGACACCCCTCGAGGAGTGTTCGAATCAAACCCGGATATTTCCAGGGATAATTCTCGCTGAATTTGACGCTATCCTGCGCTTAAGTATCGCGACTTCAGAAACTTCCGCCTGTCCGTTTTTCCCTTTATGCCGGGATGGAACCTCCTCACTAAACGTGCGGCCAGGTGGCAGGAGGACTGCACTCAACTGGCCAAGAACTGTACGTAAGGGTAGTCCACCACGAACTGGGGGGATTCTGTGAAGCACAACAAAGAAATTCTGTTGGTCTCAATTTTCGTTTGTGTCCTGGCCTTGGTTGTTGGTGGTCTGCCAGCCCTGGCTCAACCCTTTGCCTATGTAACGAATTACGCTGCCGGCAATGTCTCGGTGATTGACACCGCGACTAACACGGTGGTGGCTACTGTAACTGTCGGGAACATGCCCATTGCGGTGGCCATCACTCCGAATGGGGCCTTTGCCTATGTCGCGAATTGCACTGACAACACCGTCTCGGTGATTAACACGGCCAGTAATACATTGCTCGCCACCGTGACTGTCGGGATGGGTCCAGCCGCCGTGGCCATCACTCCAAATGGGGCCTTTGCTTATGTCGCGAATTTGACTAACAACACCGTCTCGGTGATTAACACTGCCAGTAACACGGTGGTAGCCACGGTGCCCGTCGGGAGCATGCCCAATGGGGTGGCCATCGCTCCAAATGGGGCCTTTGCCTATGTCACGAATTTCTTCGACGGCAGCGTCTCGGTGATCGACACGACCAACAACACGGTACCCACCACGGTGTCACTGGCGTTGGCGTCCTTCCCCATTGGGGTCGCCATCACTCCGAATGGGGCGTTTGCCTATGTCCCGGATAGCGGCCTAAGCTCCAGCGACGTCTCGGTGATCGACACGGCCACTAACACGCTGACGACAACGGTATCTGTCGGGGCGGCTCCAAGCGCGGTGGCCATCACTCCAAACGGGGCCTTTGCTTATGTTGCGGATAGCGGCTCCCCCAGCGACGTCTCGGTGATCGACACAGCCACCAATATGGTGGTGGCCACCGTGACTGTCGGGAGCACCCCTCTTGGGGTGGCCATTACTCCGGATGGAGCCTCAGCCTATGTTACGAATGAGGGCTCCGACAGCATCTCGGTGATCAATACGGCCACTAACGCGGTGGCGGCCACCGTGACCGTACCCACCGGCAGCTTCCCCTACGGGGTGGCCATCACTCCGCCTGCTTCGTGCCGCGAGACCGATGGGGAAGACGGTGAAGGTGACGAGCACGAGCAACGTGGAGACGGGCATCATCACGAGGAAGGTAATGGCGGGCATGATGGCCATTCGCATTCGTGCAAACGCTCCGGTAAAGAGGACTAGTAAATCGCCACAGTCAAGTCCCAGCACCCAGAGCTAAGGGCTCACATTATGTGCGCTTTGAAAGGACTCAAACGGCAGATATCGCCGTACAATGAAACGCTACATGCAGGCGGCAGCGATGAGACATGTGTTGACAGTATCTTCCTACGTGCGTAGGCTGCTTCCAAATCCAGAGAAAGAGACTGCGAAAGAAATTGGCAAGAGAAGCGAATCGAATGACCGTGACTTAAAGTGACGCGTAACCCTGGCGATAGAAAAACAAAACAGGTACATGCGCTATTGGCGGGTCAATCAAAATTAGACTTACCGCCAGGAACTCGGCGGTGGCTACCTCTGGTCCCCTAAGCGCAATGCAAACGCCAAAATAATCAGATAGACCCAAGCAGCACCATACTGAGTTTCCGTTTTGCCGCGAAGATGGCGCCAATAATTGCGGGCGCGGGCTGCCGGTCCGTGCCGTCTAACACTCCAAAAACCATAAGCGACTTCCGCTGGCTCCGCATGTCGTGTGTCCATATCACCACGGCTAATGATTGCGGCAATCGGCCACAAGATTCCGGACTCTCGAATCTGATCGGCTGCCATTATTGATTCCAGCGCAACTAAAGAGGCGTCGAACACGGAACAGAGTTCACCCCAAATGCCTTCTTCCGGCATTAAAGGAATGATTTCTTCCTTCTTCCGCTCGCCGGCGTTTGCCGTCGCGGCAGCCTTGAGTTTGCGGATCATTTTTCTATGGCTTTCGCACTACCACGAAGATCGCAGCCATCCGGCGTTTGAGACGGTCGGGCTCGAGTCGAAGCTTCTGGCTCTGTCGTTAGCGCACGGGAAGGGTTTCTCCGGGCCATATCCTGGCTACGACTTGATCACTGCCTGCATTGCACCGCTGTACCCGTTCCTGTGGGCGGCAGGAATCAAGCTGCTGCACGTGGGATCGTTCGGCGCGACTCTTTTTGCTCAGGTGATGAACTGCGGGTTCTCGGCCGCGACGGGCTGGCCGATTTTCGCGATCGGCAAGCGCGTCTTCGGAGAAAAAATCGGTCTGGCCTCCGCGTGGCTCTGGGCGTTCTTCCCGTATTCAATTCTTCTGGCGCTGGAATGGACTTGGGACCAAAGCCTCGCTGCGCTGACGCTGGCGTTGATCGTCTGGGCGACGTTCGGACTCGCCCGATCGACGTCTCCGCTCCCTTGGACCGGATACGGATTGCTGTGGGGCTTCGCCGTTCTGGTGAATCCGACATTGTGTCTCTTGCTGCCGGTTTTCCTTGGATGGCTGGTAGTCCGGCGCGGCGGGTTCAGAGGGCCTGCTTTTGCGCTCGCGGCCCGCGCAGTTCTCGTTTTCGCGCTGGCGGTTTTGCCTTGGACGATCCGCAACTACTTCGCGATCGACGGCGTGGTTTTTGTCAAATCGAACTTCGGAATGGAGTTTTGGCTCGGAAACAATCCCGCGGTGAAGGATGTTTATGCGCCGGAGCTGCATCCAGCGAGCAATATGTCGGAACGCATGTTGTTGGTCTTCAGTGGCGAGCCGAACTACAACCGGGCGAAGGAGCGCCAGGCCGTCTCCTACATTGAGAAAAACCCGCGCAGATTCATGAAAAATTTGTGCGACCGGTTTCTCGATACCTGGGCCGCTACCTACGACTCGCGCGTCGATCCGTGGATCCTGGCGCTGCATGTCAGCCGCGCGGATGTTTTGTTCTGCGCCACATTTTCAATTTTGTCATTTGCGGGGCTGATTCTTGCGCTTCGCTCGAAGTGGATGGATTCACTTCCGCTGGCGATGTGCCTCGTGCTGTTCCCGATCCCGTACTACATCACGCATACGGCGCTGCGTTACCGGCATCCCATCGATCCGTCCATGACGATTTTCACGGTGTATGCAGTCGCGCGCCTGGCAGCCTTGATCACAACGCGCTTGACGGCCCGCGCACCTGAGCCGCGCCCGTAATCAATACGAATCCGAATCATCACGACGGCGAGGACATCAATGCGATGCAACGTTACTCTAGGCGGAGCATCCTATTTTCTAGGTGCGCTGCTCTTCGAGGCTCAGAGTAAACAAGATCAGCCCGCACCCGAGTAGGAGTCGCACTGGGGGCTGTTCATGATTCTTGGCCTGCTGCTTGTCTTCCTCGCCGTAGTAGGAGTCGCGCTGTTACTTCGTCCGTGGCCATTTTTCCTAGCACCGGAAGAGCCGCATTCTTACTCCGAGCGGAACGTGGCCGTGGAATTTGTCAAGTGGGTCGAACGGCAGGCGCTCGCGCGAGGGCTTTCCGTCCGCGGCGTAGCCCGTCCTGTTCCGCTTCAGTGCCCCAAGTGCGGCAAGTCTTCCAACTATTTCGTCTACCCGGACGAAGTGTGCGAACGCTGCTGGCGTGCAAGTCTTAAGCCTGCATCGATTCCAGCCAAAGAAAACCACTCGTAGGATTTCGCCGCAGCCTCACAGTTCAAGGCGAAAAGCCTGCGCCACTCGAACGGGCGCTTGTTAACGGCTCGTTTGTGGCGCGGTGTCCCCTGGAAGGTTCCACGCGGCGGCTAGCATGAGAACGCTGCCAAGAACTACTAGCAAATAAACCGCTCTTCGTTTGCTTTTCAACATGTCTCACCGCCCAAACACGGACATACCGACGGGCCTCTCCATGCCGACAGGCCTCTCCGTGGTGGTTTCCAGTGCCGGGGTACGAATTTCGCGCTCGGCGGAGATGCGCTCGAGTGCATCCGCGATACGCCGCAGATTGAAAGCAATCAGCTCGGTTTCCTCCGATCTCTTGATCGTGATGAAGTGCCGGCGGCTGAACAGAGAAGAAAGCCAGAGCGCGAGCAGGATGATCAGTACTGCGGCAGCGGCAAACAACACTCCCGCGGGCAGGGAGAGAAGCGATTGAAAAACTGACATGGGAAATGCCTCCCGGGCGGGCTAAGTTCAAGCTACCACCGTTTCCGGGCGGCGCGCAATACGAAGGAAACCGCGGCGGGCCGCCGAGACGTTAGGGATCTCCTCGGCCCGTGCCGCGTTGCAATCCCGACATCAGGCCGGCGCGACAGAATTGAAGACAGCGGCGGGCGAACCTACACTAAACCTAAGCGGTGTGTGTCTGTCCCTTTTATCGTGGCAGCAATCGTTCATGCGTAGCGGGCAAACAATTCGCAAGCACGCGTCTGTAGTGTCGGCGCTGCGATCGCCAACGCTCGCCGTGGTCGCGGCGCTCGCGCTGCGGATCGCCTTATTGTGGGCTTCGTATCATGCCGTCGGAGCCAACTGGAAATTTCACGCGCTGGGCCTGGAGGAGGGCAGGGTTGCGTGGTCGCTCGCAAACGGAAAAGGCTTCTTCGGGCCATTTCCCGGATATGAGACGCCCACCGCTTGGCTTGCTCCGGTTTACCCGTTCCTGTGGGCCATCTGCATCAAACTGTCTCATCTGAATCCAGCCCTGGAAATTCTGCTGGGACAAATCCTGAATTGCTTGCTCTCGGCTGCGACTTGCTGGCCAATCTATTCCATCGGCAAGAAAATCTTTGGCTGGGAGGCGGGCCTCACGTCCGCATGGCTGTGGGCGATCCTGCCTCACTCGATCTTGCTGCCGGTGCTGTGGACTTGGGACCAGAACCTCGCTGCATTGGCGCTTGCGTTGATCGTGGATGCGACCCTTCGCCTCCGTGACTCTAGGAAGCCATTGGCGTGGACCGGGTATGGCCTGTTGTGGGCGTTCGCAGCCTTGGTAAATCCGACTCTCTGCGGAGTGCTGCCTTTTCTCCTCGGTTGGCTGGTTTACGAGCGCCGGCGGCTCGGCTCGGCGTCGCTTGCGCCCTACGCCCGAGCCTTGGCTGTGTTCGTTCTGGCGCTCTTGCCCTGGACGATCCGCAACTACTACTCCGTCGGTGGCTGGTTCTTCGTCAAATCAAATTTCGGATTGGAGCTGTGGCTCGGAAATCACGATCCGTCGTTGACGATGGAGCTTCATCCCATGAACAGCTTCTCCGAGCGTTTTCGTCTGATTTTTGAAGGCGAGGCGGACTACAACAGGCAAAAGAAGCGCATGGCTCTGGCGTACATCGAGTCCCACCCTGGAGCTTTCTTGAAGAACACGTGGGGCCGAATTCAACAGACGTGGACGCCGGCGAGCGATCCTGAAATGAATGGCTGGGCGCCGGGACCGCACCTTGGCCGAGGCTTTCTTTTGTATTGCGCGGCGTTTTCCATCGTTTCGCTCGCTGGTCTGATTCTGGCTCTTCGTGACAAATGGATCAATTCGCTGCCGCTCGCAATGTGCCTGATCGTATTTCCCTTGCCCTACTACATCACGCACACTGGACTGCGCTACCGCCTACCAGTTGATACCTTCATGGCGATTTTTACAGCGTATGGCCTGTGCAGGTTGTGGAGTTTGTTTTCCGTGCGCCCCGCGACCGAAAGGGCGCAGCAAGCCCAGTCGTTCTAGTGGGCATCGCGCGTGGGCGAGCGATAGTTTGGGGCCGCAGCTGCCGGCTCTAGTAGCACAGGCTTCAGCCTGTGGATTTTGGTTTGGCCGCGCGACGGAAACCCACAGGCTGAAGCCTGTGCTACTAAAACCCGGCTTGCGATGACCCTCAAGCGCCGGCAATCTCGCGCAGTTTTCCGCTGGTTACATCGTAAGCAAATCCCCGCACCGCGACTTCCTTCGGCACCCACGGATGCGTCCGCAGCTTCTGTAATTGGTGGCGCACATTCTCCTCTATATTCTTGAACGCATAAAAGAACGCGGGCGCGACGGCGGACGTCCCGGCGCGGTTTTGGATCATGTTGCGCAAATTCTCTTCGGTCGTGTGCATCAATCCGCAATCCGTGTGATTGATCACCATGAACTCCTCGGTGCCCAGCAAATAGTGGGACACGAGCAGCGAGCGCAGGCTGTCGTCCGTCACAATGCCGCCCGCATTGCGAATGATATGCGCGTCTCCCGTGTGCAGCCCGAGCGTGCGAATCGAAAGCCGCGTGTCCATGCAGGTGAGAACGGCCAGTTTTCGCTCCGGCCGCGGAGTCAGCCTGCGGAGTTCATGCGTGCGCGAATAAATCTCGTTAGATTGCAGCACTTCGTCGATGACGCTCATAGTCCGCACAGTCTAACAAAACACAGGTGGACTGACAGTCACTGCCTTCTTCAGGAATTGCATTGCGTTTATGCCTGTTTAGGCATAACATGGGAATGGCTGCGATGCCGGATCTCAAACCAGTCGTTTGGATCGGGAGTTCGAAGGCGGACCTCTCGGCTTTCCCGGAAGAGGTCAAGGATTCGATGGGCTTTGCACTTTATGTGGCGCAGCTCAGCGGAAAGCATCACTCCGCAAAACCTCTTCGAGGATTTGGCGGCGCGGGAATTCTCGAAGTCGTGGACGAGCACGAAAGTGGCACCTATCGAGTCGTCTATGCCGTGCAATTCCCGGGACGCATATACGTCTTACACGCGTTCCAAAAGAAATCAAAGACCGGGATCAAGACACCGAAGGCCGAGATCAGCTTGATTCGGTCTCGGCTGAAGTCGGCCGGGCAGGAACACGGCGCGTGGCTGAAGCGGCAGAAAGGAACGGTGCACGATGGCGAGGAGAATCGTCGTAGTGGAAGGTAGCGGAAATGTGTTCGCTGATATCGGTCTGCCAAATCCGGAAGAGCGCCTCGCAAAAGCTGGTCTGGCAATTCGCATCGCCTCGGTCATCCACGCCCGCAAGCTTACGCAAGCCCGTGCGGCGCGCATTTTGAAGATCGATCAGCCGAAGGTATCGCGTCTTCTGCGTGGCAGGCTTTCCGGCTTCTCCGCCGAACGATTAATGCACTTTCTCACGCTGCTCGGTCGTGATGTGGAAATCGTCGTGAAAGCCGCACCGCGCTCGCGCCGCCAGGGCCGGCTGCGAGTCATCGCCTCAGCTTGAAAGAATCATTGCGGGTTGGAGGCTGAAGAAGCGGGCCATATCCGATTACTTGTTTCCTCGTGCGGGGGCATCACCGAGGCCGAGGGTATCGACGCCCTTGAAAAAGCCTGCCGAGTCGGACCACACGCAGAAATCTTCGCGCAGTTCTTCGTTTTCGCTGCGCGGCGATTTGGGCACCAAGTTAAAAATTCTCTTTTCGCTTGGGCCCCAGGGACGCGTGTACGTCATCGGGTCGTCGACCGTAACGGTCCACTCCAAGTGATCGCGGTCCACGCGCCGGAAAGTCTCTCTGAGGCGCATCTGGTCACTGTGGACATCGCCGTACGGATCGAGCCAGGTGCGCTCGTCGAATCCGTTTGAATCAACGATAAATGTGTCGCCCTCCCACCGGCCCACCGAGTATCCGTAGTACCTCGGCTCGGGATCGTCGTGCAATTTGCGGCCGTCGGTCCAGATGTCTCGCCAGGTGTGGTCCCACTCAAAAAATTCGATTACCTCGTCGGGAGTCTGAACGAATCGCATTAATTCTCCGAAGATTTGTTGCATCACGCGGGGGTAACCGGCCGGGTCGCACTGGAAAAGCGGGTCGTTCCAGTCTTTTTCCGGGAACGCCTTGATTCCCAGCGCTTCGTTCGTCCAGGACATCCGTATCTTGCTGAACTTTTCCTGTCCCCAAGGAGTGAGCGGCGGGCGGTCATCGTTGATCGCGAGCTGCTTGCGGCGAGCGATATTCCAGATTCCATTCAGGTCGCGCGGATCAAAAGCCCGCATCTTTGCTGATGGAGCCTTGGCTTGCTTGGTTTTCGCCGCAACTGATTGAGGACCCGCGCCGGCGGGCGAAGCGGTCTGGGCGAACATGACAGGGGAAAAAACCACTGTCACCGCAACGACTATGGCCCAAATTATGAAACGATTGCGCACGTTGAAAATCCTCCGGGATCCATTCCCCCATCATTCGAATCAACGTCAAGGCGGTGTCTAAGTTGGTAGCGCGGCTCCGCGGTTGCGATTCCGGAGGTCGGGACTTCTCTTCTGGCGGGCTCCAAGCGGAGCCCGCACCTAAGTCCCGACGAAGAGGCTTGCTTCATCAGGGGTTTTAACCCCTGAAGCTTCAGGGGCTGAAGCCCGTGCCCGATAGAGTGGTACAGCCAAGCTGAAGCTGGGCCCGCCTTGGAACCAAACGTTGCAAACCGTGGCGCTACACGCCCCGACCTAACATTCGGCTACTTTTTGTCCTTGTCTTGCTTATCCTGCGGGTACAACTCCTTGAATGTTCCCTCTTGTTCTCCCGAGCATCCCTGGCTTGAGTGCAACTTTCGGCCGTCGGCAAACAATACGTCCACGCAGATTCCGACGGGCCTGCCCTCTTTGCCAGGACTAAACGTGACCGTGACTTCGTCTCCCGCCTTTACGGATGAATGAGTCCACCCCAGACCGACCAGGTTGCCGGGATTATTCAATTCCATGGCCCAGGTTACGACGTTGCCCTTGTCGTCCTTCACGTCCACGTAAATTTGCGCATGAGGATTCTGCCACGCGTACCGGCTGACGGTTCCCTTCAACGTCTTGCGGGAATTCAAGTCGTACCCCTGCGACCCGTGGTGCGCCAGGACAGGACCACCAACCATCGCCCAGGCTATGACTGAGACAAAAGAAGCTGCTAACACGCGTTTCATTTGAGCCCCCAAAGTGCTTATCGGTAGGCTGGCGGCCAACTGCGCAGTACAATGATGCATCTTGGAGGGCAAATCAAATGGAAGTTTTTCTAACCGGAGCCACAGGATATATCGGCAGCGCCGTCGCGGAGGTGCTGCAAAAATCAGGACACAAGGTCATCGGCCTGGCGCGTTCGCAGGAAAAAGCCAGGCAGCTCGAAGCTCGCGGCGTTAAAGCGCACCTAGGCGACCTACTCAAGCCGGACACGATTGTGGAGGGCGCACGCGCAGCCGAGGCTGTGATCCACACGGCGAACACCGGCGATGCAAACGCAGCGCAGGCGGATACGGCCGTCACGCTCGCCATATTGAATGCTCTCGAGGGCACTCTGAAACCATTCATCTACACGAGCGGCGTGTGGGTCGTCGGCTCCACGGGAGACAACATCGCGGATGAACGAACGCCGGCAAATCCTCCGCGCCTCGTCGCGCATCGGGCGGGCCTCGAACAGGAAATGCTCAACGCGAAAGACCACGGCGTGCGGTCGGTCGTGATTCGCCCCGCTGTGGTCTATGGGCAGGGTCGAGGCCTGCTCGCCATGTTTGTGCAGTCCGCCCGCCAATCGGGCGCGGCTCGCTACGTCGGAGACGGCCAGGCTCGCTGGGCCTTCGTGGACGTAGACAACCTTGCCCAGCTCTACACCTTGGCGCTGGAGAAAGCTCCGGCGGCATCGCTCTACATGGCTGCGGATGGCCCTTCGTATCGCGTCCGCGAACTGGCGGAGGCCGCCAGCGCTGCCGCCGGAGCGAACGGCAAGACCCAAGCATGGCCGCTCGATGAGGCGAGAAAAACTCTTGGGCCATTTGCCGACGCCCTGGTCCTCGACCAGCAAATCAGCGGAGAAAAAGCCAGGCGGGAGCTAGGTTGGTCGCCGCATTGCGTCCCCGTCCTCGAGGAGCTGAAAACCAGATCCTACGCGCGCGCAGCGAAGGCGTAGTCACAAACGGCCAGCATCAACCTTGAGGAAGCTTATCCCGCGAGTGCCGCGGTCAGGCGGCTCATGTCGGGCGCGCTTTCGAGGGATTTTACCTGCTCAATGATGGACTCGGCCTTTTGCATCGGCCATTTGGCAAATTCTGCGTTGCCACGGAATTTGTCGGCCACTTCCTCGTAGGTCATGGGATTTTCCGGGCTTCCCTTCGCGGGCTCTGTGCGGCCGGAAATGACGCGGCCATCTTTCATGTAAATTTTGAGAATGCTCTGCTCGACGAGCAATGTGGCTCCCTTGCTCGCCAGCTTGTCGAATTCGGGATCCACGTAGTAGCGCACGCGCCTGATCATGTCCTGCACATCGGGGCGCTGAACTACCGCATCGGTGAATTGGCCCAAGGTGGCTTGGCGTTCGAGCAGCAGAATGCTCATGGCAAATTCCATGCTGAATTTTGCCTCGAGGCTGGTCATCGGGTGGTGGCGGAAGAGCGTGTTGTAGTTACTCTGGTTCCCGCCCACCTCCACCTTCTCGACTTGCGCGGCGACGATGTTGTTTTGCTGGATGAGGCGCAGCATTGCGTCCATAACCTGCTGCTGGATCGTTCCGCATGGGAATCGCTTGATCAGATCTCCCGGCGTGGCAAACATCCACGGTTTGCCAAGGCGATTCACGATCATGTTCGGATCGAAGCCTCCGCCGCCGGCATGGAAAAATCCGAGCGGCGCTTCGAGGATGTCTCCCGAGGCGGTCCAGCCGAGCGAGGCGAGGTCGGCGGCAGCGCTTCCGCCCTCCGCGGCGTGCCCGGCGTGGAACGGCTTGGTCATGGTGCCGAAGTTATCGCGAAGGCCGCTGGCCTCTGACCCCGCCACCCCAAGGGCGATCGCTGTCTGCGCCACATCCAAGCCGAGCAGCTTGGCGCACGCCGCCGCGCTCCCGAACGTCCCGCAAGTTCCCGTCGTGTGATAGCCGTCCTCCTGGTGGCGGGGCGCGATCGCGTCACCGATCTTATTCTCAACTTCCACGCCTACGTGAAATGCGAGCATCAAATCCTTGCCGGACTTGTGCCCCACTTCGCAGAGCGCGAAGGCCGCAGGAAGCACAGGAGCAGCGACGTGCAGGGCCGAGCCCGTATCGTCGTAGTCGTCCGCGTGTATGGAAATTCCATTGGCGAGTGCGGCAAAGCGAGGATGAGTTTTCATGCTCGTCCCGATCACAGTGGCTTTGCCGCCGGAAATCCCAAGAGTCTCGACGTATTTCCGAATGTGAGGGCCAGCCGTGGACACCGAACCCGCGAGCGCCAGCCCGAATCCATCCAGAATCGTTTTCTTGCCCAGCGCGATGACATCGGCGGGAATGTCTTCGTACTTCATGTTCACGATAAATTCGGAGACGTACTTGGTGAGTCCCGGCGCGTGGGGAAGCTCTGCTGCAGCAGGCGCCCCTGCGAAGGCAGAGTCCACCGCGAGCGTAGCGGTCGCGCCACTGCGCAGCGTCCATCCCGCAAGAGCCAGCGATGTCTTGCAAAAATCTCGTCGAATCATTGGACGTCACCTCGCGTGTTCGTACCCGCCGGTACTAACGACAGCAGCAACACTGCTGATTTGTTTTTCCCGCGAGCCCGCGCCCGCAGTCCGACTCCTGAAATCGCAGACGATTGCCGGGCACGGCGATTATAGCGCCTGGGAGCATTCCCGTTGTCAGTTGCTCAGCTGAAACATCCGGGGTGACTAGAACATTGACACACCTCCGATGCCGGCGGAGAATTCGCCGCAGGCCCCTCACAGGCGCGGATTCCGATCAGAGTAAGCAGGAGGATAGCGTGACGCAGAAATTCCTATGGCGTGGAGTCTTGATTGCCGCCCTTTGTGTGGCCCGGGCCACGCCCGCCGCTGCACAGTACGGAAAAATAGTAAACCCGGGGCCGATCATAGCCGGAATTGTGGCTGTGACTGCCGCCCTAGTGGTCATCACCATCGTGGTAGTTCACGAATCGAGGAAAAAGAGAGGGATTACGGGCTGCGTCACCCCGGGGGAGAACGGCATGACTGTGGCGGACGAAAAAGACAAGCGGATTTACACGCTCTCTGGCAGCACGGCAGGTATCAAACCGGGCGATCGAGTTACGTTGCAGGGCAAGAAGGCGAAACCGAAGGACGCGAGCTCACTGCTTACTTGGGAAGTGAAAAGCGAAACCAAGGACTTCGGTGCCTGTCAACCGTAGAAGTCCACCGTTTTCTTGGTTTTTCTCTGTGCTACGCGCGTTGCAGTAAGGGCCGAAGCTCGCGGACACTCTTTGCATTTTCGAGGTCGAGCATCCTGTCGATCAGACTCTTGCTGTTCACTGCGCCTAGGACTGGGTCCATCAGGTCCTTGCATTTAGCAATGATGTCCTCGCGGCTCATCGGGTTCTCGGGAGTGCCGCGCACCGCCTCGACTCGCTCGCTCAGTTTTGTTCCATCGTTCAGGGTGACCTCGACGATGGCCACACGCTTTGGGATCAGCTTCTCGAGTTCTTCTTCGCCGATCAGCTGAACCTTGGCGCGCTGGCGCAGAACTTCCGGGTCCTGCATGCGCGGTTTGTCGTGCGCGGCTTTGAACGACGCTGTCTTGTCGATCATCATGACTGCGATCATGTGCTGCAGGCAAATGTCCGGCATCTCGCGATTGTTCACCGTGAAGGCCGCGCTCGTCGCTGCGCGAACGACGACCTGCTTTACCTGGTCCGGCTCGAAGGGATGCTTCTTCAGAATGAGTTGCATCGCGTCCAGTGGAGATTGGATTGGGCCGCCCGTCGTCCAGCGCTTGATTGTGGTCAGCATCACTTCGTAACGCTCGCCCAATTTCTCCGTCAGCAGCGCGGGATCAGCCTTTGGTGAGTAGGACTGAAAAAAATTGTCGGAGCCGGACAGAATGTCGTTCACGCCGGTCCAGCCCTGCTGCACCAGCATCGCGGCCATGACGCCGTTGCGCGCAGCCATTCCAGCGAACACGAAGCCCTTTTCGATGTGCTCGGTGTCGCGGCGCCACGCTCCGATGCCCGCTCCCGCCTGCTGAGAGGCGTAGTCGATCAGCCAGCGCATCTGCTGGGGAGTCAGTCCGGCGATGCACCCGCCCGCCGCCGCTGCACCAAACGTTCCGATCAGGTTGTGCGTGTCACGCAGAACCATATCGCTGCCGAGCGCCTTCATCGCGCGCATACCGACGTCGTAGCCCAGCGCCACAGCGCGCAAAAAATGTGCCCCGCTGATGTCGAACTGCTCACCGAGGGCGAGCGACGCGGGGATCACCGCGGCGCCCGGATGCGCTCCGCCGCCCGTGTAATCATCGTCCGTCTCATCGGAGTGGGCGAGCACGCCGTTCGCTACCGCCGCTTCAATCGGGCCGCAGATCACATTCGAGGCGACGACCGTGGCGATTTTCTCGCCTCCGTAGGAGCGCGCAAACTGAATGGCCTTACGTCCCGGCGGGAGCTCGGACCCTGACACCATGGCCGCGACGGTATCGAGGGCATGGTGCTTGGTTTCTTCCAGAGCTTTGTCCGGCAGGGCGTGGTTGCGCGCGTCACTCATGTACGCGGTCAGCGCGGTCATCACTGGGCTGACGTCTTCGGCGGCAAGATTTACCGCATGCGGAAAGGCTGCTGCTGCGGCTGCCCAGCCCGCACGTTTCAGAAGGCCGCGCCGCGTAAGGCGCAAGCTGCTGAGTTGTGGTGTCAAGCACGCATCTCGTTCACATCTCATACTGCGATCCTCCACATCCCTTCGCACTTTTTTGCAACGGTGGACGCGGTGCAACTTTCGGTGCCGACAGCATTGTAACTGAAATACCTCCTGGCAAAGGCGGTCAGCGCAATTTGCTCATTCACGGCGCATGCCGCGTCGCGTATGCTAACCAGCGAATGATCGTTTCATGACCGAAGCAGCGTTCGCCCAAGGAGCGTCATGAGCTACGTCGAAAAGCATGTGATGGACGGGGAGACGGTCGCGTACGCGACGCGTTTGCATTGGATTGTGCTGGCCGGGCCGGTGCTCCTCGCATTGCTGCTGAGCGTGCCAGGGATTGCATTGCTCGTGCTCTCCGGGATTCACGCGGGCGATGCGCGGCCCGCGACTGAGTCCATGCTCGCAGGAGGAGTAATTTTGGCCGCGGTCGCGTTGATCATTCTCGTTCGGGGAATATTGAACCGAAACGCAACGGAAATGGCGGTGACCAACAAGCGCGTGGTCGCGAAAGTCGGAGTCGCAGCCCGCAGAACAATTGAGATCATCCTGTCCCGCGTGGAAAGCATCGGCGTAGAAGAAACTGTGATGGGGCGAATGCTGGGTTACGGCACGGTGATCGTCCGCGGGACAGGCGGAACTCCCGAATCATTCGAGAAGATCGCTCATCCGCTTGAATTCAGAACGCAAGTCCAGCAGCAAATCGATCGCTCGCAAGGCAAATCGTGACGCACACGTTCCGAGCGAAATCAGGTCCGAATTTGCGCAGTTCGAGAGAAAAACAGATTCCTCGCTTCGCTCGGGATGACAACCCAAGGCTTTTTCTCCAAACAGGTTAGCTTATTTCACGACTTTGATCGTGCCGTCGGCGTTGATGAGGTAATTCTTCTCGCCAGCTTTCACGTATTCCGGGAACGATGGCTTCCTCCACAGGACGTAGAAAACGTCGGTGTCTTCGGGGGCGTCTCCGATCTCATCGGTGTGATGGCCCGGGGCGGGATTTTTCGCGGCCTTGTCTAACTTCGCATCGAGGATTGATTTGTGAAGCTGGCGCTTCTCGACAATGGTTAAGCCGTCAGGCGACATGAGATACCGCGCGTCCCCGCCGAGGGGGTAAATACCTTCGGCCATTTGGGCAGGGACGATATACACGTAGAACTGGTCGGATTCGGCGGGCAAGACGGAAATGTTGTAGTCGCGATTCGCCCGCGCAAAATCCCGCGACGCGACCTCGATTCCTCTCGCCGCAAAGAGAAAAAAACCAGTGTCCTCGATCGGCGGGTCGTGCTTTTCTACGGTGAATTTGTCGGGAGTGTTTCCCTGCTTCGCTTCATAGACGATGAGAAATTTGCTGCCGCCCGGACTGAACCGCCCATACGCAACGGTCCACTTCGCGCCAATCTTCCTGGCGATATATCGACTGACACTTCCCTCGTCTGGACTCTTTGCCTGTACGGCGTCCGTGGAATAGGAAGCAGCGACGTCATATTCGGCGAGAAGCCGGCCCCTGGCAGTGATCGCCGCCAAGTCGGGACTCGCTGGCTTGTCTTTCTGGGCTTGGACAGGTCGAGGAACCAGGAAGCCCGCGTAGGCCGCGCTTAGCAAGCTGACGGCCAGCGCCGCACGCATTGCTCTTGACATGGATAATTTCATCTTGAGAGGCATTTTAGGCTGAGCGTTGCGCAGAAGCTAGCCAACTCGGCCAGAGGTGGCAGGCGGAGCGGGCCAGTCGGTAGGGACAAAATCCACGCCCCAGAAATGAGGCGCCGGTGTCAGAAACTCAACACCGATGCGCTGCCCCTTGTCGGTAGCATCGCCAAGATAGACGACCCGGCATTCCTGCTCTTCCTGGGTAAACGGGTTCGTCAGCACGACGATCATGTCCATGTTGAGCGGCTGGTTCAAATACATCAGACCGCCATGCGCGTTGATGACGATCGTTTCGCAGGCCTCGCGGAAGCGGCGATTGTCGGAATTCTTTCCTGCGACCACGACACGGACGCGCATGAACACCCGCGTACTGCGTCGAATCTTGTCGTATTCGGTCTCGGGCATGATAAATCCATGCTGCGGCACTTCGAGGTTACCGTCAACGATACTGTGGGGGATGTGTTCTCTCTTAGCAAACCTGTACGGGCCGGAAGAATTGGAGGGATGGTTTCCGTGTGCCTGGGAAACAAATACGCGCTATGATTTTTCCGGCAGGCGGCACAGGCACCTTGCGCGCCATGGACCGTCTCTCGAGGACATTTTTCATGAACCTGACTGAATACATTGAATCCAAGCACGACGAACATCTGAGCGATCTTTACGAATTCCTGCGGATTCCGAGCGTCAGCGCTCAATCCGAGCACAAGCCAGACATCGACCGAGCAGCCCAATGGGTTGCGGCGAAGCTGCGTGCGGCCGGCCTCGAGAAGGTGGAAATTGTCCCGACGGAGATGCATCCGCTTGTTTACGGCGAGTCGCTGCGTGCGCCGGGCAAGCCGACGATTCTGTTTTACGGCCACTACGACGTGCAGCCGGCAGAGCCGCTCGAGCTGTGGACCTCGCCGGCGTTCGAGCCGACGGTCCGCGGGGGGAACCTGTACGGACGCGGAACCGCGGATGACAAGGGCCAAGTCCACATTCACATTCGGGCACTTGACGCCATCATGAAAACGGTGGGCAAACTGCCGGTCAACTTGAAGGTGATCGTCGAAGGAGAAGAGGAAGTAGGCAGCGTAAGCCTGTGGAATTTCGTGAATGCCAACAAGGCGCGCCTCAAGGCCGATGCTCTGGTGGTGTCGGACACAGGGATGCTGTCGCCAGGCGTGCCGTCAATCACGTATGGACTGCGCGGCCTCAATTATTATCAGATTGAAATTACGGGGCCGGCGCAGGACTTGCATTCGGGGATCTTCGGCGGGGCAGTTCCGAACCCGATTACGATCCTCTGCGAGCTGTTTACAAAATTGCACGACAAGGATTCCCGGGTGGCGATTCCCGGCTTTTACGACGATGTTGCGAAACTCGCGGCGGGTGAGCGCAAGGCGCTGAATTCGCTGCCGTTTAAGGCGAGCGATTTCCGCAAGACGGTGGGCGCACCAGGCCTGACGGGAGAGAAGGGCTATTCCATCGTCGAACAGCTTTGGGCGCGGCCAACGCTGGAGCTGAACGGAATCTGGGGCGGGTACACGGGCGAGGGCGCGAAGACTGTCATTCCGTCCAAGGCGTATGCAAAATTTTCGACGCGGCTTGTGCCGAACCAGAAGCCTGAGAAGATCGTGCGTCTCGTTGAAAAGCAAATCCCTAAACTTTTGCCGAAAACAGCGAAGTTCAAGCTCGATGTCCTGAGCCAGGGGAAACCGTGGGTCGCGCCGTACTCGCACCCTTTCTTTGAAGTCGCACACGCCGCGCTCGAGGAGGGGTTTGGCAAGCGGGCCGTGTTCGTGCGCGACGGCGGATCGATTCCGTTTGTCACGCAGATGTATGACACGTTCAAAGTTCCGTGCATTTTGCTGGGCTTTGGGCTGCCAGACGAGAACGCGCACGCCCCGGACGAACACATCGCCCTGGAAAATTACTTTGGCGGGATCAAGGCTGTGGCGCAGTTTTATGAGGGATTGGGAAACCTGTAGTTGCTTCACCCTGAAGTGGAGCAAATCCCTAGCTCTTCCCATCTACATGGACGCTAAATCGTCGAAAGTGCAGCCTGTCGTCCGCGGGCGTACTCTTCTAGCGCGCTGTTCGCCGACGCGATAATCCCCAGTGCATCTGAGACGGCTTCGAGCTTTGCGGCAGGCACGACGACGTATAGCTCATCCGCGCCAAGATTCGTGTACACGCGATTTCCGATGCAGCCGAGGCTCGAGACGGTCCCGCGCTGCAAGGCAGCAGGGATCGCCATGCACGATGGCCGGCCGAGGAGCGGCATCGCGCTGTTCGCGCCTGCGTGGATCGAGGCTTCGTTGAGCAGCATCGCCGCGGAAGCCTTGCACGTAAACAGCACCACGCTCGGAGGAATTGGCGCATCGCCAAGCGGCGCAAACACGATAGCCGCAGGCTCCTTGGGGAGGCGTGGGATACCGGGAATCTCTTCTGGCCGAACGTATCCCAGATTGAACATCATGCCTAGCGTTGCGTCAGTTTCCCCTGCGCGCTCAGGTGGAAGCTGCACGCTATGGGTGTACGCGCCCACGGCGCAGTTGAAATGATCGGCGGGAACCGTGTAGAACGTCCGGCCCGACGCGGCGAGACGCCAGAAGCTGCATCCGGCGGGCTCGACACCCGAAAATCTGGTCAGGTTTGCGGGTACCGAATCGAGAAACGTGATCGCGATAGGGCGGCGCCCGAGCGAAAGCCGTCTCGAGAATTGCGTTTCCAGTTCTTTCCAGTTCGCCATATGGGTCCTCGCGGGTTCTCGCGGACTAAGAACACGTTTCCGCTGCATGCCGGACAGGCAGGGTGCGGGGCGGCGCGCACCCGAAAAATGAGCCGTCAGGATAGCATACGGAGCGCCGGTATTGTTGCTCCGGGGCGGTAAGTCGCTAAAAACCGCATCAAATCGGGGTTTTTTTACGTTTTTCGCTTGCGTTGAGCGAACTTCGCTCGTATAGTGCTCGCCGTGCGCGGGTCGCGGGCTATTAGACGCGCCGGCACATTTGCAGTCTCAATTCTGAGGAGGAGAACGAAACTAGATGGCAAAACCACTGAGCAAGTCCAAGATCGTCGCACACATGGCCGACAAAGTTGGCACGCCGAAGAAAGTGGCGGGCCAGTTCTTTGACGAACTTTTCAAGCTGGCGGTCAAGGAAGCCAAGGGTGGCGCAGGCAAGTTCGTGATCCCGAACATCGGCCGCGTGGTGAAGGCGCATCGCAAGGCACGCATGGGCCGCAACCCGCAGACCGGCGAAGCGATCAAGATCAAGGCGAAGACCGTTGTGCGTCTCCGGGCCGCGAAGGCGCTCAAGGACGCGGTACTCGGTTAGAACAGAAGTTCACGAGTTCGAGCTTTCAAATTAGCGTGCAAGCTGGGTGTCTCGCCTCGGTTCCGAAACGGCAGCGGTCGCTCGCGGGACCTGGCCCTTCCGGCCGATTCACCCAGCAGCACACTCGAAACGGAGTAGCGTCAACGCTGCTCCGTGTTTGATTTGCGACCCGGTTTCCTCTACTGGAGTTCTGTCTTCTAATCCCCGAATTTTGACCAATATTTTTTGTCTGATATTTCCGGAGCGGCGCGCCGGCATTGCAAAATGCATGCGTGTGCTACAGTTCTTCCGTCCTCGTGGACGGAGGGCTAACTCTGTAGCGCGAACGCTCAACCAGTTCTTTCTGATTGTGCGACGCGGCCCGGGTTATCTTGATATGTGTTTGTCGAGGGTTTGAATATCGTATTGCGATGTTTCTAAGGCGAGCGAGACCAACCGATGAGTGAACGGAACCCGCCGGTCGACATGGGGCACGCTGTTCCTCCGGAGATCCATCCCGTCTCCCGCAAAGAAAGCAAAGCCGGCCGTGCATGGGTGAACTTCGGATCCCGTTTGTTCACTCTTTCCGAAGGCAATCTTTTCCTGCTGCTGTCGATCATGATTGGGCTGTTTTCGGGTCTGGCGGTGGTTGTTTTTCGCATGGCCATTGAGTGGATTCGCCTCGGCCTTCTAGGATCAGCGCTTGCGCCCGCGCATTGGCGCGTATTGCTGGTTCCCTCAGTAGCCGGGCTGATTGTCGCGTTCTTGGTGGAGAAATTTTTTCCCGCGGCGCGCGGCAGCGGGGTGAACCAAACCAAAGCGGCTATGTACGTATTCGACGGGTACGTACCCTTCCGCACGGTCATCGGAAAATTTTTGACTTGCTCGCTCGCGATCGGCAGCGGGCACTCGCTTGGCCCGGAAGATCCGTCACTGCAAATGGGAGCTGGGATCGCGTCGGCGCTGGGCAGGCGACTGAAGCTTTCGAGGGACAAGCTCAGGCTGGTGGCGCCAGTCGGCGCAGCGGCGGGACTCGCGGCGGCGTTCAACGCGCCAATTTCCGCGGTGTTGTTCGTGATCGAAGAAGTGATCGGCACGTGGAGCGCAAGCGCTCTCGGCGCGATCGTTCTCGCGGCGGTTTCGAGCGCCGTCGTCCTGCGCTCGTTTCTTGGCGCCGAGCCGATGTTCCATGTCCCGGCCTACACCCTAGCGCACCCCGCGGAATTGCTGGCGTACGCAGCGCTGGGAGTGCTGAGCGGAGTTGTGTCACTCGGTTTTACCAGAATCATCGCTTATTTCCGCCCCAAGCTCCGCGCCTTGCCCGACTGGACGCATTACTTGCAGCCGGGCGTCGCAGGACTTCTGATTGGGATTATCGGCCTGAGGCTTCCGGAAACGATGGGGACCGGATATCGCTACATCGATCAGGCGCTCTACAACGAGTACGCGTGGGGTCTGCTAGCCGTCCTTGGTTTCGCAAAAATTCTGACCACGAGCTTGTCGTTTGTGAGCGGCACACCGGGAGGAATGTTTGCGCCGACGTTTTTCATCGGCGCGATGATTGGCGGCGCGATTGGCGGGCTTGAGCATCTCTTTTTTCCGCAGATCGGTGCGTCCGTAGGGCCGTTTGCTCTGGTTGGGATGGGAACTCTGTTCGCTGGATTCTTGCGAGCTCCGATCACATCGGTGTTCATCGTCGTCGAAACCACCGGGAGTTATTCCATTGTTCTGCCAGTCATGATCGCAAACACGATCGCCTATTTGATTTCGCGAAAATATCAAGACGTCGCGTTGTTCGACCTTCTCGCAAGGCAGGACAATTTGGAATTGCCTTCCATGGAAGAACAGCGCGATCAAATCGTACTGCGGGTCGAAGATGCGATGCGGAAGCTCGAATCGCAGACGCTGCAGGCGAGCGACACACTCGGTCATGCGCTCGAGGTTGCAAAGACTTCATCTGAGGAAGTTCTGCTGGTGCGTTTCCCGACAGGCAGGTGGGCGGGCGTAGCAATGACGGACTTGACGGCGCTCGCTTCGCAACATCCCAAGGAGTCGCTGTTGCGTGAGGTGCTCCCGACGGCGCGGCTTCCAGTCTTACATCCTGATCAGCGCCTGGACGATGCGCTGCGATTCATCCCTGGACATGCCCTCCTGCCGGTGGTCAGCCGCGCAGGCTCGCGCAAGCTGGAAGGGGTGCTTTCACTGCCAGACATTCTGGCTGCTTATCAGAAAGCTACCTAAATTGCTGGGCCGCAGAAGCCTCCGCCTGTACACGGATTTTTGGCTCTGCTGGCGTCATTGTTCCGGCGAATGGCATAATAGCCGCGGTCGCACAATGACTCCTCCAAGTGGTCGCTCTCGTCACTCTGGCCTGCTGACCGATCTGTACGAATTGACGATGGCCGCGGGCTACCTGAAAACCGGCTTCGATGCCCGCCTTACCTTCGAGCTGTTTGTACGCTCGCTGCCTCCGCACCGGAACTATTTGGTGGCCGCGGGGCTTGATCAGGCCCTCGATTTTCTCGAAGGCGTTCATTTTTCCGACGAAGACATCCGGTACTTGCGCGCTCAGCCCGTTTTTCAACGGGCCGGAGACGAGTTTTTTGAATACCTGTCGGGGTTCCGATTTTCGGGGGATGTTTGGGCAATACCCGAGGGGACTGTTTTTTTCCCAGGTGAGCCGGTCTTGCGCGTCGGCGGCCCGGCGATTGAAGCTCAAATCGTTGAAACCTTCTTGCTGTCAGAAATCAATTTTCAAACGATGATCGCGAGTAAGGCGGCGCGCATCGCGCAAGTGGCGGGTGGACGTCCCGTAATTGAATTCGGCTCGCGCCGCGCGCACGGAATGGAGGCGGGGGTGCTCGCGGCTCGCGCGGCAGTGATTGGCGGCTGCCAGGGAACTTCGAATGTTGCAGCGGGCAAGCAGTTTGGCATTCCCGTGTACGGGACACAGGCGCATTCCTGGATCATGGCACACTCCGACGAAGAGGAGGCGTTCGCAAAGTTTCTCGATATTTTCCCTGATCAGGCCGTTTTGCTCGTGGATACATACGACGTGCGTGCGGCCGTAGAAAAACTGATCGCCATGGCGCGAAAGCCCCGCGGGGTGCGCCTCGATAGCGGCGATATCGCTGCCGACAGCATTTGGACGCGCAAACGATTGAACCAGGCAGGCTGGTCGGACGTGATTGTGTTTGCCTCGGGAGACCTCGACGAAGACAGTATCTCTGAGCTGCTTGCTCGGGGCGCTCTGATCGACGGATTTGGCGTGGGCACAGCGCTGGTGAATTCGAGTGATTCGCCGACGCTCGGCGTGATTTACAAGCTCGTGGAGGCAGAGAACCAGGGAGAGGTGCGCTCCGTAGCAAAATTCAGCGCGGCCAAAGTGACGTATCCCGGCAAGAAGCAGATCTACCGCGCAAGTGACTCTCGCGGGCGGTTTGCCGGAGATACGATTGCGCTGGCGGAAGAAAAAGTTCCGGGCACGGAAGCGTTGCTCGTGCCTGTAATGAAAAACGGCCAGCGAATCGTGTCGCCTACGGACCTGCCGGAAGCTCGAACGCGGTGTGGAGAGCAGGTTGCCCGATTGCCGGAGGCCCTGTGCGGTTCGAAGACCGCGGCAGTTGCCTACCCCGTGCGCTACAGCCAACGCCTGGAGGATCTCATGCAGGATGTGCGCCGGCGGCTCGAGCGGGTAGCCCGCACTTGACAGGTGCGGGCTCCCGGTCGGTTTATGAACCAAGGAGGCAGATGATGAAGGAAGTAAAATCAGGAATCCAGTGCCAGAGGGGCGAGGAATGGTTTCACGATCTGTCATTTTTTGGGATGTCGACCCGCAAGTGGATTTCATGCTGCCCGGCGGGAAACTTTACGTTCCCGGCGCTGAAAAATTAATTCCCAATCTTGAGCGCCTGACCGATGCGGGCCGGCAGGGTCTCGTCTTCATCATCGGGGACGCTTGCGTTCATTCGCCGGATGATCCGGAGTTCCAGCGGTTTCCACCTCATTGTGTCGCCGGTACGCCAGGCGCGGAGATGATTCCCGAAACACGCGCGAACCGAATGCTTGTCATTCACAATCGAGCCGGCGCGGAGGTTCCTCAAGACCTGTCCCCGTATCAGCAGGTGATCTTGGAAAAGCAGACGCTCGACGTATTCGACAATCCCAATACGGAAATCGTCCTGGATCGTGTCGCACAATTTACGGACGAGGACGCTGAGATGTTTGTTTTTGGCGTGGTGACGGAGTACTGCGTGCGCCTTGCTGCGAAAGGGCTTCTCGAACGCGGGAGGCGAGTCTCTTTAGTTCGGGACGCGATTGAGACGCTGAACCCGGAGGACGGCGCGAAAGCCATCGAGGAATTGAAATCGCTTGGGGCGCGCCTTGTCACGACGGAGGAAGCTCTCAGGGTCGTCGGCCAATCCAAGTCTCGATCCGCTTGAGTTCAGAGTGACTCGAGAAATTCGCCCTTAGCTCAGAAGTTGCTTTTCCCTGTGAACTCTGTGCCCTGTAAGTCCTCGCTGTGCTGGTGTTTTCCGCCAGAAAGAGGCTTAACACAGAGCACGCAAAGGGCGCAGAGGATTCAGAGAGAACCGGCGGCCGACTTTTCACTGTGAGGTGTCAGTGGCTGGGCGCGGAAGGTGCTGATGATTCCAGTACCGTCAAGACTGCCTGAGCCTCTGTGTTGCCGGGATCGAGCTGAAGGGCTGTCTCCGCATCAGCGCGTGCATCGGCGAGTCTGCCCGCGGAAAAATCGAGGTTCGCCCGATTTGCCCACCCTGGCGCATAGGAAGGTACGTCTGCGATCTCGTGGTTCAGGAGTTCGAGCGCTGCGTCAGCGTGATTTGTCTTCATCAAAATTGCCGCAAAATTCACCACCATGAAATCGTAATTGGGATTGTTCCGGCCGCTCATGTAGAACGCCTTCTCCATCATCGCGCCGGCGGCCTGATAGTTTTTCCGCCGGTATTCGAGCTGCGAATAGAACGCGAGCGCGTCGGGAAAATTCGGATTGATGCGCAGCGCCGCTTGATACTCCTTCGCCGCCAAATCCAATTGATTTCGGACCATGTACTCGCTTGCGAGATTGGAGTGCATTTTGGCGTCGTTCGGCACGGCGCGAACGGCGGAGGAATAGAGAGCGAAGTTATCCTTCCAGTCGCGATTGCGCAAAACGGTCCGCACGGAGAAAGTTAGAGCGACGGTTGTAAGCAATCCCCAGGCGAGGAATCGTTGTCTATGCTCGAGCCAGCTCCAGCCTAGCGCCACAATCAGGCAAAACCCGGCGGACGGAAGATAAGCGAGGCGCTCGCCCATAATTGTTCCTGTGGGCTTGAGGATATTCGCGGTTGCCGCAAACCCAAAGAGATAGATGCCTGCCGCGAGGGCCCATCCGCTCTTTCGCTTCCAAAGCACCCAGGCCCACGCGCCCAGGATGGCGACGGTAGCCAGGGCCGCGGGCAGCGTGTGCTGAAAATCCCGATAGACCGGAATTTGGTTGAAGGAATAATCGCAAGACAGCACAGCGGGATAGACTTGCAACGCCAGGTATTTCCACGCAACACGCAGGGCGTTCAGAATTCTCCAGGCAATTGGAAGATTGACCAGCGGGTTGTCGGCGACGGCTATATCCGCCGGGCCGAAGCGGCCTCCTTCCGCCTTCCAGACCAGGGCGAGGTAGAGAAACGTGACGCCGGCGGCGAGCGCGTATCGAAGGGGCCGCTTCCACTTACCCATCGCGTAGTCGCCCACCACGACAAGTGGGAGAAAGGCGACAGCCGATTCTTTGGAGAGCATGGCCAGGGTGAAACACGCGAGCGACGCTGTCGGCCGGTCGCGCAGGTGCAGAATCCATCCTGCAAACAGAAATCCTGCGGCAAGCAGTTCTGCGCGCCCGACTACCCAGGCGACAGCTTCGGTGTGGATGGGATGGACGGCGAAGAGGAGCGCGGCTGCAAACGCCACGGTTTTTCCTTCAGGCCGGGCTACAAGTAGTTCCTGCAGGAGGATATAGAGCAACCAGGTCACGCCTGCGTGCAGAAGGAGATTAAGCAGGTGATATGCGAACGGTTCGGTACCGCTAAGCGCCCAACCGAGCGCCAGCGAAGCGAAGGCAAGCGGCCGGTACACGCTGCTGACCGGGTTCGGCGAGAAGAGCAGGGAAAGCGTAGGGCTTGTCACCTGCGCGTTGCTCATGATGTAGAGATCGTCGTCCAGGACGAACTGGTTCCCGAGCGTGTTGGCGTATGCCAACACCACAGCCGCCAGCAACAGTCCGACGAGGAGGCGTTCGCGCATGTTAGATCTATCATGGAGTGGACGGCACGCGAATGGGCGGAGCTTGTTCGAGGGGTGTCGTCTTTTCGTTACTTCGTTGTGAGGATCGTGATTCCGTTGAGGAGGTCTATGAACGCGCCGCAGGCAGTTCCGTCTTTACCATGGAGTGGTAGAGCCACAGGAGCAGCGTGGTTCCCACTCCAATGCCGGTGATGGCCCACCAGACTTGCGTGGGGTGCTGCGCGACTTCGCCGAAATGATGCATGAGGCGGCCGCCCACCCATCCTCCCACGAGTGAGCCGATTCCAATCGGCAGGAAGGCGAAGCCCATGTAGGTGCCTTGCTGGCCGGCGGGGGCGAGGCGTGAAACATATTCGTAGTAGCGCGGCGAGAGAATAATCTCGCCGATGGCCACAACGAAAATGGACACTACGACGGTCCACACAGCGGGATGAGCCGCGACAACCAGCCATCCCAGAGCGGAGACGAGCGTGCCGATGGTGATAGCGCGGAACGGTGGAATTTTTTGCGTCAAGTACGTCGCCACAAACTGCAGGCAGATGACGGTCAATGCGTCCGTGATCAAGATCAGCTCGACATCTGCGTGTGGATCGATGTAGCCGTGCACGTAGATTGGCATAACGATGTATTCCTGCCAAAAGACGATCCAGTAGCCCGAAAAAATCAGCAGGAACAGCATGAAACGGGGGTTCCGGAGTACTGTGAACAAGTTCCGCGCCGTCTCGCCAAGGCTCGCGGCCTGGACTTCGCCGGGGCGGCGCGGCTCTTTGAAGAAGAGGAGCACGGCGAAAAACATCAGCAGAACGCTCAGCGCGGAAAGGCGGAACACGTTTTCGACTCCGAGCCGCCGGTGCGCCCACGAAGCCATGTAGGGGCCGGCGGTGCCTCCGATATTCACCAAAGTGTAGTAAATGGAATATCCGATCGAGCGCACATTTTCGCTGGATGCGCGCGCTGTCGTGCCCACGACGCTCGGTTTGACCATCGAGATACCCAGCGCCGGAAGAACAAGAACGAAGACCAAGAGGCCGAAAAGCGGCACGGCGCTGCGCACAGGTGCCATCCAGGGTGCGCCTAGCGATCCGAGGAGGAAATACGCGCACGCAAGAATCAGGTAGGCGAGGGAAAGGGCGCGGCGAAAGCCAAGCCTGTCCGCTACAGCACCTCCCAGGATCGCGAGGAACCAGACCATTCCACCAAAAAGGCCGGCGAGCGACCCGGTTTGCTCGGTGGGAATGTTCAGCGACTCGTGCAGGTAGTTGGCCAGCGAAGAAAACGCGCCGTAGTAGGAAAGGCGCTCGAAAATTTCACTGATATTTGCGACCCAGAAGGCAGGCTCGAACCCTTCGCGGATTTCCTTCAGGCGCTGGCTAAAGCTCAAGCGCGTCTCCTCTTTGCCGCTGGCCCACTTAGTTAGGACGGGCGCGATTGTAGCGGAACCAGTCGCACCAGGCCAGAATTCACGTGCGCAGCTCAGAGACTCTCAATTTCTAGCCGGGTTTGGAGAATCGGAGGAACATCGCGATCACAGCCAGTACGTTGAATAGGACGAAAACCAGGATCGCAGAAACGATCGGGGCGGTCGGAAGCTGCGGCGGGTTCTTGAGATTGGCGCGCATCGCGAGCCCCATTGCGAAGACTTCGAGTCCCAGAAGCGCGCAACCATACCAGGCGAAGAATTTTTCGAAATAAGCGAACGTTTCGCTCCGACGCTCAGGCGCGAGCCAATGTTCTTTATTTGGCAGACGAAGACGATCGCCGCCTGTTCTGGCGACCCGGCGGGGCAACCAGAATTCGACCGCGAAGGCCGGCAGCAGCACGATTGCATACGTCAAGAGAAACTGCGATTTCGTCATCCAGCCATTAGCGGTGCCGGCAGGGCCAAAATGCGACGCTACACGATCCGGGAGGAGCGGAAAGTCATGGAGACAACGCAGCAGGCCTGCCAGCAGGATCGAACAGAAAAGCCACCTCGGCGCCTTTAAATTCACCATTTTGTCGTCACCCGTTGCTTATGTAATGCTATAGCGCTTCGAAACTCAACTAGGTCGTCAGTGGGAGTGCATAGTGGGTACAAGGCCGTTTGAATGCCAATGTAGCAAATTATCGGGGTCCTGCCGATGGTGACGCTTCGCTCAATTCAGGATGCGATGGGGCGCATCCGAAGTTCGATTGTGCTCACGCCGTTTGTGCACTCTGAGAAATTTTCGCAGCAGACGGGAAACTCGATTTTTCTAAAGCTCGAGAACTTGCAAATGACTGGCGCATTCAAGGAGCGCGGCGCGCTAAACAAAATACTTCTGCTCTCCGATGAAGAGCGGCGGCGCGGCGTGATCGCAGCGTCGGCGGGGAATCACGCGCAGGCGGTGGCGTATCACGCCACGAAACGCGGCATCAAGGCGCAAATCTGCATGCCGCTGACAACGCCACTGGTGAAGGTTTCGGCCACGCGCGGATACGGCGCGGAAGTAATCCTCGCCGGCGCGAACTACGACGAGGCGTGCGAGGAGGCCGTGCGTCGCTCGAAGCAGTTCGGGCTGACGTTCATTCATCCCTTTGATGACGATGCGGTGATTGCGGGCCAGGGAACGCTCGGCCTAGAGATGCTCGGGCAACATGACGACCTCGATGCGGTCGTGATCCCAGTGGGAGGTGGCGGCTTGATCGCGGGGGTCGCATGTGCTGTAAAAGAAACAGATCCCAAAGTGCAGGTGATCGGTGTCCAGTCCTCGAGGCTCGCATCGATGAAGGCGGCACTTGAGAGCAAAAGACTCGTCACGCTCCCCGCGAACAAGACGATTGCCGACGGCATCGCGGTGCGGAGCGCGGGCGCGCACACGTTTCCGCTCGTCCAGAAATACGTGGACGAGATCGTAACCGTGGATGAGGAAGAGATCGCCAGCGCGATACTCCAACTGCTCGAGAAAGAAAAACTGCTGGCCGAAGGTGCCGGTGCGGCGGCCACGGCGGCTCTCCTCAATAAGAAAACGCCGAATCACGGAAAAAAACTCGGCGTCCTTGTGAGCGCGGGCAACATCGACGTTTCGCTGCTCTCTTTGATCATCAAACGCGGGCTCGTCAAGGACGGACGTCTTGTGCGGCTGCGCATTCATTTGCCCGATCATCCCGGGGCATTGGAAAAACTTGCGCAGGTGATTGCAGAGCAGAAGGCCAACATCGTAGAAACAATGTACGACCGTGCGTACTACGGCGTCGTACTCGGAGACGCCGTCATCGACATTACGATGGAGACGCGCGGGCCCGAGCAGGTCGCCGACCTGACCGCCGCTCTTGATGCTGCGGGTTATTCCTTCGAGCGAGTACAATAGAGTTTCCAGCTCACCGGCTCTTCCAACATTCCGCCAGGGGGGACTCCAATGAATACAGCCGTTTTCAATCCGCTTTCCTATCTTCACGAAGGACTCGCCGAGCTCGATACGAAAGGCGCTCATTTTCGGCTCCGCGTTCTCGAGGGCGAGCAAAAGCCCGTCGCAAAGTTCGATGGGAAAGAGGTCATCAACCTCAGCTCGAATAACTACCTCGGACTCACCACGCACAAATCGCTTCGCCGCGCGGCGATCGAAGCCGTGCGGACGCACGGCGTGGGGGCGGGAGCGGTGCGAACCATCGCCGGGACTATGGATCTGCACATGGCTCTCGAAGAGCAAATCGCTAAGTTCAAGGGCACGGAGGCATGCGTGGTATTTCAATCCGGCTTTACTGCGAACGCCGGCACCGTGGCCGCCGTTCTTGGAAAAGACGATCTGATTTTGTCCGACGAATTGAATCACGCGTCCATCATTGACGGTTGCCGTCTTTCTCGCGCCACCATCAAAGTCTTCAAGCACAAGGATGTCGCGGATTGCGAGCGCCTGTGCAAGGAAACGGAAAACTGGCCCGGCCGCAAGCTGCTGATCACGGACGGCGTTTTTTCGATGGATGGCGACATCGCGCCTTTGCCGGAGTTGTGCAGCTTGGCGGAGAAATTCACCTGCATCATGATGGTGGATGACGCGCACGCTTCCGGCGTACTGGGCCGCAACGGCCGCGGCACGGTGGATCACCTCGGATGCCACGGCCGCGTGCACATTCAAGTCGGCACGCTCAGCAAAGCGATCGGTGCGATGGGCGGTTACGTCTGCGGCTCGCGCGAGCTGATCGATTTTCTCTATCACCGCGCGCGGCCATTTCTTTTTTCGACCGGGCACCCGCCTTCCGTCGCAGCGACGTGCCAGGCTGCATTTACGCTGCTCGATTCCGCGGACGGTGAAAAGCTGATCAAGAAACTCTGGTCGAATACCAAATTCTTCCAGCGCCGGTTGAAGAAGCTTGGTTTTTCCAGTGGCGCGACGCAAACGCCCATCACTCCTATTCACGTGGGCGAAGCGGCAAAGGCGTTTGAATTTTCACGCCGGCTTTACGATGCGGGCGTCTACATTCCCGGTGTCGGTTTCCCAACGGTTGCCGAAGGCAAGGCGCGGCTGCGCGCAATTATCACAGCGACACACAAGCGCGCGGATCTCGAGCGCGCCTGCGAAATCATTGCGGATGTGGGACGCGAGCTGGCGCTTGCATAACAGCGCTGTCATTGGACGTGCCGGAACATTATCAGTAGTCACTGTTTGAGCACAGAAATTCAGCGCTCGAGGATTTGTGAAAATCTTTGCCTCCGTAGATTTTTCCTGATTGGTAAATTTTGACTCAGTCGCCGCCCCATTTTAGAAACGCCGATTTTCTATCTACATGAGCAGCAAAGGCTTGCCCTCTGGTGCTGGAATTGCACCCTCAAGGCGGGTGCGGTTCAAACCAGGAAATCTGAGGGAATTGATGGAATACACGAATCTACGTATGCCCAGAGGAGGGATTTCTCGATGAAACGGATTCTCGCAATTCTGGCGGTAGCGGTGTTGGGTGCATGGACCGCCTCGGCACAGACGTCGGCTTCTGCACAAGCCGGCGGCTCGGCAGAGGCGCAAGGCTCGGCGCAAATGAACAAGGGCGCGCAAGCGAACGAGAATGTTTCGGGCTCGGCGTCAGCGAACGCGACGGCAAACAACGCCGGGAACAATTCCGAAAATAACGCCGTAAACCTCTCGAATGGCACGAAGATTGATGCAACGCTCTCCAATACTCTCGACGCGCGAAAGGCCAAGAATGGGGATCGCGTCGAAGCGCGCACCGCAGACAACATCAAGCAGGATGGCAAGGTCATCCTGAAGCGCGGTACACGCCTCGAAGGGCACGTGACGCAGGCGCAAGCGAGGGCCAAGGGGCAGGAGCAGTCGCAGCTAGGCATCGTGTTCGATCGCGCCATTCTACCGAACGGGCAGTCGATGCCGTTGAACGCAAGCGTCCAAGCACTGGCGGCAGCGCAGAGTGCCACCGCGACGGGGAACGGCGCGGATGACTTGGCTGCTTCAACCGGAGGAATGGCTTCAGCGTCCGGCGCGACGCGCGGCGGAGGCGGCCTGGTGGGCGGCGTAGCGTCGACTGCAAGCGGAGCTACCGGCGCGGTTATGAACACGGCCACCTCAGCTTCGGCGGCAGCGGGCGGATCCATCAATGCTGCTACCCATTCCGCGGGAGCTATGGGCGGATTGACCTCAACGGGTCGACTCGCCACGAATAGCACCGGCGTGTTTGGCCTCGAAGGTCTGTCCATTGACTCTGCGGCGTCCAGTGCAACCCAGGGATCAATGATCGTTTCCTCGACGAAGAACGTTCGCCTCGAAAGCGGCACGCAGTTGTTGCTCAGTGCCGCCGGTCAGGCGCAGTAAGTTCCAGGCAGAAGGGCCGAAAGAGTGGCGTCCCGGATCGGCTGGGACGCCACTTTTGTTTTTGGCCTATCTTGGCAGGGAACCGGCGTAGAATTAACAGAACTGGCCTTTGGGACGGCGACTCTTTGCTCAACGCGAGCGCCGATTTGTCTGCCGTAACCGGACTCGTGTGCTAGGTTTGAATGGTTGTAGGGGTGTCCAGACACAACGATGGAGGGCACCGGGTAGCGCAGTCCGACCGCGCACCCGAACACGATCCCTGAGATGCTATGGCTCGAATTTCACAAATGCGGGTGGTCTCCTTACTGTTCCTCTGCGCCGGGCTCGCGGGCTGCCGCACGCATACCCTGCTTGGCGGTTCATCTGGTTCGGGAAACTCGTCTGTCGTCCTCGCGATGACGGACAGTCCTCCCTCTCTGGTGACCATTCTTTCAGCTAAGGTAACGCTTACCGGCGCGACGCTGATGCCTGGTAACGTAAGCGTGTTTTCAGGATCGACGACAATCGAACTAACGAAACTCCAGACCGACATTGCTTACATCACGACTGCCGCCAGCGTTCCCCCCGGCAGCTACACCAGCGTGACACTGACGTTCGCCAACCCAATGCTGACGATTGAGAACGACACAACGAGCACGATCGGCACGTGCGCTGCCGCCTCGATTTGCACGATGGCGCCGACCAGCGTCCTGCATCTCTCTACGACGGTCCCCCTGACTGGGTTTACCACCGTGGCAGGGGCCAGCGCGGGGCTCCTAGTCGATGTCAGCCTGGACAACCTGCTCGACTCAGCCATGGCAGCCGACTTCCAAGCGGGGACAGCTGTCTCCGCATTCACACCGGCCGGCAGCGGGGTGCCCCCGGTTGGAGCCGAAGATGTCGTGGGCCAGGTTTCGTCCGTCAACGCATCAAGCAACACTTTTACTCTGCAAAACGTGACGGCCTCGTATTCCATGAAGGTAGACAGCGCTTCGACATTTTTTCAGTTTCTCTCGACTGTATGCATCACGGCTGGATTCAGTTGCCTGCAGAACAATCAGATCGTCAGCGTGGATATTGGGATTCAGGCGGACGGATCAATCGTTGCGCGGAACATCGTGTTCGAGGATAGCGACAACTCCGACACAGAAGTGGAAGGCATCATTACCAACACGAATGCGGCTTCGCAGGAGTTCAGCATCGTGACGCTGGCTGAGTCGGCGGCCGTTCCGAATTTGAGCATCGGCGATCCCGCAACGGTGCAATACGCTGTCGCGCCGCCAACTCTTTTTGAGGCCGACTTCGCTCACGTGGACAATAGCCCCGTGAGCACCGGCGGTTTTCTGTTTGCGGCGCCTACCGACCTGGCCATTGGCCAGGAGGTATCAATCCGGCGAAACGCGGCCGGCTCGTCCGGAATCTCTGGAAACGTCATTATAAAGGCCGATCGCATCCGGCTGCGGTCGACGCGCATAACATCAAGCATCGTGTCGAACAACTTCCCGATCATTAATCTTAGTGTCCCATCGATCTTTTCCGGCCACGGGATAAACAACATACAGGCGCAATCGCAGCAGGCGATATGTTCCGACCCGAGCGAGAACGTCATCCTTTGCGCCCATGTCCTGCAGAATCTGTCGGTCTCGGCCCGCGGCCCGCTATTTAACGTCAGCGGTGCGCGATCGATGATTACCACGAGGGTTGTCGAAAAATAGTAGAGCCTAACGGAACTCTCTTGGGATCATGTTATGGGCCGGGGGAAGTGCGACACGATCCGCAAGCGGTTACGTTGTGATCTACGCGGGAAGTGCTGTGGTTTCCGCTCGGGACATTCTGTAGAAAGCCATCAGCATTGCCCCTGTCCCCCACAGCACGACCACGATCCACATCAACACGCCAACCACGGGGATAAGGCCGACCACACGCAGGATGAGCAGGCCGAGCGCCAGGTGGCCAATGACTGCACCTGTATTGTTACCCGGTTGGCGCAGGATTTTGTTTCCGAGCCAGGCGCCTACGAACACCTGCGAAAGGTACAGAATCGGCGCATAGGCCATCACGCCGGCCACACCCGCGCCTACGCCCAGGAACAGCAGGAGGAGAGCGAGTACCGCCAGAAACGCGCCTGAGATCAGCGTCAGCGCCCCGATTCCGATAGGAAGACCAATCCCGTCCGCCTCGCGCAACGTGGCGCGGAAGAAGCCGGGCAGGGCCAAAACCAGCATAACGCCGACCAGCAAGGCCGCCCCGTACGCGAAAATGGCTCGCACCGCGCGTGCCGCCGCCGAACGCCTGCCTCTCCGAATCTCCTGGGTGATTTCCGTTCGAATGGGGCTTGCCAGCTTGGCTCCTGCGTCGACCGTGGGTTGCTGCGGACCCACAAATGTCGCGGGCCCGCGAATGTCCGCCGTGGAGGCGACAGTTAAAGCCCCGCCGCGTATCCAAGTTTGCCCGCCAATAACGCCCTCAAGATCGGACCTGCCGACCATGCCGAGCAGATCGCGCGTGACCTTGCCGTCCAGGTCCATTTGAGCAGCCATAGCGATCAATTCGCCGCCAATGCTCCCCTTCGACGCCAAATCAATCGAACTAGAGAACGCCGAGACATTTTTTCCAATGGTTCCTTGGAGAGTGACGCTATGCGTTCCGACGCGTAAATTTCCGTCCACGGTCCCGTCGATGAACGTTTCTCCGGCAAAACCAATCACGTCGCCGGTTACGTGACCCGTGACGGTGAGGCTTCGCGTAAACGCAATCAAGTCGCCATCAACCGTTCCGTCGACTCTCACAGCAGGGCCCATGGCGATCAGGTCATTGTGAACGGTTTCGCCGGCGGGAACGATAATGGGAGAGCGGGCCCGCCGCACATCTGCCGCCGCGGCTTGCTGCGGCAGCGCCATAGCGAACAGCAACGCCGACACTACTCCTGCGGTCGCCGTGGAGCGCCGCAAGCGCCGCCTGATCCATCCAAGGGCTACGAGTCCCACCACGATCAGGGCTCCGATTTGCATCGCGTTACTCATGTCACCCCATCCTTCCCAGAAGGCTCCGCTGAACAAGATGATGCTGAACAGATCCGTTCCTCCAAAACCGGCGCTGGTCAATTGGTCCAACCAGGGACTGATTCCATAGCTCCACAGCACGTATGCCCCTGCCGCAAAAACTCCAAAAGCCAGGCTCCACACCCACGCGAGCAGTCGCCGCTCCACTCCGGCGAGGAGACGCGCGGGCATCGACTCGTTGTCCTCCGTAAGCGCCGCGGAAAGCAGATTTGTCTCGCGGGTGAGCGCGCGGAGAAGATCGCGGCAGGAGGAACACTCCGCGGCGTGAGCAACAAGTTCCCGCGAGCGCGCTTCATCGAGTTGACCTTCGAGATACAGCAGGCACGCCATTTCGTCGAAATGAATCATCCGGCGCCCCCTGCGGCGAGGCTCGCTCCGCCCTGCCCTTCGAGAATTTCGCGCAACTGGTGCCTCGCCCGCAGCAGCACGACCCCTACAAACGTCCGCCGTACGCCGAGCGTTTCAGCGATGTCGTCATAGCTCATTTCCGCGTAATAGCGCAGCACAAGCGCCATGCGGGCGCGTGCGGGCAGCCGGTCGAGAGCACGACGGACTTCCTGGCTGGTCCGGCGCTCAATCAGTTTTTCGAGCTGGCCTGGGTCGGGATGCTCGAGCGGCAGGTTTTCGACTTCACCGGTCTCGCGGTCCTGCCGGAGTTTTCTGCGGCGCAACAGGTCCCAACAGTGATTCGCAGCCACCGTGTACAGCCACGCAGTGAACGGCCGGGTGGCATCATATTGTGAGAGCTTCTGCCGGACCTTGATGAAAATATCCATGGTAGCGTCTTCGGCGTCCTCCCGAGTGGGCATCGCGCGGCGGCAGAAACGAAAAATCGCGGGCGCGTGCTGGCGATAGAGCTCGCCCCAGGCCTCCGCGTTGCCGGCCTTGGCTTGAGCGATCCGCTCGACCGCGGCTGCCTGTTCCGCGGGGCTCATCCCCTGGGGATGTCTCCTCGCATCCATCAGCTAGTACGCAGCGATGAAGTGAAAGATTTCATAGGCGAGCGACCGTCTGCTAAGCCAGGGCCGGACTTTCCTTGACTGACTCCATTTCACCGAATCTAGCAGACTCGAAGCCCGGCGATCATCAAGAAGATGGGAGATCAACATTTCTCGCGTCGTGGCAGCGGCACGCGGATCAGTGGTCCTCGAAGCGACGTTTCGGCGCTATCGCGCCGCGCTAAGCGAGTCGCCGCCCTGATTACCGTTTACATATGTTCGAATCTCAGAACCGCCCCTAGCATCGCCATCCGTCTTAGACTGAGTACCGGCGTGGACCATGTTGACTTACGTGCTGGGACCCCTGTTCGCTCTACTGCCAACGCCGTGGCGGGGCCTTCTGGTTCGTCCCGAAAATGTGCAATGGGGGCGAGCCGCGGCCATCAGCGGGTTCCTAGAGGCAGGACTCGCCCTGTACGCGCTAGGGCGCTGGTATTACTACGCAATGTCCACCTGGGTTGGGAACGCTATAGGCGCGGCCCTGTCAGGGAAAAATGGGCCAGAAGTCTCGCCTCAGGCCATCGGGGCGGTCGCGCTCACGGTGTGGGTGACGCATCCGGTGACCTTATTGCTGATGTACGCGGGTCTCGAAGGCGTCGTCCGAATGTGTGCAGGAGCTTTCGCGAGATACGCTTATGGCACTTTGCCGCTCTTTCTAGTCGACAAAATTCTGTTCGGCCCTTTCCGGCGTCGTCGAGGCGAACCTGTAGCGGCGGGAAGCAGCCAGGGCGGGTTCTCTTCCTATGTCGGGGCGATTGGCGAATCGGTGCTGGGTTTGACGTCGCGTGAAGTTTCCGACGAACTCTGCTTCACAAAAACCAATTTGGGCGAATTTCTGGAAATCCGCGCCTCCCGCCGGAAGCCAGACTGGATTCCGCCGAAAACGGTGCGTTACCTGGACGCGTACTATCGCCTGGAATCGGATTCGCGAGGAGGAGGTGCGCGTTCGTTCTTATACCAGCTGCGCAAACTGCCCGCAGGCGTACCGGGGCGGACAGTCCTCCTCTATGCACCTTCGGACGCCGTCATACGCAAATCGAGTTCCTGAAAACACGCGGCACTTCCAAAATAGCTTGCCCAGGCGGTTGTAAGAATCGCTCTGTAGGCCTTTCGAGTAGTGGTATCATCCGCTCGCTAGCCGCAACAAATCCGAGTGGCAGATCCTGCAGGACGTGAATTTCGCTTTGGATTGTGCACCATGCTCCCTGCTGAAAAGCGAGGGCGGGCTTGGAAAAGGGAGGGCTCATGTCACGTCAAGACGCAATGAGGAAGAGTCTGAATCGAGGTCTTGCCCTCGCGTTCGCGCTCTGCGGAGTTTTTGCAGGCTCGGCGCTGGCTCAGAAGCAGGCCGAAAGCAAGAACATGGAACTTGTCGGCTACAACGACCTGCAGGGGCGAAGTGCCTACCAGCCGACGATCCACCATCAGGGCAATCGCTGGATTGCGTACATCGGCCACCACGGCGGCACGGCGATGAATCCTCTGACCGGGCAGGAGGAAAACAACGGCACGTCGATTGTGGACGTGACCGATCCGAAGAATCCGAAGTATCTGGCGCACATTCCGGGTGACCCGCGGACCCCCGGTCCAGGTGAATCAGGCGGCGCGCAGATGACTCGCTTGTGCAATGGCGCTGATTTGCCCCGCGGCAACAAGAACAAAGTCTACTTGCTACGCACACGAGGCACGGACGCCCATGAAATGTGGGACGTGACCGACCCGTCGAAGCCGAGCCGGATAACCGTCGTCCTGAGCGGACTCGTCGATACACACAAGAGTTGGTGGGAGTGCGACAGCGGCATCGCTTTGCTGGTCTCGGGCAAGCCCGGCTGGCGCGCCAAGCGAATGATGCAGGTCTATGACCTAAGCGACCCGAGCGAGCCGCAATTCATACGCGACTTTGGTTTGCCGGGGCAGCAGCCCGGCGCGACCGGTTTTCAGCCTGCCGATTTGCATGGCGCGATTTCGACCGGGCCGAAGGGCAATCGCGTCTACGCCGGCTACGGCACGTCGCACGGCGGCGTGATCGAAATCATCGACAGGGAAAAACTGCTGGAGGGTCCGAAAGACCCCACTGAAGCGAACCTGATGTATCCGGTCATCGGGCGGCTCGATCTCCCGGACGAAGCCGGCGCGCACACGACCTTCCCGTTGCTTGGGATGGACGTGCCCGAGTTTGCCAAGAATGGCGCGCAAGAGAAGCGAGACATTCTCTTTGTCGTGGGCGAGACAACGGATAACGAGTGCCAGGCGCCAAGGCAACTCGCACGCCTCTTTGATATCACTACCGAATCGAGAATTCTCGGCATCTCGACCTGGACCGTGCCGGAAGCGAGCGGCAGCTTTTGCAGCCGCGGCGGACGCTTCGGGACGCACTCAACAAACGAGAGCATGACGCCCATCTACTACAAGCGCGTCGTGTTCATCGCGCACTTCAATGCCGGCGTGCGTGCCATCGACGTGCGCGATCCCTACAACCCCAAGGAAATCGGCTATTACATTCCCGCTCTAACCGACAAGACCGATAAGCGCTGCGTCGGCTCGGGCGACAACCAGAGATGCAAAATCGCGATTCAGACCAACAACGTGGACTTGGACGATCGCGGCTACATCTACATCGTGGATCGAGCCAATACGGGGATGCACATCCTGCAGCTGACGGGAGAAGCGAGGAAAGTCGCGAATCTGCCGTAAATATTTTTCATTACGCTTGACGTAACGCGTCACTAGCGCTATCATCTTCATGGTTGTAAGCTACCGCGATAAACGCACAAGGGATTTCGCGGCGGGCAAGCGGGTCAAAGCGTTTTTCTCGATTGAGCGCGCCGCCCGGTTAAAACTCAACCGCCTGGAAGCCGCGACCACGCGCTCCGACCTTGCCAACTTGCCCGGGAACCGGTTTGAGGTCTTGAAAGGCGACCGCGAAGGACAATACAGCATTCGTATCAATGACCAGTGGCGAATTTGTTTCGAGTGGCCAGAGGAATCGCCCGGTCCCATGAATGTTGAGATTGTCGACTACCACTAGGAGATGGCGATGGCAGTTCTTGCAATCCACCCGGGCGAGCACCTTGCTGAAGAGTTGCAAACGATTGGGATGAGTGCCGCAGAACTGGCTCGCAATCTCGGAGTTCCAACGAACAGGGTCACACAAATTCTGAAGGGCCAGCGCGCGATTACCGGCGATACCGCGCTGCGCCTTGCGCATTTTTTTAGAACGAGCGCCGAGTTCTGGCTCAATTTGCAAAGCATTTATGATTTGCGGATCGCCGAGCAAAGGGCCGGGAGCGCCATTCGGGAATTGCCACGGCTGAAACGGTTCGGCGGTGTCACATCGAAAGCGGTCGGCGCCGCAAAAGCGGTTAACGCAATTGCGAGGAAGGATCGCCATCGAGAAAGAAGTGTTGAGCAGGCTCAGGGCAAAGAGTTGTTTGGCGTCGTGCGGCGCACGAGATAGCTCACCAGTTCCATCGAAGAGTTTTCCATTTCCACGTCGAAATTTTCCACCCTGCTGGTGAAATAGTTGTAGCACCACACTGCAGGCACCGCGACGAGCAGACCGAGAGCCGTGGTCACCAGCGCTTCGGAAATTCCTGACGCGACACTTTGAATGCCGCTTGCTCTTGCAGGCGCGGACGCGCGGAACGCGTTCATGATGCCCGCGACTGTGCCGAAGAGGCCCACAAAAGGCGCAGTCGAACCGATCGTCGCGAGCCCGCTCAGTCCGCGTTTAAGCTCCGCGTGAATCGTCGCCACCGAACGCTCGAGGCCACGCGTCGCGTGGAGTGCGGAGGGGCGGAGCGAAATTCTTCAAGACCCACCGCTACGATGCCGGCGATCGGACTTTTTCTGTTCCGCGTCGCAATGGAAATAGCTTCGTCGAGCTTTCCTTCCTCGAGCACTGGAGTCACGAGTTGCACGAATATGCGGGACTGGTTGCGCGCCACCGAGAAGCGCAATCCTCGCTCCAGCATCAGCCCAATGGAGATGGCCGACATGAGGAGCAACATGATCACGACGCCTTTGGCGGTCCAACTCATCGCGTGCAGCATGCCCACGAGGTCCCAGTCCATGGTTGCGTCCTCCCGCTGCGCAAAAATTTCGGCTAAGCATATAGACACCGCGGCAGAGATATTTGTGCCGAATTTGCTTTCCTGTTTTTACGATACTCGATGGCGCGGCAATTAGAGGTTGCTTCGACTTGTAGCGATGGAGGATCTAACGAATCAATCCCCAGGGAGATTCTTTGAGAGAAATCCAATGATGTGGTTTTCGTATTCCGCCGGTGCGCGACCGAGTGCGGAGGCGTGTTGGGCGCCCTCCACAACCCACAGTTCCCGAGGGCCGCGAGCGGCTTGGTAAATTCTTTGCGCGTGGCGGCATGGAATTGTGTGGTCCCGCGTTCCACAGATCAGCAGAACCGGGAAGCCGCGAGCCGCTACAGCCTTCGCGGGCGCGACGTCGTCAGGCTGGAAGCCGCCTGTTTCGGCCATGCCTTTCATGGCAAAGATCGTGGCCGGACGAAGAAGTGTCTTGCCAAGGAGCGGGCTGAAATGCAGGCCCGCATAGTCGTAGCTCACCTCGCGCAAGTCCGCGAAGGGGTCTTCCGCTATGACCGCCTGTATGCGCGGCTCAACCGCTGCCGATTGCAGCGCGATGGCCGCACCCATGGATACGCCCAACGCGCCAAGATGATGCACGTTTTCCTGCGAACATAGCGCATCCGTGATGGCCACGGTGTCGTAGCGTTCTTTCCAGCCGTAGGTGGCCATGTCGCCGCCGCTCGCGCCATGCGCTCGCGAATCCATCATCACCACGTTGTAACCGTGCCGCAGCAGCAGCTCTGCGTGACCCAGATCTCCGGTGCGATTGTCCGAGACACCGTGAAACAGCAGCACCCAATCGCCGTTTGGGGTTCGCGCTCGAACTTTCCATCCGCGGAGCTCCACACCGTCTGGGGCGCGAACGGAAAAGTCTTCCTTGGTTGCTCCGGTGCGGCGGAGCATTTCTTCCGTCTGCGGCAAGCGCATAGGGTTCAAATTGGCGGGATGAAGAACGCCCGCCCCGAGCATCCGGCCGGCAAAGGCCGAAAGAATAGGAATCAAAAATATGATTGCCGCCAGGAAATAGCCGGAGCGAACCAAAACGGAGCGGCGCAAATTGACTGGCGTGTTGGTGATGAAGGGCGTAGCGGTCATAGTTCACTCGTTGTCGTTGCAGGAAGCTTAAGCTGCGGACTTCCAAAGAACAACAGCGCGTGTGACGGTTCGCTGACTGTCACAACGCTCGGCGGCGCGCGTCGCCGCGGCTTGGTATTTGTCCGCAACCGGCGGGGTGCCGCTTCACGGAACCGCAGCGCTTCTGTTTCGTTCCGCCGTAGGTTACATTGGGAAGTTCCGAGGATCGCAACAACGCTCGCTGTGTCTCGGGATGCGGGGTCAGTAGGATGCCGTCCATAATAATGACTGAGAAACTACCATCGATTGTGATCGTCGGGCGGCCCAATGTGGGCAAGTCGACGCTGTTCAACCGGCTGACGGGCACGCGGCGTTCGATTGTCACGGATGAGCCGGGGATCACGCGCGATCGCATCTACGGCACCGCGGCTTGGGATGGGCGAACGTTTGAAGTCGTCGACACAGGAGGAATGGTTCCAGGCGACGAGGCTGCCATTCCGCGGGAGATTTTTCGGCAGGCGCATGTGGCGATTGAAGATGCGTCGCAGCTGCTGCTTGTCGTGGATGCGCGCGCGGGTGTCGCGCCGCTGGACGCCGAGCTGTCGCGCTTGTTGCGCCGCACCGGGAAACCGCTGGCGATCGTGGCCAACAAAGTCGATTCGCAGATGCAGGAGTCGCTCGCAGCGCCATTTTACGGGCTGTCGAAGGAGGTTTTTCCCGTTTCGTCGGAGCATGGCTACGGCATCGACGCGATGCTCGACGCTCTTGCGGCGCGCCTCACCAGCGCAGCTGGCACGCAGGAAGAGCCTGCCGCAGAGAAACAAATCAATGTGGCGATCATCGGGCGTCCCAACGTCGGGAAATCGACGATGCTCAATCGACTGGCGGGCGCGGAGCGTTCGATTGTCTCGGACATTCCGGGCACGACCCGCGACGCCGTGGACACGATGGTCGAGCGCGGCGGCCGCGCGTACCGCTTTGTGGACACGGCCGGGATTCGCCGGAAGGGTAAAACCAAGCTCGTCGCCGAGAAATTGAGCGTGATGATGGCGCGGCGGCACCTCGAACAGGCCGACGTCGCGCTGCTCATTGTCGATGCCAGCCTCGGCGTGACGTCCAACGACGCAAACATCGCGGGCTACGCGGAGGAGTCCGGCCGGTCCGTCGTCATTGTGATGAACAAGTGGGATCTTGCCCTTGAAGCTGCGGCGGAAAAAGCGCGGCGCGATTTCGAGGCTCAGCAGTCGCGCAAGAGCCACGTGGCGCTAACCTCAGCCAGGCAGGCTCCGGGCAGAGCCCGCGCATACGGAGACAAGCATACTTCCGTGGCGCGGAAAAAGATCGCGACGGGAAAAGTGAACCCAGCGGAGCTGATCGAGGAGTACGAAAAGCTTGTGCGCACGCGCTTCAAGTTTCTCGACTACGCGCCGATTGTATTTGTTTCCGCCATGACGGGCGAGCGCACCGAAAAACTATTCGACCTGATCGACCGCGTCGCCGATGCGCGCCGCCGTCGGATTTCGACGGGCGAGCTGAATCGCTGGCTTTCGCAAGTGGACCTCGATCGCGGGACTTCGCCTGCCGCGCGCAAGGTGAAAATTTATTACGTGACGCAGGCGTCCACCTCGCCGCCGACGTTCATTCTGTTCACCAATCAAACGCAGCGGCTGCACTTCAGCTACGAGCGGTTCCTCGAAAACCAGCTGCGCAAGAGTTTCGATTTCATCGGCACGCCGATTCGATTCTTGCAACGGCTTAAAGAACGGCGTCCGCGGACGCGCGCTGCAGGACGCTCTTGAGGTGCGCAGGCTTCCCACAAACCCGGCGGGCTGAAGCCTGTCCTACTGGGGCGTTGACAGGGAGCGGAAACGGATTAGGATTGAGGCTGAACCTAACTATGGGGCGGAATTAGCTAATGGAAGGCAACGGAAATACCGAATCGGCGGTCCCCGCCAAGAACCTGCTTCGCATCGGCGAAGTCAGCCGCCTGACTTCCACGAAGCAGTTTGTCCTTCGGTATTGGGAGACCGAGTTTCCCATGCTGCAGCCGGTGAAAAGCCCCAAGGGCCACCGGCTCTATCGCCGCGAGGACATCGACACCGTTTTCACAATCAGGCGCCTCCTCTATGACGAGGGTTTTACGATCGCGGGCGCCCGGCGGCATTTGCGGGAACAGGCACAGGGGGGAAGTAGTTCGACCGGTCGCAATGTCCCAATTGACGAATACGGTGAAGAACCCACCCAGACCGTAGTATCCCCTCCGGTTGCAGCGCTCAATCGAAAAGTCCTGCTCGATCTGCGCGACTCCCTCCGCTCGTTATTGACGGTCCTCGAATCCGAGTGATACGCTGACGAGGTTGCTGCGTTTTACCTCGGTCGGGACGTGGCGCAGCCTGGTAGCGCGCACGCTTGGGGTGCGTGAGGTCGCTGGTTCGAATCCAGTCGTCCCGACCATTTCGTGATTGATTTTTTCTAAGCTCAAACGAAAGCAACCTCTTTACAATTTAGAGAATCGCGGGGTTTGCTCCTCTTGTTGGGCGCCTTGCTTGCTGCTAAAGTAATTTAGGCAGGGTGAGATGAAGCTCGCTTAGCCGGCCGGATGCAAATTGGTCGGTAGGGCTTCTGGACTTGCAAGTACCAGCTTCCTAGGAAACTCGCCGGCCCGCGAATCAGCGGGCACCCTCTTTCGAATCGCTTATGGCACACATTCTTATTACAAACGATGACGGTATTCAGGCAGAAGGCCTGCGCGCGCTCGTCCACGCGGTTGAAGGGCTGGGGACGATCAGCGTGGTCGCGCCGAGCCATGAGCGGAGCGCTTCGGCGCAGTCACTGACGTTGCGGCAGCCGATTTTCTGGGACAAGGTGGGCGAGCGGGAGTGGGCCGTCGAGGGCACTCCGGCGGATTCCGTAATCCTGGCGCTCAATAAGTTGCTGCCCAACCGGCCAGACCTGGTGCTCTCCGGCGTCAACCGTGGGGCCAACCTCGGCGAGAACGTTTTCTACTCCGGCACAGTTGGCGCGGCCATGGAAGGGGCGATTAACCACATCCCGGCGATCGCGATCTCCGTCGCGCACAAAGGCAGAGGATTCCGTTTCGAGCGGGCCGCGAAATTCGCGCGCGACCTGGCCGAGCTTGTTCTCGCGGAAGGCCTCCCCGAGGGCGTCCTGCTCAACGTCAACGTGCCTTTGGAATGGAATGGAGAGGTTCGCTTCACGCGCCAGTCCAAGAAAATCACGCGCAACATCCTCCAGGAAGGCACGGACCCGCGCGGGCGCAGTTTCTATTGGCTGCTCGAACAGGAGCGCATCGAAGGGCTCGATCCCAAGAGCGACTATGCCGCGGTTTTCGAAGGCGCAGCTTCCATATCGCCGCTGCATCTGGATCGCACGCACGAACTGTCCCTCAATCATCTTTCGCACTGGGCGGCGAAATTGGGATCGACGGCCGAAAATCCCGATACAGTCCCCGTAGCGCCGCCTGCTTCCAAGTAGGCCTCGCCGCAGAAGCGCCAGCAATCGAACGAAAGCAGATCCTCGCTGCGCTTGGAATGACAGCGCGCAACACTTTGTCCGCAGCCTTTAAAGCGCCGACCTAATGACAAACTCTGTACGGTCGGCGAAGCCTTCGGTCCACCGCATTTTTGACTGGCCCAAACGGCGGGAAGACCCCATCATTTACGGATGAATCGGCTCCCCGACGCGCCCGGCACTGGGTTTCCCGCGGTCGTCGACTTCGGCCGCGAAATCTGCTGCGACTTGGCCGCAGCGGAATCGCGCGAATGGCTGGTAACCAATGGGATCGGCGGCTACGCCTTTGGCACCGTCGCCGGCCACCAAACGCGCTCCTACCACGGGTTGCTCGTCGCAGCGCTTCAACCGCCTCTGGGTCGCACCCTGCTGCTTGCGAAACTGGATGAAACTGCCCGCTACGGGTCCCGCCAGCTTGAACTTTTCACGAACCGCTGGGCGGACGGGACCGTCGCTCCCAACGGCTACCGCAATATCGAGAGATTCCACCTGGAGGGCACGACTCCGGTCTGGACCTTTGCGCTGGACGACGCGCTGCTCGAGAAGCGAGTCTTCATGCAATCCGGAGCAAACACCACCTACATCCTGTACCGCCTGGTGCGCGCCAGCGCTCCGGTCGAGTTATCGATTAAAGCGCTGGCGAATTATTGCGAGGAGCATTGCGTGACTTCCTCGCCGAACCGGCCCATGGACGTCACGCCAGTCGAGCGCGGTTTGAAGGTCGTGGCGCGCGAAGGAAGGGCGCCGTTCTATGTTTTGAGCGACTCCGCCGCGGCGCGGCCCGGCGGAGATTGGTACCGCAACTTCGATTTGGCGGTTGAGCGTGCGCGCGGCCTTCCGGATCGGACCGATCATTTTTTCGCGGGGCAATTTTGGGCGACGATCCTTCCTGGAGGATCGCTTACAATCGTTGCGAGCACAGAGGCGAACTCTTCTTTAAACGGCGAGGCTGCGTTCGCGAAGCGGCAGGGCGAGTCGCGTGCGCTGCTTGACAGGTTTTACGCGGCAAACGCGGGGCCCTCGTCAAAATTGTCAACCGCGGTCCAGCAACTGGTCCTGGCGGCGGACCAATTTATCGCAGCACGGCCGGCCAAGGGCGTGGGCGACGCGAAGACAATTTTGGCCGGGTATCCCTGGTTCGGCGATTGGGGACGCGACACGATGGTCGCGCTTCCAGGATTGTGCCTGGCGACTGGCCGCCCGCGGCTGGCCCGGAATATCCTGCGCACTTATTCTCGCTTCGTGAATGAAGGCATGCTGCCCAACGTTCTGCCGCGCAACGGAGAGGCGCCCCTGTACAACTCAGTGGACGCGGCCCTTTGGTACTTTGAGGCAGCACGCCAGTACTTCGATGCGACCGGCGACATCGGCCTGCTGCATGAGTTGTTCCCTGTGCTCGCCGGCGTCCTCGAAGCCTACACGCGCGGCACCCGTTACGATATTCACGTTGACCCGGCGGATGGTTTGCTCTTCGCGGGTGAGCCTGGCGTGCAGGTCACTTGGATGGACGCAAAGGTCGGCGACCGCGTGGTGACGCCGCGGATCGGAAAGCCTGTCGAAGTGAACGCGCTTTGGCTCAATGCCGCGGCGACAATGGCGCGCGTCGCGCGAACTCTTGGCAGGCCCGCGAGTCGTTATGAAAGTATCTTGGAGCGAGCGCGAACCGGGTTTGTTCGATTTTGGAATCCAGCCCGGCAGTGTTGTTTCGATGTGATCGACGATCCGGCAATCCCGGATGGAAATGACGCAACGCTGAGGCCCAATCAGATTTTTGCGGTTTCGCTGCCGGAGACCGCGCTCTCGCCGGAGCGGCAACGCGCCGTTGTGGATGTGTGCGCGCGCGAACTTCTCACATCATTCGGACTGCGTAGTCTCGGGCGGAGCGAGGCGGGATACCAGGGTCGGTACGAAGGCGGTCCAAAAGAGCGGGACGCAGCCTACCACCAGGGCACGGCCTGGGGATGGCTCCTCGGCCCGTTCGTGCTCGCCCACTTGCGCGTGTATCAGGATCCCGAGCTGGCCCTGTCGTTTCTCGACCCGATGTTTCATCATCTCGCGGCGGGCGGTCTCGGCACCGCCAGCGAAATCTTTGACGGCGATACCCCGTTCATGCCCAAAGGCTGCATCGCGCAAGCGTGGACGGTTGGCGAAACGCTCCGCGCCTGGCGGGCTGTGGCCATGGCGCGAGAAATGCGGGACGCGCCACACTCAGCCTTTGCCAGCTAGCCAGCTAGATTGTCGCTATACTGAGTGACGTCTCGTTCCTCGAACCCGCTTATCGGCGGTATCCGCCGAACCTGCCGTAGGCTCCATAGAAGCCGACGTACGGCCCGGGATAATAGTAGTAGGGATAGGGGTACGCGAAGGCGTAGGGTGGGTAGCCGTAGTAGGGCGGTGGCCCGGGCGCCATATGCGGTCGCCGCGCCAAAGTTGGGTGGGAGCCATAATCGGCTTGGGTGACGGGCTGAAACGCGAACTGGCTGTTTGCGGTTGAGATCGTCAGCGGCGCTTGCAGGCGGAACGACAGAACCGTCTCCGGAGCGATGACGGTGGGTCTTCCATGCGTCACCAGCACCCCGATGATGCCTGCTGCCACTCCAGCCCCGGCGCCGATTGCCGCGCCTGCGCCACCATCTGCAATCGCGCCGATCACGGCGCCAACTCCCGTCGTCGTGCCAATCGTGGCCGCGTCCCGGCCGTGCGAAGTTCCGGCCGAGGTCTGTAGCATTTCCGTCTGAAGCTGTACTTGCTGGCCGTCCACGAGCGTCAGTTCAGGCAGCTCGACTCCCAACTCTGAAGTGCCACCGGCACGTCCAGCCTTTTTTACTAATGAGACGCGACCAGTCTGTGCCTGCCGTCGGCGTGCCACGACCCACCCGGCCACTACGATTGGCTGATCGAGAGCGGCGCTGAAGCTGTCGCCAACCAGGTTACGATCACTCGAAAGCCATTCGTCGATACGCACTCGAACGACGGTGCCCGCAGGCAAAGTTAGCGTTTGGGGCACTGCCTGGTTCGGTTGTCCCGGTGGGGGAGCTTCCGGCTGGCCCTGAGGCTGCGGCTCTTGCGCCGGAGCCTGGGCGTCCGGCTGTACTGGGGCGGGTTGAACTTCGCCAGGATAATTCTGCTGGGCTCGGACGGGCGCGGATTGCGAACAAAAGAAGAACGCTATGCCTCCTATCGCCAGCAACTTAGCTAAGTTCCGATCGGCTCCAGCTTTGGGGATCATCATTGCCGCTCCTAGTCAATCGATAGCGATGCCCGTCAGCCCCGATACCTGCCGGTATTGCAGAATTGTCTTTCGATGACGCACGTTTACCAGATATTTGATGAGTACCCGTTACGCGGAGTTGTCCAGCGCCACGCAGCGGACCGCCGTCGGCAGGGCGTTTTGGGCACTCTTGCGTCCAGCAAAATCAGAGCGCGGTCAGTCTCTGTACTGCCGTCCGTTCGAAAGCGTCTCCACAAGCCGGGGCGAGGAGCGCCGCCGCTGGCCCGGCACAGAAAATTCCGGTGGCACTAAGAGCGAGGGACTGGGCTAGAATCGCGTCCGGTGGAAGGAGGGCGACATGGCAAAGACAAAGGAAGCCCAGAACAAACGGCGCGATTTCTTGAGGACGGTTGGCGGCGCTGCCGTCGCGCTGGCGGCAGCGAGCGGTGCAAGTGCGCAATCGGCCGGCGATAAGAACATGTCGCACGCCGCTGGTCGCCGCAGCGATTCGCCTGATCGAGGGCTTTGGATCACCTGGTACGACCTGCCGGCAGAGGGACGCGACTCGTACGCTTCCTGGCTGCATGGAATGTATCTTCCAGAAATTCTGAAGCGTCCCGGCTATCTCTGGGCCGCGCACTACGCCACGCAGGACATTGAGGGCGACAATTCTTCGCGCTACTACCATGTTGATGATCCTCAGGTCGGCAAGGGATACCACTTCATGCTGCTGATCGCAGCGACCGATGCGAACGTCTTTGGCAATCCCGTGCCGAGCGTCATTCACGCGGCACTGCCGGAGCAGGGCCGGAAAATGCTTGCCATGAGAATCGGCGAGCGCGTGAACATTTTTACGGAGGCAGGCAGACGGCAGGGGCGCGCGGCGGGGGCCTACAAGGAAGGCCTTGTCGGTGCGCCTTGCATTCAAGTGGGAAGCTTCGATTGCCCCACGGAGTACGAAGAAGAGATGCATGCCGGGTACGTGCAACAGCGGCTGCCGACAATGTGCGATACCCCTTCCTGTGTGATGACTCGAAAGCTCAATTCTGTTGCTGGGTGGGCAAAGCACGGGATTGTGTACGAGTTTGCGTCTGTGGAGGGATTCAATCGCGACTACGCTCCGGCCGTGGCAAAATCGCCGCTCGGAATTGGCGGGCACTCGGTGGTTCCCATGCTGATTCATGCACCTAACGGGCCGAACAGCGCGGTTCGCATCTGGCCGCCAGTACCGAAGGTATAGCAAACTGTTTCTGCCTCGCGGTCAGAATTTAGTTTAGGGCACCGCTTTCGCGCATGCCGGAAAAACACGCAAACTGAAGCCTGCGCCACTTTGGCTATGTCGTCTCGGTTTCGACGAATTCCGCGAGTGGCGAGTCTAACGGCGAAGTTCTGCGGGAGCAGAGGCTCGTCAGCGTCGCTGCTGCAGCGCACAGCGCGGGAATTGCTCCGGCGAGGAAAATCTCACGCGGTCCCCAGGTCATTTTCAGCAGCAAACCGGCCACCACGGGGCCCACTATTGACCCAACTCGTCCGACGCCAAGCGCCCAGCCGATCCCCGTCGAGCGAATCGAGGTTGGATAGATGATCGCGCTCATCGCATTCAGCCCGGCCTGCGCCGACTGGACTGCAAAGCCGAGCGCGAATGTGATCGCGATCGTAAGGAGGAACGAGACAGAATACGCCAGCGAAGCGATCAGCAGGGCGCTGCATACAAACTCGGCCAGCAAGACCGGGAACGTGCCCCAGCGATTCATCAAATTTCCTTCCACGAACGACCCGGCGATACCACCCGCACTGAACACGACGATCGCCGTGATCCCCGCGAACGCTTGCATGCCGGTTTGACGAAGAAGAGCGGGCATCCAACTCACAACGAAGTAGAGAATCAGAAGATTCATGAAGAACGGAATCCACAGCAAGATGGTTACCTTCGCCCGGCCTTCTGTGAACAAACGTACAACTGGTGCCTTCTTGTGGCGCTCCTGGTGCGGAGCACGGGAGACAGGCGCCGAGGCAAACTCGGGCGAAATCCGCTTTAGAATGGCCGCGATTTTCCGCTGGTCTGCCCCGGAACCCTCCAGGTAACGGACCGACTCCGGAAGGACCGCAGTCAAAAGCAGAGCCAATGAAAAAGGCAAGATTCCGCCCGAATAGAAAACGGATTGCCAACCCCAGCGCGGGAGGATGACCCAGCTCACCACACCTCCGAGGAGCGCCCCGGCCGGCATCCCGCAAAACAGGATGGAAACGAGCACCGCGACGAGGCGTTTCGGCGCGTACTCGGACATCAGAGCGACCACGTTGGGCATCGCGCCGCCCAAGCCGAGGCCGGTGAGAAAACGTAGCGCCAGCAGTTCGTTAAAGGTTGTGGCGCGGGGCGTCAGGATTGCGAACGTTCCGAACATCAACGTCGAAACTACGATTGGAACTTTTCGTCCCCAGAAGTCGGCGATGGGTCCCACCGCCATCGAAGAGATCATGAGCCCGACGAGCGCAGCGCTAAATATCGGCCCGAATGTTTTCACGGGAATGTGCAGCGAATCGGCCATCGAGGGCGCGAGGAACCCGATGCTCTGTGTATCGAAGCCGTCCAGGACGATGACCAGGCCACACAGGGCCATGATCCAAACCTGGAAGCGGCTCACAGGCCGCTGGTCGATAATTTCACTGACGGTGGGCGCGCGCTCCATCCCATCTCCCGGAAGATTGCCTGCACTGATTCGAATCGAACATCAGGGTAGCGTAGTTTGGCGGAGGACGATAGAGGGCGCGATTGGTCTACACGTCCCAGGTTGTGACGTGGCTATTTCTCTTCAGGCGTTCGAAAGTTGATTAGGCGCGCGCCCGGAACGGTATCCAGAAGGCTCGGGTCTGAGAGAGCGAATTCCAGGTTCCGGCGAGTTAAGAGGGAGTGCTCGCGAGCGAGGCTCTCCGCACGAGAGCCCTCGCGGCGGTCGATGGCCTCAACGAGTCCTGCATGATGCGCTTGCGCGATGGGGAAGAGTTGCTTCGCAATAAGCTCGCTCCGTGGCAGAAGCACGTGCGAGCCTGGAGACGCGAACGGGAATCTATAAACCTGTTCGGCGGTGCGTTGCAGTACGGAGCTGCCGGAGAGGTTCAAAATCAGCCTGTGAAAGGCAATGTTCAGATCAAGATACTGACTAAAGCTATCGACTGTCGTGTACAAAGTCTCGCTCATGGCGCGATTCAGTTTGCGGATCGGTTCCAACTGCGAAGGATCCTTCAAGCGCTCCGCGGCAAGCCTGGCGGCAGCACCTTCCAAAACACCGCGCGTCTCGATTGCATCCCAGACGTCTCCGATGCTGAATTCACTCGCGGCGAAGCCTGAAGTGGGTAGCGCTTTGACCAACCCCTCGTGCTCGAGTTTCTCGAAAGCAAGACGCAAAGGCGTCCGCGAGACGCCCAACTTGGCAGATAGAGGGATCTCCGCGATGCGCTCACCCGGGTGGAACACGCCGCGGAGCAGCATCTCCCTCAGACCCAGCGTCGCGCGGGACACCTGCGAGGTGCTGTCGTGTAACGGCTTACCGCCGTGGATTGGATCAATCCGAATTTGGGTTTCGCTCATTGGATCGTCCCGACCAATAATTGGTCACTCGCAAAAGGAACCGTGCGGCCGACGCCGGCAGAAAGCTATCACCATCGTGCGCGGGGCGGCAACTATATCGTGCACTATATCGTGGGAATCAAATTTGTTGGTAGTTGCCTCAAATTCGCGCGGGGAGTCTGAGCCCATTTAGGGGGCAATGCTGAGGGCTTGCCGATTCATGCCAAAATTGGCGCTCTCAGGATCCATCGCAATTACCTGGAGCTCAACCGATCCCGGCTCGGCGACAGGCACGTCCCCATGAAACGTGTTTTGCACTCCGGCGTACGACATTGGGACTTCCGTTTCCACTTTCCCCTGCCGGAGTACCCGCGCGACCACGCGAATCCTGTTGGTGTCCCACAGTCCGCCGGGTTCCGTCGGACAGCCGCAAGCCATCGTCACCGTTGCGCGCACTTCGAATGGCGAGCCGGCCTTGAGCTTGGTATCCGCCGCCGGAGCGAGCCCTGTGACAATGAAGCCATGGATTTCGAGTAAGACTCCTTCTCCCAAGATGTCTTCCCCCGGCACGAGGAGGAGCGTTTTCGAAGTGCGCTGTGTGGCCTGAGGGCTGCCCAGGGGAGCTTCTGCCGTGATTTCCACGACCGTCGGTTTATCGAGGTGCAGGACCGCGAGGAATCCCGATGCGTCTGGAGTGTTGTAGACGGTCATGCCGCGAGTCCGCGGTTTCTTCATGATGAGGTCGGTGTCGCCCGTGCCCGCCTGCTGCATTCCCTGCGCGAGTATTTCTCCGGTCGCAGCGTCTTTGACGGTAATTCGCGCGCCTCCGACGTGCTGGCCGATGACTTTAGCGTCTCGAGCAATTGCCCGAATCATGACTTTTGTTTCTTTCCCTTCGGGACGCGCGGAGAGTTGAGAAGCAAAAACCAACACCCCGATAACAACGACACTGAGAAGATTGCGGACTTTCATTCGTAGCCTCCAAACGATTTCATCGACGATATCACACCTTGCTCGTGGGCCGCAGCCCTTTGCGGATCGATCACCCTCGATCTGATGTCCTTCGATCTGATTGACCTCGGCAATCATTGCGCCTATAGTGGCGCCATTCCCGGAGCCCTTTGACCGAACAGGCGGTGCTTCTAGTGCGTCTCGAGATCGTACGTCTCGGGACCGTCGTCCGTTTGGCCCCTTAGGAGGCCACCATGTTTCCCAATCTTACCCTCTGGAAGGTTGCTGCAAGTTTTGTAGCGTTGATGAGTCTTGTATTAAGCCCCTTCCGGTTGGCTCCGTTGTATGCGCAGGTGGCGGGGGCGACGCTCTCCGGCACGGTAACCGACCAGTCCGGCGGAGTCATTCCCTTGGCCGCTATCTCGATCCGGAACATCGATACCGGTATCACGCGCACTACCACAGCGAGCGCGGCGGGATTCTACTCGGTTCCGAATTTGTTGCCCGGGGCTTACGAGGTAAAAGCCTCGGCTCAGGGATTTTCCAACCAAGTGCAGAATGGGATCACTCTGACCGTCGGGGAGCAACAGGTACTGAATTTCACGCTGCGGGTCGGCCAGGCGAGTCAAACGGTGGTGGTGACGACCGAAGCTCCCAACGTGGAATTGGCGAGTTCGACTATCAGCGCGACCGTGAATTCCACAACGGTTCGGGAATTGCCGCTGAATGGGCGAAGCTGGACCGATCTGGCGACTCTCCAACCGGGCGTCAACAGCATCCAGACCCAGCCCGATTTCACCGCGGGGCCTGACCGTGGCAAACGAGGTTTTGGAAATCAAATCACGATAGACGGCGCTCGCCCGCAGCAGAACAACTACCGCCTCGACGGCGTCAGCATGAATGACTATGACAACAGTGCTCCAGGAAGCGTTCTGGGCGGCGATTTGGGAGTGGATGCGATCCAGGAGTTTTCGGTCTTGACGAGCAACTATTCCGCCGAATACGGCCGGACCGCAGGCGGAGTGGTGAATGCCATTACGCGTTCCGGGACCAATCAATTTCATGGAAGCGCCTACGAGTTTCTCCGCAACGACGCTCTGGACGCAGCGAACTTCTTTGAGAACGCCGGAGGAATCAAGAAAGCGTCCTTCAGGCAAAACCAATTCGGCGTTTCCGCGGGCGGTCCGATTCGAAAGGACAAATTGTTTGTGTTTGGCGACTATGAGGGGCTCCGCTACACAAACGGTATTCCCACCTTTATTACTGTGCCGTCAGATGCCGCGCGGCTGGGAATCCTTGCCGGCGGAACCCCCCTTAACCCGGCCGCTCCATGCACAGGCCCGGCGGAGACAAACGGGGCGACAGCGCACAACCTAACTGCAACCCTTCCCATGTCGGATCCCAACTACGGAAAGGCGACAGTATGCGTCGATGACAATGTCGCGAAATATCTGCCTTTCTGGCCCCATGCCACCTCGACTCCGGCCGGGTCAGATATCGGATCCTACACCTTCTCGGCTCGACGGCTCGTCACCGAGAATTTCGAAACAGCCCGCGTGGATGACAAACTTTCGGATAAGGACAGTCTCTCGGCCACTTACCTCGGCGACATCACGCCCTATAGCGCGCCCGATCAGCTCGATGCGGTGTTGTTGAGCTCGAGAACGAATCGTCAAATCGGAATCTTGGAGGAGACCCACATCTTTAGTTCGTCAGTAACCAATTCCGCTCGCTTCGGGTTTAGCAGGGATGCCGCACGGAACAATGTAGGGACGACTGCGATTAATCCCCTGGCCAAGGATCCCAATCTCGCTGCCGTATCCGGGCAATTTGCGGCGCAGGTAGTAGTGTCTACACTGAACTCCTTCACGGGCGGCATAGGGGCGAACGGCCCCGGGCAATTTCATTGGAATTCATTTCAGGGTTACGACGACGCCTTCTGGACGCATGGAACCCATTCCATCAAATTCGGGGCGGCCGTAGAGCGAATGCAACTGAACATGGACCAGCTCAGCGAGTCGAGCGGAACCTTTACCTACAACTCGCTCAGTAATTTTCTCACCGACCAGCCTCATAAATTCACGGCAGCTCAATCGGCTAACCCGACAGAAGGTCTTCGGCAAACTCTGTTTGGCCTTTACATTCAAGACGATTGGCGCGCTCGTCCCAACCTGACGCTGAACATCGGGCTGCGGTGGGAGATGACAACCGTGCCTACCGAAGTCCAAGGCAAGCTCGCAACCCTGTTCAACCTCTACAACGACGCGCTGCCGCACTGTGCAACCGTTGTCGCCGGGAGCTGCGCGGGGGGTGGCCCACTGCTTCCGAACTCCACATTACGCAATTTCGATCCGCGCGTGGGATTTGCATGGGACCCCTTCCACAACGGCAAAACAGCAGTGCGCGGCGGGTTCGGGATGTTCGACGTGTTGCCCCTTATTAGCGTCTATTACCCCGCCACAACTGTAGCCCCTTTCCAAACGACGGGATTTGTGCAGAATGATCCCGCTTTGCCGGGAAAGTTTTTTGCGGGATACAAGGGGGGGAGTCTCCCAGGGAGTTCCATTTCGGCGAGTTATTATGACCGGGAGCCCCATCGCAGCTACGACATGCAGTGGAACCTCAATGTGCAGCGGGAATTGGCGTCGAACCTCACCGTGCTGGTCGGTTACGTGGGCTCGCGCGGGGTGCACCTGCCCTTGTCAAACAATGATCGGAACATCGTTCTCCCAACGCTGACTTCTGCGGGGTACTTGTTCCCGAACCCGATTGGCAGCGTATCTCCGTTTAACGGTAACTTTGGCGACATCAACGGCGTAACTTACAACGGGGAATCTTACTACCATGCCCTGGAAGTGGGCGTCCAAAAGGCCATGAGCCACGGCGTCGCGCTCCAGGGTTCATTCACCTGGGGCAAAAGCATTGACGTCGGTTCAGCAGGCGGCGCGGGCGACCAGTTCTCGAATTCGATCGGAGCGCCGCCCTGGTACGATCTGGGATCGATCCGAGGTCTCTCCGATTTCAACATTGGCCGGACCCTGGTAATCAATCTCACCTGGCAGGTTCCTTCTCCGAAACCCTTGTCGGGCGCCGCAGGATGGATCACAAGTGGCTGGGAGCTGGGCGGGATCTATAAAGTAAGTGACGGCGTTCCCTTTACTCCAACGTTCGGAACCGACGGTGATCCACAGGGACTGGGCAGTAGCGACACTTGGGATTTCCCGAACCGCCTGACGACTCCGGGATGCCAGTCGCTGGTCAATCCCGGAAATCCGAACAACTACATCAAGACTCAATGCTTCGCGCTCCCCACGGCACCCTGCCCCGCCGGGACCAACGCCTCGACTTGTCCCTTCTACAACGGGAGCACATCGAATGGGATCGGCTGCGACAAAACCTCGAACATCTATGGCAGCGACCCCTCGAACCCTGTACCAGAACCATTCCCCTTGTGTTTCAATCTGCGTGGCAGCGGTGGGCGCAACATCCTGATCGGACCCGGGCTCTCGAATCTCGACTTCTCGATCTTCAAGAACAATTCCGTAAAAAGAATCTCGGAGACCTTCAACGTGCAGTTTCGGGCAGAGTTTTTCAACATCCTGAATCGCGCAAACTTCGCCGTGCCCGTAACACCCGACCACACTGACATTTTTGACTCGTTCGGGAATTACTTGAGTCCTCTTCCTCCGCCAAACGGTACCAACGGTACAGCGGGCGTTTTGACGTCGACTTCTACGCCTTCGCGCGAGATCCAGTTCGCACTGAAAATTGGCTGGTGAACTTAGGTAATCGTGCCGCCGAACGAACTAGCAAGCGCGCAATCGCTTCCAATCTATTGAACTTCGTACACTTCGAGTTCGGCTGGTTTTTCCTTATTACGGGACGCGGCAGTGTAGTAGCGCTTTAGTTCGGGCACCAGGATGGCCGTCCTGGCGCGGTAGCCTGTCGGAACCCTGGCTAGCTCTTCGTAATGATCCGGGTCGCGCTCTATGTACACCGCCGTGAACCCGTTGCAGGCAACGTAAATGCGCTTCCCTTGCGGATCGAAAATTGCATCGTCCGCAAGCGGACCCGTCGGCAGCGTGGCCACGATTTTCCCAGACTCCGCATCCAGCACCACGAGGGTTGGCGGCTTGCGGCCGACAACGAAGAGGCGATGACTGGCCTCATCGAACGTCATCGGCGTGTTCGATTTGACGTCACCAAGCGTCCATGTGGTGAGCACCGTTTTCTTTTCCCTGTCAATGACGCCGACTATATTTTTATCTCTGACGTTGGCAAATAACTTTGGGCCGTTTTTCTCGATGGCCATCGCTTCGATGTTCGTGGAGTCCACCTTGATCTCGCCCACACGCTTACGAGCATTCGTGTCGACAATGTCGATCAGCGAGTACTCCATCTTTGCATCATCGCCTCCCGAAGCAACATAAAGCAGGTGCTTGGCCGCATCGTAGCTCGCTGAGTCCGCTGCCGGTGTTAGCTTGATGGTGTCGGCTAAGGCGTAGGTGTTGGTATCGAAAATTTTGAGAGCCCCGTCCCCACCGCTGACAACCCATAGTTGCTTGCTGTCAGGAAAGTAGACCATCGCGTGAGGCGCCTTCACCTCGTGGAGAGTGCGGATGAGCTTGTTCGTGCCAGTGTCAAACACCTCGACGGTATTATTGTCCTCCGCCGTCAAGAACAGCCGCTTGCCGGCTAGATCGATAGTGAAGTGATCGAAGTCGCCCTCTTTGACGTCCGGCAGCGGAACGGTTTGCAAGCGCTTGAGTGGAAGGCTCTTTTGCGCCGAAGCGCCAACTGCAGAACAGACGATGCTCGCGACAACCAACAACCCGACGGATCTCCTCATTCTTCTTCTCCTGTCGAATCAAAATCGCCGCCGATAGTATCTCGCCTGGGTACTCCGAGTCGATCAAATCGGTTGCCGGCCCGAGGGGTTAGTCGGCGGCGCCATCATACGACTAGTCGCGCTTCCGCGCACCATCGGTGGAGGCCGGTGGACGCGCTTCCACACACAAGCGTATGATTTAACCCAGCCGGAAATCAGAGTGGCTCTCGTCGATACGACTGAAGGAGAAGCACCCATGACTGAATTCACGCGCCGAACTCTGCTGGGAGGAGCCGTCGCAGCTGCAGCGACGACGATGTGGAACGAGCCGGTGCATGCCCAATACGTTTGGCAAAAGACAGACTGGCAGGCTGCCGAATTCGATGCTTTGACTCACTCGACGAAGCGTATCAAGCAGGCCCTGCACGGCTTCGGCATCAACGACGCGCGCGTCTTGAAGAATGCGAAGAATTCTCTGAATGGACTTCGCTTCGGATCCGGCGTAGCCGCCGATCAGGTTCAAATCGTCTGCGCGCTCAACGGGCCGGCGAACTTGCTGAACTACGGCGATTACGTCTGGGAGAAATACCGAATCGGAGAGTGGCTCAAAGAGAATGATCCGAGGACGGGAGAGCCCGCCGTGCGCAATTTCTACTATCCGAGCAAGGGCGGGCCGTCGATGCACTACGCATCGGACGATCCTAGCAGCGAGGATTCGCTCTATCAGGACTTCAGCGTTCAAGCCTTGCAGTCCCGAGGCGTGCGATTCTTGAGCTGCCACTCTTCGACGGAAGAGGCGGCGCGCGCGCTCATCAAGAAAAATGGGCTAACCGCGCAGCCGGAAGAAGTCGTGAAAGACATCCATGCGCATGCTCTCCCAGGTGTGTTAATCGTTCCGGCGCTCTCGACGGCTCTGGCTCTGCTGCAAGGCGATGGGCACTACAGCTATATGTCGGCTGGATAGTATTTGGTTCGTTGTTGAAGATGGAATACGCGAGATCGCGACTTTCCGTCTCCAAAGGAGTTTCACATGACGCGGGTGATCGCGATTCGATCTGGGGTGATCGCCTCTGTGGGTCTCTCGATTGTTGTTGTGCTCGCTACGAACTCGGTGAGCCTCGAAGCACAACAGAATTCACACGAAGCTTCCGATGCGGAGAAAACCTGGACGGCCCCGGATCCCGCCACGATACCCGACGGCCCCTTGGGCGACACCATCCGCCTCGGCATGCACGTTTTCAATGAGACGCCGAAATACGCGGAGCGCTACGTCGGCAACAAAATGAGCTGCACGCATTGCCATATCGATGGCGGCACGGTTTCGGGCGGGATACCGATGATTGGACTTCCTGGGATGTTCCCGATGTATCGGGACCGGGAAAAGACGGTCATCACGTTTGAAGAGCGCATCGAGCAATGTTTCCAGCGCAGCGAGAATGGGCACCGCGTTCCCAATGACAGTGCCGAAATGACAGGGTTAGTCGCTTATGCGCAATGGCTCTCGAAGGACCAGGTGACTGGGCGCCAATTCCCGGGACGCGGGCTCGTGAACATTCCTGAGCTAAGCGGAGACGCCGAGCGGGGAAGCGAGATCTACAAGCAACAATGCGCGGTTTGCCACGGCCCGGAAGGGGCTGGGAAGCCGCCGGCGATCCCAGCTCTCTGGGGACCTGGCGCCTACAGCGACGGCGCGGGCATGCATCTCATTGCTAAAATGGCCGCGTTCGTTCAGCACAACATGCCGCAGACCGATCCGGGCAGCCTCACACCACAGCAGGCCTACGACGTTGCGGCGTACGTCCACGCGAAGCCGCATGAACATTTTGAGATGAAAGACCACATGTAGTTTGTATGCCTGCGTCCTCAGAGATGCAAGAGTCTCGCTGCGTTTCCCTTTAAGATGCGGTCGCGCTCTGCGGCCGGGAAATCAAATTGGTCAAGCACGTCGTTCGGGTATTGCACGTCCTTGGCGGCGAAGATGTCCGTGCCGACGACGATCCGGTCGGTCCCGACCATCGTGATGAGGAAGCGGAATGCTTCCGGATAGTAAATCAAATAGTCGTAGTGGAATCTCCGCAGATATTCACGGAACGGACGCGCCAGCGTGACCTGTGGGCCGTTGAAGTGGTAGAGGAAGTGCTCGATTCTGCCGGCAAGATAGGGGAACGCTCCTCCCGCATGTGGCAAGATCATTTCCAGCTTCGGGTATTTGTCCAGTGTCCCGGTCATGATCAATTTGGTTGCCAGGACGGTATGATCGGTGGGCGCGTCGAGCCCTGCGGCCAGATTGACTTTGCCCATCACACGCGGGCCGCCGTACGTGTTGGCCTCGCCATCCATCTGGTGAAACACAATCGGGAGATTCAGCTCTTCGATTCGCGCGAGGACCGGCGCAAAATCCGGATCGATGATGTAGTCGTGCCGCTCCACGGAATCCGGCAGGTGAACCGCTTTCACTCCGGGATGCCCGGCGACGCGGTTCAATTCCTTCAGCGCGAGCTGAGGGTCCCGAACGGGAAGCTCCGCTCCAAGGACAAACCGGTCGGGATGGGCCTTATGCGCTTCCATCCCGGCGTCATTGATAATCTGCGCGAGGCGCGCGCCTTGTTCCGCAGTCGCCCATTGCCACGGCATCGCTCCGGAAAGCGTCAGGCAATGCATCAGGACGCCGTGCTCGTCCATCCACTTGAGCCGCGCGTCGAGATCGGAGTTGAGAGCGTAGGGATTGGCGAGCGGCTGTCCCATCTCCGCAATCGCTTTGTTGTAGGGTTCAGGCGACCAATGCGAGTGGCAGTCGATCGCGACCGGCTTGCCAACTCCTCCCGCGCCCGGATGCGCATCCCACCAGTCGACGCCTTTTTTGTCCGCGGCTGATGCGGCACTAGCGGGAAGCGCGGTCATTACTGCGCTTCCGACGCCTAGCTTCATGAAATCCCTGCGTCCAACCGCAGAACTTCGTGCCTGTCCCTCCGAATCTTTCATGGCTCATTTCTCCTCTCGTGGCTTTTTTCGTTCGAGTGGATTGAAACTTGCAAAAATTCCTAATTGAGGCGCTTCGGCGCGCCGTCTTTTTGGTACCAATCCGCATTCTTGTCGGTTGTGTTCACCGTCACCGCACGGACTTCGGTGAATTGATCGAACGATTCGATTCCGGTCTCGCGGCCCATGCCGCTGTCCTTGAAGCCTCCCCAGGGAGACGCGGGATCAAGCCGGTGATGATCGTTAATCCAAACCATGCCGAAGAGCAAGCGGCTCGCCATCCGGTGGGCACGCGCGAGCTCACGCGTCCACACGGACGCCGCGAGACCGAACTTCGTGTCATTGGCAATACGGATTGCGTCGGCTTCGTCGTTAAACGGCATGACCACGGTCACCGGCCCAAACACTTCTTCCTGCGCGATCTCCGAGTGCGGGTCGACGTCGCAAAGCACCGTCGGCTCAATGAAAAATCCGCCAGCTGGTACATCGGCTGGCACGCTACCTCCTGTGAGCAGCTTCGCGCCCGCTTTAGTGGCGCGGTTGATAATCGCGAGGATCCGTCTGCGGGATTTTTCGGATATGACGGGCCCAAGCCGCGTCCGCGGGTCGGCCGGATCGCCGACACGTATCGAGGCGGCTTTCGCCTTGAACTGCTCCAAAAACTCAGCGTACTTCGAGCGGTGCACGAGAATTCGCGATCCACAAATGCACGTTTGGCCCGCCGCGATGAACGCGGCGAACGCCGCGCCGTTGACTGCGCGCTCCAGTTCCATGTCGTCGAAGATGATCACGGCACCCTTGCCGCCAAGCTCCAGCGTGGGCTGCGCGAAGTTTCGGGCGGCGGCGCTGCCAATCGAGCGGCCGACCTCCGTACCTCCTGTGAAGACAACTTTTCGGATTCCTGGATGGCAGGCGAGCGCGGCGCCCGATTCAGCTCCCGCGCCGTTAATCACGTTGACGACGCCTTTGGGTATCCCGGCGCGATCGAGGAGCTCGACTAAGCGGACTGACGTGAGCGGCGTTTGTTCGGAAGGCTTGATGACGACGCTGTTGCCAGTCGCGAGCGCTGGGGCAAGGCTCTTCGACAAAATCATCAGGGGATGATTGAAGGACGTCATCAGCGCAGCGACGCCGAGCGGCACGCGCTGCGTGTAGCACAGGTACGAGCCTTCGATTGGAATCACGTCGCTGCGGCGGGTTAGCGCAAGGGCAGCAAAATACCGGTAGAACTGAGGCAGGCGCGAAACTTGCGCCCGTGTCTCGATAATCGGGCGTCCATTGTTCAGCGTTTCGAGCTTATAAAAAGCTTCGAGGTCCGCCTCGAAGAGGTCAGCGAAGCGGTTGAGAACGCGAGCACGCTCGTGAACCGGCGCACCGCTCCACTGTCCTTCGTCGAAAGCGCGCCGCGCTGCTTTCACCGCGCGATCCACGTCGGCCGCGCTGGCGTTAGCTAGCTGCCCGATCACGCCGCCCGTCGCCGGGTTGATGATGTCCATCGTCTTGCCGCCTGCAGCATCGGTGAACTCGCCGTCAATGAAAAGCTGCGCGTCGTAGGTGATGGGCAAAACGGTCACGGATTCCGCACCTCGGCGGGGCGCGTGGCCGCGGATTCTTCTGGGCCGATCTCCTCGAGGCGGCGCTTTTTCGGTTCGACCCCGAGCGTCAGGACCACGAGAATCTGGACAACGAGAAGCGCGATCATGAACATCAGCACGCCACCCACGCCGTGCGACCGGAAGAGCGCGACCACGATGAACGGCGTGAAGATGATCGCGCCGCGCCCGAACGTATTGCAAATCCCCGAGGCCCGCAGCCGGACTTCCGTGGGGAAAAGCTCCGGGATGTAAATCGCGAAGAGCAGCGCCACGAGCACGTAGATCGGCACGATCAACGAAAAGCCGACGACCATCAACATCACAGGGTTCGTGATGTAGGGATAAAAGCTTCCGATCAAGATGGTGAGCAGGGAAGCGCCGACGATCGTCGGCTTGCGTCCCCAGGAATCCGCGGTCAGGGCTCCGATCGCTGACCCAATTGGTGCGCCGAGTGCGATCATGAGCGAATACCGAAACGAGGTGGCGATGCTGAGTCCCTGCTGCACAAAGAACGTGGGCAGCCACGTCACGAACCCGTAGAGCAGAGAATTGATAACCACGAGAGTGACCACGCCAACGATCATGCGCGGGAAAATTGCAGGACTAAGAAGCAAAGCGATGTTCCGCGAATGGACCACGTTCGGCGCAGGGGCCGGCATCGGCAGCGGTGAATGCTGCCCCGCCACTTCTTGCTCGATCTTTTGCAGCAGGGCGTCCGCTTCATCTGTGCGCCCGACCGAAGCGAGCCACCGCGGCGACTCCGGCAGCGCCTTGCGCAAGTACCACACGGCCAACGCACCCAGCCCTCCGAGCACGAACATCGCTCGCCAGGTGAATCGCGGAATGATGTACGTGCCCAGGAGCGCGGCGATCGGCAATCCGGTCACGACGAAAACGGACATGAAGCCGAGCCATTTCCCCCGCGATTGCGGGGGGACGAACTCGGTCAGTGTCGAGTACCCGACAACGTTTTCGGCGCCGAGTCCCGCTCCGATAATGGCCTGGATCAGAATGAGCACCGACATCGAGGGCGCGAACGCGGCGGCAATGGACGCGAAGCCGAAGATGGCGAGATTCGCTTGATAGTTAAACCGTCGCCCGTACCGGTCGCCGAGGAAGCCGGTCACAAATGATCCAAGCATCATGCCCACAAACGTGGCGGAGACGAATTGCGCATTCTGCTGAAGAGTGGAGAAGCCAGTCTTAAGCGTCGCGCCGAGAACGGTAGCAGCCAGGTAAATGTCGAAACCGTCAAAGAACATTCCCGCGCCAATCAGCCACATGACGCGGCGATGGAACGAGGAAATCGGCAGACGGTCGAGCCGCGCCCCTGCGTTTACCTGCATGGCTCGCTCATTTCTGCCTCGCCAGCACGGCCATGCTGCCCACAGTAAGGGCTTCCGTGGCTAGGCGGCAGTTTTGGTCAAAGGAATTCTGCTGCGCTGTCTGGAAAAATTCCTTGCAGGCTCGCGCGGCATTTGCATCGAGGCGCAGGATCCGCGCGATGAGGGCGTCGACGTCGGCGGCCAGGCTATCTGCTCGGCTGACATGTGAGATGAGGCCGATCTGCTGCGCTTGCTGGGGCGTGATTGGATCGCCGAAAAGAACCAGCGGAAACGCGAAGCGCGGGAGAGCGTAATCGCCGAGATAAGCTATGATCGCCGCCGGAGCCAAGCCAAAATGCATCTCGGGAAATCCGAGCACCGCGCTTTCGGACACGTATACGAAGTCGCACACGATCGCGAAGCCGAAACCGAATCCGAGAGCGTCGCCCTGAACCTCGGCAATGCTGATGAGCGGCGAAGTCCTTAGAACTCGCTTGAATTCGATGAGGCGCGCGGATTCATGACGCACCGCCGCGACGTCCCGGCCCGCTCGCTCCCGCCCCGTGCAGAAAACTTTTCCTTTGGCTCGGATGCGCAGAACCCTCGCAGTCGGACGCGCCGCTTCGCGTCGAAGCTCCGCCAGCATTGCATCAAACATCGGGCCAGTCACTTCATTTTCGTGCTCAGGATTATTCAGCGTAAATGTAAGGATGTCGCCGGTTCGCTCGATGATCACACCGGGGGCGCTCGTACCCGCAAATTCTACTGGTTTGGAAGACATGCCGACACGGTACACACGGAGAACGAGCCGTGTCAATCAGTCAGCGAGTGACCGGCTCTGAGACCTCAACGTGCGCGCTTCGAGAATGGAATGAGCATCGGCGTCCGCCGGCGGTACTGCTTATAGGCGTCTCCGAAGAAAGTGATTAGGTCGTGCTCTTCAAATTGAATCGCCAGGAGGATGTAGCACGTGGTCGCGATGGAAAATAACAGGTGGCCCTGAGTCATTTTCGGCGTGGCCCAGAAGGCGACGAGGAACCCAAGGTAAATCGGGTGGCGAACACCCTTGTAAAGCATTGGCGTCTTGAACCCAATCGGCTCGTAGGGCCGGCCGCGCATGTATAGGCTGACCTGCCTCAAGCCAAAAAGGTCAGTGTGACTGACCAAAAGGGTGCTTCCCAGGACCGTCAGCCAACCAATGCCGAAAAGCACCAACAGAATCCCGCGGGCAACGCCGTTCTGGACCTCCCACACAACCCCCGTCATGGGGCGCCACTGCCAATACAGCAAATCGAGGCACAAACTCGCAAGCAAAACATACGTGCTCCGTTCAATCGGGTGGGGGATAACCTTCGTCCACGCAAACTTGAACCATCGGCGCGCCATCACGCTATGCTGGACCGCGAAGAGCCCCAGCAGGAGCGCATCAATCACCAGAGCCTGGATGGAAAAAACTCCGGCGCCGGAATCGATCGATTTGGGAACGAAGAGGTTGCCCACAAACCCGATCGCGTACACAAACGTCACAAAAAAAATCAGGTAGACGATCATCCCGTAGAGAAAGGCTGCGATCCTGGCCATGGTATCTGCCTCCTGAAGCAGAGTCTTCGCCCTTAAGCAACAACCGCACCCTGAGCACAAACCTTGGCCGTGTCTCCGACAAACTCTGGTTGGAATTTGTCCGGATACTAACTCGGGTGACTTTTCGTTGTCAATGCGGAGACAGAGAGCGCGAACGTGAAGGACACATTCAAAACTCGGAACGAGGCGCTAGGCCTTGAAGATCAGTAGTCATAGATGTGCTCGACGTCAACTCCCTCATAGCGCAGGCGGCTGAGCGTCGAATGCAACGCGGGGACATCGCACGCCGAGGCCACCCGTTGCGTGTCGGGATGTGTGAGGACAGGGCTTGAGAAAAGCTGCCGCGCGTCAGAGCTGCCGTACGGCCAGGAGCTGCTCCGCGAGGATAGAAACGAGGGTTCTGGAGTTCCCGGCAATATCGACGAACTGCACGCCGTGTTCGGCAAGCCCGGAAGCGATGTCCGTGAATTCCTGAGAAGTACAGCGCTGAGCGCAATGGTCTGCGACGCGCCGCCTATCGGACATTTTGTTTAGAGTCGTAGAGGGGCAGGATTGACGTGCCCGCTGGAAGGGGCTGCGGCGGCTTGCTGGCGGCGGGATTGAGCAGCCAGCGACGGCTCGTTCCACACGGCTTGTCGGAAGTTTGCTGCAGCACAATTGCGTCGCCCTGCGTTGTTCCCACGACGTCCAGTGAGTCGCTGCAACTCGCGGGCATGATGCGAGCGAACTCCATCTTGAGGTCGACGAGTTGAACCTGCCTGCTGCCAGTGTTGTAGTCGAAGAGTAACGTCATCGAATATTTTCCGCCTTCGGCCAGGATCCCCAGCACATGCTGGCCATCGTTTGAAAATCCAGCGAGGTTCAGGGATAAGCTCCGGCCCCAATCACCATCGGACGAGTCGAGATCAACAGTGACTGGCGAGCCTCCCTGCGCGGGAGTGACAAGGAGTTGATAATCCGCCCAGCACTCGTGGGAGTTTTTGCTGTGATCGTCAGTGCTCGAGACTTTAAGGACGGCCAATGCGCCGCCGGGGCCGCGCACAGGCTGTGTCTCGGCCGTGGCAGTTTGTGCGCCGGTGTTGACGCATTCCACGGAAGCTTGCTGTGCGGGTAGGAGCGACGCAGCGAGCAGGATCAGTGGCAGCATGAATTAATTCCATCCCCAGAATACGAAGATGGAGGATTCTTCCGCCACCTCGCTGCACGTTGGAAGTATACCTGGCTCCCGAGTGACAGCCAACCAGTGAGCTTTACACCTTTAGCCGCGGGAACAGTCTTTCCGCGTTGCCGCGGTTGATGGCTTTCCAGTCGTTCTCCGAGAAGCCGGCGTATTCGACGATGCCATCGTCGGTCAGTTCATAGTTGCGGATGGGCGCATCGCTTCCGTACAGAATTTGCGAGACGGGAACGATGTCCTTGAGGGCGTCGAGCGCGGGCGTCCTGCCGGCGTGCGCCGTGTCAAAGTACAGCTTCTTGAATTCGTGCTCCACGCCGTTCGGCGCCATGCTGGCGCGGCTTTTCGGAAAATCGTCGATGATGCGGGCCGCGAGCGTCGGGAACGCTCCGCCCGAGTGCGAAAAGATGAAACGCGCGTCAGGGCATTTGGAGAAGACGCCGTTCCAGAGCAGGCTGTCGATCGCTCGCGCCGTGTCAATGTCATACTCGATGATGCCGGACTGTCCTTGGAGATTCCGGCAGCAGGAGGGGCGTGCGGGATGATAGAAGATGACGGCTTTCCTGCGGTTCAATTCATCATACACAGGCTGGAAGGAGGGGTCGCCCGCCCACTTCTCTATGTAGCTGGTCCAGAGTGCTATGCCGTCCGCCTTCAGCACGTCCAGCGAATATTGGATTTCCTTCAGGCTTCCTTCCGTATCGGGGAGGGGTAACGCGGCAAAAAAACCGAAACGTCCGGGATAATCCTTGACGAGTTGAGCGCAATATTCGTTGCTCTGTTTCGCGAGGCTGCGCGCCCGTTCACTGCGATCGCTCATGGAATCGAGGACCAGGCGTTGCACGGGCGACACAATCGACGTGGCGATTCCGTGCTTGTCCATCAGGTCCAGCGAGGTTTGCGGAGTCCAAGGCCTAAACGCGAAGCCTGCGGCGCGCAATTCGGTTTCCATGGCCTTGAAGTAAAACGGCGGGAACATGTGGTGATGCACGTCGATCCGCCCAGGCAGAGGGCGCACGGATTGTGAAACGGCTTGCGCAATGAGCTTCGCGCTGGGAATGATCGTCCCCGCTCCGGCTGCGGCTAGAGTCTTGAGAAAGTTCCTGCGCGAAGCGTGAGAGCCGAACAGCCCGCGGTCAGAATCGTGAAAATCCGTCCCCTTGGAGTTTCTGGTCGGACCAATGCTCATGCCAAATCCCTCCGGGCGTTGAATGTCTGCCCTTAGTCGCCGCGCAACATAGCATGTTGCAGGGTTCCTGTCAGCGGCCTGCGCTCGTCAGCGAGTTTCGGAGGAAGGCGGGACGATGCTCTTGATTCGCATGTAGGAGACGAGGTTGCCGTAGTGTTCGTTGTTGTGCACGACGTTGATCATCAGCCGGCTGATCCGCAACACGGGCACCTTTTTTCCATCGTCCGTAGTGCCTTGGACAGTGTCCATCGCCGTCGCGTCGGTCAGCGCCGCGTACGCACCGTCGCAATATGTCAGCGCGGTGTTCAGAGCTTTGACTAGGTCGGCCTTCGAGGTGAGCTTCTCGTAGTCCGTCTCCTGGCCGGGGTTCGCTTCGCCCTTGGCGTCGGAACACCAGCGATAATTGTAGTTGGCGAGGTGCCCGATGATCTGTCCAAACGTCCGCACTTCGGTCTGAGCACCGGGACGGAGGCCGTAGAGTTCCTCCGGCATTTTCTCGGCGGACTTGGCCAGATAATTTCGATTCGCGGTGTAAACCCTGCGCACGTAGGCGGGAAGGGCATCCTTCGCCGGAGGTTGCGGGCTGGTTTGCGCCCCGAGTGAACATGCCCAAAGAAATCCGAGAAGCACGCCAAAGAAAATTTTGCGCATGAATTCCCCCAGTTGAATTTTCCCGGTCGGCATTATACAGCCGGCTTCGCGCGAATTGGAGAGAGCGTCGCCGTCGGGTTGTAGCGTCATGGTAGATGGCGGTGGACAGCGAATCAGCCTCTTTGGTAGCCTCGGCGGAAATGCCGGGCGACTGGGGCGAGAATTCCGCGCCGATCCGATTCCGGAGCGTGCCACGCTGTGGAGGAATCATGGGACCTGTTAGAATCAGCATCACCAGAATCCTCGGATTGGTAAGCGCCATTGGACTCATTTCTACAATTGCGTTCGGGGCGACGATCACCGGCAAAGTAACCGGGCCGGACGGCAGTCCGTTTCGCGCCGCATTTGTGAAGGCCCGGAACGCGAAGACCCACGTTACGGTCATCGTGCTGTCCGACAATAACGGGCGCTACCGAATCGAGAATTTGCCTGCGGGTGACTACCAGGTGCAGGCGCGATCGATCGGCTATCGGTCTGACCCGAAGAGCGGCATCGTCCTAGCCGCGAGCCAGGATGCTACGTTCGACTGGACGCTGCAAAGGCAGATGGTCCACTGGGACGAAATTCCCATCATTCAGGGAATCGATCTGTTTCCCGAGGGTCCCGGCAAGGACAAGTTCTCCCGGTGCGGTTCGAGCTGCCACGGATTCGAGCAGTTCATCAATGTGCGACGAGACGAAGATGGGTGGCGCGAGGTTCTTCGCGACCAGATGTCGACACGAATTGGCGGCAGCGTTGTCTACGGCACGATCAAGAACGACCAGGACGTCAGCGAACTCGCTGCCTATGCCGCTAAAATTTTCGGCACGGGTCCGGGCGCGCTTCCGGGATCTCCCGCCGAAATGCCTGGCTACACGGATTGGATGAAGCAGTTCACCGACGACGCGCTCAAGATTGTCTACGTCATGTACGAAATGCCGCCGGGACGAATGACGTGGGATGCGAACCCCGACAAGGATGGAGACATCTGGTGCCCGTATTTCGGAACCGTGAATGGGGTCGGCCGATTGAATCCGGACACGGGAGAGGTTCAGGAATATCTATGGGAGAGCCAGTCGCCTCGGGTCGGCACGCGTTCTGCGCGGCTCGCGCACGACGGCGTATCGGCATGGGTTGTGGAAGAGGGAGGAACCCTCGTAAGAGTTGACGTCAAGACCGGCAAGCAGACCAAGTTCAAAGGACCGGGCAGAACCATGAACACGGTGCGCGAAGATCCGAATGGGGTCTTGTGGGTCTCAGGCAGCCCATACTCCTATCGCTTCGACCCTAAAACCGGAACCTACACGGAACTGAAAGATGTTCCCAATACGTACGGAGCGAATCTCGACCGGGCCGGCAATATCTGGTTCGACGAAGTTGGCGGGGCAGGCCGAATCTTCAAGGTCGACTACAAGACGGCGAAGGTGACTACGTGGACGCCGCCGCCTCAGCCCGGTTCGCGCCGCCGCTTTCAAGTCGATGCAAACGGAATTGGCTGGCTCGCGCAGTACGATCGCGGCCAAATCGTACGCCTGGACACGGAAACGGGCGCCTTCAAGGAATATCAGTTGCCCGGCGAGCAGCCGACTCCGTATCCCATCGGAATCGATACGAATAACCAGGTGTGGTACGCCTCGGGCATCATGGACACGGTCGGACGCCTCGATCCTGCAACCAGCAAGATCACGGAGTATCCTCCGCCGGCGGTTGGCAACGGGATGCGCGAGCTGAACAACGATCCCGAGGGGCGCATGTGGTTTGCTTCGCCCGGCAATAACACAGTAGGCTATCTCTATCTTGCGAAGTAAGCCGGAGTTGCGCAGGTTTCAAGCCTGCGCCACCTCCTATTGATTTGGTTTCTGGCCGACGGCGGGTATTCGGATCCGATTGGTAAACGCGTCCTCTTCTTCCGGGATGCAGAAGAGTTCTTCCATGTAGGCCTTCTTGCCCTTCAGCAATCTGTACGTTTTCGTATCGCCCGTCCAGGTCGCCGTGTAGGCCTTGGGGTCCTCGACCACCAGTTGCAGCGTCAAGTTGTCGTGGTCGACGCGCCGGTAACGCTCGATGAGGTGCAGGTCTTCGCTGTGGGGATCACCGTAAAAATCGAGCCAGCTCTTGTCGTTGAAGCCGACTGTGTCCACGACGAAGGTGTCGCCATCCCATTTTCCGATCGAATCGCCCATCCAAGTGGGCTCCAGATCCTTGGGATGGCCTCGCCCGTCCGTCCAGATCTGGCGCCACGCGTGGTCGCGTTCGAAGAACATGAACACTCGTTCCGGCGCTACGAAAATCTCAAACGGCTGCGGAAAAAACAGGAGCCGCGGGATTCCGGTCGGATCGCACTTCAGGATCGGATCATTTCCACCGGCCTGCGCCTTGGGTCCGTATCCAGGCTTTGCCTCGTCGTATTTTGCCTTGGCCCACGGAGTCATCGGAGGATGGTCCTTACTCGGCGTCGCGTAGATGCCCTGGCCGGGAATGTTGTTGAAGAATTCCCACATTCCTGACAGGTCATGCGGGTTGAATAGAGCCGAAGCATTGTCCTTTGCCCCCGCCGGTTGCTGGCCCGGCATCTGGGCGACCGTCACAGCAGGCAGCGCCAACAATCGCGCGAGCCCTGCAACCCAAGCCATCGTCAATATGCGTTTTCGCATCGGGAGCCTTCTCTCGGACTCTGCCTAGTTGTTGTTATCCAGCTCCGCGAGCCCCAATTCTTTGCCATCGGGAAGGACGAGCTTGTGAAGGAATCCGACCGGCGCGCCACTCTTGGCAGGAATCAGGTTTATGGATACGGCGTCGCCCGCCTTTACGCTGTCCTTTGACCAGCCGGCTCGCACCAGCTTGCCTGGGCTATAGGTTTCGACGCTCCAGTGTACGACGCTGCCCTTGTCGTCCTTCACGTCCAGGTAGATTTGGACGTGGGGATTGGTCCACGCGAATTCCGTCACGTTCCCCTTGATCGTGATCGGGTTTTTGTCGTTGTAGGCGGCGTTTCCGTGATGCGCCCACACGGTGCCGCCAATCATCCAGATGGCAGCAGCCACAATCAAGGGTGTTACTCGGCGTTTTTTCATCTCTTGCCCCCGAAAAATTCGCGACCGCAGAGAATCCCGCAAGGATTAGCGCTGACCCGCCCATTCCCATCATTTCTTCGTGCGCCGAAGATGAACCCTGTCCTTTTCATTCTCCTCGCAGGAATACGACATGATCTCCGTATTCTGGCGCGTGATCGGCAACGTGACGGACCACGGCTCCGTGAAAAATTTCGGATCCTCGAACGTGACGGTCCATTGGATGGTGTTATTGTCCACCTTTTGAAACCGCTCGACCAGGTGTTGTTTTGAAGCGACCAAGGCGACCGGGCGACGCTACTTTCGTTCGACGAGGCGGTTTGCGTCCGCGTAGGGAATGGCGCCATCGGTCATGATCGAGAAGTCGCCCTTTTCGCGAAGCTGGAGAATCATGCGCCTAAGAAAGCCAAGGGAAGACCGCATCGGTCCGGAGCCGAGACTCACGCGAGCGACGCCGAGTTGTTGCAGCTCCGGAGCCGGCGGCGTCCCGACTGTCGCGAGGATGTTCAGCGGCCCGCCCACGCCGCGAACGAGTTGTGAGATGGTTTCTTTATCCTTCACGCCAGGTGCGAACAAACATTGGACGCCCGCGGCACGGTAGGCCTTCAGACGCTCGACCCCGCGCGTCAGGCGCGTTTCCGCCGGGCCCATGGAGTAAAGAAAAATATCCGTGCGCGCATTCAGAACGAGAGGAACGCCCGCGTGCTGCGAAACTTCGAGCACGGCGTGGATAATTTCCTGTTGTTGCTTCAGGTCGGTAAGAAAATCGGGCCTTGCCTCGTCACCATCTTCGAGATTCATTCCAACGGCCCCGGCGGCAATCACTTCGCGCGCGGTTTCGGCAATTTCGTCGGGCGATGTCCCGTAGCCTGCCTCCACATCCGCTGTTACGGGCACCGCGACGGCATCCGCGATGCGATGGACGACCGCCAGCATTTCTTGCCGGGAAATTCTCTGGCCGTCCGCGTACCCGAGGGAATTGGCGACCCCAGCGCTCGTTGTCGCGATCGCCGCAAAACCCGCGTCCTCGAAGATCCGCGCGCTCGCCACATCCCAGGCATTCGGCAAGAGCAGCATTTTGGGGCCGTGGTGCAGTTCGAGGAATTGGCGAGCAAGTTGTGCCTGCGTCGGTTTCGTCATGGGCCTGCGCGTATTGTACACTGAGCTGGACTTCTCCCCAGCGCGGCCCCCAAAAATGCGGACGTCGTGCCAATGAGAGGTGCCCAATTCTGTTGACTTGTTTTCGAGCTAGCTGATATAAGGCCGAGCGGGCCAAGCGAGCGTTTCCAGCGATTCGCAATCGGTTCTGACGTCATGAAATCCAATTCGGAGTGAAGGTCGGTTATGGGAAAGCGATCCGTCGGACTCTTCTTGGTCCTGTGTGCACTTCTCACAGGGATCGTTCTCTGCGCGCAAGGTGTCGGTCAGATCATCCGCGTCGATCCGGGGTTGGACACACTGATCCCGGCCAGCGCCCACATTGAAAAAGTGGCGGATGGCTTCGGCTTTGTGGAAGGGCCGGTCTGGATACACACGAGCGGTCCCGGATTTTTGATCTTCAGCGACATTCCCGGCAACGTGATTGACAAGTGGACCCCAGACGGCAAAGTTTCCGTATTCCTCGAAAAGAGCGGTTTTACCGGCTCTGATCCGGGAGATGCGGGCTACCAGTTGAACAACGGGCACACGACGGTCACGCTGTACGGCTCGAACGGCATCACGGTTGATAAACAGGGCCGGGTCACCTACTGCACACATGGCGACCGCGACGTCGTGCGCGTCGAAAAAGACGGCAAGCGGACCGTCCTCGCGGATCGCTATGAGGGCAAGCGGCTCAACAGCCCGAACGACCTGGTTTACAAGTCAGACGGCTCACTCTATTTCACCGATCCGCCTTTTGGTCTGCGCAAACTGGCGGACGATCCTAAAAAAGAATTGCCTTTCGCCGGCGTCTATCGCTGGGCCAACGGAAAATTGCAGCTGCTCAACAAGGATTTCGGTGCGCCCAACGGCATCGCCTTTTCGCCAGATGAGAAAGTCTTGTACGTGAACGATTCATTCTCGAAAAAGTACTGGCGCTTCGATGTTCAGCCTGACGGCACGCTGGCAGACAAGAAATTGCTCATCGATATGTCCTCGAGTAAAGAGGACGGCGTCCCAGACGGAATCAAGATCGATCAAAAAGGCAATCTCTACGGAGCAGGCCCTGGCGGCGTCTGGGTGTTGACGCCCGAAGGAAAGCATCTCGGGACCATTAAACCGCCAGAAAATCCTGCGAACTTGGCCTGGGGCGATGCCGACGCGAAGACGCTCTACTTCACGGCTGTCACAGGATTGTACCGGCTGCGAGTTAACATTCCCGGCATTCGACCGTAATTCCAGCGGCTCGACGGAAGCGGCCTCCGAGTTCTTGGCGCGCACGAGTTGATCGAGGAGACAGGGCGATGAAACGAATTCACTTAGCGGCGCTGGTTGTGGTCTTGGCGTTGGCACCGCTTGCGTCGGCACAGACGAAACCTGCGACAGCCGGACCCAGCGTCGAAGAGGAACTTAAGAAGCTGGATCACAAGTGGCTCGATTCCGAGAGGCTTCTCGATGTCGATTATTGCGAGAAGTTTTTCGCTGACAGCTATGTCCTTGTTTTTCCGAACGGGCAGCCCTACACGAAGAAAGAATGGCTCGGAATCCTGAGAGGCCCGGATCATCCGACCATCACGAAGCTCGATCCTGAAGACATCCAGGTACACGTCTTCGGCAACGTGGCCATTCTGACGGATCACACCACGCTGAAGGGCCACGACAGCAAGGGCAACAGCATGGACGGCGAGTTCAACGTGTTTCGCGTGGTCATCAAGCAAAATGGCGAATGGCGGGCGACAGGCGTGGTCATGAACGCGGCCACGGCGAAAAAGTAGTTTTATTTGCGTTGAGTCGGGATGCCAAGTCCGGAACCTGGAGGTTCACCTTGAGAAGCGCTTACGGATTGGCCACTGCGGTCGTCTTGCTCGTTTCGTCGAGCGTAGCAGCACTCGGCCAGGCGCCGGCGCCCGCCAAAACTGCTGGAGAGGACGTCGCCGCTACCATCTCAATCCTGGATCACGTCTGGCTCGATGCCGCGCACAACGGCGACGACGCGACTTTGGAGTGGCTCTTTGCCGACAACTTTGTCGAAATTCACCCCGGCGGATTAATCGCGAGCAAGCAGCAGCAGATCGATCAGATCAAGAATCCCCAAGGGCCTTCCCTTGAACTCCACCCCGACGACATCAAGGTGTTGTACTCCTCACCCGACGTCGCAGTGATCATGGATACAACCACGATTAGGGGAAAAAGCGGCGATGTCACCTACGATGGACCGCATCGAGTGATTCGGGTCTTCGCGAAGCAGCACGGCCGGTGGCGCGCAGCAGGCGCTGGCATCGTGAAAATCGCGGCCCAATAGTTCTCAGGTTTCTGTCCCGAATCTCAATATGGATGGGCTTAAGTGGCGCGGGTTTCAGCCTGCGCGTTTTGACTTGCTTGCACAAAAACCTGCCGGCTGAAGCCCGCGCCACCAAGCCGTTCATCCGAAATCTCTTAAGACTCCGTCACCAATTGTTTCGCCGCCCAATCTGGGAACACCGGCACACGGTTGGGCCGCGGTCCGCCAGCGTTCGAAGCTTGAGTATGACCCGTACCTTCCACCATTTCCCGCTTCGAGTTGGTCGATGCCTGATACAGTCGCAGCGCGCCCTGCGGATCCATGACGCGGTCGTCCCTGCTGTAGCCGATAAGCATCGGGCACTCGATGCGGTCGGCTCTCTCGGCCAGCGTGTAATCTGCGAGTTTCTTCCGCGCATCGGCAAGGTCCTTGGCGCCAATGATCCAACGCACGCGTTCCTGAATCGGCGGGTAGTAGTCAAATAGGTCGGACAGCAAGCTGAAAGAACCGCTGCTCATGAACGCAGCCTTCAATCTCTTCTCGCCGCTCGCGGCACGCGGCACGCCGTAGCCGCCCATGCTGATTCCCTGCATCCCGACGCGCGTCGCGTCCACGTCGGGACGCGCTTCGAGGAAGTCAATCATGGCCTTGGCGACTCGTTCCGTGTCCGGCGGAAGATGCAGATCCTTGAGCCGCAACGCGCCGCCCTGACCAGGGAAATCGACCGCTAAGTACGCCATCCCGCGAGCCAGATATGCCCCAGCGTTGAGAATCGTGGCTTCCGCCATTGTGTCCGCACCCTGGAAGGCAATCACTACGGGGAATTTCTTCCCTTGCGGATTGTTCGGCTTGCGGAAATAGCCTTCGAGCGTGGTCGATTCGTACTTGATTTGGACGCGTTCGAACGGCGCGTGGCCAAACTGCCACGCCTTGTCAAATGTCTCCCGCATTTTCTTGTACGTCGGGAGCATACGCGGCTCGGTCACCGGCTGAGGCCAGGCCGCCTCGCGATATTGCTCCGACGCCTTCAAGTAGAAATCGCTGGCGGAGACTTTCGATCCCTCCGCCGCGAATTTCTCCGCCAGCGCTTCATTTCTCTCTGCGACGCGAGTCCATTCGTTGATCCAGGAATCGAGATCGTATGGCTTCATCCGCTGCGCAACTTCCAACTGGTCGGGATCGCTTGTGAATGTCGACACGGTCAGCCGGATTTCGAGCTGCCCCCCGCCAGGCAAGCCCTTGGCGGGGAACAGTTCTTCTTCGGCCCTGCCGCCCACGACTCTCTTTTTGCCGCTTTCGGCCCCCGCGTCTTGACCAAACGCAGGGACGCCCATGATGCTTGACAGTGCCGGGATCCCTGCCGAAACGAGGCCCAGCTTAACGAGGTTCCTTCGGCTGACATTCAAAAGTGAATCCATCGCGTCCTCCTTCTTAGCCGGACAATATTCTCGGAGGGCTGCACTTGCGGCCCGCGAGGATCAAAAGAAACCGAGCCGCCGCCTATTTCCACGCCGCGTACACCGGCTTGCTGACCATGAACGCCGGATTCGCGCCCGGTCGCGGAGTGAACTTCTGGGCACGACCGGTGTCCACTTCGGCTACATAGAAATTTCCGTCCTGATCCACGCTGAATCCGTGTACTCCCCAGAAACCGCCGGGGAAATCTCCCCACGTGCCCCAAGAATACAAGAAATGCCCATCGAGATCGTACTTGAGCATTTTTGATGCGCCGCGATCAAAGGCCCAAAGCGTGCGGTCGGCTCCGATATAAAGCAGGTGAATGTCGGACGGCGGCGGGCCAAAATTCCACTCGTAGAGGTATTTTCCGTTTTCGTCGAATACCTGCACGCGATGATTCCCGCGGTCGTTCACGAAAACGTGCTTCGTTTGCGGGTCGACGGCGATTCCGTGGACGTTATTCATGTAGTAGGGGCGTTTGTCATTCGGAGGCGTGCCTTTCATGCCCCAGTCCTGCAGGAATTTGCCGTCCTTGTCGAACTTCGCGACGCGCGTGCCGTTGTAGCCGTCCGCCACAAACATCGTGCTGTCGGGCAGCCAGGCAAGGAATGTCGGTCGATTGAAGTGCGTCCCGTCCGCACCCTTGACCGTCGGCGTTCCGATGGTCTGCACGAGTTCCTTCATGTCATGACTAAATTTGTAGATCGCGTGCATGTGGTCGTCGACAATCCAAATATGTTTCTCGGCATCGTACGGATTGATCGCCACGAAATGCGGCCGCTTGAATAAATGATCGTACTGCGGGAAGGTTTCGACGATGCTTCCCTTCGCGTCAACAATAGTCAGGCAATGCTCCCACTTGGCGTCCGTGCCCACGACGCCTTTTCCTTCCATCCAGTTCTTAGGCCCATCCTCCGGGTCCTGGCCCGTTCCTCCCGAGCCTGGCAGCGACGATACGGTCGCGTCGCGCCACGGCAGCCTGCCGATCGGATAAACGAGGCTCGGCCCGAAATCAGGAATGAGCTTCGCTTCCGGTCGTTTGATGTTGGGGAGTTCGCCGCGAAAAAGCAAAAAGACTCGATTCGGATTTTCGGCGTAGATTCCTTGTCCAGCGCCCCAGGTCCACTTTTCATTTCCAGGCAGCGTGCTCACATCCGCCGGCCAATCTTTGGCCACGTCATAAGGACCGAAAACATCCTCGCCTCCCACTTGTCCTGGAATCGCCGCGATGCTCGCCATCGTCCCCTGTCCCTGCACCGTAACAGGGCGGCTCGCAATCAAGAATCCCAAGATGCAACCAACGCCAATCGCAAGAACGGTCAGTGCGGCTCGACGCATGAATTCCTCCCGGTAGAGTGATTCAAGAACGGCTGGGGGCTGTACTCGCTTGCCCTGAGTTGCGAAGGGCAGCCCGTGATAACTATGTACCCACGCAGTAAAAAACAAACTTCGCTGGAGTGCAAGCCTTATATACGCGGTCTACGGCAGTTTCAAATATTCTCGGCGGCCTGCAAGCGCAGTCCGCACCCGATTCTCGGGGGCCTACCCGTTATAACTTAGTGCACGCGCTTCGTAATTCAGGGAGAGCAAGTAGAGCCCGCGCCCGAACATAGCCTTGCACGTTCCGGCTCTTGCCTCACTTGCAAGCCACTCGAATTTCGTGCAACGATTTGCGCTGGTCATTCGTCCAATCGTAAAGTTGGATTCGCGGCAAAATTTTAACCGGATGTTCAGTTATGCGGGGATCTGCGAATCGATGGGGGATCATTTGAAATACATGCGAACTCATTTTGTAGCTTGCTTGGTAGGATGTCTGGCGCTCGGGACTTCCGCGTTCGCGCACCATGGCACGGCGAACTACGACACGGGCAAGACGATCACGGTAAAGGGAACAGTAACGGACTTCCAGTTTGTCAACCCGCATGTCCAAATTTATTGGGACGCGAAGGATGAATCGGGGGCGACGCAAAAGTGGCAAGGGGAACTCACGAGCCCGAATCGGCTGACCCGAAACGGATGGTCCAAGAATTCGATCAAGCTCGGCGACACCCTCACAATCAGCGGCTACCCTACCAAAAGCGGTTCCCGCGAAATCTGGATTCAGAAAGTCGTGATGGGCAGTGGTGAGGAACTTCCAACTGGCGGCGGAAACTAATACACTCCGCGACAGCCGTACCCATTCGTTTCGCAAGGTCCTTGATCCCAGGGGAGCTTAGAATGCGCACTTTTGCAGGAAGGGTCTTTCTTGCAGGGCTCATGACCGTGGTTTTCTCTGCTGGCATATATTCCCAGAACTCTCCGCAAGCTAAAGGGGATAAGCCTTCTGAGACCCCTGCTCCCGCGCCCGAGCACGATCTCTCTGGCGTGTGGAACATGCACTCCACTCCTGCCCAGCGAAAATATACCGGCAGCACCTACACACAGGACCCGCCGGAAATGACGCCCTGGGGGCTCGAGAAATACAACACGAACAAGCCCTCCAACGGCCCGCGGACGCATTCGCTGAAGGAAACCGATGATCCGGTGCTCAAGCTCTGCCTCCCGCCAGGCACTCCGCGAATCTATCTTCAGCCGTTTCCATTCCAGATTGTGCAGACCGCGAAGGAAATCTTCATGCTCTTCGAGTATGACCATACGATCCGCCAGATCTTCATGGATGGCCGCGCGCATCCCGACGACCTGATCCCCACCTACATGGGCCACTCGATCGGCAAATGGGAAGGCAACACCTTAGTCGTAGACACCGTCGGCTTTAACGAGAAAACCTGGCTCGACCGCGATGGGCACAGCCACAGCGATCAATTGCACGTCATCGAGCGTTTTCGGCGCACCGATCATGACAACATGCAGATCGATATCACCATGGAGGACGCCAAAGCGCTTGCGAAGCCCTGGAAAACCCAGCTGTACTTTCAGCTGAGGCCGGGCTGGGACATCATGGAACTTGCCTGCACGGACAACGCTTCCTTCGTGGATTTCGAAAAGTAACACAGGCGCATCGGTAGAAACCTGTATTTTTAGCCCCTCGTAGTCTCTCAGTGTCTGACTCGCCGAGATTTGTTCCCCACGAGCATCCCCGCGCTCCGTATTTGTCTGTATTTCTGAAGGTTTAAATTCCAGCAGACCTGAAAAGCTGACTTGACATTTAATTTTGGTTGGGCAAAAATTTTGCCCCTCAGGGTGTTCGTTGAAAGTTTAAGTATTTGCTCAACATCGGGGTGGAAACCCTCAGGTACGCTGCGGTGAACTTGAAAAAGGGTGTCGGGTTGCGCGCCGTAGTCGTCTGCTGTGACTGCAAGTCGATCGGTGCGGGCTCCACTTTTAAGCTTCAGCGAGACCGCTGACTGTTCGTCGTGAAGCGTGCACCCCGGCACCTAGAAAGAAGGGGGAGGTCCTATGAAGCGTGGGGCGTTGTGTTTGCGTAATTGGCGTATTATCGCAGTTCCGTTCCTTTTGACGATTGCTTTGTCATTCCTGGTTTCTACTCCGCTCTTTTCGCAAGGAAGTACAGGCCGCATTCTTGGAACCGTTACAGACCAAAGCGGCGGCGCCGTCGCCGGCGCAGGCATAACCATCACCGATACCGAACGCGGTACGTCGCGAACGCTGACCACGGATGACGCAGGCGAGTACAACGCCCCCAGCTTGATCGCAGGCACGTACAAAGTGCACGTCGAGGCCAAAGGGTTCAAAATCGTCAACCGCGAGAACGTCATTCTTGAAGTGAACGGCAACGTCCGAGTTGACGTAAAGCTCCAGCCCGGTGACGTCAGCCAGACCATCACTGTTACGGAAGAAATCCCTCTCGTCGAGACGACCAACGCCGAACTGGGCGGAACGCTCCAAAACACGATTATCGAAAACCTGCCCCTGAACGGGCGCAACTTTGAAAATTTGCTCACCCTGCGACCAGGAGTCGAAATCTATGTGGGTGGCGGAGGTTGGACGCAGAGCACCAACGGCGTGCGTCCCCACGACAACATGTACATGGTAGAAGGCATCAACAGCAACGATCCCTGGATGGCTCAGAGCGTCATGAACGCGGGCATGGCCGCTGGAGACGCAGGCACGATCCTGCCTGTCGATGCGATCCAGGAATTCAAAACTGAGGTCAACCCTGCAGCTGAGTATGGCTGGAAACCTGGTGCGGTCGTCAGCGTGGGACTCAAATCAGGCACGAACAGCTATCACGGGTCCGCTTACGCGTATGGGCGGAGCGACGCCTTCGACGCGCGCAACTATTTCAATTCGGTAGGGAATGACAAAACGCCTGTGTCCCTCGAGCAATTTGGAGCCACCCTGGGCGGGCCGATTAAGAAAGACAAGCTCTTCTACTTCGTGACTTTCGAAGAACAACGCTACACAGTCGGCAATGCCGCAGGGCATAAAGTCCCTTCCATTTCTGCTCTGGAAGCGGCCTGCAATGCGGTCGGAAGTCCGAACAATCGGCTCGGTGCGGAGCTGGCTGGTCTCGACCCAACGACCTGCTCGCCATTGAGTGGCGAACCCAAAACGGGAGACCAGGGCAGTTTCATTGGTCTGTTCCCGGCGACAACCACCGGTTCCATTAATACCTCCCTAACCAGCAACAATCGAATCGACTCGGGACTTGTGAAAGTCGACTACCATCTCAACGACAAGAATACACTGAGCGGTATGTATTTCATAAGCCCGGGCAACGGAGTCTTCGTCGATAACGCCGGGCGTGAGGTTGCACAGGCGTGGCTGACCGACCAGTACGCGCGGTCCCAGGTTGGATCGGGAAGCTGGACCTGGGCGCCGAATTCCAATTGGGTGAATCAAGTGCGCGTAGGCTACTCCCACTATTACCAACTATTTCAGAGCGGGGACCATAGCCAAGATCCAGCGAACTACAATTTTAATGGTTCCGTCTTTCATGTCTATACGGGCCAAACGAATCCAAGCTATTTTGGCTTTCCGAGGATCCGCATCAATGGATTTAGCAACCTCCAACTCGGCATTCAATGGCCTAAAACCGTGGGGCCCGACGGCGTTTTGCAATTTACGGATCAGGTGTCGTACCTGCATGGAAGGCACGCCTTCAAGTTTGGTGGCGAGATCCTGAGAAATCAGAGCACCAACGATGTAACGGATCACACGAAGGGTCCCATCGTGTTCGACTCACTGAACGCCTTCTTCGCTGGCGCGGCCATTCCGAATACGAATTCGGGTTTTCTCGCCGGTAGCGTCTTGCGGCACAACAGCTATGAAGATTATGCGGTCTTCGTCCAGGATGATTGGCGGGTTACACCCAAGCTCACCGTGAACCTTGGACTGCGCTATGAGTTGAACACAGTAATGAAGGAGAGTGATAACCTGATCGGCAACTTCGACCCGACTGTAGGGCTTGAACAGGTGGGACAGGGGATTAGTTCTCCGTTCAACGGCGATCACAATAATTTTGGCCCCCGCCTCGGTTTCTCCTGGGACGTGTTTGGCAACGGGAAAACCGTGGTCCGCGGAGGCGGCAGCATCATTTACGAGCAGTTGAGTTTGGACTCCCTCAATGGGCAGGGTAACTTCCTCGGGCTTCGCCAAATCCCAACGGGGGTCGCGCTCTTCAGCCAGGGACTTGCTGGTGGTGGTCCAAATCCTCCGTGCGATGCAGCCCACGGTTGCACGCAAGGTACCGGCACAATCAAGGTAGTCGCCACCGATGGTGTCGGCGCTGTCACGTCGAACTGGCCTGCCAACTGCGGTAACGCCGCCTGTAGTACGCCGGGCACACCCCTTTACACTCAACTGCTTCAAGCGCCCGCATGCGGCACGGGCACCGGCGGAGATCCGGCGCCGTGTAACATCCTCGCTGCGGATCGGAACCTGCGCAGCCCCTACGTCAGCACATGGACCCTCGGCATTCAGCGAGCTCTCACCAACAACATGTCTCTGGAAGTCGCCTACGTCGGAAATCACGGCACCAAATTGCTCGGCGTACGAAACATAAACCAGCCCCCGATCGGTTCTGGATTTGGGCCTGGCGTCCTTGCGGCATGCGCTGCTGGCACCGGATCCTGCGGAGCCGATCCCAACCTTGAGCGGTTGAACCAGCCATACACCAAGTCCTGTCCTACTACGAATGGCGTCGGGCTTGGCGTGGGCACGGCGAAGTGCTTCCCGTATCTCGGTTTCATCGAGTGGTTCTCGAATCAGGATAAGTCCAACTACAATGGTCTCCAGTTGACCCTAACTCAGCGGGCATCCCACGGGCTTTCGTTCACCGCCGGCTATACCTATGCACACGCTCTCGATGACAACGGCGACAATGAAGGCAATGGCCTCCACACGCCTGTCAATGCCAACAACCCTGGAGCCCTTTACGGGAACAGCGACTTCGATATTCGGCACCGCTTCACCCTCTCAGTGAACTATGCCATTCCTGGAAGGAAGGGCTTTGGGCAGTTGCTGGAAGGCTGGTCGATCAATTCCATTGTGACTCTTGAGAGCGGTTCGGTTTGGGGCGTCAACGACCAAACCAGCGACTTCACTGGAACCGGTGAGTCCGGCGATCCGATAGGTAGCATCGGCGATCCCTGGGTTTTCTCCGGGAACTATTCGGACTTCACGCCAGTCCACGGCTGGACTGATACGAACTGTGGCTCCGGCGGAGTTCCTTACTTCGGTCCTGCCACCGCCTGCGATCCGGCGACGACCAGTAGTAACGCAGCTTGCACCGCCAAGGCTACCGCCCTAGGTCCACTTGCGCTAGCTTCCCTCGCCAATCTTGGCTGCTACGCGGTTGGCAACTCTGTGTTGATTCCTTCCGCCTACGGAAGTCTCGGTCCGACTCTCCGCAACGTGTTCCGGGACCAGGGCTTCCGGAACTGGGACCTGTCCGTAACGAAAGGATTCAAATTCAGGGAACGTTACGGCGCGGAGTTCAAAGCTGAGATCTTCAACGTTCTCAACCATCCGTGGTTCGCTAATCCCTATGGCGGACCCGGGGGCGCCGCCGCAGATCCTTCGGCGGGTCCGGGCTATGGCTTTACCAATGTCACGCCGGATACACAAGCCTCGAACCCAGTTCTGGGTTCAGGCGGCGCGCGTGCGATCCAGTTGGGCTTGAAGTTAACCTTCTAACTTATCTTCACGGATCATGAGAAGAAAATGGCGGGCCCGGATTTGAGTCCGGGCCCGCGGTATGTTCTGTAGGCTGCGGGGACTTGGGCGTCTGCAACACCATAGCAATTCAGTGGATCGTCTAGCGCGCATTTTTATCCAGCCACTGCGCAAAAAACCTCGCGATGGCGTCGCTATTTTTGTCCAGCATCATCTCGTGTTCGTTGCCGCTTAGCCCGGCGTCTTCGAGCTTGACGTACTGCACGTTCACGCCCGCCTGCTTGAGCCACTTCGGAATGCACGAATCGAACGTGCGGTGGTAGCTCGCCTCCGCCGAAACATCCAACACCGGGATATCCTTGAAGTTGACCAACTTGTGCGCGGGCTCCTTCTGCACGTAACAGGGAACCGTGTCCGGATCATCAGCTTTTTCCTCCAGCACCGGCTGCAACTCGGCGGGATCGTGCACCGGCGGGTCGTAGTGAAGGGGCAATGAAGTCACGCCCCAGGCGTAACCCGGACTTGAGTTGTAGGCGACTTTGGCCGGGTCCACGCCCTTGATCGGCGGTCCGCCGGGTTCCGCGGAAATAATCGCTCGCACCAGCTTCGGCCGGGCGTCCGCGACCTGCCATCCAAACTCGCCGCCCTGCGAGTGAGTAAGCAAAATGACGGGCGTCCCAATTCTTTCAAGCAGCGCGATGTGTGCATCGAGGTTCAGCTGCGCCTGCTTGCCACCTTGCAGAAATTCGACCTGCGTGCGGGCGAAGTCATCGAAGATCGGATCGCCCATCTTGCCCTTGTTCGGGCCGTCGCCCGGCCATTGCGAAAACTTCTTCGCCTGCGGCCATTTTCCCATCTCGCCGATGTCCGTCCAGATTTGCTCAAGCTGCAGAGCCGTGCGGATGGTTAAAGCTCCGTCGCCATCGGGGTTGGGATTATAGGAGGAGCGGCCGCGCGCGGGATAATCCACCATGTACACCGTGTATCCCTGCTTGACGAAGAAGTACGCCCAGCCTGCCCGGCCGTCGGGAGTCTGCAGCCAATCCGTGCCGGTCTGGCCCGCGCCGTGAAAAAAGACGATCGGATAAGGATGGCGAATGTTCTTCGGCACCATGACTTCGACGTACTCGGCGCCATCCATCACTTCTTTGCCTTCGTCGCCGACGTATTTTCCCCCGACGTAGAAAAATCCGGTGCGGCCAACATCTTCCGTGGAAAATGTCGGAATCGAAGCAGGGGGTGCGCCCGCGGCATGGCTCTGTGCACTCGCCTTGAGCGAAATCGCAAACAACGCAATAAACAATCCACACGGCGCGGCGATCCATGCCCTAAACTTCATGAGTGATCCTCCCTCGTTTTCAACTTTCTGGAATTCCGGTTCAGAGTAGCACAGACTTTACTCTGTATGGGTGTAGGGCGAGTCGCACACGGGTGTTCCAGTGATCGAAAATCCACAGACTAGAGTCTGTGCTGCCTACGGCATGTCAGGATTCCGTTTTGAGGACGTGAGCGGTTAATCAGCAGCCACAAGGTTTTTCTTCTTGCGGGATTTTGGCACAGACGGAGCCGCAGCTGGTGCGTCCTGCATCGGCAAACTGAAGCGCCGGATTCCGTCATAGGAATACAAAGCGGCGGCAACAGCGCCCGCGGTTGGCACGAGTCCAATTTCGCCTGCGCCCTTGGCTCCATACCCGCCAATTTCATCGGGCACTTCGATTAGGATCACGTCGATTGGTGGCGTTTCCTTGGCCCCTAAAATCCCGCAGTCCCGCAGGAGCAGGGAATCAGGCACTCCGTTCGTGGAGGTGAAATTCTCAGAAAGCGCGTAGCCAAGTCCCATATGCACGCCGCCTTCGATTTGCCCCGCGCAGGCTTTGGGGTTGATGGCGTGCCCGACGTCGTGAGCCGCAACGACGCGCTCCATGCGGCCATCCTCGCCGAGAATCACAAGCTGGCAGGCATAGCTGAATGTCATGTGGGTGGTCGGGTTTTTCGCCGCCTCAGGCGTACCGGGCCGAGTGGTGAAGTCGCAGACGTATTCTCCCTGATACTCGCGGCCCACCAATTTCTCTAGCGGAAACTCCTTCAAGTCCGCCGCAAGCTTCTGCCCAGCTTGCTGCGCTGCGGCGCAGCTCAGGGTTGTCGCGCGTGACGCCCACGCCTCACCGCATTTCGCGCCCAGCTCCCGGTCCCAGCGAACCGTCATGATGTCCGGAGAAATCCCCGTCTCCTCCCACACGGCCTGCCGGACAGTCGTAAAAATACCCTGACCCATTTCCGTGTACCCGGTCAGCACTTCGAGGCGCGGCCCGTCCAAAACGCGAATCTTCAAATAGCCGCTCTCGACGGCGCCATTGCCGATTCCGGTGCTCTTGATGCCCAGGCCGATGCCTGCGTACTTCTCCCTGCGGTACATGTCGCGCACGGCTTCGAGTGCCGCGCGAGCGCCGCGGACGCTCTCCCGCATGATTTGGCCCGTGGCAAAGGCGTCGCCGGGATTGAGGACATTCCGTTCGCGGATGTCGTAGCCGTCGACGCCCACTCTTTCCGCGAGGATGTCCATGATTCCTTCCATCGCGAATTGCGCCTGATTGCTGCCGAAGCCGCGCATCGCTCCGCGCGTTGGATTGTTTGTGAACACGGCTCGGGAATCGACGTCGACGTTAGGTACGCGATAGACGCCGCAGGAATGGCACGCGGCGCGCAGCAGGCATTTGCCTCCTGTTCCCGCGTAGCCTCCGGTGTCGCCCACAATCCGGACTTTCACAGCGAGCAAGTGCCCTTCCGCGTCCGCGCCTACCTTGTATTTGAGGACCATTGGGTGGCGCTTGACGTGATGCTGCGTCGATTGCTTCCGGGTGAGAACCGTTTTTACCGGACGCTGTAGCACGTACGCCGCCAGCGCGGTCTGCGCCTGGATCGTGAGTTCCTCTTTTGCGCCGAAAGCGCCGCCGCTCGCAGCAAGTTCCACTTCTACTTTTTCGACGGGCAGCTTCAGCACAGCGGCGACTTGATTCTGGTCAAACGTCGAGCCCTGGCTCTGCGAATAGAATTTGATCCCGTCGCCGTTCGGCATCGCCAGGCAGGCTTCGGGCTCGAGGAAAGCCGGTTCAACCGCTTGCGTCGTCCAGGTTTTTTCGATGATGTGGGCGGACTCCGCAAAAGCTGCTTCGACGTCGCCGCGTGAGAACACTGTCTTGTCGAGCAGATTGTCGTGCACCCATAAATTGCCTTCGCAGTGGACCTTCGGTGAGTCCGGCTCCATCGCTTTGAATGGATCGGTGATCGGTTCGAGGATGGTGTAATCCACTTTTACTTTTTCCGCTGCTTGGCGCGCGTGGAATTGCGTATCTGCCACAACCATGGCCAGAAAATCCCCCACGCAGCATGTGGTCTCGCCCACCGCCACAAAGATCGGCAGGTCAGGATAGTTGAGGCCGGTCCCACGCTGCCCGGGTACATCTGCCGCAGTAAAAATTCGCACGACCCCCGGCATCGCCAGCGCCGCAGATGTGTCAATCGTGTTGACTTTGGCGCGCGGGTGATCGCTAAGCACCATGGCGCCGTGCAGCATGCCAGGAACGCTCATGTCGTCGACGAAGGGCCGCTCGCCTAGAGCCTGTTCCAGGCCACGATAGCGGGAAGGCGAATCGCCGATTCCGAACCCGTGCCCATTGCGCTTGCCGTTTCCATTTCCGTTCTTGCCGTTTGCAAACGCGGCGGTACGGCTCATTCCAAAATCTTCGCCAAAATAGGAGTGGCGGCGCGGATCGGCGCTCGGCAGCTTCCCGCCGTTTTTCCAAGCTTCGCCGGCAGTTTGAATTGCGTCCAGAATCCGCGAATAACCGGTGCAGCGGCACAAATGGCCGGCGAGCCCTTGCTTCACTGCCTCCCGATCGTGGGTGCAGCCCTGTCGCAGCATGGAGGAAGCGCGAACCACAATTCCCGGAATGCAGAAGCCGCATTGCACTCCGCCTTCGTGAACGAAGGCTTGGCCAAGCACTTCTCGCATATCTTCCGGAATGCCTTCGAGCGTCACCACATCCCGGGCTTCCATTTGTTCGGGCTTCCGCAGGCAGGCCAAGGCGGGCCGTCCATCGACTACGATCGCGCAGCACCCGCAGGTTCCTTCGGGAGCGCAGCCGTTCTTGGCAGACACGATGCCGCATTCCTCCCGCAGTACCTCGAGGAAATGCATCCCCGGTTCATAGGAGGCCATCGTGCGCTTGCCGTTTAAAGTGAAGCTGACCTTCGGCATAGAGGCGGTCGCCGCTCCCATCCAGACAGGCATAAACTACGGCGTGCTCCCATTATACACTCGCTTTCAAGGTTCCTGGGATAGCAGCAGTTTCCAGGCAGGTCAGGCCGCGCAGGCCGATCCCCTTTAGCTAAAACGGCTTGCAGGCCGCCTTTTCAGGAGTGGTACCCGTATTGAAGTTCCTACCAGATCAATTTCAACGCAAATTGAATCTGGCGCGAAGTAGTCTGCGTGGAATCGATAAGCCCCGCGCTTCCGGTCGGCACGCCGTTATGGTCGAAAACCTGGAGAAAGTCGGTTGGAGACGAAAAGTTTGCGCGGTTGAAAATATTGAAAATCTCGGCCCGAAATTGCGCGTTAAAGCTCTCCGAGATTCGACGGATGCGGTTGTTCTTGAATACTGAAAAATCCAGCTTCGAAAGTCCTGGGCCGATAATGATATTGCGGCCCAGGCTGCCGCGAAGATTGGCGCAATACGTCAGGCCGCTACTTGGCGGCAGAGGCGTTGCTCCCGAAAACGTGGCGCACGGATAGGGCAGCGACGTTAGGCTCGACGTCGGTACAGCCGGCAGAGTGAAGCAGTTGGGGTTAAGGTAGATGGGCCCATTAGGGTCTTTCTTGAAATTCGAGTCCACGAGCTTGCAGCCCGGAATATAGCTTGGCACCTCGCCCGTTTCGTCCAGCTGCGTGCCCAGCGGGTCTCCCCCGAAGATTGGCGTGAACGGCTGCCCCGTGCTGGCCTTGTACAGGCCGACGAGCTGCCATCCGCCAAGGGCCCAGTCCGCAAACTTCGAAGCCTTTTGCGGCGCGGGCAACTCCCACGTAGCGCTCAGCACGAGGGCTTGCGCAACGTTGAAGTCCGAAAGTCCCCGAGTCGTCCGCTGATCGGTGAAGAGCTGATTGAACAAGCCGTTCGGAAATGCGTCGTCAGCCTCAGTCGCCGAAAGCGTGTCGATGCTCTTGCCCCAAGTGTACGCGCCGTGGAACTGGATGCCATGGCTGGCCCGCTTCGCGACATCCACCTGCATAGCGTCGTAGAACGAATTCGCCTGCCAAAGAGTCCCGTTGATCCGGCCGAAATTGGGATTGACCTTCGAGCCGGAAATCGGCCACAGGTATCCAGCCGAGGTCAGCGTAGGAAGCACCATGTCGATGTTGTCGACGCGATAGGGCTGGTGCACGCCTCTCGATCCAACGTAGCCCACGGTCAGCGCCAGCGTGGAAGTCAACTCGCGCGCCACACTCACGTTCCACTGCATCACGTAGTTGCGCTTCGGATTCGGCTGGGCATAGTAAGCGAGGTTTGTATCCGCCTGGTTGATGAATTGCTGATACGCGCTCTTCGGATTGGCGTTCGGATCGGTAGGCGAGGGGCCCAGTGAGCCGGGAGCGGGATTCTCCCCCACGATCGTTCGCGTAAACGGCGCTACGCGCTGAATCGTAAGCGTAAACTCGTATGGAAGCGGCAACACATCAAAGATGCCGAAGCCGCCGCGAAACAGAGTCTTCCCACTGCGCGGGTTCCAGGCGAACCCCAAGCGTGGCTCAAAATTTCGCAGCGTTGGATTTGAGAACAGTGGGCCGGTTCCAGCGCAGGCCGGATTAGACACGCCGCACACAGGCTGCGGATCGCTCAAGTTGCGAAGCACGGAAGTTCGCCCGTGCGACTCGGTTGGTACCGTCAACAGCTCGTACCGCAATCCCGCATTCAAAGTGAGCGTCTTTCGCAGGCGGATGTCGTCCTGCACGTAAGCGCCAAACTGCGTCTCGCGCAGTCCGATGTCCAACGGCAGCGGCGTGCCGGTGCCGGAAAAAAGCGACGGCTGATTGGTGAGATATTGTGTCAAGGAATCGAAGCGGAAAAGGCCGTTGATATTGCTTGCAGAGACTTCGTTGTCCTGCATTCGCTCGACTTCGCCGCCAAATTTCACGGAGTGAATTCCGCGCGTCAGTACGACGTCATCCCCTCCCTGGAACGAATTCCAGTACAAGGCGCGGCTGGACGGAATGAACCCCTCGGCTGTCGGCGCACCCAAAAAGCTGGTCACGCCCGGAATGCTCTGAATGTCTCCGGCGAACCCGCCCGGCTCGAAAGCATAGTAAGGATCATTCATGAGCGGATTGAGGACCTTGTCCACCTTCCCGATAATGCCGACGGCGCGGCTGAATCCGATTTGCGCCACATTCAGGAGATTCGGATTGAAAATGTGCTGTTCGTGCAAAGTCGCTGCCTGACGGCTTGAAACGATATCGGAGGACAATTCACCGAACGTGCCCGGCTGCACCGTCTGCGAAGCGTCGCGGATATAAGTCCCGTAAAAGCCGTCGCTCGCTGAAAATTTGTGATCCAGCCGGATGGTGAAATAATTCTCGGAAGTGACCTCCTGCGCGGCGAACGAGAAAATTCCCGTGTCGCCGTTTCCGATCAACTGGCCGTTGGACGGAGGGAAAAACGCAGTTGTGAACGAAGGATGTTGCGGCGTGTCGACCGCAATGAAATTGTCGACGCAAAAGCCCGCTTTCCCCGGCGCCAGGTTCGTTTGGCCCGCTGGACACATTCCACTGAACGGCCCGCTCGTTGGATTGCCATCTGGACCCAGCAGATTGCCGTTCGCGTCGTGCACGATTCCCATGCGCGCAGTCGCGGACGGCACCGTTGTGACCGTGGTTACGCCGAGCGATTGGCGCAGGCCCTCATAGTCTCCAAAGATGAATGTGCGGTCTTTCTTGATCGGCAGCCCGCCGGAGCCGCCGAATTGATTTCGTTTGAACGGAGGAATCTTGGGGCCGTCAAAGAAATTTCGGGCGTCGAGCGCGCTGTTGCGAAGGAACTCATACAAGGAGCCGTGGAAACTGTTGTTTCCGGAGCGCGTCACGACATTGATCACGCCGCCCGAGGTTCGCCCGAACTGGGCAGGATAATTGCTCCCGAGGACGCCGACCTCTTCCACCGCGTCGATTCCCAGATTGTCTCCCAGCACGCTGCCGGGAGCGCCGTTCGCGTAGTCATTGATGCTGATTCCGTCCAGGCGATAGCTGTTCTGATCCGGCCGCGACCCGGAGATGCTCACGGCCGCGCCAAAGCCGCGGTCGGTATTCCCGCCGCCGGTCGCGCTGCCGTTTTGTACGCCTGTGACGCCGGCCTGCAACGTCGCGAGTTGCGCCCAGTCGCGCCCGTTGAGCGGCGTGTCGCGCACCGTTGACGCGCTGGCGCTCCCGCAAGAGGAGCCGCAGGGCTCGCTGACGAGTGCCGGAGGCGCCGCGACGCGTTCGATTTGCTTTGGATCGCCCACTTGCATCGCAACGTTGAGTACGCGCTCGACGCCCGCCGCAACGGTAACGGCTGTCCACACCTGGGTCACAAATCCTGTGGCCGAAACCGTCATTTCATAGTTGCCCGCGGAGAGATCAGGGACACTGTAAACGCCGCTGGTGTTCGTCGTGGCAGTTCGAGTCAGGCCTGTGCCTACCTCCCGGATCGACACGCGCGCGTCCGGCATCGCTGCGCCGCCCTCTTGCGTCACTGTGCCCGTCACAGTTCCGCCTGCGGTCTGAGCCAGGATCCTTCCTGGGGTTACAAGGGCCAACACGAAGCAGAGAGAAGCGGCGAGAGACAGGGTGCGGGCTCTACTTGGAGCCCGCCAGAATATCGACGTCAATCGCGCCAAATGATTCTTCCTTGAGCGGGAACGCGCGAACACCCGAAATTCGCGATGCGCGCGGGCCGCAATTTTGAGATGGGAGGCAATCGGTTGAAGCGGGTCATGCACGGCTGAATCCTAATTTCCCTGGGCACCCAGAATTATACGGAGTTAGCACCACAACCGCGTGTTATTTCTGACTTTTGAATCGCAACGGGACGGCCCTAGTAGCACAGGCACTCTTGCCTGTGCGCATTTTGCAGCCGTAGTTACATTGGTCGCCTGTCTGTGGTCTGCACGACCACACAGCCAAGAGTGGCTGGGCTACTCGATTGAATTCTAATTTGAGAGTCAGTTCGACGACATCATCGCGCCCGGCCCCATATCGTTCTTGATCACCGCTCCGCCCTTCATCACGAATTTCACCCGTTGCATCTCTGTGATGTCGTCGAGCGGGTTGCCTGACACGGCGATCATGTCGGCAAATTTACCCTTCTCGACGCTACCGAGGCTGTCCGCCATGTGGATGATTTCCGCGTTCACGCTCGTGGCCATGCGCAGCGTGTACAGCGGGCTTGCTCCCCACTTCACGAAGATCGGGAACATTTCCCCCTGCACGCCGTGCGAGCAGTTGCACTCCGTGTTGTAGACGCGTCCCGGCGGCGGCGCAGAGCCGCTGCCCCACCCGAGAACGACGCCCGCAGCGAGCATCTTCTTCCAAGTCACCTCGACGAGCCGCCAGCGGCTGTACGGCGCCCACCGTTTCAGGTCATCGGGTTCATCCTGGCGGTGGTCGAGAATCGTCGTGGTGATGGGCAGGTGCTTCTGCGCGATCTCCTTGATGTCCGCGTCGGTCGCGGCAGTGGCGTGCTGAATGTTGTCGAGGTTCAGATCGATCGCCATCTTGAGCCCTTCGCCGCCGTAGGTGTGCGACGCGACCCACATGTTGCGGCGATGCGCCTCGTCAATGAGCGCAGCGAGCTCTTCCCGAGTGGGAAGCGGCGCGTTCACCATTTCACCGTTCGGCTTGAAGGAAAACTCGCCCGTGGTATGCACCTTGACGTGCTCGACGCCATAGTGCGCGAGTTCGCGCACGCGGGCGCGCATCTCGTCCGCTCCATTCGCCGTCAAATCCTGCTCCAAAGGATGGCTCATCAGCGGGAAAGACGCACTGCCGGGCATAGTGATGTTGATGATCGGTCCGGCAGTGATGATGCGCGGCCCCTTCACGAGGCCGGCGGCGATGGCCTTCTTAAGCTCGACGTCGGCAAAGCCGCCGCCGTGCGAGCCCATCGCCACCAGCGTCGTGTACCCGGCGTTCAGACTCGACGTGGCGCTGAATAGCGCCACCATCATCTGGTGCTGCAAATTCCCCTGCGCGTCGGTCAGATGCACGTGCCCGTCAATCAATCCCGGAAGCACAGTCGCATTGCTCAGGTCGATCACCTTGGCGCCCGTCGGAATCTTCACTTTGTCCGCGGGGCCCACTTCCGAGATTTTCTCGCCGCTGATGAGCACCACCTGATTGTTCAAGTTCGTGCCCGATTTTGGATCAAACAGCTTGCCTGCCTTCACTGCGGTTACCGGCCCGCTTTGCGCGGATGCCGCAACTGTCGCCGCCAGGATTACGAACAAAACTCTGAAGTTCAATTTCAGCCGTCTCATAAATCCTCCGTCAAAATCGGCACGAACCACGCGTCACCTTAGCCCGCGCCGCCTTAAGGTTCCCTTAAAGAATGCATGGTCAAGACCACGACTCAAAACGCGACTGCCCGTCCCGGTTTGATCGGGACGGGCAGCCTTTGGAAAGTGAAGTTGATCCGAGACTACCACTGCACCTTGAGGGCTACCTGGATCTCCCTCGAAGGTTGTTGTGCGTTCGCATACGCGCTGATAAATCCGAGATTTGCAGCAGCCCCATTCGGTTTGAAAATCCCGGAGTTGCCGTCGCCGCTGTTCGGCTGCGGCGGGACGAAGTTAGCGTGGTTGGCGATGTCGAAGAACTCCGCCCGGAACTGGATGTTAAACGCTTCCGATATGCGGGCGATCGGGAAGACCTTGTGGACGGAAAAGTCCATGTTGACAAGGCGCGGACCCGTAACGCAGTTGCGGCAGACATTGAACGGCGCCAGATTGGCGCAATACGAGGTTGTGGAAGTGTTTGCTAGGCCTGCGAACGGAGCGCACCCGTAAGGCAGTGACCCCACAGCGTTTGCCGGTACGTTCGGCTCCGTGAAGCAGCTTGCGTTGATCCAGTTCGGTTTCCCGGCCAAGCTTCCGGCGTAGCCGGAGATAGTTGGATTGCATCCGGAGAGCTGAACCAAGGGACCGAATTGGTCCGCGCCGCCGTTCCCAAGGTTCAACGGATCGCCCTGGTTGATCGGAGTCGTTGGCGTGCCGCTGTTGTAAGTGAAAATGCCGCCCAGTTCCCAATCCGCCAAAGCCTCTTTCATCACGCCGCTCCACGCTTTTGGCGTTGGGATCGTGTACAGGCCGTTGATGGAGACCGTGTGGGTGACGTTGAAGTCGGATGGCCCGTAGAACGCCTGCGGCAGGAACCACCAAGGCGAGTTAATTCCGTTTCCAAAGGTATCGCCGGCGATGGTTTGAGAGTCGTCGTCCTGCGACTTCGAGAACGTATAAGCGACCTGGAATTGGAGGCCGTGAGAGAACCTCTTCTCCAAGTTTACGTTCAACCCGTTATACTTGGCACTTGTGTTCCAATAGATATAACGGATCACCCCCAGGGTCGGGTTCAGTTGGTCGCTGATGGGATTAGCCATCGTCCCCCTCGGCGACCAGCCAGGAGCGCATGTCACGCCTGTCTTCCCGTTAGGACCGCAAGGGAACAAGTATCCGTAAGGGGTCAAGGCGTACTGGTCCGGGCTACCAGGTGCGCCAGCCATGTTGCCGTCATCACCCCTCATGAGTAAGTGCAAGGCATGCGTTCCCACGTAGCCAACGGTCAACGTCACATCTGAAGTAAGTTGGCGCTGTACACTCAGTGCCCACTCGTCCACGTACGTTCGGCGAGGCGAGCCCTCGACTGTTGACTCGGAAATGTTGCTAGCGGTTGAATTCGCCAGCGCCGCTCCTCCTCCTCCTGCTACGAAATTCGCGCCGGTAATACTGGGGTCTCCAGTGACGCTCTTGAAAATGAGGAACGGCCCTGCCTGGTTTTGCTGCAGGAGGAAGTAGCCTGCGAACGGGTCCACATCGAAGATACCAAAGCTGCCGCGGACCGACGTCTTTCCATTTTTGAACGGATCCCAAGCAAAGCCGATGCGAGGTTCAAAGTTTTTAGTCGTCGGATTGTTGTAGTAGGGGCCGACGCTGCTGCAAGAGGTACCGGGTTGTTTCGGAAGGTTGAAAGGAGGTACCGAAACTGAGAACGGCGACCCACAAATGGGAGAGGTTGCGGTAATGGTCGCTAGATTCGTGATCCGGCCCGCCGCGTCCCTCAATACTGTTGTCGGCTCGTACCGGATGCCCAGGTTGAGCGTGAGGTTTGGCTTCATCTTCCAATCGTCCTGGACGTACGCGCCGAACGTGGTCTGCCGAAATTCCCTCGGCACGTCAATGATATTTAGCAAGCCTCCCTCAAAGTGGCTGGGTAACCCATTGAAGAAGTCACGGTAGTCGCCGACGCTGCCGACGATGTTGTTGTTGCCCCCAAATATATAGCGACCGCCGGGGTTCTGGAACGTGTGTTCGTTGTAGTCCATTCGCTCGGCGCCCCCGCCGAACTTGACGGTGTGGTTGCCGTGGGTCCAGATCGCGTCATCATAGTACTGATACGAATTCCAGACGTGGAGATAGTGGGACCCTGAATTGGTACCGCCGAAGAAGTCGGTAATTCCGCCCTTAACCGATAAGCGCGGCGCGGTCTGCCCGGGTATGGCGTCCGCCGTAGTCGTATCCGCTGCCAGGGGATTGATCGCCGTGGGGGTGAATAGATTTTTCACATTGTCACGGTTGAAACCGACGCGCGCGGCATTCACGAAACTGGAGCCAAACGTGTGGCTTTCTTCCAGGGCAAACGTCGTCCTCCTAGTACTGGATACGGAGCCGACATCGTTGAAACCGTCCGGTTGCGTATAATCTGCGGGATCCTTGAGGAACGTCCCAAACAGGGTATCGTTGTTCCCGATCTTGTAATCCACGCGGATCGTCCCGAAGTTTTCGGGCGCCGCTTGAACGCCTGCGAAAACGAAGGTACCAGAATCTCCGGTGACCGCCCCGTTGGCGCGCGGCCAGAGTGGAAGGAGCGCAACCGCATAGTTGGCGTAGCACGTGTTTGCAGCTGGAGAAACGTACTGACCGGGCGCGCCACCCCCCACCCCCCCGACCCCTACAGTGGTGCACGTAGTACCCGCAGGGTGATTTAATGCGGGCCCGTTCCCGACGATGAAGCCATTGTGAACAGCGTCCGAAAACACAGTGCTTGACTGCGGAATCCCCTTCGTCTGGCGCAGACCCTCATAATCGGCAAACACGAAAAGCCTGTCCTTGATGATGGGTGCACCCGCCGAAACGCCGAATTGGTTGCGCTTGAATGGGGGCTTTGGACTGCCCGCCGTTCGGGAAAAATAATCGTTCGCATCGAGCGCGCTGTTCCGCAGGAACTCATACACCGCCCCGTGGAACTGGTTGGTCCCCGACCGGGTGATCCCGTTCACCACGCCGCCGGTTGCGCGCCCGTATTCGGCCGGGAAGCCGCCGGTCAAGACTTGGAATTCCTCAATTGAGTCCACTCCCAGGACGACGCCAATCACGTTTCCGGGAGATGCCATGGCGTAATCATTCACGGTGATGCCGTCAATCCGGTAGTTGTTGTAAGTGGACCGCTGACCGGAAACGGTGAGCTCTCCACCGAAACCACGATTCCCGCGGGCGGAGGTCGCAAAGGCCATCTGCGTCTCGATTGGTTTTACGCCGGGCTGTAGGACGGCCAGCGAGGTCCAGTCGCGCCCGTTCAAGGGCAACTCGCGCACGGTCTCAGATTCAACTTGCCCCGAAACCGCCGACGAAGTCAGGTCAATTTGTGGCGCAGCTTCGGTCACCTGTACCGTCGTGGAAGTCTGCCCGACTTTCAGGCTGAAGTTAAGTTGCTGCTGTTGACCGACGGCAAGAGTAATGCTCTGCGCCGAGGTCGAGAATCCGGTCGCCGAAACCTTCACATCGTACGGTCCAGGAACAAGGTTCGGAATGCTGTACAAACCGCTGGCATCGGATTTAACTTCTCGCGAAATTCCTGTAGCCGTGTTTGTGGTTGTGATTGTTGCGCCGGTCACGACCCCGCCTGAGGGGTCAGAAACCGTCCCGGTCAGTGTTGCCCCGGTGACCTGCGCATGCGCTGGAACTGAAAAAATACAGCAAAACCCTAGTACCAACATCGCTGACAGAATGCTGGTGATCTTTCTGTCGGCACACTTCATCCACTCCATTGCTTGCCTCCCTCAGTTTAACGTTTTGAGACCGCGAACACAGCGGCCTTTCTGACACCCAACACAACCCCCACTTACACTCGCGAGCGCGCTCTACCGGAATCCGGGCCGTGCTTCATTCCCCTGAGACCCTTAAGGCAGCCCTGCCGAAAATGAGCCTGCCCGCAAAATGTTCATACCCGGAAATGGGTAGTACTCTAGTCTTGTTTGGGTTGAATTACAACACAGGAGATTAAGAATCCCTTAGGCCGATTGTAAAATTTTGCCCAGCCTTGGCCTCTTAATCCCGAGTCCTGCGAGGGACTGGCTTTCCGGCCCGCCGAGTGTGATCCTCTTCCCCAGCATCCAGAATGAATGAAGTTCTTTGAGCGAGGCTTGCCGGGCTCAGGCTTGACACTCTCAGAACGCGCATGCTATCTGGACGGCGCGGGAAGATTTCTTAGGTGGTCTACGACAGCCCCTGAGAGGGGAGAGAGGAAGTGCACAATGAACCGGCGACGACTGGGCGCACTTTTCATGGTGATTCTGGCCTCATTCGCGATTGTTAAGATCTCTACCCAAAGAGTTGCGGCCGAGGCTGGCGCCAAGGAAGAAATCCTAAAGGTCGACGAGGAGAGGAACCAGGCGCTCCAAAAAGGCGACGTCGCGACGCTGGATCGCATTTATTCCGACGATCTAATCTATGCGAATGCGACCGGCGCGCTGCTCACGAAAGCCCAGCATCTCGCGGACCTCAAAGGGCGAGCGCTTAACTTCAAGTCCTTCAAGCACGACGACGTTCAGGTGACCGTCCATGGAGACACCGGCATCCTAACGGGAATCAGCACGTCCGCGGTTGAATTTCACGGAACCGTGTCCAGCAGCCCGCGAAGATTTCTCAATGTTTTCGTGAAAAAAGACGGAAGGTGGCTCGTCGCAGCGCACTTCGAAACTCCTGTCGTTTAGCCAATAGTTGTTGGTTTGCGATTCCGAGCCCGCCTGAGCCCGGAATGAGAATTCAAATCAAAGACTTTTCCTGCGAGCCGAATGAGCCCGAAATGTGGAGTTACTCCAGTGCGCGCAGGCCGGCGCTGGCGACTTGCTCATCCTCAGGCGATTTTGCGCCCGAGACGCCGACTGCGCCCACGCATTCCCCTTGGTACATGATGGGCAGACCGCCCTGGACGGCCACTCGACCCGGGAAGGCCACGGTCGCAGGCCGCTCCTTGACAATGTCTTCAAGCAGCTTAGTTGGCGTCCGCGTCGAGGCGGCGGTTTGCGCTTTGAATGTAGCGATCGCCGAGCTCTGTCCTACGGCGCCGTCCAGCCGCTCCAGGTGAACGAGAAACCCACCGTCGTCGACGACGGCAATACTCACATTCCACTTATTTTTCGCGGCTTCCGCCTTGCATGCGGCCACGATTTTTTGCGCGTCCGCTAACGTCAGGCACATTTTGCTGCGCACAGGCTCTCCTTGCGATCAGGATTTACGAATTTACGAGCGATCTGAAAATGCGAACGCACGACAGGCCTCAGCCGGTCGGATTTGGGCTGCGCGTGCCGCGAAAAAGCCGACAGGCCGAAGCTTGTCCTACTGGTAACTACTTGCTTGCCCTTTGGGTGCCAGGAACGTTGCCATCCGGCCGGAAGCTGGTCAGGGTATGCATGCGAATGCCAACGTACCAGATTGTGCCCTGCGCGTCCTGCTCGATCTTTGGAGGATACAGACCGCCTAGCCGTGTTCCGTTTGGTCCCGGATGTTCCCGCCCCATAATGTCCGGAAACGGCTCCGGGAAGTACGTGTACGTTTTCGTTTTCTGATCGAATCTTGCCAGAACGCCATAGCTCCTGAGCGTGACCCAAATGTTGTCTTGCGAGTCCGCGTAGCACTCGTATCCGCCGCCGAGCTTGAAGGGATCTTTGTACTCAGTGATTTTTCCAGTGTCCGGATCGAGCATTCCGAGCGCTTGCCCGATGTGCTCGGAGAACCAGACCTTGCCCTTGGAATCCACAGTCGGGCGGCGTGGACCGGATGGTTGCGTCGGCGTGGGGTAGACCGACCATTTATCCGTCCGCGGGTCGTAGCCGACAATTTTGTGAGACGTCATGCCGACGGCCCACACGCGATCTTTTTGATCGACAGTCATTCCGTAATAATGGGCATTCTTGTCGCTGGGCGAAGGGTCGTATTCCGTGATTTTTTTTGTGACGGCGTCGAGTTTGCCGATTTTGCTCACGCCTTGCATCTCGGTGAACCAGACGTTGCCCTTCGAATCGGACCGAATCGTGTGCGGAGTGCTCCGCGTCGGAGTCTCGTACTGAATGACCTTGCCGGTCTCGGGGTCCAATTCGCCGATCGAGCTTTCATCGATTTCGGCTGTGTAGACGTGGCCGTCCTTGGCCTGCGTGATCCCGTGCGGGCCTAGGACGCGATGCCCCAGGTCAGGATTGGGAAGCACGAAGGTCTTGAAGCGGCCGGGATAATCCAGCTTTGTCGTGTCCATCGCTTGAATCGCGTCCATGCCCATTTCGGCTAGATAAACCGTGTTGGGCGTGATGCGGCTCGGCCAGACATCATGGCTGGAAATGTTTGCGTCCGTCTTGCCGGGCAAGGGAGGAGGCAATTCATACTCGACGAAAATGGCTTTCGAAAGCGCCGCCTCGTCGAGCGGGAGATCGTCGAGTTTCAGGTCGCGCGGGTTTCCGTCCACCGAGAAGGCATTGGAGAAATATTTGATGATGTCTTCGCGCTTTTCCTCCGGAATGGCGGCAGGATTTACCTGCGGAACGCCGGTGTGATTGTTGGTGCCGTCCATATCGAACATGCGGCTGACGGCGCGCCGCCAGGCATCCTCGTCGCGCCCTCCCATGCGCTGCCAGGGAATGTGCTCGTAACCGTGGCAGCCCATGCAGTTGTCCATCAAGTAGTCGCGAGTCGGGCCAGGAGGAAAGAGGGTGTCGAAGTCGACGAGCTCGGCGCGCAAGTGGTCCGGCCGAGCCGTCAAAGCCACGTCCGCCGTCTTCGCGTCTCCCGCCTTCAGTTCGACGTTGGGCGCGCTCGAATCAAAACCGTCCTGCAGGGCGGACATCTGATAATTGCCCGGAGGCAGGTTGAAGATTTGGTAGCGGCCCTTCACCGTAAAGACCGTGTAAGTGATGTGGCGATCCACGTCTCGTGCGCGGACTCGCACGGCGCGCAACGCGGGGATATGATTGCCCGAGGCCTCGCTGAGGGCGTAGTCGCGGTTCGCGGTGACTGTCCCAGAGATGCTTGCTCCCGGCGCCGACTGGGCCTGGGCGCGGCTGCTCCATGCCCACGATAAGAGCGCAGCGATCATCAGACCGCCGCCGAAGAGTGCGATTTTCGTCCGAGTCCCCATGAGAATTTCCCCTTTTTCGATGTGCGCCTGAGCTTATCAACGACCCATCAAAATCTTGCTCGCTCACGTCTCCCGCAATTCGTACACTACGGTCAGGCACAGTGTCAACTTGGAGCGCGCGGCGCCTTGGTTGCGCGCGTTTGCACCAAAAATGTACAATGCGGCTTCTCAAGGATTACAAATTTTTTTTTGCGGGCTCTAAGTAGAGCCCGCACCCGAAAACAAATCTGAGATCATGTGGAGCTGAAATGATTCATACAGGCCGCCACTTTCTCCAAATTCCCGGTCCTACAAATGTGCCAGATCGCGTCTTGCGAGCGATGGATGCGCCGGTCATCGATCATCGCAGCGCAGAATTCGCGAAACTTGCATCGGAAGTCCTCGAAGGCATCCGGGGAATTTTCCAGACGGCAGGCCCGGTCGTGATGTATCCGGCTTCGGGAACAGGGGCCTGGGAAGCGGCGATTGTCAACACGCTTTCTCCGGGCGACCGCGTCGTGCTGTTCGAGACAGGGCATTTTTCGCAGCTCTGGCGTGGAATAGCCGAGAAATTCGGCGTTCAAGTCGACTATGTGCCTGGGAGCTGGAGGCATGGCGCGAAGGCCGCCGAACTCGAAGAGCGCCTCGCGGCGGATCGCGAGCACAAAATCAAGGCGGTCCTCGTGGTGCACAACGAAACCTCTACTGGAGTGACGAGCCGCATTCCCGAGCTGCGCCGCGCGATCGACTCGGCGCATCACCCGGCGTTGCTGCTCGTGGACACGATTTCTTCTCTCGCCTCCATCGACTATCGCCACGACGAATGGGGCGTCGACGTCACCATCGCCGGGTCGCAGAAGGGGCTGATGCTTCCTCCGGGCATGAGTTTCAACGCGCTTTCGGAGAAGGCGATGCGCGCCAACGCGAATGCCCGGCTGCCTCGTTCCTATTGGGACTGGCAGGAAATGCTCAAGCCGAATCGCAGCGGATTTTTTCCGTACACTCCGCCGACCAATCTGCTCTATGCGTTGCGAGAAGCACTGCTCATGCTGAACGAAGAGGGCTTGCGGAATGTGTTCAAGCGGCATGACCGCCACGCGGAAGCGACTCGCGCGGCTGTCCGCGCCTGGGGATTGGAAATTGTCTGCGAGAACCCGCTCGAATATTCGAGTTCGCTGACGGCGGTTTTCATGCCTCCGGGATACGACCCAGACAAGCTGCGTGCCGTGATTCTCGAATACTTCGACATGTCCCTTGGCGCTGGCCTCTCGAAGCTTGCCGGAAAAGTGTTTCGCATCGGACACCTCGGTGCGTTCAACGATCTAATGCTAGCCGGAACGCTTTGCGGGGTGGAAATGGGCCTGCGCTTCGCGGGCGTGCCGCACCACGAGGGTGGAGTTGCGGCCGCCCTCAATTCTCTCGCGCCCGCAGGAAGGAAATGGGAATTTGTGCCGACCAGCCGGTGAGAGCGCTGCTTCAACAGTAAGGATTTCTACACTCTTCCCACGTATTTCGATACATGGCGAGATAGGGATTTAGCGGTTCGTGTCGCGAAGCCAAGGCCAGCGGTGCAGGACGTTTTGGTGGTGCCTGCGCCACTAAAGCCAAGAACACAACCGCGGATCAGATTGAGACGCGCGTGAAAATCGTCATCACCGATCACCGTTTTCCGGACGTGGAGCAGGAGCGGCGGGCGGTCGACGCGGCAGGCGGCACTCTCATCGTCGGGGACGCGGCAAACGAAGAGCAGGTCACAGCGCTTTGCCGCGATGCGGACGGCGTGCTGACGGTGCGCGCGCCGATCACGCGGCGCGTGATTGCCGCTATGGAGCGCTGCCGCGTCATCGTGCGCTACGGCATCGGACTCGACACCGTTGATATTCCCGCCGCGACCGAGCGCGGCATCATGGTCGCCAACGTTCCGGACTATTGCCTGGACGAAGTATCGGATCACGCGCTCGCGCTTCTGCTGATGCTGGGCCGGCAGATGATTCCTGCGATGTTCATTGCCAGGGAGGAGCACTGGGGAATTCCGAAGATGCCGCCAGTGCGGCGGCTGCGAGGCCAGACTTGCGGGCTCGTTGGATGCGGCAGAATCGGCTCGCTGCTCGCTGGGAAGGTATCGGCGCTCGGGATGAGCGTGATCATTCGCGATCCATACTTGAGCGAGCAACGCGCCCGCGAAATGGGCGCACAGCTGGTCACGTTCGATGAGCTGCTTTCGTGCGCGAACTTCATCTCGCTTCACGCGCCGCTCACGAACGACACCCGTCACCTATTCGGAGCAGCGGCCTTTGGAAAGATGAAGAGAACCGCGTTCATCATCAACACGGCGCGCGGCGGCTTGATTGACGAAGCAGCGCTTCTCGCCGCGCTCGATGCTGAACAAATCGCCGGCGCGGGCCTCGACGTTTTGGAATCCGAAACGAGCATGACGCCCATCCGCAGCGTGCTCGTGAACCATCCTAAGATGATCGTGACCGCGCACACGGCTTGGCTCAGCGAGCAAGCCCGCGAGACACTTCAGCGGAGAGCAATCGAGCAGGCCCTTGCCGGCTTTCGCGGAGAAACACCTTACGGCCTCGTCAATCGCGAACTCGCAAAACAACAACCGCATCCTTGAAAACCGAAGGGTGCGGCACCCGTAAAATCGAAATCACCCAGAGTCTGCGCCACGCGCAAACGTGCGCAAATGTTCCACGTGGAACATTCTGGAAATTTGTTCGAACGGTTAGAAATCTGTTCGAACACGAGAGTATTTCGATCGCGCGGATTTTGGTGTACGTCGGCGGACTCAAGGGGTGCGAACCGGGCAAAGGCAGTTTAATGCAAGCGCTCGCCCCAAGCCGTGGCTAGCCTTCGAGGCGCTATGTCTTCGGCCGGTGGGATCCTGGGTCCGCTAAGGAGATGGGATCGCTTGCCGGGAATGTTTCCTCGAGCGCCTCGTCGAGCATTTCTTCGCGGTGCAGAATTTCCTGCATCTTCGCGGACGATTCCATCGCTGGAGCCTGGCCCACAGCAGATTCAGATTTAGGTTGTTGCATGACTTCTGACCTCTCTTCTGCCGCGCAAATTCTAAGCTAGAAAATACCCATAACGTTACGAACTCCCGATCAGTACGCCGGTCAAGAAAACGAGAGCTCCCCCCAGCACGACCTGAATTGCCGCGGACACCACCGGCGTGTCCATATACCGATGCCGAATCCAGGTGATCGCGGCTAACTCCGCCAGAACCACGATGAAGGCAACGACGAATGCGAGGCGGAACTCCGGGATGAGAAAAGGCAGCGTGTGGCCAATGCCTCCCACGGCGGTCATCGCGCCGCAGATGACTCCGCGTACCCAAGGGTGGCCGCGGCCAGTGAGGCTGCCGTCATCCGAGAGCGCTTCCGCAAAACCCATGCTGATGCCCGCGCCAATCGAGGCGGCGAGCCCAACCAGAAAGGCATCCCAGGGCTTTCGAGTGGCGATGGCTGCAGCGAAGACTGGAGCGAGGGTCGAGACCGAACCGTCCATGAGGCCCGCGAGCCCTGGCTGTATGATTTGAAGCACGAATAGCCGCCGGCGGGCTCGTTCCTCGTCCTTGGCCGCTCCGGGCCCCAGCTGCTCTTCGGCGAGCGATTGGGCCCGGCTTTCGTGAGAGCGTTCCTCCTGCGCCAAGTCATCGAGCAGTTGACGGATGCTCGCATCGCTGGTCCGGGCCGCTGCTCTCTCGTAAAACTGGCGTGTCTCGGCTTCAATTGCGCTGGCTTGCTTGCGCACGCTATCCAGCCCGAGCGGGCTCGTCAGCCACACGGGCTTGCGCTGCACAAATCCTTTTACATCCTGGCGCCGGATCAGCGGAATGTGGTCGCCGAATCGCTCGCGATACAGCGAAAAGAGCCGCTGGCGGTGTCCGGTTTCTTCTCCGCGCATGCCGTCAAAAATAGCTGCCGAGGCTGGGAAGTCGCCTCGCAATCGCTCTGCAAAATCCGCATAGACCCGCTCGTCTTCCTCTTCGAGTGAAATTGCGAGGGCCAGAATTTCCCGCTCGGACAAGCTTTCGAAGTTCGTCATGGCGCTCCTGCTGTGGCGAATTCAAGTCTCAACCGATATTTTATCCCTCTGAACGAGCGTGTGCCCGACCTTCGTGCGTTTGGAAAGCCGGGAGTCCGGACGAATTGCAGCGTGGGAGTAGCCTACAGCGACATTTGGTCCGGCTGCAGCGTCAACGCGAGGATCCCGGCGAGTGCGGAGAGGAGCGAGATTTGAAGCGCTCCGGCGGTGGGCCAGCTGGTGTGGCTGGCGATGCCGCCCATTAAGTAACCGGCGGCAGCGCCGGCAGCGTAGAGGCTGGTGACAAACATGCCCGAGGCGCGGCTGGACAAGCTGCTTCGCACTGCTTTTACGTGATACGCAGCGAGATTGACGTAGATTGTGCCGCTGCCGATGGCGCCGTAGGCGCACGTCAGGATCGCGCGGGGCGCGATCGCCGCCGAGCCGTGGAAGCACAGGTAGCCGAGGCACGCGATGCAGAAGAACGCGGCGCTTAGCACGAGGCGCGGCGAGAAGCGATCGCCGAGCCAGCCGCCGAAAATGGAAAGCAGTGCTCCTGCGCCGTAGAAACTTTGGACAAATCCGGCGTCCTTTGGCGCGTAATGGAGGGCCTCGCGCAGGTAGGTCGTGTACATTCCGGTGAAGCCGTAAAGGACGAGGCCTGCGATCACGCTGAGTGCCGTCAAGATGATCGTGTTTCGGTTGCGAAGGGCGGAAGCGCCGCGAAGATCCGCCTGCGCACCGGCGGCTCGATGCGTCTCACTGAACCACGGGCGCACGCTTGCGGCGATCACTGCGATCATCAGGAAACCAAACAGTGCAAATGCGATCATCGGAGCGTGCCAGGTTCGATAGGAGCTCAGCAGTTGGCTACCCAGGATGGAACCGCTGAAGGCGCCGATGCCGAAGAAAACGTTCATCGATCCGATGGCGGCGGCGCGGTAGCCCACGAAATAATTTGCGGCGATGGCGATCATCACGGTGAGCTGCATCGCTTCGCCGATGCCGGTCGCGGCAAGGTAAATGAGCATGTCGGGGAATCCGAGCGCGAGAACCGTCAGCGCTGTCCCCACGGAAAAAATTGCGATGCCGACGAGCAGCACGGTTCTCCTAGAAAAGCGCGCGAGGAGGTAGCCGGTGGGCAACCCTGCGACGGCGAGGCCCAGGGTGAAAATTGTTGTGAGGAGGCCAGTGTCAGAGAGTGAAAAGCCGTATTGAACACGAACGTCGTGAGCAATAAGCGGGAAGAGTTGCCTGTCGGCGGCATTCACGCTGTAGGCGAGGAGCAGGACACAATACATGCCGGTAGCAGCGGCGCGTGTGCCGGCTTGAGTGTCGGCAGCCCCTCGCGGGGCTCGGGGTAAAGAGTGGGTGCTACTCAACGACGTCGAAGACCATGATCTTGGCGTTTTCAACGACCGCTTCCTCCGATTGGGGAATCGGGGGAGTCAAGACGATGTGCCTCGGAACTGCGGAATAGTAGCGCTTCCATTCAGGCACGAGAAATCCCGTCTTAGCCAGTGCGCCGGTTGGAACTTTTCCGATGAGCTTGTAGTGGTCGGGATCGAGCTGCTTGAATACGTCCACATAGCCGGTTGATCCCGAAAGATAGACCCGCCGGCTCGCGGCGTCGTATTGAATTTCGTCGGCGCCGCCCACGCTGTCGAGCGATTGAATCACTTTTCCCGTTTCCGAATCCATCACGACCATTTTCCCGGGCTCGTAAAGATGTCCCGGCTTGACGCGACTGCCGATAAACAGACGATGATGCGCCACGTCCTGCGACATTGTGTGGGGCTGCGGCCCTCCGCTGATGGGCCAGGTCGCGATCACTTTTTGCTTTTCCAGATCAATCTCTGCCACTTCTGCGGTGTCGCCAAGGATGACGAACATTTTTCGCCGCGCGGGATCGACCTCCATTCCGGCTGGGTCGGTGGCGTTCACTTTGATTGCGCCCAGGAATTTTCCCGCCTTGGTGTCGGTGTCAACGATGGCGACGTTGCCTGTCGCTCCTTGTTTCACGTTGGCGCGATTGAGGTAGTCGAACGTAATCGCGATGTAGAATCGGCCTGACGACGGATCGTACAAGCCGTTGTCGGGGATCAGGCTTGGGTCGGGCTTGTCGTTCGCTTCGTAGAGCGGGATTGTCTTCACCAGCTGATAAGTGTCGCCGTTGAAGACCTTTACGGTTCCGTCGCCGTCGTCCACCCAGATTTGATTCGTCTCGGGAAGAAAGACCGTTTTGCGGGGATATTTCCCGAATCCGGTAATCGTGTGAACCACCTTGCCCGCTCGTACGTCGATGACTTCGATGCCCTTTTGCTGCTCGACGGGAAGAAACAAGCGCTGACCCTTGAGATCCACAGCCATGTGGTCCAGGTAGCCTTCCGCGTCCGGCAAGGGAATCGTTTCCACAAGCTTCAGCGGCAGGCCGGATTGGGCGCGGGCGGAGGGAATCAGAACCGCACACAATGAGAAAAGAGCCGCAACAAGGGTCTTCATTTCTGCCTCAAGAGATCGGAAGTCTCGATTTTTGCCGGCCAGGCGAAATTACCATTCGCCGCCTTGGCCCGTCAAAGATATTGTCGTGCTCCCTTGGGCGAGTCGAAAAACGGATTGACACTACCGCGCGCGTCACGGTATGGATGGACCAAGTATTAGGGAATAGCGAGAGCTGTGAAGGGCAGTCAGGCCTAGTGGTTTCTGCGATATCCAGAGCGAAGCAAATCCGGTGGGTTGGTTGCAAGAGGAGAGGTCGCATGAAGAGTGGGCGACTCGGAAGCATTGCACTAGCGATCAGTTTCTTTCTAATCGCGATCCCGCTGCGGGCGCACCACGGCGCCTCGGAATATGACATGACGAAGATCGTCACGCTGAAAGGAACCGTGAGCGAACTCCAGTTTGTTAATCCGCACACATTGCTCGTGTTCACCGTAAAGGATGACAGCGGCAAGACGATTGAATGGCAGGGCGAACTCCCGAGTCCGAATCTTCTGTCACGCAGGGGCTGGAGCAGGAGCACGGTCAAGCCTGGTGACCAAATAACCGTCATCGGCGCTGTGGCGAAGAACGGCGAGAAGGGGATGCAGGTGAAGAAATTGGTTTTCCCCGATGGCCATGAACTTCCTGGGACTGTATTGCCGCCGGACTCGTCCAAATGAGAACGCAACAGCTCGTTTTGACTGCGTGCGCGGTGGTCTTGGCATTTTCCACCGCTTTGAGCGCGCAAACTCAGGCCTCAAGTCACAAGACGGAAAAGACGGGTGATTTGACCGGAGTGTGGTACCCCTCCTCGGTGAACACTTTCAACTTCATCTGGACTGATCTGCAGGGCCAGCGCTTGACCACCATGCCGATGACTCCCTGGGGAGAAGAGAAATTCAAGGGCAACCATCCGATTGGAGGCGATTACACCGCGCTGACTTCAAATGACCCGAATTTCAGCTGCCTTCCGCCGGGCGTGCCGAACATCTACACGCACGCGTATCCGATGGAATTTCTGCAAGTGCCCGGCCGGGTCGTCATGCTCTTCGAATACGATCATTACGTGCGCCAGATTTTCACCGACGGCAGGGAGCATGTGAAGGACGCGAATCCGACTTGGTTGGGCGACTCGATCGGCAAATGGGAGGGAGACGCTCTCGTCGTTGATTCGGTCGGCTTCAATGACAAGACCTGGCTCGATGTGAGCGGTCATCCGCACTCTGAGGGGATGCATCTGACGGAGCGCTTTCGCCGCGTGGACCACAATACTTTGATGATCGACATCACGGTCGATGACCCGCAGGCCTATGCGATGCCGCTGAAATCACAGCGGAAGTACATTTTGAAGCCTGGCTGGAACATCATGGAATACATCTGCGAGGACAACCGGGTCAGCTTCCTGCCCTTCGAACAAAAGGTAGGAAAGAAGGGAACGCAAGCAGCCGAAACCGCAATCGCGCCGGGGAGCTCACAATCGATCGCAGGTGAATGGAAGGGCACCATCCTTCTCGCCGATGGTCGCTCGCTTCCCGCGTCCGCTTCTTTTTCCACCGCGTCCACAGGAACGATCAGCGTCGCCGATCCTTCCGGGACGATCAAATATGAGTTTCAGAATCTAACGGCATCCGCGAGCGGAACGATCACCGCAATCACCTCAGATGGAACGAATCTTGTCGGAAAGCTGTCGACGGACGGCAAACAACTGACTGGAGACATCATCCTCGCCAGCGGAACCGGCCATAAGATTTCGCTAAACCGGCCTTGAAACAAAATGGGGTGAAATAACCGGAGGGGATGAGGGCTGGGACTTTTAGCCCTGCTTATCTGTCCGTCTATTGCGGGCCGCCTATTGCGGGCGCTGTTCCTCCTGCTTCTTTTGTTGCTCCTTCGGCGGCGGTTGCGGGTGTTGTTGCTGTGTCGTCCGCTGAGTCTGCTCCGGACGCCTTTGCTGCGGTGCTTGCTGCTGTTGCTGCTGCCTTCTCTCCTCGGCGCCGCTTTGTTGCTGGCGCTGCTCTTGCTGCCGTTGTTGCTGTTGCTGTCGTTCCATTTGCTGCCGTTGGTCCGGCTGTTGCTGTTTCTGCTGTTCTTGCGGCCGTCTCATTTGTTCCTGTTGCTGTTTCTGTCGTTGTTGCTCTTGTTTTTGCTGTTGTTGTTCCTGCTTCATCTGTTCCTGCTGCTGCCTCTGCTGGTCCTGAGGCCGGTTGGTTCTGCCGGGATTCTCAGGCTGAGGGGACGGCCGGTTTCCGGGCGAGCGGGGATTCGTCTCGGCAGGAGGGTTGCCTGGCCGGTTCGATTTTTCCGGCTGAGCGTTGCTCCTGCCGGGCGCGGGATTGGGATGGTAGGGAGCTGCAGCCTTTGCTGAAACTACGCCCTTGCCTGAAAACTCGTTCGGTTTAGGCGTTGCCGCGACTCCTGGCTTGCCTTGGTTCACCGAGGCCCATTCCTGGCGATTGCTGCTGGCCGTGCGCTCGTGTTCGGTTTGTTCCGCGGTTGGCGGAGTATGTCGTGCGCGTGCGGCAGCCTCCTCTGCGGGCGTGGCCCGCGCGGTCGTTCCGCCGGGACCGCCGTTGTAACTGACATTGTTCACGGTCACATTGTTGACAACGGTTTTGCTGTAGACGTTGGTTACGTGCGTGACGTTGTTTACCGAGCGGTTATAAAAAAAGGCGCCGTTGCTCCAGTATCCGCCTTCGTATCCCGTCCCGATGTAGCCGTAGCCGTAGAAAATCCCTCCGTAAAAGCCAACTGTGGGTCCCCAATAGCCCGGATACCAAACATAGGCGTCATTGACGAACGCCCAGTATCCCGGCGTCCAAAGCAAACCCACCGGCGCCAGCACCCAAGTGCCGGGCACCCAGAAGTACCCGTCATCATCGTTGTAAGCCCAGTACCCTGGCGTCCAAATGTAACCATCCCCCGGGCAAGGGGGTTGCTCGTAAACCGGCAACGCGGGCGGACCGAAGCTTACGGAAACTCCTACCGCAACCTGTGCGCTTGTTCGAACCGGTGCAGCCAAAATCAAGATTGAGGCTAGGACTAAACCGATCAGCCGTGCGATACGCATCATTTCCACCTTTCTGGCGTCGGCTGGGCGGTGTTGATCCTCTTCAGTACGGGCTAACGCCAATTAAGTCCCGTCTCTCTAAATTAGAAGATTTTGCCGCGGTAGCAGGTTGCACAGTCGCCGTCAGGGAAATAGCCCAGATTTGCGGCAAAGGAACCTTAGTGCGTTGTATGTATGGTTCTGAGGCGAAGTTATTGCCAGGCAACAGGCCAAGAATCATGACCTAATAGGGACAGAGATCTGGAGGGCAAACTCTTCAAGCGCGCCAGAACTGCTCGATTTGCTCGAGCGTACGCCCTTTGGTTTCTGGCACGAAGCGATACGAGAAGATCCAAGCTGCAACGGCGAATAATCCATAAAGCCAAAACGTCTGGGTCGCTCCTCTCCAGTGCAGGAGCGACAAAAACGTCAGGCTAACCACCAGGTTCGACACCCAGTTGAATGTGGCCGCGAGCCCTTCAGCGGAGTTTCGCACTTTGAGCGGGTAGATTTCAGAAATCAGCAGCCAGAAGATCGGGCCAAGGCTGATCGCAAAGCAGGCGACGTAGGCCATCATGCTGACCAGGGCGAGCCAGGAGAGCGCTCCTGTCGGACTGGCAGAATGGAAAACCCAGCCGAGCACCCCGAGCGTCACAAACATTCCGGCAATTCCTGTCAGCAACAGCGGCCGGCGCCCAACACGATCGATCAACCACATGGAGACGACGGTCATCAGCACGTTCACGCCGCCGATTCCAGCCGTCGCAAGAATGGCGCCGGAATCCGAAGAGATGCCCGCGGATTTGATAATGATCGGCGCGTAGTAGATGACAGTGTTTATTCCAGTGACCTGCTGGAAGATGGCCAGACCGATGCCCAGCATGAGTGCTGGCCGTAGCCCGGCGTTCAGAAGATCGCGCCAGTTGCCATGCTCTTCGGCCTGAGCGAGGCTAAGTTCAATCTCCCGAAACTCGGCGTCCGCGACGGACGCGTCGCGGATGCGCGCCAGGATTGCACGCGCGGTATCCGCATGGCCGCGCTTTACGAGCCAGCGCGGTGACTCCGGCAAGAAAAACATTCCGGAAGCGAAGATCGCCGCTGGCACGACGGCAAGGCCCAGCATCCAGCGCCATCCTTGAACGCTGGCGAATGCATAGTCCACGACGTACGCGAGGAGAATTCCCAAAGTAATTGCCAGCTGGAAAATGGATACCGTCCAGCCGCGCGTCTCGGGCGGCGAGACCTCAGAGATGTACACAGGAACGGCGCCGGAAGAAAGCCCGATGCCCAGGCCGACGATGATCCTTCCGATGATCAATATGTTGGGGGATGGGGCCGCGGCGCAAACGACCGCCCCGGCGGCAAAAATCAGCGCTGTGGCGATCAGAAGAGTGCGCCGGCCGAAGAGGTCCGCGAGGCGGCCGCCCGCCAGCGCGCCGACAGCCGCTCCGGCCAAGACGCCGCTGACGATTACTTCGAGCGCAAAGACGGAGAGAGTAAAATCATTCTTGAAAAAGAGTTCTGCGCCCGAGATGACGCCTGTGTCATACCCAAAAAGCAAGCCACCAAGGCCGGCGAAGGCTGCGGCCACGTAAACAAACGGCCGTCCTTTCGAAAGCTCTGCGGCCACGTTTTTGGTGTGCGCAACGCCTGAACTTATAGCCACGGCATTACTCTTTCCTCAACCGTGCTTCCATCGTTGCGGGGGATTCGTGCAAGAGTTCGAGGAACACCCCGTTCGTCCATCCAAATCCATCCACATTCTGCGCGTACCCAACTCCAATATGTGTCTCGTCGGACTGGGAAACGACATCGTACTTCTCGCGAATCGTATGGTCGCGCCGAAAATTTCGGAGCACCATCGAAAGAAACTTGTAGGTGATCCGGTCCGCGTCCGTGGCATACCCGTACCGCCGGAGTCCCTCGACGGCCAACAGATGAATAGGCGCCCAGCCGTAAGGGTAGTCCCACTGTGCCTGGCTTTCGTGCCGGCTCATCGCCAAGCCTCCCGCTTGTTCGAATAGCGGGAGATTCGCGGCGAGAGCTCGTGCTTGTTCCTTAGATGCCAATCCCGCCCAAAGCGGATAGAAAGTGGTTGCATATTCGTAGGACGACCTGGAATGAGTCACAAAGTTGTAGTCGAAAAAAAGTCCGCGCTCCTGGTTCCAAAGATATTTCGTGATCCTTTCCTGGCGCGCAAGAGCTTTCTCGTGCCAGCGGCGTGCGTCGTCCGCCCGCCCAAGCAAGCGGCTCATCTCCTCTAAATCCCTTTCCGTTTTGTAGAGCAGGCTATTGAGGCAAACAGGAGCATAGTGGTGGGTTTCAATACCATACGGACCAAACCGGAACGAAACATCGAAGCCGGACTCCCGCATGCTCCGGTCACCCTTGTAGGCATCCGGCGCGAGGGCGACGCGGTCGGCAGACCCGCAGCTGTCCTTTCGAAATTCGGCGGATGAGGAATCGCACATATAAACTTGAAACATGGGTCCCAGGACAGAATCCGGCGGATGCTTCACATCAATTCGAACCAGGTGCGGGCTGTCCACACCTTCGTGGATCAGGAAGTAATGCGCCACGCCCCGATAGTAGTTGCTCGGATCTCCCGTGATTTCGGGCACAGGGCCTTCGCCTTCATCAAAGTAGCGAGAGAGCCCCGTGTCTCCAGCGAGATGCGGCTCCCGCGTCCACTGCTCGTAATCCTTGACGGCGTAGGGGTAGGCCCGCTCGATCCATTTGAGATTCGCCGCTCCGGCAGCCTGCTGCGCAACGTAAACAGCCAAAATCATGGAGCTCAGAAACGGAGGCTGCGAACGGCCGAGGTAGTACGAGCGATTGGCATTCAAGACGCCGCCGTAGTGCTCGATTTCGTAGAAAAAATCTTCGACCATTCCCTTCGCGAGGTCGGTGCGGCCGCTTCGGAGCAATCCGCGGATGATGAAATAGCTGTCCCAGCCGTACATTTCGTTGAACTGCCCGCCCGGCACGACGTACGGATGTTCGAGGTAGAGCAATCCGTGGTCCTTGATTTGGATAGCTTGTTGACTGCTGATCCTGTTCATGTCGGCGGGCAGACTTGCGATTCGAACGGCGCAGCGTTTCTGCATTTCGACCAAACTCGCGGAAGGCGCCACGCCGGCGGGAAGGTAGAGGACCGGTTCTCCCTCGGACTTGCTATCCTCGAAAGTGGCGCAGTCCGTCATGGAGCGGGTCAAGCGCCCCCAATCCGCGGTTATGTAATCCACAACATCGGCCAAGGACTGGAAGCCCTCCTCTTTCAGGCTCGGGGCTGGTGCGGGATTGCCAGCGGCGTCGTTCGAAGGACATACCGCAATGACCGCCGCGAGCAACAAAATCCAGCAAAGATAACCGACTGCACGAAACATGCTTTGCCCCACGGCTTGCGGAAACGCATAGCCATGCTTCACTTCGCAACGGTAGCTCTTGGAATGATTCTTGCCCAGCATGATGTCGCACGCAGCCCAGCTGACCGCCCCCGTCGGGCCGAGTGGAAAAGTGATGGCCGCGCCGTCCAACTCGGCTTCGAGGCTCGGTCCCTCGGCTGCCGCGGGCAAACTGAAATTGAACGTCTGGCCGAAAATTACAGGGTAGGTTTCCCGAATGATGTCGCTCACCTGCTGCCGCAATACCTCCGCCTGAAACATGAACGTGGTCGTATCGGACCAATTGCGGACGGAAACTGAGATCTGCCGTCCTCCGCGTGAGAAATTGTCGCTTTCGATCTTCGTGAACGGGCAAGGTCCGGCGATACAGAAAACGCGCGCATTTTCAAAGACGTTGCCCTGGCCGGCGTCCAGCGACTCTGAGCCAATCGCCGCCCTCCATTTATCGTCAGGTGAGCAGGGAGGTCGCTTCTCGCAAGGGACGTCACCTTTGTTCGGCACTTGAAATGTCTTGACTTCGCTTCCGACATTCACTTCCGCCGTTGTCTCGGTCGAATATCTGACTAGCACGTTTGTGACCTTAACGGCAGGGCGCTCGGGCGCCGCCCCTTCGCCCGTTTGAAGGGGCACCATATGGACGACGTAGGGCTCGTCTCCAACGACGGTCTTCATGTCGAGGGGCTTATAGTTTGGATTACGGAACTCGAGTGTGACGATTTGGCCAGGCCGCCAGCGCGGCTTCATCTTCAGTTTGAAATATCCGGAAGTATCGGTTTTGGCGCTCGCAGCGTCCTGCCCATCCCCGACAGCCACCTGGACATCGGTCACAGGCGTCTGCTTTCTCGCGTCGTCATTTTGCTGGACTACGGCACCGATTAGATAAACAGTGCGGGGACGGTAACGCGAGGCAACGACGACAGATACAGAGGCAACCAGGGCAACGGACGCCGCCGTGATGACGACAGTCCGAAGCCAAGCCCTTCCGTCACTGTGGATTAGCCTCATCGATTCTGGCGGGCTGCCCCTCAGAACTCAGGCGCACAAGCGCAGCCGCTCCCATACAGGAATTTTAGCAGGGCGAGCGCGAGCCGGCGCAATACAGTACATCCACCAGGGGTGGTTTCAGTAGAGCCGCTGGAAGCATCTAAATTCTGGTAGGAACTGGTCCCGTGAAGCCGAAGACCTTCGAACGGCGTGAGTTTCTGAGGCAAGCCGTTGGTGCAGCCGCCCTGCTCCCGCTTGCCGAGAATCCAATTCTGCATGGGACGTGGCAGGGGCATGCGGACGCCCCTCAGCCTCCTGCGACAGTTAACGACGGACCGTTTTCGGAGGCCGACGACAAATTCCTGGAAGACTTGGAGCACGCGAACTTCCGGTATTTCTGGGAGCAAACGAATCCAGAGACAGGAATCATTCGAGACCGATGCAACGTCACTAAACCAGACCGCAGCGATCTCGGGAGCATCGCAGCAACCGGATTTGGCCTGACCGCGCTTTGCATCGGCGATCAGCGCGGGTACTTGACCCACGCCGAAGCGCGGACGCGAATCGCCAACACGTTACGGTTCCTATGGAAGAAGATGCCCAATCACCGCGGGTTCTTCTACCATTGGGCCAACATTAATACCGGCGAACGTCTGTGGGATTCGGAGGTTTCCTCCGTCGATACGGCGATCCTGTTGTGCGGAATTCTGACCTGCCGCCAGCACTTCCCTCACTCAGAGATCAGCCTGCTGGCGTATGAGATTTTCAATCGCATCGACTGGACATGGCTTTCCGAGGATACGCGGATCCTTCCCCACGGATGGACGCCCGAATCAGGCTTTCTGCAGTACCGCTGGGACCGGTACAGCGAATTGATGATGATGTATCTCCTCGGCATGGGCTCGTTCACTCATCCGCTGCCGGCGGAGACATGGACCGCATGGAAACGGCTCACCTTCGAGTACGACGGCATTCGCTATATCGGTTCGTTCGCGCCGCTTTTCATCCATCAGTACTCGCAGGCGTGGTTTGATTTTCGAGGCAAGCGCGACCAATTTGCCGACTATTTTCAGAATTCCACGAAGGCGACGGAGGCCCATCGCCGCTTCTGCATCGACTTGGCCAAACAGTTTCCCGACTACAGCGACAGTTTGTGGGGCATCACCGCTTCCGATTCCGCAAAAGGCTATGTCGTCTGGGGAGGTCCGCCGGCCATCGGCCCGATTGACGGAAGCGTCGTCCCTTGCGCAGCCGGTGGCTCGCTGCCGTTTTTGCCGCAGGACACCTTGGGAGTTCTGAAAACGATCAAGGACAAGTTCGGACAGCGCGCGTGGACGCAATACGGATTCGTAGATGCGTTCAATCCAATCACGAACTGGTATGACACGGACGTCGTGGGCATTGATGTGGGAATTACGATGCTCATGGCGGAGAATGCGCGGACCGAATTCGTGTGGAAGACATTCATGAAGAACCCGGAAGCTCAGCGGGGAATGGAACGCGCAGGATTCAAGGCCTACCAAGAGAGTGTGCCAAATAGTTCTGCTTAGGCTCGGCGTGCTGGACGGCAAAAATGCGCCCTACTTCAGCTCGATCAGGGCCAGTCCGTGCGGAGGCAGTGTGAGGGTGAATTCGTGGCCCTTTGGGGGTATCTGTTCAGGGGGCGGCAAGCTTGCCACTCGGCGCAGCTCGGCGATTTGCTGCGCGGTTGGATTCGTCGGGCTGCCCATGGCGCGATAGCTTGGCATGAGCGACCCATGCGTCATGTCCAGCCGATGGACAAGCGCGGTGTGGGCAGGTGCGGAGCCCGCGAGCTCGATCGTGACCGTTTTCGCCTTTCCCCGCTCCTCTGGTAAGAACAAATTCCAAGCTGCCAGCACGAGAGTGCCGTCACGACGGCGTGTTACCAGCGCCGACGTTGAGGGATTGTTTAGCCGCGCGTCCCCAAGCATATGAAGCAGCTTGAAGGCGTTGAACGCCGGCTTCGGCAATCCTCCTGCCGCGATGAGCCCATAACCCCCATAGAATGGCTGCTTCACGACTCGCTGCTCTTCGAAGACGTCGGAAAACGTCCAGTAGGACAGCATTTCGACGAGGCCGTCGCACTGGCGGATCGTGTCGGCAAGCCATGGGCCCATGAAGGTCGAATCGGTTACGTCGGGCTCGTTTTTATAGCTTGCGTTGTACTCGCTCCAGACGATTGGAAGTTTGGGCAGAGCAGATTCGGCGACTTGCTTGTGAACTCTGTGCACGGCCCGGCAAACCATCTGATTGCGCGAAATCGTTTCGGTGCTGCCGAAGACGTCTTGCGCGGTATCGTTCGCATAGACGTGGCTTGAAACGAAATCGACGGGAATGTGGTTCTCCGCGCAGTGCCGAATGAAGCGATCGACCCAGGCCGCCTGCGCTGTGGACGGTCCGCCAACCCGGAGCCGCGGACTGACCGCCTTCAACGCCCGTGCCGTCACGTCATACAGATGGTAGTAGGTTTCCTCCTTCGGATCGCCAGCCCAGAAATCCAGATTCGGTTCGTTCCAGACCTCGAAGTACCAGCGGGAGACTTCGTCGATTCCGTACCGATCCACGAGGTGCTGAGCGAAATGAGAGATCAAGCCGCCCCACCTTTCCCATGATTTGGGAGGTGAAACGATTGGCTTGTACCAGAAGGAATGGACGGCTTGGCTGGCGGCCAATTTAGTCGGCATGAAACTCAGTTCGACAAAGGGACGCACGCCATTTGCGAGCAATCCATCATAGATTTGGTCAACGTAAGAAAAATTGTAGACAGGATTTCCCTGGTCATCCTCATCGTACACGCCCACTTCATCGTGCAAAATCGCGTGGAAGCGGAGATATTGGAAATCGGTGGCTTGCTTGACCTCGCGCAAGTCGCGCCGGTAGCTGTCGCGGAGGCTCAAGATGGCCCTGCCGGAACCGAACATTTGCTCCCAGAAATGCGGGAAAGGATGTCCCGGCGCCGCAGGATCGACGACGATTGTTTCATCGCGTAATGCGGATTGCGGAAGCGGTTGCGACGATGGCTTAGCGGGCAGCGGAAAAACGTCTCCAGCCGGACAGGCGAGAATCACGCACACGATGAGTGTGCCTGCACGGAAGCGAGCCTGCCAGCTGTTGCTGCTCACAATAACTTCGGCACGAGATCGCGAAACCCCGGATTCTGAATCTGCACAAAATTGAGAAGCGCAGAGGTGGATTCCGACGCCGCTTCTCCATCCTCTTCGTAGGGCACGGTTCGGGGCTGCCTTTCGTGCAGCAGCCTTTCGGTCGCGGCCACTCTCGGTTCGGCGTGGAATCGCCGCTGCATCGCTGAGTCGCAGAGCACGTTTGCCGCAGCGACCAGGCTCATGGCCTGATGGTGCGCCATCCAGTTGCGCACAACGGCGTGATTGAGTCCGCTGCTCACGCGCTTCGGGGTAAAGTCGGACGCTTCGTAAAACCCATAAGTCGAGAGCCAGCCCAACTCCTCCATTCTTCGCAGGTTCTTCACCGCTCCCAAAGGATCGACGAGAAGACCGAGGAAGGTAGCATAGGGCGCGACGACGAGGTCGCCCGAGCAATCGTCCCGATGAATGGCCAGCCCGGGAACACCAAACGCGTGGTAGCGATAGTGCCCGTCGGGGTTACGCTCGTTACAAGAAGACTCGGAAATGCCCCACGGAATCGCGTGTTCCTTGGCAAACTTCTGCTGGGCGCGAACGGCTGCTCGGGCGCTGCGCTCGAGGAGGGTATTCGGGAAGGCTTTGATCCAGAGGCACGGCATCAGATATTCAAAAGTGGTTCCGGTCCACGAGAGAAGCACGTCCTCGCGCTTGTGAGAACGGTACGACCTCTTCAGGTGGAACCAGCTTTCCTGCGGTGCCTCGCCCTTTGCCACGGCGACAAACACCGCCGCGCGCGCCTCTGAGGCCAGCAAATCATAGTCGTATTTGCTCAGAGCGGCTTCTCGCTGCTCGTACCCAATCGAGAACGTTTTTTTCTTGGGAACGTAGAGAAAGCTGAAATCCATTTCGTCGGCGGCGCTTTCGGAAGCCGCGGCGAGAGCGCTCAAGCGGGTCACCAGATCGCCAGCGATCCGCGCTGATCTCTCTAGCGCTAGCGCAGCGCGCAGGTTTGTCGGCGAACCTTCGGCAGCGCCATCAGATGCCCCTGCAGAAGATGCGGAGAGCTTCCCGCTGATTTCCCGGTACAAACGCGGGATCGATTCTAAGGTGAGCTTTTCCAGAAATCCCTCGGCCTCTAGTTCCGGCGGCAAAGGCGCAAATTGCCCGCGGAGCCAGGGCGCGAAATCATCCAGCATTTGCCCGAAATTCGTCAGGCGAATGGACAGTTCCTTCGCCCACCAAACCGCCTCTTCGGTCGCTCCGCCCCTCGACATTCGGCCGAGAAGCATCATGGCGTCAATTTCGATTGTGTGAAGGGGCCCCAGCTCGCTCCAGCCGGAGGACGCGAATTTGTCGATCCGCCGCTTCAATTCGTGCACTGCCCGGACTATCTTGGGGTCCGTCTCGGGCTGCGCCATCGCTGCGATCACTTGATTTACGTGATCGCGAATTCCTTCCCACAACTCGGAACGGAAAAGGGGCTGCTGGATCATCTCCAGACATCCTTGTTTCAACGTCCACAAGCTACACAGCAAATTGCCGTTGTCCACGGTTGAGATGAAGAGCGGTTCAACCGGATCGAGCGTGTCCGTGGTGTACCAGTTGTAGAGCTGGCCCCCGCATTTTGGCATCCGGGCGAACGTTTCAAGTACGTACTCGGTGTCCTGAACAAATTCCTGAACGGTCATGTAGCCCAAATCATGCGCGGCCTGTCGCGCGTTCAGAAGCAATCCCAGATTCGTTGGCGAAATGCGGTGCGCGACGAGCGGAGGCGTCTCTTGAACGATGTCGGGAACCAGCCAGTTCTCCTCCTGATTGCTAAACTGGCGGAAAAATCGCCAAGTGCGCAAGGACATGTGCCGGATCGAGGTGCGATCTTTGCTCTTGATCTGGCTCGCGAGGGGGCGTTGCGGCCGGTTCAGCCATTTGCAAATCAAGATCGATGATCCCCAGAGTTGGAGGATTGGCGAAGCAATGGCGAGTGAAGGGACATGAAGGATGAAAAGGGCCCCGCTAATCGCCGACGAAATCAACAGGCTGGATTTCAGATAGAAATCCGCGAGATTCGTTCCTTTGGAACTCCTCTCCGCGTCGGCGGCCGTTTCCCATTCCAGGAGTTTCTTATGAGTGAACTTCAGGCGGACGATGGCGCGCACAACCGCGTCCACATTGATCAGGCTCTGCTGAAGCAGAAACGCCAGTCGGACAAAAATCCTGGCGTTTGCGGCGGCGAAATCCGAGACTAAGCTTCTCCAGAAGTCGGGCCTGAAAAACGCCTTCCCGGCGGTCAGCATCGAAAAGATAAAGTCGAAGTAGGTCGGGAATAACATCAGCGCGAGGGCCGCCAGAGTCCAAGCGACCGATTGGCGCGGCAAAAGCAGCCAACCGCACAGGAACATGAATAGGGTCGCGACATCCATCAGGCTGCGGCGGAGATTGTCGAGTATCTTCCAACGAGAGATCTGGCTGAGTGGATTGCGGACCATCCGGCCGGAGTCGTTCGGCATCCATGGCAGCAAGCCGAAGATGATCTGCCAGTCGCCACGGACCCAGCGGTGTTTCCGTTGGCTGAAAGCGCTGAAGTGGGAAGGGTAATCGTCGATGACCGCAATATCCGAAACCAGCCCAGTACGCGCGTAGCACCCTTCGATCAAGTCGTGACTCAGAACTAAATTGCGCGGCAACCTGTGTTCGAGCACTTTCTGGAAGGTTTCGACCTCGTAGATCCCTTTGCCTGTGAAAATTCCTTCCCCAAAGAGATCCTGGTATACGTCGGAGACTGCTCGCGTGTAGATGTCAAAACCGGTATCGCCCGATAGCAACGAGGCGAAGCGCGACCGGCTTGACGATTTGATGCAGATGTCGATACGCGGCTGGAGAATTCCGTAGCCGTCGACCACAGTATTGGTCGCAGGGTCGATTACAGCGCGGTTCAGCGGATGTGCCAAAGCTCCAACAAGACGGCGTGCCGCACCGGGAGGCAACTGGGTGTCGAGGTCCAGCGTAATGACGTGACGAATGTTATTCAGGCGAGACAAATCCCCGATTTTCAGGGGAAACTTATCCTTATCGTTCAGCAAAAAGCGGTTGAAGTCGAGCAGCTTGCCGCGCTTCCTTTCCCAGCCCATCCAAATGCCTTCGGACGCGTTGTAGCTGCGGTGCCGGTGGAAGTGAAAAAATCCTCCCTGGTTCTCGCCGCCGTATTTCTTGTTGAGGCCTCGGATCAACTCCGAGCAGAGCGCGGCCAGGGGCTCTTTGTCATCGAATTGACAATCGGAATCCGGCAAATCAGTGAGTAGAGCAAAATGGAGATTGCGGTCCTGATTCGCGAGAAACCGGATCTCGAGGCCTCGCACGGCTAGTCGCACCTGGTCTTCGCCGGTCAGTAAAGCAGGAACGGCGACCACGGTCGCGCAGTCGGCCGGAATACCTTTCGAGAAGTCGAGCTTTGGCAGCTTTCTAGGGCGAAACAGCCGCGTCGCTATCAGATTCATCGTTGCGACTGCACATTCAGCGGCGGGAAGCAAGAAGAGTGCCATGGCCACGAGGCCAGTGAGTTTTACATGCAGAAAACTGAAAAGCAGAGCGATGACTGCGAGGGTAATCAGTTCGATGCCGATAAAATAGAAAAAATGGGGCCATTTCAGGAAGTCAGTCCGCACCCGCGAAAGCAGCGAAGCACGATGTCTGATTTCTTTTTTGAGCGCAGCCTGGCCTGCATCGACAAGGTAGTAGCCGACATGAGTCCACCGTTCGTGCGCTCTCTCACGGGACGAGGATCTTTGCTGGGCGAGCGTGGCTAACTCGACTGCTTTCCTCGCAACGTCGGGTTCCGCGCAACGGGAGCGGCTTGCGAACTCCGCCACGGCAGCGCGATAGACTTCGCAGCTGTCGTTATCCATCAACGCGTAGGCGCCCTGAGGATCCGAACGCAAGATTCTTTCCGTTTCGCAAACCTGCTGAAAAAACGGCTTGAGCTCCAAACTAAAGACTCGGAGCAAACTGTTCACCAGGCAGGCGAGGCGGCTTGAGATCGGTTCAAACGCCGACCTCGAGTCGGAGGCGCTGTCACGGACACGAAAAGCGAGCCGCGAAAGCTCGTTACCGATCTGCTCGAGCAGCGCGAACGCCAAGAAAGCCCTCAGATTCCAGATTTCAGCCATCTGAAGAGGTATTTTTTCTTGAACAGCGACGAGAAACCGCGCGCACAGCTCGTCATCAAACTGGTATTCGGCATTTCGGAGGAAAACAGCGGCAAGTTCGAATGAGCGCGGAACCGACAATTTCGTCCCCGAGATTCTTACGTGGGGCAGCTTGCGAGAGTCCTGTATTCCTGTACGCGCTTCGAGCAAGGCCTGCCTCAAAATGGGGAGATTATCCGAAATGATCTTGAAGCTGCCCCGCGAGGCTCCGTGAATTTGCGATCGCCTTTGCGCGTTTTGGATCGCCGTGCTGATCCGTTCCGCTGTGATTCGCCACCGTGCGTCGAGAGTTTTTTGCAAAATTTCCGGCTCGACGGTCTCCCATTGCAGAGCCTCTCGAAGAGCGCGTCCGATTGGGCCATCGCACGGCGCCTGCTCCACAGACGGCGGAGCTTCCGTGTCGATGTCCGGGACGGGCTGAGACGCCGCCACTAGTGAAAGTATGCTTTCCAGATCTAAAGACGATTGTTGTGTTGTCCCCATGGCCCGCCCTCAGTAATTCACTTGCTCATCGATAGCCCGCCGCCTGCCACTCGAACATCTCCGCGTATCGCCCGCCGTCCCGAACAAGCCGGTCGTGCGGTCCCTCTTCAGCAATCCTGCCACCCTCCAGAACGAGAATGCGATCCGCCATTCGAACGGTGGAAAATCGGTGGGAAATAAGAAGCGTCATCTTGTCCTGCGTTAGGTCCGCAAACCGTTCGAACACTTCGCGCTCTGATCGCGCGTCGAGCGACGCCGTCGGCTCGTCCAGAATCAAGACCTGCGCATCTCGCAGGTGCGCCCGCGCGAGGGCAATCTTCTGCCACTCGCCGCCGGAGAGGTCGACGCCTCCTTCGAAACGCGTGCCAAGCAATTGCTGATAACCTTTTGGCAGCTTTCGGATGACACGGTCCGCGAAGCTTTTCATGGCGGCGACTTGGATGTGGTAACGATTGCTTAGAACGCCGATGCGGCCCACTCCGATGTTCTCCGTGGCCGTCATGTCGTAGCGGACGAAATCTTGAAAAATCACGCCAATTTCATTCCACCAGTCCTCCATGTCGTATTCCCGGAGGTCGACGCCATCGACTAGGATCCGCCCAGCGGTGGGGTCGTACAAACGCGTCAGAAGCTTCGCAATCGTCGTTTTGCCCTGGCCGTTCTCGCCGACGAGCGCAATGCGCTCGTGAGGATCAATGCGAAAATTGATGTCCCGCAGGACCGGGTTTTGATTGCCCGGGTACGCGAACCAAACGCCCTGAAACTCGATTCCGCGGCGAATAGGGCGCGGAGCGACGAACGCTCCAGGCTTGGACACGATCTGCGGCCTGACGGAGAAGAAATCCAGCAAGTCCGTCATGAAGAGTGCCTGATCGGCAATGCCGGAAAACGTAGTGAAGAACGACTGAATATTGGTGCTGGCGCCCGCAATGGCTCCGGCGAGGAACGTCAGTTGGCCGAGTGTCAACGCGCCGTGCACGGTTTCATAGATCACGTACGCATATGTTCCGTAGTAGCCGACCGTGCCGAGGACGGTCAAAAGCCCGCCAAAGAAAAGCTTGCGCTTCGCCAGTTCGACGGTCTGCCGATGCAATTCGTCGGATAGGGTTTTGTATCGCCGAACCAGGAAGGGGCCGAGCCGGAAGAGCTTCAGTTCCTTGGCGCTTTCTTTGCTGCCGGCGAGAACCCGGAAGTATTCCATCAGGCGCTTAGTAGGCGTTTGCTCGAAATTCAGGGAATAGCCCAGAAATGCAAAGTGCGTCTCACCGAGAAACGCGGGTAGCACGCAGACACACAGGAAAAGCAGAATCCACGGGGAATAGAAAAGGATTCCAGCTGCGAGACTGGCCGTTGTGATCCCCTGCTGGATCAGTTGCCCTGTCATCTGAATCATCATTACGCGGTCGGTGCCTTGCACCCGCGCGCGCTCCATCTTGTCGAAAAACGAGGGGTCTTCGAACCGCGTCAGGTCAAGCCGCGAGGCGTGCTCCATGATCCGCGTGCTCACATGGCGGGTGTACTTGTCGGCCAGCACCGTGTCGCAAAAACCCGTAAGCCGTCCAAGAATCGTGGCCAGACTAGCAATGCCGAACTCAAGAGCGACCAACCACCAGAAATATCCCGGCAGCGCGTGGTGTTGTGACGTGAGGTCGTAAATGGAATCGATGATCACCCGCGTTACGGCCAGCAGCGCAACAGGTATCACCGCAACGAGCAGCCGGAGGACGATGCTGAAGGTAACCGCCAGGGGCGAGGCCTCCCACACCATTCGGAAAAGGGGCGGGGCATTGTGCAGCGCATGAAGCCGCTCACGCCACTTGGGAACAGGCGCTGCGTACTTTTGACTGGGTGTCATGCTCATTCGCTCGTGACTCCTGAAGCAGATTTGCTCGCGCTCTCAATCTTGCTCTTACACTACGGTTCGGCGCCCCGCTGGTGTTTCCAACCAATCGCTCTGAAACCTAGTCTGGGCGGGTGTTCAGTCCAAAGGGGCGGGGTGTTCTGCGGGTTGTGGAGCCGGGGGAAACCAGAGGCAAACAACGCTGTGTCAGCCGCATTCTGCGGCGCCGACACAAGAAGCCCGATCAAGTTCAGGTCGTATCTTTCAATTCTCCCCCCGCGACAATTAGAAACTTCGCGATCTCTCAAGCTCTCGTTTTCTTCGGTGCACGTCTATGTCCATGCAAACCAAAAAGCGTAAGCCGCTCACACGCTGACACTTCACAATGCTGCGGCGCCCGCAGGCACGTGAATTTCTTGTTTCCAATGGAAAGATTTACTTGGATTTAGCCAATCAAGGCCCGCCGAAATGAAAGAGCGAGCAGTTCTGCAGATCAAGTGAAATCACTAAGTCGAATTCCTCGTTGCGTCGCGAATGGCCAAACTTCGCTCAATCTCACGAGCCACGGTTCCGCCCTGTAATTTGTGTCAATACCTGCAATCTAGGACTAAAGGGCAAACGCATTTGAGCAGAGTTAGCGTGCTCAAGCTAAGTCTCCTGTGCTGTCCGAACGCAACAGGCGACCATTGCCCTGCTCCGAGTAGAGTTCACTAACACACTGTGTCTGCGCGGCTCAGGCGCATGTGTCTGGGCTGCAGAAATTTGCTTCGCCCGCTACAGTTTCGCGGCTGCGCCGGAAACAATGCGAAAAATGCCGCCTCCGGGGATGCCAGCAGGCCCGACCATCTCTCTGGCCAATCCGGGCGCAGCCGCGGGATTATATTTATGTGGATAGCGCAACAGGGCGATTTTCACTGTAATTATGGTCACCTCAGGTTCGGCGTAAGCGTGCGTTCAGTTGCTTCTTGGAAAGAGACAAAATCGCTCTTAATTCCCAGCCGTGGAGTAGTGATGTTGCTTCTCGACAAAAATGATCGAAAGAAGGTAAGCGTGGGCATTTGCATCACCACATACCGGCGCCGCGAACTTCTACGTCGGCTCCTTGCAGGCCTGGCGGATTTGAAATTCGACAAAATGCCTGCGCCTGACATCAACGTTGTCGTCGTGGATAACGATGCCGAGCGAACAGGGGAGGAGTCTTGCAGGGAAGTCAAACTGCCCTGGGATATGAAGTACGTGGTCGAATCCCGCAGGGGTGTCGCACAGGCTAGGAACCGCGCCCTGGTGGAAGCGAAGGATCCCGACTACATTGCGTTCATCGACGACGATGAATTCCCCACGTCGCGATGGCTCGATGAGCTTCTCTGGACCAGAGCCTGTTTCAAGGCTGATGTTGTCTGTGGGCCAATCTTGCCAAGCTACGCGGCGGGCGTTCCGGAGTGGATCAAAGACGGGACCTTCTTTAGCAGGCACGTCTATGCGACCGGATATTCCGTTGAGACGTGCAGCACTGGGAATGTGCTGATTACGAGAAGAGTCGTGAACACGGTGCGCGCGTTCGATGAGCGATTCTCTCTGACGGGTGGTGAGGACGCGCACTTTTTCCGTCGCGCGCGCCAGGCCGGCTTCGAAATTGTGTGTTCGGGCGGAGGAATTGTCTATGAAAGCGTCCCGACCTCGCGCGGCAGCCTGCGCGGGATTCTGCGGCGCGCGTACCAGGCAGGCAACTCGTCGGTTCTGTGCGAATCGTGCCTCGATCGCCGGCGGTCCACACGGGTTATACAGGCCATGAAAGCATGTGGGCGCATGCTTCGAGGTTCTGCTTCGGTTTGTGCCTGGCCAATTTGCGGGAGAGGGGCTCTCGCGAAGGTCCTCAAAGATCTCTTCCTTGGCGCTGGCATGCTCTCGGCCCTCGCCGGCAAGAGTTTTCAAGCCTATCCCTCCGCGGGCGTCGAGTCCCCCCAATGACTCTTACGCCCCGACCCGTAAGCTCAGAGCAAGCTGGGAACCTCCGTTGCAAGGAACGCCTTTACCTTCTCCCAAGAGACGGGGACCAGCATATGCCGCATGGGTTCCTGGTCGGCGTTTTCGAAGTAAGTCAGTGATTTCAACACATGAACCTTGCTATAGTTCGTCTTCGCAAATTTCTCGTGAAACCAGTCAAGAAGCTGCCTTAATCCGATCTGCCGGCATACGGCGTATAGGTCCACGAAATCGCGCTTCGTCCCTCGGCTGGGGATGGCGCTGATCTTCATGCAGCCGATATCACGCGGGTCGGCAACCCTGGTTCCAAGAAACGATAGAAACGGAAAGAGCACCGGGTAATCGTAAGCAATGAGACTGACTTTAGTCTGACGAATATTCGCGTGGATGGTGCCGGGCGCTTCAGCAACCAAAGCGAATTTTTCGAGGTCCTGCAACTTCTGAACTAGATAGGCCTCATCGAGGTCTTCTCCGATGAAGAAGTCAAGATCAAGCGAGCGGCGATGACCGAGCTGGAGCGCTAGCCCTGTCCCCTCCGCAAGATAGAAGTGTGTCAGAGACGGAAGCTGTTGAAGATCGCGGAGCGTCTGCTCGACGCCTGGATCCACAACCGCCCGATGCCACACTGATTCCTTACCGTTCATCGCGGCAGGCTCTTCAGTTCCGGTTGAAGGGTAAACGAGCGACCGTTAAGATTCGAGCTTTAGTGCCGCGACCTCATTCGGCGAGAGGTCATAGACTAGAGCCCAGAAATTCGCCGAGCGGCGGGAAAGTCTGCGTTCTGTTCGTATAACGACCGCGATCTGAGCTTTGGTGAACGAACCGTTCATCCACTCGATCGCGTCTCGGTCGCCGTATTCGAGGATGCGCCCGATGGTGTAGGTGGGGAAGACTTGGTGATCGAAATCTTCAGGATTTACGTTCCAAAATAGACTGTGTAAGTGTAGTGGACTCAAACACTTAAGTGTACATGGCAGGCCAAGAAAAGTCAAAAGATAATGGCGTCATGGGCATGTAAGATTGGCGAGGAGGATATCCTAGATGCCCATTGCGAAGGCGGGCTCAATGGGTGGCGCGGCTCGGAGCGAACCGGGACCGGGTGTGAACAAAAAGGAACGTCTCATCCTTGCGCTGGCGCTTACCGCCTTACTCCAGTCAGCTCAAGGCTGTTCGAAGAGCATCACGTCGACGCCGGTCGAAACCGCTCCGCTCGTTTTGCCCAACAGCCCAGGCCCCATTCTTGTACTTGTCGATCATTTGCCTGGGAACGAAGCCTTCGTCGAGGCGCGCGCGCAGCAGGTGGCAATCGGTTTGCGCCATTTTGCCGAGCAAACGTCGTGGCAATACGTTGATGCCGCTTCCCCTGAGAAAACACAATTCGCTGCCGCTGTGGTTTATCTAGGCCTGAACGGAAATGCTCCGCCATCGCCCGATGCATTAGCTCAGTTGCGCCGCGCGCATCATTTGATCGTGTCGCGGTATCACCTGGCGACTTTGCGCGAGGCGGGAGTCGCCTTCCAACACACGGTGGGCGGGAATGATATCGTCGCGCCGCCTAATACGGCGGTGCGCTACAAAGGACAAAAGTTTCCTTGCCCCCTGCCTGATTTTCTCGATTTCAGGATTCACGAGCCGGCGCGCCTTGTGGCCGACTACGCGCTGGCGGATAAGACCGCGTTCCCGTATGTCGTTCAAGACGGCGATGCGCTCTTCGTGAACGGCGAGATTTCATTCGATTCGGGCGAAGCGGCGTGGCGCGGCGCGATGCTCACGGTTTGTGACGCCATTGCGCAGTTCATCGGCGCGCAGCCGCTACCTGCGCGTCCGCAGGCGATGCTGCGACTGGAAGACGTGTCTGCGCTCACACCCTACCGGCAGCTGGATAGCATCGTCCACTATTTAGCGGCGACGCACGTCCCGTACGGCATCGGCGTTATTCCAGACTTGCGCATTAAAGGGAAAGCGATCCGCCCTCTGGCCGACAACCACGAATTGCTGGACCTACTTCGCCGGGCCGAACAACAGGGCGGCACTACCGTCTTGCACGGCCTGCATCATTGCTGTTCATCTGACAACGTCGAAGGCTATGAGTTTTGGGACATTGATCGCAACGCTCCGCTCTCCTCTGATTCCGTTGCGTGGATGCACACCAATGTCTCAGAGGGTCTGGCGGATTTAACCGCTCTCGGCCTGCACCCACACATCTGGGAAACGCCCCATTACTCCGCCTCTCCGGCAGACTACCGTGCCGTTTCGGAATTCTTTTCAGTCGCATGGGAGCGACGCCGTCCCGTGGGTTGGTTGCCATGGGTCCTCAAGCGCGACCAGTATGGCGCCGTGCTGCTCCCAGATGACCTCGGCTATGTTTCACTCGATGGCAAGATGACTGTCGCCGATCAACTCGCGCGAGCCAAAGAACTTCTCGTGTGCCAGGGCTGCCTCGCGGCGGGATTCATACATCCCAACACCGTTCCGCTCGCGGATGTGCGCAAGTACGTCGAGGGATTGCGCGATCTTGGCTATACCTTCGTAGATCCGGGTCGGATCTCTGGCCAAATTTCGGTTAACCGGTAATTCTAGGAACAGACTGGCGGGTCATCCCATGACGGCGCGAGCAGTTTGTTCTTCAACGTTTACCTCACGCGCCGTTCGTTCGTAGTCCGCTTCCACCATTTCCTTGACCAAGTCGGTCCACGATATGTGATTCCGCCAGCCGAGGAGGCGACGCGCCTTAGAGGAATCTCCGGCCAAGTATTCCACGTCAGCGGGCGGAAGAATTCCGGGAAATTTTCACTAGAATCCGCTGAAGAGTATGGAAGCAGTCGTGGGGTCAGTCGTCCGTCGAACGAAGAGAGTCCTCAACCTTGGGGAAAGGAACTACGCATGAGCGCACTGTCGCAGATCGATCGGAACTCGCTTACCGCCATCGCAGACACGCCGAATGCCTGCCAACGGCGATTCTAAGAGACAATCCGCCTTCTACTAAGAAGCTGAAATAACCATAGACCGTCGCCGCTAGGGGAGTATCCAGGTGATGTTTCGCGCCGGCACGAAGCCGACGGGGATACGGGCGATTTCTTTCATAGATTTGATATCGACAACCGAGACGTTATTCGACTGTTCATTCGCCACGTAGGCCGTCTTGTCGTCGGGCGTGATCGTCAGCCAGCTCGCACCCTTCCCGCTCAGAGCGGCTCCTCCAAGCAGTTTCAAGTCAGGTAGCGAATACGCGTAGAGGGCGCTGTTCATCCTGCTGTTGACCAACAGCGTTTTTTGATCCGAGGTGACGGCAATGCCGTGAGAAGCGGAGGGTGGTCCGGAGTGGTTCTGCTGCTCCGGGGCTATGTCCGGATTCTTGATGCGCTTGATTTCCTCGCGCGTTGCAAAATCTACGACCGCAAATCCGTTAAATTCACCGCCCACTTGAGCCAATATCCACTTGGTCGAACCGTCGGGATTCGCGGCTATCGCCATCGGAGAGGGCGAAGGTTTCATCGGAAGCGACCAAGCGACCTCGTTGGTCCGCGTATCGATCACGTGCATCATGTTTAGCGGGATGTCTCTGGTGACCCCGCCCACCACGTACTTGCCGTCCGGGGTGACATTCAGGTCGTGTATGCCGCCTTTGATCGGGATCGTCTTAACGAGCTGAAGCGTGCTGGTGTCAATCACATCGACGCCGCCGTTGTCTCGGGCCTTGATCTGGGGAAAATTTGACAAGTCGTCCCACGAAGATCTCAACGCCACATAGATCCATCGCCCGTCAGGAGTCAGCCCAATTAGGTTGGGGACTCCTCCGCTCAGAGGAATTCGTTTGATCACCTCTAGGGTCTTTCCGTCGACGACGTCGAGCGTCTTCTGCGCTTCTTCACTGATGTAGATTCGTGCGCCGTCCCGGGCTGCCGCAATCCCATGGCTTGCTTCGATCCCTTTTATCTCCCCTACCACCTGATTCGTGGCGGGATCGATGATGTGGATGTTATCCCCGGCTGAGTTCGTTTGGATGATCCGCAGCTTCGGATTCGGCGCGGCTGTCAAGGAAAACGACACCGCGCACAGAACGAACCCGCACACAACAACGAGACACCCACGAAACACTTGTTTGTTTGTCATCTTCGTCGCTCCTCATTCCAACGACTAGCTATCCACATCAGGCGATTTCCCAGGAGAGAACTCGTTAGGCGCCGCTACTTCGCGGTTGCTCCAAACACCCATGCCTTCAGATTTAACCACTCCGGATTGTCCTGCGATTCAAAGTGCTTGCCTCCGCCGTGGGCGGGGTCACCACCAGCCGCTTGGGCAAGAGGATGTCTGAGCAGCGGGCTCTCCAAGCTTCCGGGCACAACCACCCGCTGGACCAACTGGAAGTTCTGGCGCGACTGCTCTTCGTTCCAGGTCGTGCTCCCGGGTGAGAGCGGCACCAGGTGCAACGGCGCGTGGTTGACCGTATGGCAACTAACGCATCGCGCGTGGCCAGGGCGCTTGTTCAGGAAGACGGGTTCCACCTTGGCCTTAAAAAACTCGTAATTCAGCGGCGCCGACTCGGTAGAGGAAGAAGCCGGTTGGTTTCCTTCAGCCTGCCCTTGGGCCCTCAACGACACGGCTGCCCCCAGGAACAGACACGGCACGACGAACACATAACACAACGCTTTCTTCATTTGGTGCACAGGAACCTCCGACGAAACAGTCTAGTTGGAAAAATAACGAAGCTATTCCGTGTCTGGGGAAAACGCCCCTCACTCAAGCAAACCGAACTACAGAAAGGAAACCTCATGGGTCGCGGCAGAGCCTAAATTAGGCACCCTTCGCATGTGCCGCTGTCTTGGGCGAACGCTGCCACAAGTAGTAAAGCACTGTCAACAACTAAATTGCACAACTAAGGACACAACTAAATTGCACAACTAAATTGCTACGAACATAACAAAATTGCCATCGCTCCGTTGGGGGATCGCTGCAGCCGAAGGCTTGGAAAATCGTCCGCCTACTTTGTGACTGTCACTTCGCCTAGCATCCCATCGTTCTCGTGTGGCGGGCAGGCATACCGATAAAGTCCAGCGACGGTAAATTGGTGCCGGAATGACTTACCACTCGGAATCAAATGCGAATCGAAGGGCGCAACCCCTTCGGGCACGGAAACGTCACTCGGATCAGCTGCGACATCGGGATCGGTGGTCACTTCGTGAGGCATTTCCTTATCGTCGCTGACCCATTCCACCGTTTGTCCAACTGCAATCGTTATCTTCTCGGGCACAAACTTGTGTTCGGTGGTCATCTTGACGACGACCGCCTCTGATTGTCGGGGTGCTGCTGGAACTGTAGCCTCGACGCACACTGCGCCGAGAATGATCAATGTCGCACAAATGGAAATCGCGGGCCTAAGTGTTGAAAACATATGTGCCGGAACCTCCTTTCTGACTTCAAAGCGGCAGGGAGTATACACTCATTTCGCCCGGTGGCTCATCTTTGCTTTGCGCCATCTTGTGCCAATAAATGCCGCAGCGCAAAAGAGCGGCTACGAGGTACGCCCTCTGATGGGGTATTACGCACTGAGGGAAAACGCTACAGCCTGGGCGTTGGAGAGTGTGCACGAAAGGTTTTTTAGCGTAGGGCGCGGGGACTCTAAGCTAATGCTTCGCAAACGCTGCCGATGCGGGACGCGTGTCGCGAGGTTATGGCCCATATACCATGAGAGACTAACCACCTTAAAATTCGCATGGGTACTCGCAGAAAGTCTCCAGTTGCCGATTTAACACACCTTGACTGAGACCTGTTCGGCTATGCAGCGGCCTTCGCGCGTCGTCCGGTGTCGCTGCGCCGGGATAGCAGCCGCCTCCGTCCGGCAAGTCCCCCAAACTGTCGAATCCGCACTTCGCCAGCCGGGAACTTCGCGCGAATCTCCAGCTTGCCACGCATCGCTTCGATAGCTTTGCGCAACGTGCTCACAAAGATGTCGGAGCGGCTTTCGATCTTGGACACGCCGACTTGATTGATGCGCAACGCCTTAGCCAATCGTTCTTGGGTTATCCCCATTGCCTGACGAAGCTCGTTTAGAGCCATTTCCTCGATCATCTTCCGTGTTTTGGCATCCGAGCGCGCACGGGATCCCGGAGACATCTTTGCTTCCAGTTCTCGAAAATTCTTGGCCATTGAGCAATCCCTCCCTTCGGAGCGTTTCCAAATGTTCGTCGTACAACCTATCCGCCATCGGCACAAACTCCTTGTACCAGCGCCCCTTGCCCGTCTTATTGAACGCGCAGTTCCTTCATGTTGGCGTGCTTCGAGGACGCTACCCGGTCCACATGCGGCCTGCCGAGTGTCGGCCTGAAGCGGCGAAGCTCGTTTACCTCCGCCCGCACGTCCACCTGCTCGGCTTTACTCAAATGGTCAAGTTGTCACCGCCTGAAGTAGACAAAGGAGAAACACAGAATGGCCACTTGCAACCCCTTGAGCAGCAACGACTTGCGGTTGGACAATTTCCGATTGCCCTTTGTATACTTCAGGCCGGAGAACACCAAATGTTGAAAAAGGAATTCATTCGCGATGGCACCCGCAGAATCATCGGCTCGGTCACGACCGGGTACAGCGACACTTCCGCCGTTGTCCGTGACGAAGGGAACCGGATTGCGGGGCGCACTAACGAGCGTTTTCACACGACCCGCGACAGTAGCGGCAAGCTTGTCTCGATTAATTCTGCTGATCCCGGTCTACTGATCCGCAAGAAGTAGCTGTGCGGTGTCGTTTGTGACGAATTGAAGCAGGGCGAGGGCGTAAGCCCTCGCCTGGCTGTCTACCGCCAGCCCAAGGAGAAAAGGAAAATGTGCAATATCGGCAAGCCTCTTGAAATCCTCGACGTCGAGCCACTGAGCCTTCCTGCGCCTCTGCGCAAGGAGAAGGAGCAGCCAGCGGAAGAGCCTGTGACCGTCGAAGTCCCGGTCGCGGAGACGGAGACGACCGCTGAGCCTAGCCTTGTCGAGAAATCCTAAGCGCGACGGTCGTGCTCTGCCCCACGCCAACTATGGCTTGGATTTGGCGAAGGTGCCCGACACCTACGTCGAACCGTTCGCCGCATACCGGGCGTGGAACTGGACAGCCGAGGGAATCACTTCTCTCAACGGCTCGCTCTGGACGCCCAAGGTCGCGTTCGAAGCCACGTGCCCCAATCACGATGACCTGCGTTCGATGCAAGCTGCTGCGACGACGGAAGCAGCACGAGAGTTCTGGCAGAGCAAGTCCCACGTTGTGCCAGACCCCGGCTGCACATGCGGCATGTACGCCGGAATCAACATGCAGCACTTGATCGACATCAACTACATCCAGCGCGGCATCCACGGCGAAGTCCACCTGTGGGGGCGACTGCACCGCCACACGCTCGGCTGGCGTGCGCAATTCGCGTACCCCAAGTACTTCGTCGTGCCGGCGAACATGGTTCCGTTCCATGTGACGGAAGCGCAGGAGCGCCTCAAGACGCTGGTCGAGTTCGACGTTGACATCTACTTGCAAACGGAGAAAGACGCTCGCGTAGGCGGCGAGAAGATTCCGCTGTGGGTGAAGGATTACGGCTACAGCCGACAGGGCATCTCGTTCCTGATCGAGAAGCGTAAGAAGTGGTACTCCGGCGAGAAGGCAGTCCACACGCTCGCGGTTGGCGAACGCGTCGCAGTGTTCGGCGGCGCGGACGGCGGCGGAATCGGAATCGTGCAGGAAATCGTCGGCGACGACATGTTCTACACGATGTTTAACCCAAACGTGATCTACCGCAAGCCAGTCAAGGCTATTGAGTGGAACGACAAGAATTGGCGGTGGGAGACGACTGGAGCGGGCGCGATGCGCAAGCTTGAACAGGCGATGGGAAGCGGTGATGCTAGGCGACCCGCTGTGGGCGAGGGACTACGGAGGGAACATCTATGAAGCTCATGGCTATCGACATCATCGGAACAATCAACGAACTGATAAAGCGGGCGCTGAAGGAATCCTTCTCCTGCTCGGTATCCTCATGTTCGGGCTGCCGGCTCCCCTCCTTTTCACTATCGGTGCCGAGATTCTTGTCTGGCAAGGTGCTGACATAACGACATGGGCACCTATCTACTTCCTCCCCGGCCCCTTCGCTTGCGCGATCTGGATGGTTTTCATCTGCCGCTGGCACACCGTGCGGCAGTGGCAGCGTGCGGGAAAGCTGAGCACTTGGCGTGAAGTCCACGGCGACATCTACTGCACAGTAGGCAAGTCCATTTGGTTCATGGTCAGCGGCTTCTTCGGCTCTGCGATTGCGGAAAGCATTTTCATCGTCGCGGCGTACCGGGTCTTCCCGCATGAGCCAACACGCGAAAGCATGATGATTTACTTCGCAATCGTTCCAGTCGCCGTGTTTGCGCCCGTGCTGCTGGTGTTGCTGAGCCGCTGGATTCGCAGGGACGAGTACGCCGCCGTCTAGCGGTATTTCCTTATCTGTCGAGTTGATGCGCGGCAGGACAGAACGAACGGCAAATGGGAAACGAAGACTGTCTTCGGCAGCCCGCCCGTACCGGGCGCTTTCGATCAGGGCAAGTGATGATGACGCGAGTTTTCGAGCGGTTATTTCTCAGGGACGCCTTGCTACTTTCCGTTATTCGTGACCTGGGCTTGGAGGCGGCGGCATGCGTAGGGTAATCCCGATGGACGTCCGCAGGGAAGCGCACAGGCGCGTGTGCGCCGTGCTCCGCTGCCTCGCCGTGCTCGTGCCGGACGCTACGCCCCGGCAGAGGAAGCGCCTCGCCAACAAGATACTGACGCTCGCGGACGGGAAAGATCGCAGCGTATGGATCACTCAGGAGCAGGCTCAAGCCCTGATCAGCGCCCACATGCAATGCCTGGAACGGAATTGCCCGGAGCTTGTTTTCTGGGAGCCGATCGCGCGCAACCTGAATATGTTCTTCAATGATGAGGAGAATCGGTAATGGAGATGTTCGACGAACTGATCTCGACGACGATCAAGCCGGACGGAAGGGTCGAGGTGAAGCACATGGAGGACGCCTTTCAGGCGGAAGCCATGAGCCAGACCTACAGTGGCCGAAAGCCCCGCTAGCCGTTGTCATCCAAACCCAAGGCTGCGGCGGCCAGCGTGAGGGCGAGTACAGTTTCTCAGCCTATCCTCAAAACATACGCACCATTTTCAGTCAGGTGATTATTCCATTGACAAGTCACAGTGGAATTGAAAAACTTGGCCGCAATTGGAGGTTCCCCATGAAAGTTAGTCCCTTAGGCCCTCCTGCTTTGGGTGCTGTTTTTCTCCTATTGGTTTCAGTTTCCCTATTTGCGCACCACGGTGCGGCGTCGTATGACACATCAAAAATGACGACCTTGAAGGGAACTGTAACGAGTGTTCAGTGGATGAATCCGCATGCTGAAATTGAGATCGAGGTGAACGACACGGCGGGAAAAGCTCAAAAGTACACCGTGGAATCGGTTAGCCCCTTAGGCCTGTCCAGGATCGGCTGGACCAAGAATTCGGTTAAGCCGGGGGATCAAATCACGGTGACAGGCAATCTATCGAAAAACGGCATGCATATCTTGCGTCTTAAAAAGATCGTGTTTCCTACCGGCGAAGAGTTGACAATCCAGAGCGGCGAAGATTATTCAGGTCAATGAAGGTTGCTACGCGAGCACGCGTGACGATTTGCTTCGATTCGCGAGGATCACGACCTGCGTCGAAATCTGGAGTGTGGACCCTGAGAGGAGTTTTGTGATGTGCAAACGGCTGGTGGGTTCGGCGGTGGCCGTAGGAGCAGTGCTCGTCCTCTCGTCTGGCATATTCGCTCAGACTGGGGGGCCACAGGGAGCAGCAAAGGCTCCGGCACCGGACCTCACAGGAGTTTGGAGACGATCGCGGCGGCCCCCCGATAACGCTCGCCGATACACCATGTATGAGATAGCAGGAACTCTTACCCTTCAGGAACCCGCGATGACGCCCTGGGGTGAGGCGAAATACAAGGCCTCCAAACCCAACTACGGGCTGCGCGGAGTCTCCATATCGGAGACCAACGATCCAATTTTCAAGTGCTTTCCTCCCGGCGTACCACGGATCTACCTGATGCGAGTCGGACAACCGTTTGAGATTATGCAGATTCCCGGCAGGGTGGTCATGTTATTTGAGTACGATCACTTTGTGCGCCAAATCTTCACGGATGGGAGGAAGCATCCCGAGGATCTAACTCCCTCCTATATGGGCCACTCGATCGGCACGTGGGAAGGGGACACGCTAGTAGTCGATACGGTCGGTTTCAACGACAAAACCTGGCTGGATGGGGATGGTCATCCGCACAGTGACGAACTGCATGTTGTAGAGCGTATCCGGCGGGCCAGCCATGACGCCCTGAGCATTGATTTTACGATCGACGATCCGAAAGCGTATACCAAGCCTTGGAACTCACATACCGTCTTCGAGCTAAAACTGGGCTGGAACATTGAGGAAGTCGTCTGCGTGGACGACAACGCCAACTTCTCCGATACGGAAAAGATATTGGAGTCCGGGAAGTAGCAGCTTCATCGTTGCCCAAATTCTTGGAGTTCCCGTCTCGATTCCGAAGAGTTCACGGCTCGCCATCCCTAGCAACATCAGCTCTAACGTTTATCAGAAGGATTTGGCCCCAACCTTCGGGGCATTGTGATTGTGACGAGAAAACAGCGGTCATCGAGCTGCGGTACAGATCCCACGCAGTCGTTACCATTCGCGTCGGTGCAAAGGGTAATACTTTACGTGCGCTTGGCATCAAGATATTCTCAACCGAGGTTCTTACGTTGGGTTAGGCTGAATGACGGTACGCAAAGCAACTCGCCTACTTGCAGTTTCTTTCGCCGTCCTCGCACTGCTAGCGTTCTCGACGGCTGTCGTTAGTGACTGGGATTGCCACAGCGCAGCGGACGATCTGCGGTGCCCTTACCAAGTGAGGTACACGGCAGGTACACGCACCGCCAAATGCGGACTATTAGCGGACTTTTATGCGGACCTTGCGAAGCCTCCGATGAGCATAAATGTGTGATAATATTGTAGGTTATCGTGAGACCTGAAGCCAGCAGAGAACCGGACATTACGGCGGACTTGGCATTGCCCAAGGATCGTGGGGAATCCCCTGCCGAAATGGAGCCTTTGCTCGTCGGTGAGACTTCGCGGTTTCGCGGCAGTTTGACAGACCTTGCGGTGGAGCTGGCCCAGAGGGCCGCCGGGTTTCGGCGGAGCTTGCCAGAGAGCCTTCTGAAGTCGCTGGCTGACCTCGTTCGCTCGATGAATTGCTATTACAGCAATCTAATCGAGGGACACTACACGCACCCTATTGACATCGAACGGGCCCTGAAGAACGACTACAGCAAGGACGCACGTAAACGCGACTTGCAGCTCGAAGCGAAGGCGCACGTTGCTGTCCAAAAATGGATTGATGAAGACGGGCTGAAAGGACGCGCCGTCACAACGGAAGGCATTTGCGAAATCCATCGCCGATTTTGCGCGGAGCTACCAGAGACACTGCTTTGGGTGGAAGACCCTGAAGGCAAGGAACGACTCCGAGTTGTCCCCGGAGAGCTACGCAAACGGGACGTGAAAGTCGGCGGCCACGTCGCCATCAGTCCTGGTGCTGTTCCGCGATTTCTCAAACACTTCGAGGTTGCTTACGGTCGTCTGGGTAAAACGGAATCGATTCTGGCCGCCGCTCCGGCGCATCACCGTCTCGTATGGCTTCACCCATTCCTGGACGGCAACGGTCGCGTGTCGCGCTTGATGTCCCATGCGGCACTGCTGGAAACGCTCGATACTGGTGCTGTTTGGTCAGTGGCGCGCGGTTTGGCGCGAAATGGCCAGGATTATAAGAAGCATCTTGCCGCGTGCGACGCGCCTAGGCGTAACGATCTTGATGGTCGCGGGAATCTGAGCGAGGAGGCAATTGCAGCGTTTGCGGAATTTTTTCTGAAGACCTCCATCGATCAGGTGAGCTTCATGGAGAGCTTGATGCAGCCGGATCGCCTGCGTGCCCGCATCCTGCTTTGGGCAGAAGAAGAGATCAAACTCAAGAACCTTCCGCCAAGATCGGGCCGTCTGCTAGAAGCCCTGCTCTATCGCGGAGAACTGCCTCGGGGCGACGTGGCCAGTGCCGTCGGCGTAGTAGAACGGCACGCTCGGCGCGTCGTGTCAGCCTTAATGGACCGCGGCGTACTCGGCTCCGATAGTCCGCGTGCACCATTGCGCCTTATCTTTCCGGCCGCACTTGCCTCTCCCTGGATGCCAGGCTTATTTCCCGAACGCCCGCAGCTGGAGTTTACACAAGAGAATCGTGCGTGGAGTTGATGCACAGGATGGTTCCGGGATCTGGCAAGTTCCCCTCGGCGCTCCGGTCACTGGATCTCAAAGTATTGACAACCACCAAATCAATCAATTTTGGGACTGCCTCTCCACGGGAATGATCGACCCGAACACGCAGCGCCTGTATCAGGTTTGTTGGGTTTCGCCAGACAAAACCGGCAGCCCGCAAACGGCACGTTACTTTATGTTTGTGTTGAACGTGGCCGATGGAAGTTCAGGTAGTTCCACCTGTGCTTGCCGGTTCAACTGGTCGATGCAAGGTAGCGTTTTCTGATTGATGGGAGACGCGCAGGCTTGCCGCAACGCAGAGAGCCGTTTTGGCGCGGCGTTTGGGGGCCGGGAAGTTATTTCGTCAGATTGGCCGCGCCCTGAGCAAGGCACATGCCGTCATTCACTTAACAGGAGGTGTTCCGCTGACCTATTGAGACCACCCTGATTCAAGGAAAGAGTGGAACGCAAGGCTTTAACGCTGCGATGCGCAAACAACGTTCCTCTCTCGTGGAAACGAACATAAACGGTGTAAGAGCCGTATTGGGGTGTTCGGGGACGATCAACGAAACCCAAGCAGGTGTTGCTTCCGGCTATTGCTTTGCCTTCGATGTGGCAAGCAACACGGTGACTGCAATGCTGGCGATGACTTCGGGCGAGGGCGCTGGCATATGGATGGCAGGACAAGGCGCCGTTGCGGATGCACAAGGCTTCCCGTACGCCACCACCGGAAATGCGACTCTGACGGTGTGAGTCAATGGGGTGAGTCCTTCGTCAAACTGAAGTACACGACCCCTTCGGGGAGAGTTCCGGGCAAGCTGCAGGTGGTAGACCACTGGACGCCATGGACCGACTTCGCTAGGACTGGGCAGACGGTTAAGCCGGCGGTCAAGCTGGCCGGCGTGAGCGCTCCTTCCGAAGCTATTAAGCCCGTTGGTGGCGGGATGAGCATTTCGATGCAGAAGTCAAAACTGGTGCCGACGGTCAACGACCGGGGGAGCCCAATTCTCCTTGTCTTTCCGGATATGGCCTCTGGCAACTGGTCAGACGAAGACTGGGGATCGGCGGGTCCGGCATGCATTTTCTCGATTGGCGTTTGCGTCGCAACTGGAAAGGACGGAATCGCTTATCCAATCAAAACGAGCAACCTTGACGGGACGACTCTTGCCGACCTCAAAAAGTCTAAAACCAGCTGCGCAAAACTTGCATTGCCTCCCGTCTGGCTGACCATGAGCCCAGGACCAGTTGATCCCCGCCCAACAGATCGAACTCTTGCCTTCTCCATTAAGATGGGGAACCGGAGTGCTTTTTCAGCGCGGATAGAGTTTGGCCATGGACGACCTAACTCGCCCAATCTCCGCGCCTTCTCTTGACATCTGAAATCCGCTGGCATATGAATTAAGGTATTGGGGCACAACCGGCGTGTTCCGCTGGCACACGGTCTCCGGGTGTAGGGCGCTTGGAGTTGTGCTGAAGGAGGGAATATGCCTGCTAACCAGCCGAGCAAGAACCCTCACCCGCTTTGTCACGAACATCTTCTGGAAATGAGGCTCAATCCGAGCTTCTTGAACAGCGAGGGTGACGGAACCCGAGCGATCGCCTATACTTGCATGGAGCCTGATTGTATCGTCCACTACGGCACCTCCCGCGGATACTTCATCCTTAGCCAAAACGGAAATATGGAGGGGATGGACATGGTGCCCAAAGTCAGATGTTTCCTTGATGGGGCGCCCATGTATCTTGCGGAAATCAATCCGGAAAAGAGAAGCTTCCGCCTGTGGACATGCCCGCAATGCGGCGGGAGACGTACGAATGAGGAGGACCTGGTAGGCCGCGCGCCCCAGGAAACTCAGGATGTCGGCGGAAAAAACACGGCGCAATCCGAACCCACAGGTACCCCCAACATATGATCTCTTGGACTGATTCTCGCGACGAGCTAACGCGAGTTGGCCCCTTCTCGCAGTGGGGTCAGAAGTTCCAAACCGACAGCAAACATGTTGTTTTCCAAGCGCTGGCTCAATAAACGACGCGGGCCTGTGTACGGAAGCTAAACTCCGGAGAGCTTAAGAGCACGCTGTCGCCTGGACGCCAGACGTGTTCCGTCGCTACGCGCATCCCGCGAGCGCTCACGTTTTGGGCAATGGCTACCTCTTTGCGCTGCGAAGCATCTGGAAGATTAAGCTCCACCATCACTTCTTTCGGGATTCGCTTGTCGGATCGGCGAGTCGGTACGGCCATATGACGCTGACTCCGTTTGCACCCGCCTCTTTTGGAGGCTGGCTGAACTCATGAGAGGTGGGATAAATGTTAAGTCTCACTTTGCTTCGTCGGGTGGCCACCCTGGCCCCCAGGCCGCACTTTGTAGAGCGGCTCTGGTCGCTGAATCCATCGGATGTGAGCGACATCTCCGAAATCCAAGAAGCGCCCTGGACAAATAGCTGACGACCGTACTGTAGGGCGCTCATGAACGGCCCTCAAAAAACCCTTGACTGGCCACCCAAAGAGTCGAAGCACAGCCAACAATAGTCAATGCCGCAAATACCCGAATCGAAGACTGGGAATCTGCCCTAAGTTGCCAACAGTAATTGTCGATGAGAGGGTAGCGGGAGTCGGCATCTAACCTCGATTCATAACGCGCGCGTTAAAACCTGCTAAGCCGCGAAAAATGTTTTCTCCATCGGATGCTCGTGATACCAAAACGTGCGCCCTCGCTGGCGGTTTGGATATGTATTCGTCCGTGAGCCGCCCGGCGCCACCATGTCGGTGGCAAACTCGTCGGGGTCCGCTGGCGTCATACCGCCGTGCAGGTGAACAGCGGTGTGAATAGGTAACCGGTTTGTGTGTCGCACAACGGCGGTTCGATCACGCCGGACGCGGATGGTTGGACCCGGGAAGCTTACCTTCGTAGCCCGAACGATTAAACGGAATCAAATCACATTCGAAGCTGTCCTGTTCGAGTCGCATTCGACCTAAAGACTCGCTCAAAATATCCGTAAGTCGCCCTGCAGGTGTTCGTTTGAGCGAGTCTTTAGGTATTTCTTGTATTGATAAGGGCAAAGCTGGCGCAGAGAATAAACCAGCGCTGAAACCGAAGCACAACAGCGCATTTGCGAAAAGCAGGAGCGATGAGATCGTCAGGGGTGCTGGTGAGGGAAAACCGTCCGGGTTGATTGCTTTTTGGATCGCTTGAAGGAGGATTGCTAGAATCGGACCGCTCTCTAGATTTATATGTAACCGCGATGTTGCCACGAAAGGCGCCTCGTTTACGCTCCAAGTATGACTTCAAGTATGACTTCAGGAAGTTAGACCATGTCTGATGCCCTTCAACAGGTTCCAGAGGTGACTGTTTTCATTGGGGACGAAACACGTATGGGTTGTGAGTTGATAGCCACCGCTTTGCAGCGCAGTCGCTACAAGCTGACGGTCGTCGGTTCCGCTACCAATTCAGCGGGAATTCGTGACGGACTTCGCCAGAACGAAAGCAACGTCGCCATCATCAGCGCTCGCTTGAAAGAAGGCGCGACGGCAGGCTTCAGCGTGACACGCGAGGTACGAACTTCCCATCCGGACACGAGCGTTGTCATCATGCTCGATTCGATCGAGCGCTTTCTGGTCCTCGAGGCCATCCGCGCTGGCGCAATCGGCATATTTTCCCGTGAGGAACGGTTTGAGCTTCTCTGCAAGTGCGTCCATGTGGTCTCCCAAGGGCAAGTGTGGGCGGGCAACAAGGAGCTGCAATTCATAATCGCCTCGGTAGCCCAAGGCTCGGCCCAGTCAACCGACCTGCCTGCTTCCAAGAGACCTAGCCTGACAAAACGGGAAGCGGACCTCGTGACTTTAGTCGCTGAGGGACTTACGAATCGGGATATTTCCCGGCAGCTTAATCTGAGTGAGCACACGGTCAGGAATTACTTGTTCCGAATCTTCAACAAGGTGGGGACTTCGAACCGGCTAGAACTCGCTCTCTATGCCTTGAGTCGCAAACGTGATGACAATCAGGGGAATTGACAAACATTTGCCGCTTCCCCTCGGGACGCCCGTCCCAGACCGATCCGCACTATAACGACGGCTCCTCCTGCCGACCGCTCTTCGAGGCCTCACGAGTCGGCGGCGTACCTCGGTAGCTGCGCTCATATCATTTGTTACTAATGAAATGGTCGGCCGGCTGGGTTGGTCGCATGCATGTATCCGTGCAGGAGCTTCGTACTACACGGCTAGTCAGCATGTACCTAGCGACCTCGGAGTACGAGTGGCTCCTGAGCACGCTCAAATGGATGAAGCTCGTCGGCACGAGTTTTCCGCCTTCAAGACAACATTCCTTCTCTTGCGGGCCGATACCGAAGAGCGTAGCGTGCTCCATGCCCGGCTCATGAGACATAAAATTGAGGAGCCCATTCTGAAGTGAAAATCCCCTACGAAAGTTCTAGGAATCAAACAATGGGATGGAAGGTCGAGAACTGCGCAGACCGTAGGGAGCGAACTCGGTTTAGCGTCCGTGCGGGCGTGACCTTCGAATGGGACGACGCAAAGGGTGCCCCGCACTGTGGGCAAGGTGTCACACGTGACATCAGTTCCAAGGGATTGTTCATATTCTCTGACTATCTACCTCCGGTCAAAGTCGATCTTCGACTCGAAGTGCTTTTCGGTTCCGAAGGAGAAGGAACGAATTTACAGCTTGAAGTTGAAGCCTTGGTGCTTAGGGTAGAGCCGGCGACCGCTTTAGGGACTTCAAGCGGATTTGCAGTTCTCAACAAGAGCCACAACTTGGCTGACCTGCGTTTCTTGGAACCTCCGGACACATATCGGAGAAGTGAGCCGAACTGAATTGGGAGAATCGAGAGCGTCCATGTCGTTGCGCGATCTCAGCGAATGCGATCTTTGTGAAGGAAATCGAGTGCGAGGCCCTGTGGATCGAGGGGCTGAGACGTGGTGTGGTCTGCGTGGTCTGCCCTCTCAATAGACCCGCGGATTAATAAGTCTAATCATTTTAGTGGCTTACAGAATCGACGACTGTAGGTCACAGGGCGAAGCGTATGCAGTTTGAAGGAACCAGATTTCCAAGCGGCGAGGCGATATCTGAAGAACCATGGTTTGCCGCATACACTCGTCACCAGCATGAGAAGACGGTGGACCGGATTCTGACAACCCGGGGTTTTGAGACCTTTGTTCCTCTATACAAAACTGCGCACCAGTGGAAGGATCGCATCAAGCATCTTTCGCTGCCACTTTTCCCCTGCTATGTATTTCTCAGAGGGGATCTACGGCGTCGGCTGGATATCATAAGCACTCCAGGTGTGCATGCGCTGGTGTCGAACGCAGGGGTTCCAGCTCCCATCCCTCCGAAAGAAATCGAAGCCGTTCGACGAGTCGTCGAGAGCGGTGTTGGCCTCGAACCGCATCCCTTCTTGAAATGTGGCGTATGGGTGCGTGTTAAAGCCGGCCCCTTGGTAGGTTTACAAGGGATTTTAGTGAGGAAGAAGAGTCTGCACCGGTTAGTTCTCTCCGTAGAAATGCTGGGGAAATCGGCTGCCGTTGAAGTTGATGCGTTGCTCGTTGAAAAGCTCGACGACAAATTGCCGACCGATTCCACTCGTCTGGCTAGCCTTGTTTTCGTCGCTTCACGTGGCCAGACCCTTCGTTCTGGTTCGTCAAGCCCCGTTGGTTAGATACGAGGGACGTCTCAATCTGGATCGAAAGACCATCGAAACAGCTGACGGTTGATCGGATTTCATGAGCCGCGAACGAAAGTATCTACCGGAACAAGCTTCGACGTATGACCTACCCATTTGGTACTGGCCCAGGAAATAGTGAAAGTAGGCCGTCCGCTGCACTCGATCGTGGTGATGGTTGCTGGAGACTTTCTCGTTTAAAGGTTTGACCAAAATGCTCGGGTCGTTGATCTCCACGATCATTCGAATGTATTAGGGGGTAGGAATGGACATTGCAAACGAATCCGGCTGCACCCAGGCGGTGAAAACAGAGGTGGGCGAGGTTCCTTTCGCCGTCGATCCGCAGACAAGCGTTAATAATCATTTTCAAGCCGCCGCGACCGGCTGGGAGCGTATTTATGACGAGGCTACAGTGTATGGCCGCATCTACCAAGACCGCATGGCAATAGCCCTGCAATGGGTCGAACAACTGCGGCTGCCTGGTGCGGCACACTTGTTGGAGGTAGGATGCGGGGCCGGATTTGCCACCGCTGCGCTTGCCAAGCGAGGGTATCGGATCGATGCGATCGATAGTGTTCCTGCGATGATCAACCTCACGAGAAAACGCTTAGCCGAGACCGGTGCTGCCGAGCGGGTTCGAATCGTACTAGCCGACGTGCGCCATCTGCCAATGCCTGATAACAGTTTTGACTTGGTGTTCGCCCTTGGCGTGCTGCCCTGGCTGGATGACGCTGTTGCCGCCGTTCGTGAGATGGCACGTGTGACGCGCCCCGGCGGATATGTTTTAGTCTCGGCCGAGAATAGCGTCCACCTCGATGAAATTCTTGATCCGGCGCGGGCTCCGATTCTAAGGCCGGTGCGGCGCCGCGTAGCGTCGGCGCTTCGCGCAGCGAAATTACTGTCACCGGCACCCCAATCGCCTAGAGTTCAAAGACACTCGCAACGCGAGATAGATTGCATCCTCTCCGAGTCAGGCCTTGATAAGTTACGAAGCGTGATGCTTGGGTTCGGCCCGTTCACTCTCTGCGGAAAATCCTTTCTGCCAGAGTCGGTAGGAATCAAAGCACATCGACTACTCCAGGCGGCGGCAAATCGAAAGTTGCCAATCGTTTCGCTTTACGGAATGCAGCATGTCGTGATGTCGACAAAACGTGCGAGAGTACAGTGAGGACTATCCCCGACTCCTGGCGATTCCACGAATCAATGGATAGTTTTCAAACCAATTCGTCGGCGTTCGGCATTTCGCGAATGTTGTTGGCCGTGGTCTGCGCGACAGTGACGTTTCTATTCATCCTGAGTGGCAATTGAACCATTGAAATCGAGGAGGCGTATGAGTGCAACCGTGATGACTAGTGTGGATGTTGGAGCTAAGAAACCTCGCTCGGCGGAAATGTTTCCTGGGCCAGGCTTTCGGATCAGAGCGGAGCTCAACCGTTTGGATCCAGGCCTAATGCTGAAATTTGCGGAATTCCCAACTCCCGATATTTCTGATCTGCTCAATCGGTTATACGCAGTAGATCCTAGCATTGTTTGTCTGACCGGCAGACATCACCGACTCTGCGGACCAGCTTGCACAGTGAAGGTATTCCCAGGGGACAACCTGATGGTGCACAAGGTGCTGGATGTGGCAAAACCAGGGGATATCGTAGTCGTCGATGCTCATGGCTCGTCAATGAATGCAGTCTTGGGCGACTTGATTTCCACAAAAGCCAAGCATCGGGGCATCGCGGGCTTCGTTGTCGACGGATTCGTGCGCGATCTGCCGGACCTTATCGAATTAGATTTTCCCGTTTTCGCGCGAGGGGCTACCCCAATTGGACCGCTTCACCGCGGGCCAGGTGAAATCAATTTCTCGATCTGCTGTGGTGGAGTCGTGGTCAATCCCGCCGATCTGGTTGTGGCGGATGGTGCGGGGGTGGTTGTTATTCCGCAGGAGATTGCAAGCGAGCTTCTGGGGCGATTGCAGGCTCAGAGGGCAAACATGGGAGCCTACTTGGCGGGCGTCAAATGCGGTCAGTTCTCGAATGACTGGGTGGACAGAATATTGGAGGAGGCCGGCTGTATCATCCCTGCTGCGAGGAGTACAGTTATCGTACGGCCCCATTGTTAGAGTGACTCGGATAGGGTCTCTCATCCCGCAGAGTGGAGTGTATGTGCCGTTTCATTTTTACCATCCAGGTACGCTCAAGCTTCTTTCGGATACCGTTCTCGCTAGATATTGGTACCGTCGGCGGCATCCGGTCAGCCGCCGAGCCGACGAACATCGGTCGAGTTTCTATGCCGAAGTGTGGCGCGAAGCCGCCGCTCGTCTTGGCGCTAGCATTGAGGAGTTGGACAGAGATCTGTTCGAAATCCGGCTCGGTCGGGCTTGTACACGGGCTCGGCAGAACACGACTACCATCGACGATCCCGTGACCCTTTCTGTTGCGGCTAACAAACCTCTGGTGTACCGATTGTTGTCCAAGCGGGGCTTGAGAATTCCCAATCATTTGGAATTCACGCTTGGCGGCATCGCCCAAGTGCTCGCTTTCATAAGACGCTTTGGAGGTGAATGGGTCGTTAAACCAGCAAACGGCGCCGCCGGCCTCGGAGTGACGACTGGCGTTGTCACCACTTTCCAGCTCGTCCGAGCCGCGGTAGCCGCGGCAGCGTTTGGTTCAAATTTGGTCGTTGAACAGCAAGCCGAAGGGAATGTCTACCGCCTTCTGTACCTCAACGGTCGGCTGCTGGACGCAGTTCTTCGAAAAAGCCCCGCAGTCGTGGCTGATGGCAGTTCCAGCATCCGCAAACTCGTTAGACTTGAAAACCAAGCGAGGCTGAAGGCCGGCTGCAAGTTCGGACAAGTACTCTTATCGATTGATCTCGACATGCGACACACCCTCGCGAAACAAGGTTTGTCGCTCTCTTCTGTGCCCAAGAAGGGCGCCGCCGTGACGCTTAAGACTGTGATCAACGAGAATTCGGTCGCTGACAATGTCTCGGCAACCAGCCTACTGTGCAAATCAATCATTGAAGACGGCGCCGCCGCGGCAGCCGCCGTCGGAGTGCGGCTGGCGGGTGTCGATGTAGTGACGCGGGATCCGGGAGTGCCGTTGGCGCAGTCAGGCGGGGTCATCTTGGAGGTGAATACTACTCCGGGGTACCACTACCATTACTACCAGCGGGACGGCAGTGCTGCCGTCGCCATTCCCATCTTGTCATGGCTCTTGATCGAGCGGCCGAAGAGTGGAGAAGTCCTCATGGGGTCTCGCGGCGCCCAGCGGTTGGATGCCGTGATACGCACCGGACGGCAGTCATGAAAAACGCCCGCCACAGCCCGCCGTCTGCAATCGTTCTGGGGGGAAGCGCGAATGCCCTCTCCATTGTGCGCAGTTTGGGCAGAGCAGGCATCCCCTCCTACGCTATCAATTATCCGCAGGCAGAAGTCAAGCATTCTCGGTTTTGCAAATGGATCGATATACCCAAGGCACCCGGAACCATATCAGAAAATTGGGCAGCGTACCTATTGGGCCACGAGTCGAGCCACCTACGAGGGGCAGTCTTACTCGCAGCAAGCGACGAGGCAATCGAGCTCATTGCTGAGCATCGCCAGGCGCTTTCCGAAAGGTTCCGACTCGACCTGTCGAACCCCAAGGCGCAGCTTTGCATGCTTAACAAGCTTTGTACTTACGAGGCTGCCCAGAGAGCTGGCGTTCCAACACCGAAGTTCTGGGTTGCGGATAAGCGGGAGCAGATTGAAAAACTGAAGGACAAGGTCATCTTTCCCTTGATCCTGAAGCCATTTTTCTCTCACCAGCTTAAGGCCTATTTCAACGTTGTGCGGACATTCGAGGAGTTGTTAGACACCTTTGATGCCACTAGCCGTGCCGGAATCAGGGCGTTCCTAGTGGAGATGATCCCCGGTTGCGACGACAAGCTCTGTAGTTATTACACCTATCTCGACGAGAACGGTAACAACCTCTTCGATTACACCAAAAGAATCATTCGAAGATTTCCGCTGTCCGTTGGTAGGGGAGTGTACCACGTTACTGACCATGTTCCGGATGTTAAAGAACTATCAATGAAACTTTTTCACGAAGTTGGACTTTTGGGAATCGCCAACGCGGAGTTCAAGTTGGATGAAAGGGACGGCCAATTAAAGCTGATTGAATGCAATGCACGGTTCACCGCGGCGGATTGCTTGCTCACAGCGAGCGGCCTAAACCTATCCTTATTCGTCTATAACAGGTTAACAGGTCATCCCCAGCCCCCGCCGACGAGCTTTCGTTTGGGAACGAGGTTGTGGTACCCGCTAAGGGATTTTCTAGCGTACCGGCAGCTCAATCGAATGGGGTTGTTACGCTTTTATCAGTGGGTGCGAAGCATCTTGCACCCACAAATCTTCCCGTTTTTCCGCTGGGATGACCCGCTGCCTTCGATCATCAGGCCATTCGCCTTGTCTGTACGCCGAATTCGGGCTAGGGTTGCCCGGCCCAAACTACACAGGTTTGCGACCGGTGTGCCTCCCCTCCGGTCCGACCTGTTTTCGGGACGAAGATAGATGGGCAATCGTCCAGGATCCTTAACGGACTCTAAATTGAGCCAGACCACGATAGGCGTATTGTACCCTGGCGAAATGGGCAGTGCCTTTGCCAAGCTCCTGGCGGAAAACGGCTTTCGCGTGCTCACCACCTTGGAAGGCCGAAGCTTACGTACGCAGCGGTTGTGTCACGACGCGGGTTTGAGTGTCCTTGACTCCGTCGAGCAAGTACTCGACTGCGCCGATATCGTAATCTCGTTTGTGCCTCCTGGAGCGGCACTTCAAGTGGCTGGGAACGTCGCTGTGCTGGTTAAGGGCGCGTCACGACGGTTACTGTATGTCGATGCGAACTCTATTTCGCCTGTGACTGCCGTCAAGATTTCCGAGTTGCTGCGTCTGGAGCACGTTGATTTTGTGGACGCATCCATTCGCGGTTTGGCCTCCCAACTGAGGCAAGCGGGAGTCCTATATCTGAGCGGGGCGTGTGCCGTGGACCTCTCGGGTCAGTTCGGGTCCATCATGCGCGTAAAGGTCGTCGGGGATGCGCCCGGTCAGGCATCGGCACTCAAAATGGTTCTCTCGTGCTTGCCAAAGGGCTTGATCGGCTTATTTTCAGAGACAATGCTCTTCGCGCGTAAAATGGGACTGCTCGACGAAGCCATGGAGATCTGCAACGAGTTTTATCCTGGAGTAATGGAGGTGGTCAAACGGATGTTACCCACGTACCCCCAGCATGCCGCAAGACGCAGCGAAGAACTCCAGGAACTCGAAGAAACGATGGCGCTGAATGGGGTGCCTCCACGCGTGCTCGGTGCAGTGCGTGAAGTGACTTCGAGTCTGGCCAAGGTCGACTGGCCGAAGGACGCTGAGTATCACAGATGGGCAATTACGGAAATTATTGAGGAGATCTACCAAAGCCACGTATCACATGCCTCGAAACGGCCAAGCGCAGCTTCAGAGGGCCGTCGCCAGCCAATCACTCTAGGGAATGTGGCGGAGATCCAGGTTTTCAAACCCGTTGGACCATGATTTCCGCATGTATTTATTGTCAGCATGGCCGGTCCGGGTTGGGCTCAAAGTGAGCATCCCCTCCGACAAAAAAGGACCGTTGCCATGAACGCGCCTTTGGGTTATCCGGACATGTCTCAGCGAACGGAACGCTATATGCGACTTCCGTGGTCCGGCCAGCTGAATTTGTGTTTGCTTGTGGCAAGAGTCGGCCTAGCGGTTTGCTTGCTCGCTGTGGGTGCCGCTGGTCAAGTTCCTTCTTCGGTGGCGGCCCCCACCTGCGGCGACCAGGTTCGCTCCACGTACCTCTTGGGGCCTGATGACCAGCTGGAGATTTCCGGACCCGAAGTGAGTGAGTTCGCCAACATACGAGTCCGCGTTGACGGCGATGGTGACGTAGAGGTGCCCTTACTCGGGCGCATCCATGTGTCCGGGCTGACAGCGCACCAGACCGAACAAGAGCTGAATAGGCAGCTGAGCACTTACATTCGTCACCCGCAAATTGCCGTGAGCGTCGAAGAGGTGCGTAGCCAGCCGGTATCTATCCTCGGCGCGGTAAACACTCCGGGTGTTCACCAAGTGCAAGGGCACAAGACGTTAGTCGAGATGCTGGCACTAGCCGGAGGCATCCGGCCTGATGCCGGGTACAGCATCCGCATCACCCGAGAATTAGAGTGGGGCTGCATCCCGTTGCCAAACGCGCAGCTTGATCCTTCGGGTCGGTTTAGCGTTGCGGAAGTCAACTTGAAAGAGATCATGGAGGCTAAGAACCCCGAGGAGGACATTCAGATCTTTCCGCACGACATCATTTCTGTTCCTAAGGCCGAAATGGTGTATGTGATCGGTGAGGTGAGGCGCTCAGGCGGATTCGTCCTCGGCGAACACCAGACCATGTCCGTATTGCAGGCCCTTTCGCTGGCCGAAGGGCTCAACACAACTGCTGACACACGGCATGCCCGGATCTTGCGGCTAAAGGCCAACGCCGATCAGCGTGAAGAGACCGCCGTGGATGTTAAGGACATTCTCAAGGGAAACAAATCGGACGTCGCACTTCAAGGCGACGACATTTTGTTCGTTCCGAGCAGCACGGGCAAGAAGGCGACTCTGCGCGGCGTTGAAGCAGCAATTCAAACAGGAACAGGTCTCCTCATCTGGCATGCGCCTTGAAGCTTCCGCTCAGGCACACGAATCTTTCGCCGTGTCGAGACGGTCGCATTGCGAGCGACCTAGCGATTTAAGGGACCTATTAGGATGAACGAGCAAGAACGCATTGAGCGGTTTATCCCGGCGGATGCTGTTCCCGCACGTCGATACGTAGAGGCATCTCGCCCTTCGGAAAGCCTGCAATTCGAGCAACACCTGGATCTGGCCGCTTGTTGGTGGGCTATTCGAAAACGTCGCTGGCTTATCCTCACCACCTTCTTTGTTGTACTCACGCCTGTTGCGATCTGGGTAATCTGGCAGAAGCCTATTTACCGTGCCCACACGCTGCTCGAAATCCAGAAGGAGAGCCGCGACATCCTGACCGCTCAGGATCTTTTCGCGCCCGATGCAGTTTCTGATGCCTACTTAGAAACTCAGTACAAGATTTTGGAAAACGACTCTTTAGTTGGTCAAGTAATTGATCAACTGGGTCTCGATTATGTTCCGGAATTCACGCCTTCGTCATGGCGGTCCCGGCCCGCTGCGAAGGAGCGGGTGCTGGCCCGTGTTCGAGATCGGTTGCAAGTCTCACCGATTAGACGCAGCCGGCTCGTTGAGATCAGCTTCGACTCGCAAGACCCACAGTTGGCCGCACGAGTGGTCAACACGCTTGCATCAGACTACATTGAAGGAGCCGACGAAGCTCGCTTGGAGGCATCACAGAAGGCCTCCCAATCACTATCGCGGCAGTTGGCGGACGTGAAGACCAGGCTCGAAGAATCGGAGACCGCGCTGCAGACCTTTGCGCGCGAGAACGACTTAGTCTTTCTCGAAACCGGCGGAGGAAACAAAGAAAACCTGGTCGATGAACGGATCCGACAACTCCAGGAGGAGCTGACGAAAGCACAGGCGACCCGGATAGAGAGGGAGTCGGTCTACAATCTAGTCCGATCTGGCGACAATGCGTCCTTACCCGGTGTGTTTGAGAACAAGCCTATCCAGGACCTTACCGTCCAGTTGGCTGACCTGGAGCGACAGCTCGCACAACTGACAACGACTTTTACTCCCGACTATCCCAAGGCCCAACAACTTCAAAGCCAGATCAATTCAATTCAGACTGCGCTGTCCCGGGAGCGCAAACACGCGGCGGAACAAATCACCAATGAGTATGCTGCTGCGGTGAAGTGGGAGCAACTTGCCCGCCACGAGCTCGAACAGCAACAACAGCGGTTGTATGGCAACGCCAAACAATTCGCCGAGTATAATCGGTTGAAGCGCGACGTGGATACCAATCAAAGTTTATACGATAGCCTGCTGCAGCACCTGAAGGAAGCGGGTTACTCGCCGGAATTGAAGGCGAGTGAGATTCGCGTGGTGGATCCAGCTAAGGCACCACAAACGCCGGCAAGTCCAAAGGTGGCCCTCAATCTTGGACTAGCTGCAGCTCTTGGACTCTTGCTCGGCGTGGGGCTAGCTTTTGTGACGGAGAGTATGGACACGACGTTCAAAAGCCCGGAAGAGATGGAGAGTTTCCTGGGTTCAGCGCTGTTGGCTTCGGTCCCCTGCGTAAGTTCACCCCAAGGTAGAAGTTTTTCCTTGCCGCGCTATTACCGCGGCCCGCTACTCGGGCGGGCGCGGACCAACGGAATGCCCCGGACGATCACGGATTTTTCACAATCATCGTACCCATCGAATTTGCAAACTTCAGAGCAATCGACCCTCTGCGACGCCTTCTCGTGTCTTGGTACGTCGCTGCTTCTTTCTGCCGCAAGCCATCCCCTCACCTCGATCCTGATCGCTAGTGCGGAGCCGGGTGAGGGAAAAACGACGGTCTCCATCAACCTGTCGAGAGTTTTGGCAGAGCTCGGCCGCCGTGTTTTGCTTATCGATATGGATCTTCGTAACCCCTCAATTCAGAAGGTTTTCAACACGGAATCTTCCTCTGGGCTGGGCATGTATTTGACCTGTGAAAACGACTGGCGTTCCATGGTTCAAGGCACGGCAGTTCGGGGCCTAGATGTGTTGCTATGCGGCCCCCCGCCACCCAATCCGGTTAAATTACTTAGCTGCGGTCGCACGCGGAAGCTAATAGGCGAAACGTCCAAGGATTACGAGTTTGTCATAATTGATTCTTCGCCGCTCCTAAGAGTCCCCGACGGCCGCATTTTGGCCAGCCTGGTCGACGGAGTGATCCTCGTCAATAGTGGCACCACGCCTCGCGATTTGGCTCAGCGCGCCAAGTCCTCTGTCAACGTAGCCGGCGCCAAAATAGTGGGCGTCGTTCTAAATAAGTTTAATTCCATCAATTATCAATCTTACAGTTACAGTAACTCAACTTAATTGATGTCGACCGTCGTAAGATACGGTTCGTTATCTGCTGATCCCTCGTATTCCACCGGGCGCGCTTCGCACATCGCGCTTACCTCAGTCTGAAGCACTACCCCTTCTATTTGTCAAAGTAGGCGCTAGTCGATGGCCTGCTGTTACCGGAAAGCCAGAAGGAGTTTGAAACAAGTGAGGACGGAGTTCGGGCCGCGGCACAGAACGGTTGTCATAAGAGTTCTTCCCGTGTTGTGTATGGCTGCTGCCTTTACTAGCGAACAGTTGGAAGAAAAGATGCCCATCCGTTAACTGGGAGGGTGCCCGAATGAAGATTTGCCTACTGGGGAATGCTGCTGACGTTCATGTGCAACGATGGGCGGCATTCTTTATTAGGAGGGCGCATGAAGTACAGATAATATCCCTGTCCCCGGGCGCAGTTGAGGGTGCGAAGGTGTACCACGTCCTGTGGTGGCCTCCCGTCAAGCAAGTAGGATATCCCGCTGCGCTGCCAAGAATTCGCCGATTGGTTAAACGAATCTCACCCGACGTGCTGCATTCCCATTATGCGATCAGCTACGGTGTACTGGGCGCGCTTACGGGGTTCAGGCCCCACGTGATCGGAGCATGGGGGTCAGACATTTTGATATCTCCGGGAACCTCTAAGCTCCGCTGGGCCGTACTTGTCCGCGCTCTTCGCCGAGCGGACCTTATCACGTCTCTTTCGGGTCAGATCACGCGCGTGCTTATCGAGCGCGGGGTGCCCGGGGAGAAAATCGAAACGTTACCCTTCGGCGTGGATACCCAACTTTTTCGTGCTCGTGGGAATTCGGACGGTGACCCAGACGTCGACGTCATTTGTACTCGAAGACTCGATAACGTTTACAATGTGGGTGTTCTACTCCGTGCGTTGCCCAAAATAATCGCTCGCCGTCCCAACTTGGTGTGCGTGCTTGCAGGCGACGGCCCTCAGAAGGAAACCCTCAAGACCTTGGCACACACCTTGGGCATCGAGAATCACCTCAGGTGGTTGGGCTGGCTTTCCCCGGCAGAGCTGGCGATGTGGTTGAGGCGCGCGAAGGTGTATGTGAGCCCGTCGCTCTCTGACGGTACGAGCACGGCCCTCACCGAAGCCATGGCTTGTGGTTGCTTCCCCGTTGTCTCGGATATTGTTGCCAACCATCCCTGGGTTGAGAATGGCAGAACAGGGCTCCTGTTTCCCCCTTTTGATCCAGAGGCGCTTGGCAAATGCCTCCTGGAGGCTCTCGAATCCGAGACGCTTCGAAAAGAAGCTCTTGTGATCAATCGAGAGAAGGTCAACAAAGATGCAAACCTCTATACCATCATGGGGAGCGTAGAAGAGCGCTATCAGCAGCTCATTAGAGCGAAAACGGCCGTGTCCCCCGTCTGAATTCCGCGAGAGCACGTCCAGCCGATCCAAAGAGATTTCTGGAAAAATCCGATTTACGACCTAACTTCCGCGCGGAAGTTAGGCGAGGAGGGATGTTTGTGAGAATCCTGATTACTGGTGGTGCGGGTTTCATCGGCTCGCATTTGGCTGAGCACCTTCTTACGCTTGGCGATGAGGTTTTCGTACTCGATGATCTCTCCACGGGGTCAATCGAAAACATCCGTCACTTGAAAAGCCATCTGCGATTCCATTACACCATTGACACCGTCACGAATGTACCTGTCCTTTCCGAATTAGTGGACGAGTGTGACGTCGTTGTTCATCTTGCCGCCGCCGTTGGGGTTCGTCTCATTGTTGAAAGCCCTGTAAGGACGATCGAAACGAACGTCCGTGGTACGGAAGTCGTTCTTCAAGCTTCCGTGAAAAAGAAGAAAATCGTTGTCCTGGCCTCCACCTCTGAAGTCTACGGAAAGAGCAACAAGGTACCCTTCCAGGAAGACGATGACATATTGATCGGTCCATCACTCAAAGGGCGTTGGAGTTATGCCTGCTCTAAGGCCATTGACGAGTTCCTAGCTCTCGCCTATTGGAAGGAGCGCCGATTACCGGTGGTCATCGTGCGTCTGTTTAACACCGTGGGCCCCAGACAAACGGGTCGGTACGGGATGGTGTTGCCGAATTTTTGTCGCCAAGCGCTAATGGGTGCTCCCATCACCGTCTTCGGTGACGGAAAGCAATCACGTTGTTTCGGTTACGTCGGAGACATCGTCGAAGCATTCGGCAAATTGATTCGCACCGATTCTGCTATCGGACAGGTCTTCAATCTCGGCAGCAATGAGGAAATCACCATCTCGGAGCTCTCGGAGCGCGTGCGTCAAATAGCCGGAAGCCAGTCACCCATAACGTACGTACCGTACGAAAAGGCCTACGAAGCGGGCTTTGAAGATATGCAGCGCCGTATCCCCTGTCTGCAAAAAATCGGCAGGTTCATTGATTACCGGCCGAAGACGCTGCTCCACGAGATTATCGAGAAGGTCGTGGAGTTCGAGCGCTCTAATCGGCTCCAACCCGTTGCGTATGATGTGGTGAGCGCTAGTTAGGAAGGATCTCAGGGGGAGTTTTGTTGGCAGCCACTTTTAATCTCATCGAAAATAACTCGGCCACGACCCGAACCATGGATGGTTTATACAGCTTTGCGCGCTTAACCAGCTGACTCCGGGAGATGACATCATCCTCGGCATGAGTTAGGCCAGGCCGGCCCAGTCCTTACTCTGACTTGTGCTTGGAGCGTTATGTTGCCCAACGACCGCGCTGAAATACCTCGGTGAGCGTTGCTCTAAGTTCCGTTCCGTAGGATTTGCCGTAGTGGATTGGCTTCCTCTAACTATCGCCTTTGCTTTGGCCGCAGCAGCATTCACGGCCCTTTGGCCTGCGCAGGCTTCTCTCGGGACGTATGCTTTTCTGGTTCCCTTCGACGCGGTGCTGACGGCGGGGCAGGCGGGCCGCATCCATCTCCATACCACATGGTTCGTCGCAATCGAAGCATGCGGCATCCTTTTAATGGTAGGCGTGCTAGAGCGGGGTTTTGTGCGGCCACCCCAGGCTGCCCTCTGGCTGAGCCTGTTTGTGTTTTGGGCTGTGCTGAGTTCTGCGTGGGCCATAAGGTCAGAAATCGCCCCATTCCGGTTGCCAGAACTCTTGCTTCTATTGCTCCTGTATCTTGTTGCTGTTTCCTCTCGCGTCACGGAGAAGGAATTGGACACCATTGTTTGGCTGGCGGTCTTAGGGGGCTCTGTTGCCGCGTCCATCAGTTTGTATCAGTTTTCTCAAGGGCAATATTTTATTCGACCAGACGCTCCTCAGATTGAGACGGGCAGAGCCGCACTGTCAGCAGGCGCGTTCGCCACTGAACCCAACGCACTGGGAGCCACGCTTATCCTACCGTTTTCATTAGCAGCGGGGATCCTGCTGTCCAGTCGCACTTGGTTCAGCCGACTCTTCATGATCGGATGCGTTGGTCTAATCGGGACGTGTATTTATGCAAGCATGTCGCGTGGTGCGGTGATGGCGATAGCCGTCGTAGTCCTGATCTACCTCTGGCGCTCTCGGGCTAGACCTCGCGTATGGGTGTTGCTCTTGCTCATGGGTGGCAGCATGGCGGCAATGCCAGGGCTTTTTGTCTCGCGTTTCCAGGATATGATCGCCGACCGAGGTGCAGGGCGTATGGATATCTGGGAGAACGGCCTGCAGGCTCTCTGGCATTACGGCATCTTGGGAGCTGGGCTAGACCGGTTTCCGGATGCCTACAATAAGTTCCTATATGTTTCGTCTGAGTACCGCGGTTTTTCTCGCGCTTCTCATAACATTTACCTTCGGACGGCTGTGGAACTTGGCATTGTCGGCATCACCCTCCTGGCCCTTATCCTATGGAGGCATTTGCTGCGGGCGACGAAGGCCTATCGAAGCGATCTAGATGAGTCGTCCCGTCTTCGCTTGATATCCTACGAAGCAGCGTGCTGGGGCTTGCTCATTCAGGGCCTTTTTTATGACATCCTATGGGAGGAGTATTTCTGGCTCGCATGGATTCTGCTGATTATGGCCACACGAGTGTGCCAAGTTAGTCCAGCATTAGCTTATCAGGATGGACGCTCCGACGAGTATCCAGCCCGAGTTCAACTACCCCGCTGGGGCTGAGATCATACAACCGTGGAGAGATATGTTCAGAGGCTCGAATGCTAATCGGCGCCGAAGACTACAAGTCGGCGTCTCCAACTCCACGAGCGGTGCCAATCGAACGTTACAGAGCCGCTGCCCTTCAGGCAGCCATCGTTAATGTTCTTCGGTGGAATTGTCTTTCAGCGGGCTTCAACAATTTATAGGGGGAATTAGGTCCGACCCAGCCATGCCGAAGCAGGCCATAAACCCGGCTATGCGAGGTGGACTCGCTAAGGTTCTTCCCTCGAAGCAGGCGTTGGTTTCGCCATCGCGAACGCTTCGATCGGGTGTGATTCAGAGGTCATCTCCAAGATTCACAGCAGCATCCGTGATGCGAGTCGCAACTTCTCGAAAACCGGTAGTGCTTATTTACCATGACGTTCCTTCGATCGCTGGCAATCACTCTGTCGATCTTCGGACGTTCGAGTCGCATATTACATTCATGAAGCGGCATTTCGACTTCATCGCCCCTCAGCAACTCAAGGAGAAACGCCACGCTCTAAGCCGGATCCGAGTGCTACTGACATTTGATGACGGATTTCGCAACCAGTTCGAGTTGGCAAAACGTGTCTTGCTGAATCACAGCGTTCCCGCTTTGTTCTTCATATCGTCGCGGCATTCCTCGGCCGGAGCTTATCTCTGGTTCGCCTACGAGCGCATGCTGGCGGGGCATTTCCAGGGAGAGGGATTCTCCTTCCGGGGAACGTACTTCAGTATGCGTCCGGAACATCGCGTAGAGAGCATGGGCCGATTGCGGGCGGTACTTCTTGATTTGAAACCCCACCCTTCGGCCATGTATCGTGCCATCGAGCAAGAGCTGCCGCCCGTGAACGAGATGATCGATCGGAAAGTGGCAACCGACCGGTACCAGGGCATGTCTGCCGACGAGGTCGCCGATCTCGCCCGAGAACCTCAGTTCACAATCGGGTGTCACACGGTCGATCATCCCTTGCTTACTCGCTGCACCTACCAGGAGGCCTACCGTCAGATCGCTGATAACCGCGCGTGGCTTGAGCGCGTTAGCAAGCGAAAGTGTGCGACCATCGCGTATCCCGGCGGTGACTATAATGCACAGATCATAAATCTGTGCCGCGACCTGGCTTTGACGGATGGCTTCGCTGAAATTCCAAAGCTTAGGTCCATCCCGCAGTTGGAAGTGCCGCGGATCGGCGTCTATTCCGCATCCGTTTTTTTTCTTGGGTGCAAAGTCAAGTGGGGGAACCTTCTGCGCAAAACTAATTTGCCATTTGGCTAAATTACACCGGCCCGCCAATTTATGTTGCCGGTCATAGCGCGCATAGCGCCTTGTCTCTGAAGGGTGAACTTCGTCAACTCGTTTTCGCCTCAGCTGAGCAGAAGAACAGTCCGAAACGAAACGGCAGACTTGGGTTGTTCTCCTCGGAGTGAATAACTCTCGAAACGTACCCACACCGGAACCACAGAAGAATTCAGAGATCTCATCATCCTAGCTAGCTAGACCTTTGCTGCATGATCGCCTCACGGCGGGAGTTCTCGCTGGAGTGCGCTAGTTGCAAATTATGGAGTCGGTGTGAAGTCTAGACTACCATCCCTACTCTTGCGCTATCGGCCTTGGGTTACCGGCGTGTTTCAAGCAGGTCTGATCGTCAGCGCTTTGATCCTTGCTTGGCTTCTGCGCTTTGATTTCAGCCTGCCGTACCGCTCCATTCTGCTCCCGGCAATTCCCATTTTAGTGGTCACTCGGCTCGCGGCCCTGTCTTATCTCGGTCTGCTCCGCGGATGGTGGAAGTATACAGGGATCAGAGACGTGTTCGATATTGTGGAGGGGGTTGGATTGGGATCTCTGCTCTTTTGGTTGACCCTGCACTTGGCACTAAGAAACTTGGGTTTTCCCAGGACGATCTATGTTTTGGAAGCCTTCTTCACGACGGGACTGCTGGCCAGCGTGCGGCTGCTCTCTAGAGCCCTTGCAGAGTCCGTGCGCGAAGATATTTCTTCAGGCAAAAGGGTAATTCTTATCGGAGCAGGCTCCGCCGCGCGGACTATACTGCGGGAGATCAACGGGCCTGGGAGCGCGTACGTTGCAGTGGGCTGTCTGGATGATGATCCATCCAAGCTCGGCATCCGCATCGAGAATGTCCGGGTGCTCGGCACGGTCGACCAACTCACGGAGGTGCTTTCCTCGAATCCCGCTGATGAAGTACTCATCGCGGTACCGTCGGCGACGGCCGCAGAAATGCGCCGGTTCGTTGAGATTTGCACTCGTTCGAAAATCAGCTTCCGTACCGTTCCGGCATGGAAGGACATTATCGCTGGACGTTTGAAGGTGAGTCAGCTCCGTGAAGTGAGCCTGGAGGATCTGCTGGGGCGTGAGCCCGTAGAGATCGACCTGGAGGCAGTGAAGAGAGAAATTCAGGGCCGAACCGTTCTGGTAACCGGAGCGGCTGGCTCAATAGGTTCAGAACTGTGTCGACAGATTCTCGATTACAGTCCTGCGCATCTTCTCTGTCTCGATCAGAACGAAACCGGCCTGTTCTTTCTCCGGTTGCGGGTGATGGAACATAGGGGTGGTGCTCAACTCTCGTTCCGGGTTGCGGACGTTTGCGATACCGTTCGCGTCCAAGGCCTCCTGGCCGAATTTAGGCCAGAAATCATTTTCCATGCGGCAGCCTACAAGCACGTGCCTATGATGGAATCTAACGTTCGAGAGGCTGTTAAGAACAACGTGATGGCACTTCTAAGTCTCTTGGATTTAGCCGAAGAGATTGGGTGCAAAGACTTTGTCCTCATTTCCTCCGACAAAGCCGTTAATCCAACCAACGTCATGGGTGCTACGAAGCGAATCTGTGAATTGATTCTTTCCTCCCGTCCCGCCAACGGTATGAGGTGCGTCTCGGTGAGGTTCGGGAATGTGTTGGGCTCGAGCGGAAGTGTGATACCAGTTTTAAACGAACAACTTCGCAACCATCAGCCATTGACCATAACTCATCCGGAAATGAGTCGTTTTTTCATGCTCATCCCGGAAGCTGTCGCGTTGGTTCTGCAGGCCTTCGCCATTGGGAGTCATGGGGACATCCTGGTTTTGGACATGGGTCAACCGGTGCGAATTCTCAATCTCGCGCGAAATCTGGTCCGTCTTTCCGGAAAGTGTGAAGATGACGTTGAAATTCAATTTACGGGTCTTCGGGAAGGCGAGAAGCTCCACGAGGAGCTTTTCTACCGCCACGAAAAAATCGGGTCCACACCGTGCGACAAGATCAAGAGAACGCGGGGAACATTGAAAGACTGGTCCCGGCTGTGTCGTCAGTTGAACGAGTTAGCGGAATTGATGGCCGCAGAGAGTGCACTGGCCATCCGTGCCAAGCTCAGGGAGATTGTCCCCGAATATGCTTTTCGGCCCGAGGACTTAATGCCTGAGTTCGCCAACGCGCGCATCGAAAGTCGCTCTTCAGCGGTGGCGGGTAGCGACTAGCTGAGCCGCAGGGAGATGGTGTGAAACGAATGGAGCACAGGGTCGAAGCTCATGGCCCTCATGTATCGGCACCAAAGAGTTGCACAGATGATGATCGACGCCGCCCGAGGCCACAACATCGCGCGGTTTCGCGTTCGCATCGACCTATTGTAGTGGCGTAGTCCGCTCGAGCATTCGACTGCTCGAGGCCCTGCCCGCACGACTGACCGAGCCGGCACTTTCTTGCCTAATAGATGGGTGTCGTCCGAGATCCCACCAACTTGGAGAGTGTGGAACCACATGAACACAGGAACGAAGAAGCCATGCCACGAGCAGCCATACCTTCCTTTTTCGGCGCCTTGGTTTGGGGCCGAAGAAAAAAGAGAACTACTCGCAACATTGGAGTCGGACTGGATTACTACTGGGCCGCGGACGAAGCAGTTCGAACAAGCGTTCGCTGTCTACATCGGTACAGCCGAAGCGGTTGCCGTGAACTCTTGCACCGCTGCGCTGCACCTGGGACTCGCTACGCTAGATATTGGCCCTGGCGATGCCGTTATAACGACACCGTTCACGTTCGCCGCGACGGCCAACGTCATTGTTCACGTGGGAGCGTTCCCAGCCTTCGTCGACATCGATCCGCTTACCTATAACCTTGACGCGAGTAAGTTACAGGCTTTCCTCGAACGGGAGTGCGTTTGGCAGGCAGATAAGAGGTCTCTGGTCCTTAAGAGCAATGGGAGTCGAGTTAAGGCTCTTATCCCCGTCCACTATGGCGGCCACCCGTGCGACATGGACGCGATCAACAGGGTCGCGGAGTATTTCGGGTTGGCCGTCATTGAGGATGCTGCCCACGCTGTAGGCGCGGAGTATCGCGGGCGCAAGGTGGGCACGTTGGGCTCCATGGCATGTTTCAGCTTTTATGCGAACAAGAACATGACCACCGCGGAAGGCGGCATGCTAACTACCAGTGACATGGAGCTAGCCAGCCGCGTGCGCGTGCTTAGTCTGCACGGGATCAGCAAAGACGCCTGGAAGCGTTACAGCAAGGCAGGCTCATGGCAGTATGACGTCGTCGATGCCGGTTTCAAATACAACATGACCGATCTGGCCTCGGCACTGGGGTTGTTCCAACTCATGAAGCTCGATAGTTTCATTGCCCGCCGGACGCAATTAGCTGAGCTTTACAACCGAACGCTAGCTGATGTCGCCGGCCTTAAGATGCCCACCGCTTTGCCCGAGGTGAAATCCGCATGGCATTTGTACCCGGTGCAAATCCTATCGCCATCGCCAACGCGGAAGGAGTTCATCGAGGAACTGAACAAGCGCAACATTGGGTGCAGCGTGCATTTCATTCCCCTGCACCTCACCTCCTTTTATCAGCGAACATTTGGGTACCGGGAGGGGGACTTTCCCGTGGCCGAGCAAGTGTTCCAACGGATTGTATCCCTGCCGTTATTCCCGCGTATGAAGGACGGCGATGTTTTGCGGGTCGCCCGCGAGGTGCGCGAGATCCTTGGTTCAGCGGGGCCTAACCGTGTAGTCGGTTACCCATCGATATCGCCGGCTTCCGCTAACGCTTAGTATTGTTAAATTAATCGATTCGGATCGTCTTGCTGCCGCATCCGCATCGCCATGATGAACAAATTGCGCTAGCTCGTGGTTGCAGGTTGCTGAAAAAAGAGCCGCTCCAGTCTTGATCGGGCGGATGTCCTGATAGAAGGCTCGGTTCCGTGTTTGAGTTGAGGCACCGGAAGGTATTGTCTGACGGAAACCGAATTGCTAAGGGCTGGAAAGGGCAAGCCGTGCGCGCGTCGATGGTCCGTCCCCACTTAGTGGGCGACCCAGTCAACTCTCCTGGCAGGCTTGACGAGAAAATGGAGGGGGTAGTCCTTACACCGACGCTCAGCAGATGGCCGGACTCACGCGCTAAACGACTGATCGACGTCATCGGAGCCGTGCTGTTGTTGGTGCCCGCGCTACCGCTGATGGCTATCGTTGCTGTCGTGATCAAGCTTACGTCTCCCGGGCCGGTGCTTTTTCGGCAGATACGCTGGGGAAGGGACGGTCACCGGTTCCATCTTCTGAAGTTCCGCAGCATGCGGCACGGGCGAAGCCACAGCGGTCCTGGTCTTACGTCCAGCAAAGACACGCGAGTTACGCCGGTTGGCCGGGTGATACGGAGGTGGAAGCTGGACGAACTACCGCAATTGCTTAACGTTATCCGCGGTGAAATGAGTCTGGTGGGTCCCCGGCCAGATTTGCCCGAATATCTTGATGCGTTACCTGCGGCGCAACGCCAGGTGCTGCACCTGAAGCCGGGCATCACCAGCATCGCGACTTTACGATTCCGAAACGAAGAGGAACTGTTGTCGACAGTCCCCGCCGAGTCACTTATCGACTACTATATCGCGAACGTCTTGCCTCAGAAAGCTAACATGGAGATGGACTACGCGAGCCAAGCATCGCTCGTCAGCGACCTGGCGGTTCTTTTGCGAACTGTGGGGGCCATCTTCCAATGATTTCGGCGTGCCGCCGGAATCTGTTCCAAGTGCGAAGCTTGGGGCCGAGAGCCTTGGTCGACAACAGGTCAACGCCCGTAAGCTAGCCGAAAACCTGGAGCAAAAGAATTTCCCCGGATTTCCCAGTATTACCTCAAACGACGGTGTGTTCTGCCGGGCCCCGGTAGGCCCTTACGCGGATGGAAAACCAGCACAATCCGAACCTAGCTCCCTGCAAACCACCGCAGTCTTACAGCGTCGATCCGAGCAAAACGAGCCCGCGACTGCCGCTCGTCAGCGTGGTGGTGCCCGTGCGTAACGAGGCTGACTGGATTGTACGGAGTGTCTCTGCGGTTTTGAGGCAGGACTACCCTCGCGAACTCATGGAGATCATCATTGCCGATGGCCAATCGATCGACGGAACGCGAGAGAAGATCCAGATGCTCGCAGCTGAGGACTCACGCGTACTGCTCATCGACAATCCAGGCAAGATTGTACCGACAGGACTAAATGCGTGTTTGCGAGTGGCAAAAGGAGAGGTGATCATTCGGGTTGATGGGCACTGTGAGATCGAATCCGACTACATCTCCCGCTGTGTGGAGCATCTCCGTGTCGGTGAGGTTCAGGCTGTTGGTGGACCACTTGATACGATTGGGGAAACGCAGCTTGCCAGGACCGTTGCCATTGCCATGAGCTCGCCGTTCGGGGTCGGAAACTCCTCGTTCCGTACAAGGAAGAACGCTACGATGCTTACAGATACGGTGGCCTTTCCGGCTTACACACGCGCGGCAATCGACGATGCCGGCCCTTTCGACGAAGAGCTAGTCCGTAATCAAGATGATGAGTACAACTTCCGTCTGCGCAAACGAGGGGCCAAGATACTCTTAGCCAGCGACGTTCGAGCCCGATACTATGCTAGATCGAGTTTTCGTTCTCTGTGGAATCAATTTTTTCAGTACGGTTATTGGAAAGTCCGCGTGATGCAAAAACATGCCTTGCAGATGAGCGTTCGCCACTTTGTTACACCGATATTTGCCTTGACCTTAATCACCACAGCTGTACTGGCTCCTTTCAACTCCGTCATGCGTTCCCTCTTTTGGGCGACATTTTCTTCATACGCGATCGCCAATCTAGCAGCCTCCCTGATTGCTGCGAAGGCAAAAGGATGGCCTCATGTAAAGAAGTTGCCGCTAACCTTTGCCATTTTACATTTGGGATATGGGATTGGTTTCCTGAAAGGAGTAGTTCGGTTCATCCTGATCTCTCGGCTTGCGCCGGATCGCCATTACTCAGCGCCAATCTCACCGTTCACTCGTTCACCGGAATGACGCCACAATTCACTGACGTCCCGTCCAGCTTCTCTTCCTGCTCGATCGATTCTGCAACGAGGACTCCAGGTGAGTCGTCAGCAGTTGAAAGCGGCTCCTGCTGTCCGAGAGCAGCTTAAGCCCTTCATTAACCTTGTAATCTAAATGCCGAGACACCGAAGCTAAATGAACTCATCCCAGGCGGCGCAAGCTCGATTTTCAAGCAAACGGGCATATGCCCAGACGTTTGCTTCGACACTTGTCAACAGATGTTTTGGGGTCATCTCGGGCATTCTGGCAGCCCGGCTTCTGGGTCCCATGGGGCGGGGCGAATTGGCAGTTATGATCTTGCTTCCCACCGTTCTGATGACAGCTGGCGATCTGGAGCTCCCACGAAGCCTTGCCTTTGAGGTGAGTCGGGAAGGCGCGTTGCCTCAGGTCGTGAGTTCCGGTTTTTGGCTGGCCATCCTACTGGGCTGTGCTCAATCCGCTTGGCTAGCGTTGGCATTACCGTTTTATTTGCCGGCTGACAAGATGCATCTCTTGTTCGCTTCGCGTTGTTTGCTGACTTATTTGCCGGCGGCCTTTGTCACGTCTGCCCTAACGGGCATCGATCAAGGCAGGGGCCGGTTCGGTAGATTCAGTTTCTTCTTGGCCTTACCTGGCATTCTTTACGTCGTGGCTATTCTGTTGGCCTGGGGTACCGGCCATGTTTCTCCGGGCCTGTTCGCCTCGGGCATTTTCGCGTCCGTTGTCGTGACGGCGGGGGCACGCACAGCCTTAGACTGGGACGTCCTCAAGCAATCCAAACCCGATTGGGCTATTAGCCGGAAGCTGTTGAAACGTGGATTCAATTACTACCTTCCGGCGATCTCGAGCGCTCTGCTCGGTCGATGCGACATCTTCCTGATCGTGCGGCTATTACCGGCCGCCGCCGTCGGGCTCTACGCCGTGGCACAAGCGATTGCCGTGGGTCAAATCGGAGCCATCCACCCGTTCATCCAGGTTGGATTTTCCGCCGTGGCCGGGCATGCCGATCAAGAGCAAGCACTGAAAACCCTGGCGCGCCACTTTCGCTTCGCGGCTCTAGCTGTCATCGTCGTGGGTTTGGTGGTGGCCGCAGCGACCCCTTGGGGAGTTCGTCTTTTTTTCGGGGCGAAATTTATCGGCGCTACTCGAGCCACGCTCCTGCTCATCGGCGCGACCGTATTTTGGGGAATGGCACAGGTGCTGGACCAAGGCTTGCGCGCTGCCTGTCACCCGCGCCCGGGAGTCCTCTCGAACTTGCTGGGCGCCACATTCCTGTTTGCCGTTGGCATCCCGGCGTGTTCTCGCTTCGGGATCAATGGCATGGCAGCCGCCATGCTCGGCGCGCAGTTTGTGAGTCTGCTATTTCTAGCTGGTTTCTGCGTGGTTCGCTTGGGTTTGCCAGCCAGCCTCCTCTGGCCGTTTGCGCGGACAACGATCTCGGAAGTCACAGCCATTGGATCGCAAATCATGCGACGCAGTCTCCGGTTCACGCGCAACTTAGCGGTGTCGGAGCAACCGGACGCTTGACTTCTAACATCGGTGTTAGCGCTACACCGCTACTGCTGCGGCTCACATTTGTGGTTGGGGTTGACTGGTGGAGTTTTTGGATCAAGGCGAGTGACACGCTGCGTCGTCCGAGCTGAGGGCTGTGAAATCGAATTTGGTGGTAACGAGGGCTTATCAGACGCCGGGCAGTGAAAATCTCGAACGATCCACTGATACGGCATCCATCGCGCGGCCGGAACAAGACAAGAATTTAATGGACGACGACTTGCAAATTGGTCGGAGGAGCAACTGTCGATGTCAGCCCATACGCATAACTGCCGATGTCGTACGCGCCCGGGATCCGGGCGGTTCCGTCAAAATCGACAGGAACCGCAACGAGCGTCAGGCCAGCTTTTATGGCTGGACTCCCCAAAGTTAGATGGGCGTCTGGTACCGAAGGGTTGTCCATAACCGAACTGCCGACAGATACGAGCCTGGGGTCCGTGTTTACCATATTTCCGTTAATAGTAAGGCTAAAGCCACTCGGAGGACCACTGGTCACACTGGACGTACCGTAGATAATATTATTGGCGATGGTCCCCGTGACAGACCCCGACATCGTATTCACGAGCCACTTATTTGGCTGGTAGCTGATATTATTCTCAATCAATAGGTTCGAAACACTTGCGGCAACTACGATATGACCGGCAGCTGCTCCACTTCGCGCATCCGACCAGACGAAAGTATTGTTCAAGATGCTGATGTTCGTAGACGATCCATTATATATCTGGATCGCCCAGCCTCGCTCAGTGCGGTAGAATACGTTATTAGCGACAAGGACGTTGTTCGGGCCCAAATCCGCGTAAATACCGTGGTCGTGGTTATACAGTGTCGCCGTACAACCAGTCTCCCCCACATCATATCGTCCGATGTCGCTGATGATGTTCTGCGTTATGGTGACGTTCGAGTAGCGCACAAACAAGCCGTCACGACCGATCACCGTCGTCGTGCAGTAGCGGCCTATGTCGTGAATCCAGTTGCGGTTTGCAACAACATTGGTGCCGCCGTCCCAGTTCTCCCAGCCGTTATCGCTGAATCCCTCGATCTCGAAGTTTCTGACGGTAATGTAACTCCCAGTCATCTCGAAACCGGTCGCGGTGGTATTGCTGGCACCGTCGATTTTGCAGGCAAGGTAAGAGTCACATACGATCACGATGGGATTGGCCGCTGTACCGCTGGCGGTGACATTGACCAGCTTGCTTCCACTGTTTTCACCGCCAGTGCAGGAGGCGACCCCTGGCTGATCGGCGCAGTTGTAAGTTCCACCGAGGACGATGATCTCGTCCCCAGGATTCGAAGCGTTCGCGGTCGTCGCGATCGTTTTCTTAGGCGTGGCCCTACTGAGCCCATCGTTGCTGTCGCTGCCAGTTGCTGAAACGTATCGGCAGACCCCAGACCCAGTCGGCTGGCACGGTGTCGCCGACCGAACTGGGATCGCGGAGAATAATAAAAAGAACAGTATGCAGAGTGCTACGCGCATAGTGTATTCGGCACTTTCTCCCCGCGTCATATCATACCGGTATTATACCGGGACTAGGGAATTGGAATAACCGCAGAAACTTCGTTCGAGTACGCGCTCTCGAGATTGCTTGAATCGACGGCGGTGACCACGTAGAAGTAAGTCTGACCGGGTTGAACTGTCCCGTCGGTGTCGTTGGTTAGAGCGACCGGCGTCGAGTTTAATTTCGTGTACGGTCCGCCAGATTGAGCGCCACGGTATACGTTGTAGCCCACCACGACTGATGTGCTTGCAGACCAGCTCAGGTCAACTGAGTGTGAAACCACCTGCAAACCGATCCCAGACAATGCGATGGTGGCGGGGGAGTTCGAGGCGTTGCTCATCACCACAACGTTGCCAGTCACGCTACCGGCGGCAGCCGGAGTGAAGGTCACGTTCAAGGTGCCGCGCTGCCCGGGAGTCAGAATCTGTCCTGCAGACACGCCGCTTGCATTGAAGCCTGCGCCGGAAATGCTGACGTTCGAAATCGTAACCTGGGAGTTGCCGGAGTTCGTCAGTGTCACAGCGAGAGTGCTACTCGCGCCCGTGCTTACATTCCCGAAGCTCAAACTCGTGGGAGTGGCGCTGAGCATGAAAGTTGCGGCGTTGACGGTGAGTGTGGCGGCTGTGCTGGTCACGTTACCAACACTATTGCCGACCACGACGGTAAACTGCGCGCCGTTGTCGGCGGTGGTAGTGGCTGGAGTGGTGTAGCTAGACGAGCCCGCACCGCTGATTGCTGTACCGTTTTTGTTCCACTGGTAGCTTAACGGTGTTGTTCCGGATGCGGTTACCGAGAATGTGGCGGTCTGGCCTGCGACGATGGTCTGGCCGGACGGCTGGGTGATGATCGCGGGCGCCACAGCGGCGGCGTTCACAGTAAGCGTAGCAACGGTGCTGGTGACGTGACCCGCCACATTGCTCACCGTGACAGTGAATTGGGCGCCGTTGTCGGAATTGGCTTCCGCGGGTGTGGTGTAGGTTGACGACGCGGCACCGTTCATAGCCGTACCATTCTTGTACCATTGGTAGCTTAATGGCGCCGTTCCGGAAGCGGTTACCGAGAAAGTGGCAGTCTGGCCTGCGACGATGGTCTGGCCGGACGGCTGGGTGGTGATCGCGGGCGCTACAGCGGCGGCGTTCACAGTAAGCGTGGCAGCGTTGCTGGTGACGCGACCCGCCGTGTTGCTGACCACGACGGTGAATTGGGCGCCGCTGTCGGACGTCGTTTCCGCGAGTGTGGTGTAGGTTGACGACGTGGCGCCGCTGATAGTCGCGCCATTCTTGGACCATTGGTAGCTCAATGGTGCCGTTCCGGAAGCAATCGCCGAGAAAGTGGCAGTTTGGCCCGCAGCGATGATCTGGCTGACTGGCTGAGAGATAAACGATGGCGCAACGTCAGCGGTTGTAACAGCCAGGGTAGCCGGGTTGCTCGCTACTGAACCCGCTTTGTCACTCACAATCACGACGAACTGTGAACCGTTGTCCGCCATCGTAGCTGGGGGGGTCGTGTAGCTCGACGACGTTGCTCCGGCGATTGCTGTCCCGTTTCTTTGCCACTGGTACAGGAGCGGAGCGCTTCCGTCTGCGGCGACGGAAAACGTCGCAGGCTGTCCAGCGGTCGCCATTTGGTTGGCCGGTTGAGTTCTAATCGCGGGTGCGTGGTCGGCGGCGGAAGTTGTTGTCAGTCCAGAGCACCCCGAGTGGACGAGAATCGCTGACAGGCAGAATACAAAGACAAAGAAAGAAAACGACTTACGCAGAATTTCGCCAGATTGGATTTGAAAGAGAGCTCGTTGATTCGGATATAGGGCCGAAAACCGCACTGGCGGAGGCTACTATCCGCCTCGTGAGTGCAACACTGGCCAGGGGTACAGTTTTCGGACAGGTCCGAGAGGAGTCCACTGCTGGACCACCTTAGGCTGGATTTTCGGCGGTTTGTAAGCCCACTAAAACCGCGACCAAGCCGCGATTTCAGCCGCCAAGGGTTCGGGTGTCCTCTCGCGGAGAGCCAGTGAGGCCGCCTACGAGTGTATTCCCTACGCCAAGCCTCCACGATTTGCCTGGATTCCTTCGTCAGGGCGATTGACGTCCGGCTGTGGCCAGTGGTTGGCGCAAGCATTATCCCATCGCCTCCGATTCGTACACCCGTTCGGCCAAGTATTCCTGAAAGGGGACATCACCAGCACTGAGGACAGTCCTGCAGTCGACTCACGGCGGTACGAGCAATGAAAAAAACCTTGCGAGCGATTTCTGGGCACATCACTGATGGTGAAGTATCCGGGGTCGTGGAAAAGAAATGCGGAAGGTGCAGCGCCAGGGTGAAAAAAAACAGATTTTGTAAACTTTGCCGGGAGTTCTTTCGAGCGCTCAGTTGGCGAAACCCAGCGCTTAGGACAACGGTGCGTAAGGCCAAGAGCCATTCCCCTCCACTCAGCGATATGTAAAGAGACCACACCGGAAAACCGTGGAACATATAGATCACCTGCGGAAGGCCGCCTTATCGGTGGCGTCGAGCAAAGACTTGCTCGAACCTCCCCTCCGTTCACACTCTCACCGACGCGCCCACCGCCTCCACTCTGTTTCTGCCGCACCTGACCTACCAGCTTTTCAGGACGTCGTCTACAAGCACCCACCCCGAACGATCTGAAGTCAGCCTCAAGTCCAAAACTCTCCGTTCTGCCTTTCTGCTTAGAACCGGTGCCCGGGCAGTCCGCTCCTCTTCTCGGGGCTTTCACTTCGTTCCGATGAACGCGAAAGCTGTGCGCCTTGGCACCGCGGACATGCTCCACAAGGTTGTAGTTACGCTCGACGAACGGCACCATCCGCAACAAAGCGACACGTTTGGCCTTTTCGTCCAGGCTCGCTGGTTCGATGCCCACCGACCTTTAGAGCAATTCGATCCATCCCTGGGTCGTGAATTTTGTGCGTCCGCGCGCCAGCACATCGAGCGCATCCGCCTTTGACATAACACGCTTGCTGCAAGAGGCGAAGCCACTGACGGAACCACTCTTTCCAACAAAAAATGGGCGGTCGAAAGCCGAAGCTACGGATGAAGACTTGAAGGAATATTAAATGGAATAACGATTCTGAGTTGCAGGTTTTTATTTCAGGCTTAGTCCGGTATTCGCCGGATTGCTCGCGTCGGTTTTGCTCGGCAGTCTACCAACCATCTTGGAACCGACTCCAGCAATCTCGGAGAGACTTAACAACCGGCTTGGCCATCCAGCCGACAGCTTCTGGCTGAGCACAGACCCGACTAAAAGGGCAGAACTACTTGAAGAATTCCGAATCCTCCTGGAACAACGAGATGCACTGATCGCCCGTGAAATTTCAAGTCAGCGACTGGAATATTTCAGCCTTGCATCCCGAGATGAGCGCGGATGATGGCGGCTGGGAATGCTCACAGTGGAACTCGCTGTAAAATGTAAGACTCCCAACTGCAAAGGCACTCCTAGTGTGGGCGTGATAACAGTCGAATCGCAGCAAGCTCTAAGCGAGTGGATGAAGGGCTTTCAAGCCCAGGATATTAGCTGCCCGATTTGCAAGCAATCGGCACTGTATTCTCGGGCCGACCTGGTTCCTGAAATATTCCCTGATTGACTCCTTGAATTCCAATTCTTCGTAGAAGGAAGAGCAGGCGGTTGGGTTAGCTCCGTTGTTGGATTTTGACCGCCCCTCACCCGGACCTTCATAGCCCTCAAGCTCGTGGGGATCGTCGCCAGGCCGTGAGATCGAAGAGCGGGTACTGACGGTCCATGCGTTCAAACTCGGCGCAGCGATCCTCGGCTGCCGTCAACTCTTCTTTGATGGAATTCCAAACCTGGTTTCTGAAAGTGGTTGACCCCAGGTGGTCTCGGCTTGCCAAGGTTAGTCACGACTGTCGGTTGTCGGGTAAAGCTCCTACGGGCGATGCAGGCAAAATCCCTAGGTGAGATACACACCTTCTTTTAGCTCCCTACGGCGTCCATCGTATTTGTGGTAGGTCCACGCCTACATATAATCCGGGGTCGTATGTTCATCCCTAAACCCAACGCCAAACACAATGTCGAAAAAGGAGGACTGCCTTGACAGCCCAGCCAAGTAGAGATCTTTCGTTCTTGGATAGAGTGAGTCAACCCTATCCACCACCGCGAGTAGCGCGGGTGGGAGCGCCGCCGCTTGCCTTCGAGCGCACCCATAGTAGTTTCCCAGACAGGATCATAACCCAGAGCCCCACGCCGCCTGAAGAGTGGACCATTTTCACAAGAATTTCACCGCAAGACCGTCAAGAAATCGTTCGGGCGGCTCGGAAGTGCGAATTCCGGCGCTGCCACACCATTCACATTGAGGGCGATCCGGTGCAGCAGGTAGTTCTGCTTATGTCGGGCTGCGCGAAATTAACACAGATTGGGCAGAATGGAACGGAAGTGATCCTCAGGCTGTGCGGACCGGGTGAATTGGTTGGGACGCTCGGTCTCGCCTCGCGAGGCGTCCACTGTTCAACGGCGCAGGCGATACGGCCGTGCGGGGCACTCGTCTGGGACATGCGAACATTCGATTTCTTGTCCCAGCGATTTCCAGAACTAAGGCTCAACACGGCAATCATTC